>OBJB01000020.1_pt1 | contig 129014 bp, 114 predicted proteins | sample 1502991 | NCBI WGS metagenome assembly OBJB01 (sample SAMN01828327, study PRJEB22528) | human gut metagenome | isolation source: stool | host: Homo sapiens | place: USA
CTTCCTGACAGATGGGAAAAGGCTAATGACTAAAAAGGGATCATTAGACTTTTTATTTTTAATATACTATATAGAATCGCGGAGACGCTTACGGAGAATGTGAAGGCATTCATACCTGTCAATGACGCAGGGCGGGCTACTTATTCTGTTTACCAAAGTTTTAAAACCGATAAGGATGAAGGGCTTTATGGACTTGGACAACTTCAAAACGGACAGATGATGCAACGTGGAATAGAGAAGTATCTGGTGCAAGGCAATACAGAAGACGTAACTCCTGTTTTTCAGTCGACTAAGGGATATGGTGTATTTTGGGATAATTATGCAGGTACGATGTATGTTGACAATGAAGAGGAAACGTCGTTCCGTTCAGATGTAGGCGATTGTATCGATTATTATTTCATGTATGGCGGTTCGGCTGACGGTGTAATTGCACAGATTCGCTTGCTGACTGGTTCTGTTCCTATGATGCCTTTGTGGAGTTATGGATTTATGCAAAGCAAAGAGCGCTATAAGAGCCAGGATGAAGTGGTAAGTGTTGTGAAGAAATACCGTGAATTGGGCATACCGCTTGACTGTATCATTCAGGATTGGCAATATTGGGGAAGTAACTATTTATGGAATGCAATGGAGTTCCTGAATTACGAGTACCGTGATCCGAAAAGGATGATTGATGAAGTCCACGGCTTGAATGCACACATGATGATTTCCATTTGGTCTTCTTTTGGTCCAAAGACTAAACCTTTCAAGGAACTTGAGAAGGAAGGGTTGCTGATGGATATGGCTACATGGCCCGAATCGGGTGTGGAAGGATGGCCGCCTAACTTTGATTATCCTTCTGGCGTGAAGGTTTATGATCCATATCATCCGAAGGCTCGTGATATTTATTGGAATTACTTGAACAAAGGTATCTTTCAGCTTGGCATGGACGGATGGTGGATGGACTCGACAGAACCTGACCACTTTAACCCCAAAGATTCGGATTTCGACCGACAGACTTATTCCGGTTCCTTCCGTAGCGTACGGAACGCTTTTCCGCTCGTAACAGTAGGCGGAGTGTCTGATCATCAGCGTGCTCTGACTCGCGATAAGCGTGTCATTATCTTGACCCGTTCAGGATTCTTGGGGCAACAACGTTATGGCTCAAATGTATGGACGGGCGATGTAGGATCTTCATGGGATATGTTTCGTAGGCAAATTACTGCCGGGTTGAATTTTTCTCTGACGGGAATGCCGCATTGGAATACTGACCTTGGCGGATTCTTTGCCGGTTCTTATAACAATAGCTTGGGAGGTGGAACGGCTACAAAAAATCCTATGTTCCATGAATTGTATGTGCGTTGGGCGCAATTCGGTGTATTTTGTCCAATGATGCGTAGTCACGGGGCTGATGCACCTCGCGAAATTTTCCTCTATGGTAAAGCTGGTGAGCCGGTGTATGATGCATTGGTTGATGCTATAAAACTCCGTTATTCGTTGATGCCTTATATCTATTCTACATCTTGGGAAGTAAGTCATCGTAATTCCACGTTTATGCGGGCACTATTCATGGATTTTCTCAGTGATCCTAAGACATGGAACATGGGCAGTGAGTATATGTTTGGATCATCCTTTTTGGTGGCACCTGTATTACATGCCCAATACACTCCTGAGCAGGCACAGCAAATCTTGAAAGAGAATGAAGGGTGGGGCTGCAAAGCGCAGGAGTCTGATATCCCTCTATTGTCTGTCGATTTTACTCAATCTAAAGAAATGGAACTATATTTGCCTGCCGGTAGCCAATGGTATGATTTTTGGACGAACGAAGTGGCAGAAGGTGGGCAGAAGCTGAAGGTGACGACTGTGTTCAATCGTATTCCGCTTTATGTACGTGCTGGAAGCATCGTGCCGTTAGGTCCCGATGTGCAATACGTGACCGAGAAGAAATGGGACAATCTCAAGGTTTGTGTTTATCCTGGTGCCGATGGTAATTTTGTGCTTTATGAGGATGAAGGCAATAACTATAATTACGAAAACGGTGCTTATACTGAAATTCCGATGACTTGGAATGATGCCAAGCGGACATTGACTATTGATGCACGCCGTGGCTGCTATGAAGGGATGCTGGATGAGCGGAAATTTACAGTTCGAATGCCGGATGGAAGTGAAAAGACAGTGCTTTATAAAGGGAAAAAAATAAATGTGAAATTTTAGTATGCCACATGATTTTTGAGAACTAGTTTCTTCTAGTAAAGAAAGCCCTCGAAATCGGATAATTTCGAGGGCTTTTGTCTGTTTCTATACGGAAACTTGTGCGCGTGATAGGACTCGAACCTACACGTCTCACGACACCAGATCCTAAGTCTGGCGCGGCTACCAATTACGCCACACGCGCGACATTGCTTTTGGTAAGCGGGTGCAAAGATAAGCAATATTTCTTAAGTACCAAAGATTTTTAGAAAATTATTCTTTGTGGCTATGTAAATATTCACGTGCAGCCTCAATAATGGTATCTACATTGCGTTGCATATCCTCTGAACTCATATTGACTTTGATGTCCGGATCTATACCGAATTCCAGATGTTGCATATCCGCATCGTACATGGGGCTGGCCGAGAAGCGGACAGACCAGCCGTTGGGCAGTTCGGAGGAGAAGGGCAGGCCGGAACCGCCACCTGTTTTGTCACCGATGATGGTTACTTTAGGTAGTATTTTCATTCTGTTCACAAAATCATTAGTGGCGCTGAAAGAGCGGCGGTTAGTCAGCACTACCGCCTGTTTTTGCCAGCGTACGCGGTCTAGTGACGGTTCCAGCCAAACTGCTTTGGGAGTGGAGAAGTCATTGTGCCCCGGTCCGGTTTTATGGGACATATAGCCTACCAGCACTTTTTCATTCGTGAAACGTGCGGCTAATTTCTCGGCTGTGGTAAGATTACCACCCGAATTATTTCGCACATCAATAATCAACCCATCACAAATAGCCAGTTTGTTTAGAACCTCGTCCAGATTTCCTTCACCGATGCCCGATTGGAAACTGCCACAATAAATATAGGCTATATTGTCCTCGAATATCTGATACTTCATACCCGAGGATTGGGCATAATCCTTACCTAGATAAACACGTTGGATGCTGTCGCTGAAATTGGCCGGATAGCTGTCAAACCATTCACGATATTGGGAGTACTCCAGTTTGGAAGACAGATTTACGTGTCCGTCACGCAACTCGTTCAGCATATCTGCCAGAACTTCGAATAACTGTTCATTATTCATGCCTTTGGATATTCTCTGTTTATACTGGCTGTATATTTCATTCCAGTCCAATCCGTATTCCTGCTTTTTATAGTCAAGGAAACAATACTGGCGGTCGATAGTCTGCCATAATGCTTCGAAGTTGCCTTCGGGGGAGTTGTCGTATTCGTCCTCCGTGATGCACGAAGTAAATAATACAACAGACAATAACAGACTGATAAAAATATAACTATTTCTTTTCATCCTCTATATTAATAAGGGCTGACCCGGCTGGGCATCGCCACTTTGTTCTTACCTTTTAATAAATAAAAGTTTTTCACGAAACCTATCATAAAGGCGTGTGACCATATATGACTTTTCAGATTATTGACTTTCGCCTGCTGGATATCACATAGGTATCCGAAACGCATATTGACCGACCGGATAGGAAAATCCAATGTAACCAGCTGTCGCAAGGAAGGCTGGTTATGCAGGGAAGTGAACAGCACATTCTTGCCGCCATTCTTTAAACTGAATATCTCATAATAAGATTGTCCGTATTCCGGGGAAAACATAACCCCCATGACAGGCAGATTGGCTTGATAACGGGCTATCAGCGGATAGTTACCGATATGAAACCGATAGATGACCATACCCGATGCCGCCAGATTGACATATGCTTTAGCTTGGGCGGGATTATTGGAATTTCGCATGTTATAGATGAACCCGCCGTTCAAGTCCAGCATGGGACCCGCCAGTATCTTCAAGTTTTCTGTCAGCCGGAACTGGTAATGCAGTGCATAATTCCAATTGACCATACCTGCCATTTCATTACTTGTTTCTGCTTTATTCTCTGTCAGGGACAGATTGGCTTGGAACAGACTTTGAACAGACACGTTGCCATTCATCAGTTTGGTCATGCGCATACTTTCACGCAGGATACGAATTTCGGGTCCGGTATATTCCATCGGTGAAAGATAGGTGTCCAATATATTTGTAAAACCGGCACCGTAAAGAGTAGCCCTCATAACGTAGCGGTTTGCTTGTAAGCTGTCTTCCTGCGCCTGCGAAGACAGACCCAAAAACAGGGACAGTAATAACAGGAGAATTTTCTTCATTTCTTAAAACAGTTTCATCTGGCCGGTAATTTCATCAATGATATCTGTTTCACTCTTACCATGATCCGGATCTTCAATTTCGGCAGTTTCTTCGTTTTCATCAGTCCCCTCTTCCGCACCGTCCTCTTCTTTGGAAGGTTCGGGGAAGCGTAAAGGTTCCAGTTCATTTATTTGTTCAATGTTGTAAGTACTGATTCGTTTTCCTTTCGCTTTGAAACTCTTGATTCCGATGAATTCGTCCACATCTATTTCCAATGGATCACGGAAACTGTCATGTCCTCCGAATATGACTTGTATGCGTGGATAAGCCACACAAGTAAGCAATATAGAACGACTTTCCTTATTCTCGCCCAAATAATTGAGACGGCGTGAAGTGGATTCAAAAGTGAATCGTTTCAGATAAGGATATCCCTGGTCGGCATCAAATAAAGCGGCGGACCATACCTTGTTGGCATCGAACTTCTCGATGATGTGGATCCCCGGATCATAATGATTGTTCAAATCGAAGTTACTGGTATAGAATTCTCCATTTTCATGGACTATTAAAATCAATTCGTCACTTTGGAATTCTCCCAGATATTCACCGCGTCCGTCATAGTTCAAGCGGAGTACATCCCGGTCAAACCATACTTTTCTTCCACCCAGGGTAGAGCCGCCACGTTGTTTCAAGGCTATTTTATGTACTTCGTATTTAGACAGGATATTGCCCATGGACTGGCGTCCCTTTATATTGATGTCACTGAAATCTTTTTCATATATGATTTTTTTGATACGCGGATTCGGCTTTAAGGTAATCTTGATAACCTCCGCTTCCCCATTGGGATTGGCTGTAAAGTAAACGATACGTGAGCCGGGCGTACCTTGCGTTACATCATATTCACGGTCGCGGGTGATGGAGGTAATGTTGAATCGTTTGATATAGTGAAACCCTTCTTTTCCATCCCGATAGACCACATTGTATATGGTACGTTTGTCGTTTTTCTTGAAGATATTGACATAGAGAACATTCTTGCCGACAAACATTTTGTCTGTTACACGAACCACTTTGTATTTGCCGTCTTTATAGAAGATAATCACATCGTCAATATCTGAACAGTTGGCTATAAATTCATCTTTTTTCAAGGCGGTGCCGATAAAGCCTTCTTCGCGGTTGATATAGAGTTTTTCGTTAGCTTCCACTACCTTCGCCGCCTCAATGGTATCGAAGTTACGTAACTCTGTACGGCGGGGGTATTGTTTGCCATATTTATCTTTCAACATCTGATACCAGTCAATGGTATATTCTACGATATGTGCCAGATGATTGTTTATTTCTTCAATCTGTTCCTTGATACGGGCTATGTTCTCATCTGCTTTATCCTTGTTGAACTTCAGAATCCGGGCCATCTTGATATCCAATAACTTCAGAATATCCTCTTTGGTCACTTCACGGATAAATTGCGGATAGAAAGGAGTCAGCCGTTCATCAATGAATTCGCAGGCGGCATCTGTATTTTCGGATTGCTCGAACTTTACTTCCTTATAAATCCGTTCTTCGATAAAGATTTTTTCCAATGATGCGAAATGAAGGTTTTCAAGCAATTCTCCTTTGTGTATTTCCAACTCTTGACGAAGCAGGGACAACGTGTTGTCCGTGGCTTTTTTAAGGACGGCACTGACTGTAAGGAAGTGGGGCTTCTTTTCATCAATTACACAGCAATTGGGAGATATGCTTACTTCACAATCAGTAAATGCATAGAGCGCGTCCAAGGTTTTGTCCGAGGATACTCCCGGAGCAAGGTGCACTAGGATTTCCACTTTTTCAGAAGTAAGATCTTCCACTTTCCGGATCTTGATTTTTCCCTTTTCACTGGCTTTGACAATAGAGTCGCATACCCCCGGGACAGTCTTTCCGAAAGGCACTTCGGCTATGGACAATGTTTTGTTGTCTATTTTATTGATTTTAGCACGTACTTTCACCATTCCGCCGCGTTCTCCATCGTTGTAGCGTGATACATCAATAGAGCCTCCTGTCTGGAAATCGGGATAGAGTTTGAATTCCTCACCACGCAAATAGGCAATGGAGGCATCACACAGTTCGTTAAAATTGTGTGGCAGGATTTTGGAAGAAAGGCCCACAGCAATACCTTCTACTCCCTGAGCGAGCAAGAGCGGGAATTTGACAGGTAGGGTGATCGGCTCTTTGTTTCGTCCGTCGTATGATGCTTGCCATTCGGTGGTTTTGGGATTGAAAACCACATCCAATGCGAATTTGGACAGACGTGCTTCGATATAACGGGGGGCAGCGGCACCGTCGCCTGTCAGTATGTTACCCCAGTTTCCCTGACAGTCTATCAACAGATCTTTTTGGCCTAGCTGCACCAACGCATCGCCTATGGAAGCATCGCCGTGCGGGTGAAACTGCATGGTATGTCCTACAATGTTTGCAACTTTGTTATATCGGCCGTCATCCAATCTTTTCATAGAGTGGAGGATACGTCTTTGGACAGGTTTCAAACCATCATTGATGTGCGGTACGGCACGTTCCAGTATTACGTAAGAGGCATAGTCCAAAAACCAGTTCTGATACATTCCGCTCAGCTGGTGCTTCACCCCTGTGTTTTTGGTATCGGCAGGTTTATAGTCCAAGTGTCCGTTCTCCGGCGTGGGGATATTTTCTTCGTTTTGTTCCTCTTTATCAATAAAATCGTCGCTCATATATATTTAAATTCCTTAATGTTCTGATGATATGCACGCAAAAATACGACTTTTATTGAAAAAAATCATTTACTTTGCATATTATTTCGCCCTTATTAAAGGTTGAAAACAGGAAAAAACAACAAAAGTGTAAGAATAAACAGATAAGAAAATGGCACAAGAAGATGTTTTTAAGAAATTAGTATCGCACTGTAAAGAGTATGGTTTTGTATTTCCGTCCAGTGATATCTATGACGGACTGGGCGCTGTATACGATTACGGTCAGATGGGAGTGGAGTTGAAGAATAATATCAAGCAATATTGGTGGCAGAGTATGGTGCTGCTGCACGAGAACATCGTAGGTATTGATTCTGCTATTTTTATGCATCCTACTATTTGGAAGGCTTCCGGACATGTGGACGCATTCAATGATCCTCTGATTGACAACCGCGATTCTAAAAAACGTTATCGTGCCGATGTGCTGATTGAAGACCAGCTTGCCAAATATGACGAGAAGATAAACAAAGAAGTGGCCAAGGCTGCCAAGAGATTCGGTGATGCTTTTGATGAGGCTCAGTTTCGTAGCACCAACGGTCGTGTTCTGGAGCATCAGGCCAAGCGCGACGCTTTACATGAACGGTTCTCAAAAGCTTTGAACGACAATGATTTGGATGAACTTCGTCAGATTATCATTGATGAAGAGATTGTTTGTCCTATTTCGGGAACCAAGAACTGGACTGAAGTACGTCAGTTCAATTTGATGTTCTCTACCGAAATGGGCTCTACTGCCGATGGTGCCATGAAGATTTATCTTCGTCCGGAAACAGCGCAGGGTATTTTTGTCAATTACCTGAATGTACAGAAGACCGGTCGTATGAAGATTCCTTTCGGTATCGCTCAGATTGGTAAGGCTTTCCGCAACGAGATCGTAGCCCGCCAGTTCATTTTCCGTATGCGTGAGTTTGAACAGATGGAGATGCAGTTCTTCGTAAAACCGGGTACTGAGCTGGAGTGGTTCCCCAAATGGAAAGAAACTCGTTTGAAATGGCATAAGGCATTAGGTTTCGGTGATGATCATTACCGTTTCCATGATCACGATAAACTGGCACATTATGCCAATGCAGCTACAGACATTGAATTCCTGATGCCGTTTGGATTCAAGGAAGTGGAAGGTATTCATAGCCGTACGAACTTTGACTTGAGTCAGCACGAGAAGTTCAGTGGCAAGAGCATCAAGTATTTCGATCCGGAATTGAACGAAAGCTATACTCCGTATGTTATTGAAACATCTATCGGTGTGGACCGTATGTTCCTTAGCATTATGAGTGCTGCTTATACAGAAGAGACATTGGAGAATGGTGAAACTCGTGTGGTATTGAAATTGCCTGCTGCTCTGGCTCCGGTGAAACTGGCCGTGATGCCGTTGGTGAAGAAAGACGGCCTGCCCGAGAAGGCGCGTGAGATTATGAATGACTTGAAGTTCCATTTCCACTGCCAGTATGATGAGAAAGACAGCATCGGCAAGCGTTACCGTCGTCAGGATGCCATCGGTACTCCGTATTGTATCACAGTAGACCACCAGACTTTGGAGGATAATTGTGTAACTTTGCGTAATCGTGATACCATGCAGCAGGAGCGTGTAGCTATTTCGGAACTGAACAATATCATTGCCGATAAAGTAAGTATAACAAGTCTGCTGAAGACTTTGCAATAATAAATGTATTATGAATAAAAGTATTCTTTGGCTGATTGGTCTGCTGTTTGTTACTTCCCTGTCCATTGTTTCATGTAGTGAAACGGATGGGACAGAAGATCCATATGCAAACTGGGAAGAGCGTAATCAGCGGTATATTGACTCCATTGCTACAGTGGCGGAAGCCAATCGAGGCAATGGAGAAGGGCAATGGAAAATCATCCGTTCCTATAAACTTCCATCTTTGGGATTGAATGAAACAGGAAAGATCATTGATAATGTTTACTGTAAGATTCAGAAAGTGGGAGATGGTACTGAGAGTCCTATTGCTACGGATACGGTAGCGGTGAATTATCGTGGTCAATTGATTAACGGTACGGTTTTTGACCAAAGTTATCAGGGTGAGCTTGATCCGGAAACTGCCACTCCTAGAAAATTTCTGGTAGGTGCGGTGATAGCAGGGTGGAGTACGGCCTTGATGAAAGGATTTGGTGGTATGAAAGCCGGTGACCAATGGAAGCTTTATATTCCTTATCCATTGGCTTACGGAAAAGATGGTACAGAAGGTATTCCCGGATATTCAACGTTGATATTTGATGTGAATTTGGTTGATATATTCCCGTTGAAGGGTACGGGAAAAAGCATTGATGATACCTTGGATGCTAAAAAATAGCTATCATAGAATATTGGAAAGAAGAGAGTATTGCAGTTTGTTGCAATGCTCTTTTTTTATGGTGTTTTGATTCATGTCGGTTGGACGAGACGGGGGGGCCTGTCAGGTGAATTGTTTGGGGATTTGCTGAAATGTTTTTGGGAAGTATGGCGTTTTCCTTGGTATGGTTAATGGTTCTTTTATCTGCTTGCTACGCGTTCCATTGTCTGTAAGGAATGGTTTAAAGGTTGGGGTAAAACGGCTTAATTATATTATATTAAGAAGAACTCTTGACGGAAACAAGAAGATTGTTTTATCGGGGATATAAATAAAACACTTCGTTTTTTCGGTATCCGCCGAAGTGTTTTTCCTTTCAGCATAATGTTGTGGGATAGTTTGACGGGCGAATAACTGTAAGAAACAATATAATCTCTATCTTGGTCAATTCATTAAACCAATGATTGACGCAAAGATAAAGATTATGACAAATTATTTAATAAATTATTTCACGTTTCCTACTTTGATCAAGTATTCGGCAATCTGAACAGCGTTCAATGCCGCACCTTTCTTAATCTGATCGCCTACAATCCAGAAAGTCAGTCCGTTTTCGTTTGCCAGATCTTTGCGGATACGACCTACGTAAACCGGATCTTTACCTGCCAGGAACAAAGGCATCGGATATTCTTTCTTTTCGGGATTGTCCATCAGTACCAGGCCTTCCCCTTTGGCAAAGGCTTCACGGGCTTCTTCAGGAGAAATGGGGCGTTCAGTTTCTACCCAGATACTTTCCGAGTGAGAACGGAGGGCGGGAACACGTACACACATGGCGCTAACCTGAATGTCGGAGTGCATAATCTTGCGTGTTTCGTTGAACATCTTCATTTCTTCTTTGGTATATCCATTGTCGGTAAATACATCAATCTGGGGAATCAGGTTGAATGCCAACTGGTAAGCGAATTTCTCTACGGTCACGGGCTCGTTAGCCAATACCTGACGATATTGTTCATACAATTCATCCATAGCTGCTGCACCTGCACCGCTGGCAGCTTGATAAGTAGCCACATGCACACGTTTTATGTGTGAAAGATTTTCGATGGCTTTCAGCGCAACTACCATCTGGATAGTTGTACAGTTGGGGTTAGCTATCACGTTACGGGGACGATTCAAAGCATCTTCCGGATTCACTTCGGGCACTACCAAAGGCACGTCGGCATCCATACGGTAAGCGCTGGAGTTGTCAATCAGTACGGCACCATGTTTGGTAATGGTTTCACAAAACTCTTTTGTGGTACCTGCGCCGGCTGATGTGAAAGCGATATCTACACCTTTAAAGTCATCGTTGTGCTGAAGGAGTTTCACTTCAATCTGTTTACCGCGGAATGTGTATTTTCGTCCTGCACTGCGTGAAGAACCGAATAACACTAACTCATCCAACGGGAAGTTCCTTTCATCGAGCACACGCAGGAACTCTTGTCCTACAGCTCCGCTCGCACCAACAATTGCTACTTTCATTTTGTTTTTTGTTTTATAAGATAAAATTTAGTAATACTTTAGAACTATCTCTCAGCATGTAAGTACGTTCTGCGTGCAAAATTAGAACATTTTAGAATATAAATCAGTAAAAAAGAAAGTTTTTTCGTAATTTTGTCGATATTATGGTATAAAACTTAAAAAAAAGATGGAACTATTCGACCTTAACATACATTTTCCGGTCACAGATCCTACCTGGATATTCTTCCTGGTACTCATTATCATTCTGTTTGCCCCTATGATTTTGGGGCGTTTACGCATTCCGCATATTATTGGTATGATACTTGCCGGGGTAGTGGTAGGCAAGTATGGCTTTAACATTCTGGAGCGTGACAGCAGTTTTGAATTGTTTGGAAAGGTAGGACTTTACTACATTATGTTTTTGGCCGGTCTTGAGATGGATATGGACGATTTCAAGAAAAACAGGACAAAAGGATTGGTCTTTGGTATGTTTACTTTCCTCATCCCGATGGGGCTGGGCATATGGAGTAGCATGAGTATGCTGAACTATGGATTCCTGACTTCTGTGCTGCTGGCCAGTATGTATGCCAGTCACACCTTGATTGCTTATCCTATTATCAGCCGGTATGGCTTGTCGCGGCAACGGACGGTCAGTATCACTATTGGTGGTACGGCGGTGACTGTGGTGCTGGCTTTGATGGTGCTGGCTGTTATTGGTGGTATGTATAAAGGTGAGGACGTAGGCGGACTGTTTTGGGTGCTGTTGGTTGCCAAGGTGGTTTTGCTGTTCGGACTTATCATATTTTTAATGCCTCGCATCAGCCGGTGGTTTTTCCGTACATATGAGGATGCGGTGATGCAATTTATATTTGTGCTGGCTATGGTGTTCCTGGGCGGAGGCTTGATGGAACTGGTGGGGATGGAAGGTATTTTGGGAGCTTTCCTTGCCGGGCTGGTATTGAATCGTTTTGTTCCTCATGTTTCTCCTTTGATGAACCGGCTGGAGTTTGTGGGTAATGCGCTGTTTATTCCCTATTTCTTGATTGGGGTGGGAATGATTATTGATGTACGTTGCCTTTTTACGGAAGGTGAAGCGCTGAAAGTGGCGGTTGTAATGACCGTAGTGGCGACATTCAGTAAGTGGCTGGCTGCATGGATAACCCAGAAGATATATGGCATGAAAAAAGTGGAGGGCAGCCTGATATTCGGATTAAGCAATGCACAGGCTGCTGCGACTTTGGCCGCTGTGTTGATAGGTCACGGTATTATTATGGAAAATGGAGAGCGGTTGTTGAATGATGATGTTTTGAATGGTACGGTGGTCATGATTTTGTTCACTTGTATTATAAGTTCTGTTGTGACAGAGCGTGCCGCACGCAAAATGGTGACCCAGGAAAATCTGATGGAGGGCAGCGAAGGTAAGGAACAGGAACGCATCTTGATTCCGGTAGCTAATCCTGAAACCATAGAAGGATTGGTAGGCATGGCTTTGATGATGAGGCATCCTAAACAAAAAGAGTCATTGGTGGCACTGAGTGTGATCAATGATAATAATACTTCAGAAACCAAGGAACTCATAGGCAAGCGTAACTTGGAGCGTACGGCGATGATTGCTGCTGCTGCCGATGCGTCTGTAAAGACTGTGTTGCGTTATGATTTGAATATTGCGCAAGGTATTATTCATACGCAGAAAGAATATGCGGTAACGGATATTGTAATAGGTTTGCATCGTAAGACGAATTTGATGGATTCTTTCTTTGGTACAATGACGGAAAACTTGTTGAAGGGCACGAACCGCCAGATTATGATCGCTAAATTATTGATGCCTGTCAATACGTTGCGCCGGATTGTGGTGGCGGTTCCCGATAAGGCGGAATATGAAAAAGGTTTCTTGAAATGGATGACACAGCTCTGCCGTATGGGTAAACAATTGGGATGCCGCGTGCATTTCTTTGCTACGGAAGATACATTGAAGCATTTGCGTGCCCTGACAGAAAAACAGGAGGCGAATACTTTTACGGAGTTTTCTTTATTGGAAGAGTGGGATGATCTGCTTTTATTGACCGGACAGGTGAATTATGACCATCTGTTTGTGGTTGTGTCTTCGCGTAAAGGTTCCATCTCTTATCAGACTTCTTTTGAACGTCTGCCGTCACAAATCAGCAAGTATTTTGCCAATAACAGTTTGTTGATTGTGTATCCGGATCAGTTAGGGGACGATCCGCAAGAGATTGTTTCGTTTTCTGACCCTCGCGGGCAATCGGAAACACGAGTATATGATAATGTAGGAAAATGGTTCTACAAATGGTTTAAGAAAGGTGATGAACGAAATTAATATAGAGTGGCAGCAACGTACGGAGTTGTTGCTGGGAAAAGATAAGATGAAACGCCTGCGTCACGCTCATGTGCTGGTGGTAGGTTTAGGTGGAGTTGGGGCGTATGCTGCCGAGATGATTTGTCGTGCAGGAGTAGGCCGTATGACAATAGTGGATGCAGACATTGTGCAGCCCAGTAATATTAATCGTCAGCTTCCGGCCCTTCACTCTGCTGTGGGACGTCCCAAAGCGGAAATTTTGGCGGAACGTTTCCGTGATATTAATCCCGATTTGGAATTGACTGTATTGGTGGAGTATCTGAAAGATGAGCGTATTCCGGAATTGCTGGACAGTGCAAAATTTGATTTTGTGGTGGATGCCATTGATACGGTAGCTCCTAAATGTTACCTTATATATAATGTGCTTCAACGCCGTCTGCCCATTGTGAGTAGTATGGGGGCCGGTGCTAAATGGGATATTACTCAGGTTCGTTTTGCCGATTTATGGGATACTTACCATTGCGGATTAAGCAAAGCCGTGCGGAAGCGTTTGCAGAAAATGGGAATGAAGCGAAAACTTCCGGTTGTATTTAGTACAGAGCAGGCCGATCAGGATGCGGTGATATTGGTAGATGATGAGAAAAATAAGAAATCTACTGCCGGAACCGTGAGTTATATGCCGGCAGTCTTTGGCTGTTATCTGGCGGAGTATGTGATAAGAAGAATTTGATTATGATAGAATTACAGGGAATAACGAAGAGTTTCGGGACATTGCAGGTACTGAAAGGTATTGACTTGATGATAGAAAAAGGAGAAGTGGTAAGTATTGTGGGGCCCAGCGGTGCGGGGAAAACTACATTATTGCAGATTATGGGAACGCTGGATAAGGCGGATACGGGTACTATTTTACTGAATGGTACAGAAGTGAGTTGTTTGAAGGAAAAAGAGTTGTCGGCTTTTCGTAACCGGCAGATTGGCTTTGTGTTCCAGTTCCACCAGTTACTTCCTGAGTTTACAGCTTTAGAGAATGTGATGATGCCTGCGTTGATAGCAGGTACGTCTTCTTCCGAAGCTATGCGGAAAGCCAAAGAAACGCTAGCTTTTTTGGGCTTGTCCGAACGTGCTTCGCACAAACCGGCTGAATTGTCGGGAGGGGAGAAGCAACGGGTGGCGGTAGCGCGTGCATTAATAAACAACCCGGCGGTTATCCTTGCGGATGAGCCGTCGGGCAGTCTGGATACTCGCAATAAAGAGGAACTTCATCAGTTGTTCTTTGATTTACGTGATAAGTTAGGTCAAACTTTTGTTATTGTTACTCATGATGAAAATCTGGCTCGTTTGACAGACCGTACTATTCACATGGTAGATGGCAGGATCTCTTTGAAAATTTAATAGAGCAAAGATCAGTTTAATGATATGTGAATACTGTCATGCTGTTCTTTCCATTTGTCTATCTGGAATTCTCCGGTATCTCCCTCTTCCAGTAGTACACCGTCCATACTCAGGTTGACTGTTGTTCTTGTCCCGGCATTAAGTTGTGTAGTTAGTTTTTGTTGGTAATGCTTTATTGTTCCGTTACTTAACTGTACAAAGATTTGAAACATAGGATTAGGCTGAGAGGGGAACACCGATACAAAATTATTGTTGAATTCTGTACGGTTAGTGCTGGGTTTCAACCCGAAGCTGATTGTTTTGAAAGTGCCTTCGGGCCGGGCTGAAAAATAATTCAGGTTGCTATGGATATTACTGATGTATATCCACATTGAATCAATGGCATCACTGAAAGCATCACCGTTTGTTTCAGACACTATGACGCTTAAGGCTGCTGAAGTATGTTTAAGATGTGCTTGCAGGTCATCTTTCCCTATATTTATATTTTGTGTTCCGTATACAAGGCTATGTATCGGGTAGTATACCGTATCTCCCGGTATTTTCCTTAGTCCTAAACTGGTTGTATTCAGTTTTTTGCCTATAATTAGCGTGGGATCTGCCAGATAGGCATCACCTGCTGTACCAAAGTAATCGGGATATCCCCAATATATCACATTGTATGTACCTACAGGAAGCCTTAAAGGATATTTTTGGGATTTTCCTATTCCATTCGTGATTAAGTAATATGCTGGAAAAGGAACTTGTTTTCCCTTGGCTGTATAATTGCCTATATAAAAACTTCCATTCGTTTCACAAGGTAGTACTTCTAATGGACCATTGTAAGGATCTGTGCTACTTTGGCTCAGAGTGGCATATAGTGCCGGAGATACCAGATCTTCTGGTTGGGGAGTGACAATGTCATAATCCTCGTTTTTACCGCATGAAGCTAGCAGTGCCAGTAAAGGTAAAAATAAAAACTTTCTCATGTACATCTTTAGTTTAGGTTTGAATACTCCCTATAACAAGATATGGATGAGAAAGTTTGAATGGTATAGGAGAAAGTTATGCTTATACTTTCTCGGGAAAACTGGCTTTCAGGATCTCAAATGCCCGGGCATAATCTTTTTCGAAGACTAGAACCTTTATTTCCATTCCCGGAATATAAGCCAAAACTTGGGCTGTATATTCTCCCTGCAACATGGATTCTATACCTTCATTTTTTAGAAGATCCTGTAACATGTGTGCGCGGACATCACTTTTGAAAGAAGTAAGAATAACTGTTTTCATACTCGTTCCTTCTGTATCAGTTGTTTCTTTTTTCGATTTACAGTTTTGCAGAATCCGGCGTGCCACTTCTCCCGTTACATCACCGTCCTCTCCGTATGCTGCGCCTCTCTCATTGAACCGGCGTACTATTTCTTCAATGGTATCATCGCCTATTCCTGCTTCATCCAAGCGAGTCTTAAGTCCTAAATTTCTAAAGAATTCTTCAGTTTTTTCTATGGTTAGCGATACCCGTACACTGGGAACTCCTGAAGTAACCCCCCAGATACGTTCGCCATATTGTAGTATTTTGTCACGTTTTTTATCGGCGAGTGTCCGTAGAGTTCCGGGAAATACGATTGCCAGGGTCTGGCCGTGTGTCATGCCATGTAGTGCGGTCAGCTCATGCCCTATCATGTGGGTGGCCCAGTCTTCGGATACTCCCATAGCAATAAAACCGTTCAAAGCCATAGTGGCGGACATCATAAATTCACTCATCAAGTGATAGTCCTGTTTGTTTTCTTTGATTTGCGGAGCGATTTGTACCAATGTACGAAGGATGCTTTCGCTCCAGCGGTCCATTAGATAAGATTCGTTTGTTTTGGTCATGTATTGTTCCATGACGTGTACAAAAGTGTCTGCCAGTCCGCAAGCTATCTGATAGTCGGGCAGTGAGAAAGTTACTGTCGGATCTAGGATAGAAAATACAGGATGGGAGGAGAAAAATGGATATTTTTCATGAGTTTCACGGCATGAAATTACAGCTCCGTTATTCATTTCTGAACCTGTGGCGGGAATGGTTAGCACAGTTCCTAAAGGAATCGTGTTTTGTGCACTGCCTTTTTTAACCAGTTCCCAGGCATCTCCGTCGTAGGGAATACCAGCGGAAATCAACTTGGTGCCGTCTATAACTGAGCCGCCACCTACTGCCAGCAGGAAGTCAATGTTTTTTTCTTTGCCTGATTCTATCGCCTTTTTCAAGGTAGATATATCGGGATTTGATTCTATTCCCCAAAACTCCGTGTAATCACGTCCTTCAAGGGCTTGGATTACTTGTTCATAGACTCCATTGGTTTTTACACTGCCACCTCCGAAAGTGATCATGATTCTCTTGTCGGCCGGTATCTGTTGGGACAATTGGGCAATCATGCCTTTGCCAAAGATGAGGCGTGTAGGATTGTGAAAGATAAAATTATCCATAACTAATTGGGGTTTTCTTGGTTAATACTGAGTAAAGATAATGCTTTTTTCCTATCTTTGAGAAAAAATTTAGCTAATGAACGTAAAACTGGGAAAATACAACCAGCTGGAGGTTGTAAAAGAAGTAGATTTTGGTGTTTATTTAGATGGAGGCGATGACGGAGAGATTTTATTGCCTACGCGTTATGTACCCGAAGGCTGTAAGCCTGGCGATGTGCTGAATGTCTTTCTTTATCTTGACAATGAGGAAAGGCTGATAGCTACCACTTTGCAGCCGTTGGTGCAGGTGGACGAGTTTGCCTGTTTGGAAGTGGCATGGATTAATGAGTTTGGTGCGTTTTTGAATTGGGGATTGATGAAAGACCTTTTTGTACCTTTCCGTGAACAAAAGATGAAAATGCAGAAAGGGAGAAAGTATATAATACACGCACATATAGACGAAGATAGTTACCGCATTATGGCATCTGCTAAAGTGGAGCATTATCTTTCTAAAGAACATCCCGACTATCGGCTGGGACAGGAAGTGGATATCCTGATATGGCAGAAAACAGATTTGGGATTTAAGGCTATTGTGGAAAATAAGTTCAGTGGTTTGCTTTACGATAATGAGATTTTCCAACCTTTAGAAACCGGTATGAGGCTGAAGGCTTATGTAAAGCAGGTGCGTGAGGATGGTAAGATCGATTTGGTTCTGCAAAAGTTGGGCGCAAAGAAGGTGGATGATTTTTCGGAAGTGTTATTACAATATATTAAAGATCATGAAGGCTTCACTCCATTGAATGATAAAAGTGCTGCTGAGGATATCTATGATGCTTTTGGTGTCAGTAAGAAAACTTTCAAGAAAGCGGTGGGGGATTTATATAAAAAACGCCTGGTTGTTTTGGAAGCTGAGGGGATACGCCTCACTTAGTGGAGCTTTTCCCTACCGGATATAGGAAAAGCCCTATGAACTTATGGGGAAAATCAATTGTGGGGGAAAGCGATTTCCCCTATTTTTGTGCCATAGAACTAACAAACTAAAAACGGAACAGCTATGAAAAGATGGACTACATTACTGATAGTGATTTGTATGCTAGGTATAACTATTCCCGCAATGGGGGCCATGAGTATCAGCAAAATGAGACAGAACACTCGTTTCCTTACCGACCGTATGGCATATGAACTGAAACTCACTCCGCGGCAATACAATGATGTATATGAGGTGAATTATGATTTTATCAATAATGTCCGTTATCTGATGGATGATGTGGTAAGAGGCTATGATTATGCGTTGGAACGTTACTATGATTTTCTGGATGTGCGTAATGATGATCTTCGTTGGATACTTTCCAGTGCGCAATATCGTCGTTTTATGAGGACTGAGCATTTCTACCGTCCCATTTATGCGCATGAGAACAAATGGCATTTCCGTATTTATCTGGTATATAATAATGTGAATTTTTTCTACTATGGCAAACCGCATCACTATGCTAGTTATTGCGGAGGGCATTATCGTACTCATTTCAATAATGTCAGTTATTATAAGACCCATTATCGTGACCATTACCGCCATGATGTGTACGATGGCCATTATCGTATCCGCCATGATAGAATGACGTATGATATGCACCGTCGTCGTGATTTCAATATAGCTGTTCGTCCTCCACAAAAGGAGCATCATCGCCCGGCCACTCCTCCTCAGACTCGTCCAAACAGACCTCAAATCCATCCTGACAGGCCGTCGGGTGATCATCGTCGTCCGTCTGTTCCACAGGTAAGGCCGGACAGACCGAAGAAGGATCAGAATAACAAGCATGATGGGCGCCCTTCACGACGTGGACAGAACTCACAGGTTGATAAAGACCGTCATGAAAATAGGCGTATTACTCCATCCGGCAGGGATGTGAGAAGAGGAAATGGTAAGAAAGAGAAAGATTCGGACCGTTCAGGAGGAAGCAATAAAAGTAATTCTAAGGAAAGAACAGCAGTGCGTATGCGTACGGTATAGTATGATTTGAAAAACAACGAAAGCCGACATAAATAAGAGTCCGAAACACAATGAATTTTCCGGAATTGTAAAGGTCGTTTTTATGATGATTCACCACAGGTCAACGCAGAATCTGATTATGAATAGACTGTGAAAATCTGTGGTGAATCTTAATAATTTATTCCAAAGTAAGAGGAACTCCTTTGTAGAAATCCAGAATCTTGGTACGGAACAGATAGTCATATTTTGCTTGAAGCATATCCGAAACGGCTTTCATCCAATTGGTACGTGCCTCATTGTATTCAGTAGCGTTGGCTTTACCATTGGCATATTTTTCGCTCATCAGACGGAAGGAAGCTTCAGAAGCATCCGTAGCTGTATTACTGCTTTTGTATTTGCTTTCGGCAGCTACTGCATTATAGTATGCTTGCTGTATTTCTTTGAAAAGAGCCTTTTTGCTTTCTTCCAACTTCCATGATAAAGCAGTGCGCTGGATGCGTGCGTTCTTTACTTTATTTCGTGTGTCAAAACGGTTGAACAACGGAATGCTGAGTGAGAATTGCAGGTATTTATTAAAATTTTGATGCCACTGGCTGCTGAATGAAGCATTTTCTACTCCTGAAATATTATAGTAGTTTGTTCCTATACCTGCACTGAAGTTTAATTGCGGATACCAGGAACTTTGGGCAATACGGATATTTTTGGCCGCACCTTCCAGACGAAATTGGGCTGCTTTAATACTTGGTTTGTTCAGAACAGCTTGTGCATAGATATCTTCGGGAAGTGAAAGCAGAGTAAAATCATCCTCTACACGGGGAGATACTACTCCAAATCCGTCAGGAGTAGGAAGTTCCAACAGCTGGCTCAGTTCTAACAAAGCTAACTGATAGTTATTGTCAGCCTGTACTGCTGACATTTCGTCTTGTGCGACGCGTGCGCGGGCTTCATAGACTTCGGCTTCAGATGCTTTCCCATTTTTGAAATAGGCTTCTTTCAATTCCAGCTGTTCCCGGCTTAACTCTACTTGGTTGTGAGCTACTTTTGCCAATTCTTCATTAAAAAGAATTTGTAGATAGGCAGAGGTGACAGAAATGCTGATATCTTCTTTGGCCTTGTTCAAGTCTTCTGTAGCTGCTTTCAGGTTCAGTTTGCTGAGAGCGATGTTGTTCGGTATCCGCAATCCTGTAAATAAAGGAATACTGGTACTGAGTGAGAAGTTGGTGTTTTTGGTATTACGGTCGCCGTACGTATTGTCTGCCTGCAAGGCACGGCCGAAGTTAAATGACTGGCCCACATTACCGTTCAGATTAGGCAGCCGGCTGTATTTAGCAGTATTTAAATCCACTGCATTCTGATCTCTTGCAGCTTCCTGTTGCTTGATACTCAGGTTGTGTTCTATAGCATAATCAATGCATTTACGTAAATCCCATTTTTCTTGGGAAACGGCCGGTAATGCAGTCAGGGTGGCCAAGGCTATAATGATTTGTTTCTTCATAATGATATTCTGTTATTTCTTTTCTGCTCCGCGTACTTTTTCATTGACATTCAGACCGTTCTTTATTTCAATCTGGATACCGTCACTCATACCTGTAATAACGGCACGACGGCTGAATTTCTGTGAAGGTACACTATCTGTCAATACGTATATAAAAGTAGAGTCGTTTTTAAACTCAACAGTACTTTCGGGTACTGCCAGTACCTTGCTGGCACGTGCCAGAACTATTTCCGCATTTGCGCTATATCCGGAACGGATGGTAATACTGTCGGGGACTGTGATGGCTGCTTTGATCTCAAATTGGTTGGCACCATTTTCTTCTACACCTTTAGGAGAGATATATTCTAGTTGTGCATCAAATTCCATGTTTTGTAAGGCTCCTAAAGTTATTTTTACCGGCATGCCTTCGTGTATGCGTCCTACTTCCGTTTCATCAATATTGCCTCGGAAAATCAGATCATTCATGTTGGCTACGGTGGCGATAGTGGTTCCGTCATTGAATGTGTTGCTCATTATGACGGAGTTACCGGCTTTTACGGGCACATCCAAAATCAATCCGTCAATAGTAGATCGGATAAGGGTACTACTGAATGAAGCCTTGTTTTTAGTGATACCTTCTTTGACTATTTCCAGGTTATCTTTGGCTGTTTGTAATTCTTCACGTGCCTGTTTTACGGCTACTTCACTCTTTTCGTATTCTTCACTGCTGATAAGTTTGCTTTCGAACAGTTTTTTCATACGGGCAAAGTCCGTTTCTCCTTGTCTGGCATTGATTTCTGCCAGTCTTACACGGCTTTCTGCCGAGTTTAGTTGTCCCAGTTCGGGGATCACCTTTACTTTGGCAATCACTTCTCCTTTCTTTATTTTTTGTCCGGCTTCCTTATATACCTCGTCAATGATACCTGAAATCTGCGGCTTAATCAGAATCTCGTCACGCGGTTCTATTTTTCCAGTAGCTACAGTGGTCTTTTTCAGATCGGTGATTTCTGCGTTTAATATAGTATACACGCTGGCTTTGGGTTGTGATTTTTGATAGAGAAATACAAATGTTCCGATGAATATCAGTGCAACGATGACTAATAGTGCAATTTTTACATACTTTTTCATATCTGTTTGTTTTATTATTTTTTTATTCTTGTTTGTTCTTGCATGGAAACTTTATCCGTTACGTCGGACGGCTTTATTCGTCTCTTATAGCCTCAATGGGTTTGATGGCCATAGCGCGATAAGCCGGTGCCAATCCGGCCAGCATACCTAGGACCATCAATAAGATGCAGGCCCCGACGGCCATCCAGAAGCTGATTTGGAAATGAGCCTCTGTACCCGAAGCTGCCGTTCCTATTTCCAGCCCTTGTAAGATCAAGACTCCGAAACTAATTCCCATCAACCCTGCAAAAGTTGTCAATACCATGCTTTCAGAAAGAATTTGGTTTAGAATATCTTTAGGGCGTGCGCCAATGGCTCGGCGGATGCCGATTTCGGTTGTACGTTCTTTCACGGTAACCATCATAATATTGCTTACTCCGATAGCTCCTGCCAGCAATGTTCCCAAACCTACCATCCATGCCAAAATTTTGATTCCTGTGAACAGATTGTCAATCATGCTGAACATTGCTTCTGCATTGACCATGATCACCGCTTGTTTGTCGTCCGGGTGGATATAGTGCGCTTTCTTGATTACTTGTTCTATTTTGTCGGCTATACTGGTAACGGTCACACCCGGTTTTACGGTAATACAGACTAAATCAATGCGCTTTCCAAAATTGTATGCTTTTTGCATGGTAGTAAATGGAAGAGTTACACTATCCTCTGTTCCTGCATTGATATTCATGTTACTGGTTGATAAGCTAACACCTACAATCTGATAGTAAATACCATCCACACGCAAATATTGTCCGCATGGGTTTCCTCCTTGGGGAAACAGTTCGTCGTATACTCGTTTTCCTATGGTGCATACTTTCCGGCTTTCCAGTATGTCTACGTCATTGATAAAGCGCCCCATTGTAATATTTTGAGCTTCTATCTTTTCATAATCAGGTTGTAACCCTCTGACGGCACAGGAGCTTTTCTTGTCTCCGAAAATAGCAGTAGAGCCCCATCGGCTGATATTGGGAGTGATAACTTCTACTTCCGGTACGGCTTGGCGGATACGTTCCACATCGTTAAATTCCATATCCCAATAACGTCCTTTTCTAAATCCTTTATAGGCTTCACTGGTTTTATTACTTCCGAAAAAAACGGAATTGGTGGCGAATCCTTTAAAGTTGGCCGACATCATATCTTGTAGTCCCTGACCACCCCCCATAAGGGCAACCAGCATGAATATGCCCCAAAAAACACCAAAAGCGGTCAATAGGCTACGTGTCTTGTTTCTGGTAATGGTGATGAATATTTCTTCCCACCTGTCTAAATCTATTCTCATAATTTTAATCTGCTCTAAGTGCTTCGATTGGTCGGATCATGACGGCCTTGCGGGCAGGAAAGAAACCTGCCAGTGTACCGGCTATCACCAATGTCATGGTTGCTTGTATGGCTATACTGATATCTACTGTGGGATTGAGGAAAACTGTTTCGGTGAAAACGCCTGCGTCTACAGTTTGGTTTCCTGCCACTGTGTTCATGTATTCCGTGGCAGCAATGCCTGCCACCATTCCTATATACCCGAAAAAGGTGGTAATTGTTACGCTTTCGGCTATAATTAGCCATAAGATAGATATAGGTTTGGCACCCAACGCTTTGCGGATACCAAATTCACGAGTCCGTTCTTTTACTGTGATCAGCATGATATTACTTACACCTACGATGCCACTCAGCAAAGTGAATATGCCTATTACCCAAATGGCTATAGTCAGAATGCGCATACCTTTTTCTTGTTGCAGGAATTGGGTGAAACGGTTCCACATCCAGATAGCGCCTTTGTCATCAGCTGTAAACCGGTGGTGTACGCCGATAGCTTTGCGGTACTCCTTTTCAAAGATTTCATTTTTTTCTTCTGTATCGAGTCCTTGTGTCATAAATATCAAATTGTTCAGCTTGTCACCTTTATTATATATGAGTTGTAAGGTGGTGAATGGAATGAAGGCGTTAGGTTGGAAACTTCCCTTGTCGGTAAAAAGGCCTACCACTTGATATACTACTCCATTGGCGTTGACAAATTTTCCGATAGCTTTGTCTGCGTCTTTTTTAAAGAGCATTTCTGCGGTTTTTGTATGAAGAATGATTACTTTTCGCCGTTGACGGATATCGATGTCATTGATAAATCGCCCCCCTGCAGGTTTTACTCTTTCTACATCCTTATGATTAGGGTATACTCCTTCCAATGTGGTGGATACATAGTCTTGTCCATATGTTAAAGTCACATTACTCTGACGTACGGTAGCTCCTACACTGATGACATTTTTGGGAAAATCGGTTTCGGTTATCCGATAGTCTTTATTATCCAGTTCAATGCGGCGTCCTTCTTTTAATCCGTCGTATGCTTTGGAAGTCCAGCCGGGAAATACTTTGATGGAATTCATAGCCATATCTGCAGATGAGCTTTCGAAAGCATGGATTAGTCCGTTGCCTGCCCCCAGCAGTACGATCAGCATGAAGATACCCCAAGCTACGGCAAAGCCGGTGAGGAACGTGCGTAATTTATTGCGCTTTATTGTTCCGAATATTTCTTGAATAAGATCAATCATGTGTGTCAGTTATTTCATGAATCCGTTCTTGCCGAAAGGAGAGGCATTATGGTCTATGTTTTCTTCAATCCGTTCAATCAGTCCGTCCTTGATATGGATGATTTTGTCCGTTTGGTTCGCTACTCCACTTTCATGAGTGACGACAACAATTGTCAGCCCCTCGTTTTTATGCAGTTCTTTCAGAATATTCATCACTTCCACGGATGTTTTGCTGTCCAGGGCTCCGGTAGGTTCATCGGCGAGGATGATTTGCGGTTTGGATATCAAGGCACGTGCTATGGCTACACGTTGTTTTTGTCCGCCGGACAATTCATTGGGCATATGATGCGCCCATTCTTTAAGACCTAGTTTGTCAAGGTATTCTAATGCCATTTGATTCCTTTTTTTTCGGCTCACTCCCTGATAGAAGAGGGGAAGAGCTACATTTTCTACCGCATTTTTAAAAGAAATCAGGTTGAAAGACTGAAAGATGAATCCTATCATCCGGTTTCTGTATTCGGCAGAGCGGGTTTCACTCAGATTCTTGATTAATACATCGTTCAAATAATATTCTCCCGAATCGTAATTGTCCAAGATGCCTAAAATATTCAATAAAGTGGACTTTCCGGAACCTGAAGCCCCCATAATGGAAACAAACTCACCTCGTTCTATGTCGAGGTTGATACCTTTCAAAATATGTAGCGGAGCTCCGTTATGATAGGTTTTGTTGATATTCTCTAAATGTATCATTACCGATGAATTTAACTTGTGTTTGTCTGGTTAGACGTGCCGAAGATACAAAAAGTTGCAATGCTATATGAAATAATTGAAAAAAAATTTGCTCTCTTTTTTCTCATTGTGTACATTTGCTCAAAATAACTAACCCTAAATAATAATATATCATGGTAACAGGCATGGAAAAACCCTACGTAGTAGGTATGGACATTGGCGGAACTAATACAGTTTTTGGCATCGTAGATTCGCGTGGTAACGTATTGGCTACCGATTCAGTTAAGACACAATCATTTTCTAAGATAGAGGATTATGTAGAGGCTGTCAGTTCAAAATTGCGTCCGTTGATTGAATCGTTCGGTGGCGTAGAAAAAATTAAAGGTATGGGTGTAGGTGCTCCTAATGGAAACTACTATAACGGAACCATTGAATTTGCTCCGAATCTTCCTTGGAAAGGGGTGATTCCCTTGGCTGCTTTGTTTGAAGAAGCAATAGGTGTTCCTACTGCCTTGACAAATGATGCTAATGCTGCCGCTATCGGTGAAATGACTTATGGTGCGGCTCGTGGCATGAAAGACTTTATTATGATTACTCTTGGAACCGGTGTTGGTAGTGGTATCGTAATAAATGGACAACTGGTTTACGGACACGATGGTTTTGCCGGAGAATTGGGACATGTGATAGTTCGTCGTGACGGACGTCAGTGTGGTTGTGGTCGTAAGGGCTGTTTGGAAACTTATTGTTCGGCTACAGGTGTGGCACGCACGGCACGTGAATTTCTGGTTGCCCGTCCCGAACCTAGTTTGTTAAGAGATATCCCGGCTGAAGATATTGTATCTAAAGATGTTTTTGATGCGGCTGTAAGAGGGGATAAATTAGCACAAGATATCTTTGAATATACAGGACGTATTTTGGGTGAGGCTTTGGCGGATTTCATTGCTTTCTCTAGCCCGGAAGCGATTATCCTGTTTGGTGGATTGGCAAAATCTGGTGATTATATCATGAAGCCGATCCGTAAAGCTATAGATGATAATATCTTGAAGATTTACGAAGGTAAGACTAAATTGTTGATTTCTGAATTGAAGGATGCTGATGCCGCCGTGTTGGGAGCTAGTGCATTAGGCTGGGAAGTAAGAGAATAATGGAAAACAAAAAGCAAGGATATAAAGTTCGGAAATATCAGGGACCGGTAAAACGTTATTGCCAGATGTTGAATCTGAAAAACGATGCGGCCTTGATAGCCGAGTATAGAAAGCGTCATTCGGAAGGCAAGGTTTGGCCGGAAACATTGGCAGCTATTCGTGAAGTCGGTATTTTGGAAATGGAAATTTATATCCTGGGAACTAATTTGTTTATGATAGTGGAAACTCCTCTCGATTTTGATTGGGATACGGCCATGGCCAGAATGGCTACGTTGCCTCGTCAGGCAGAATGGGAAGAGTATATGTCTGTCTTTCAACAGGCAGAGCCGGGAGCGTCTTCGGCTGAAAAATGGCAGTTGATGGATAGAATGTTTTATCTTTATGAATAACTTTCATTCTAGATAATAATAAGAAAAGGATATGATAAAAAATCATATCCTTTTTCTTATATTATAAAATTATAAACTTGTGTTCTTTATGGTAGAGCTCATCAGGCATTAGCCTGTTGGCTCATTAATTTCTGAAGCTTGTATTGCAAAGATTGGCAAGCAGCTCCCTTTCTCATTGCTTTGTATCTTCTTAACTGATACTGCAACATCTCGATTGTGTCATTTGTTCTTTTCATAATTACATCTTTTTTATGTTCTCCCGTTTGGAGAACTGGTTATTCCTAAAAACCTTTTGTTTTCTCTTTTACTACTGCAAAGATAACACCAAAATTCCTATTTATGTTTTAAAACATAGTATCAATCCGCTTTATTTAACTTTTAATGTGTATTTTGTCTTATGGTTTAGTATACGTTAAGAAATATAACTGTAAAAATGTCACTTATAATCTGACAGGGAAATGTTCATTAACAAATGTGGCGGATCTCCTTAAATCATGTTAGAGAACATAATTTTCTTTTTGTCGAATTTGCAAATTTCAATAATGTTCGTACCTTTGCATTGTGTTTTTCATAGTATTAGATTTAAGGTTAACAAAGGTTGGAGCAAGGCGTTGCTCCTTTTTTTATGTCTATATCTCTGCATAAAAGTTTCCTTTTTACAAATTGTTTTGTTACATTCGCACCATACTATTGATATTAAACTACTATTATGAAACACTTATTTATCACAATTCTGCTCTTATTACCATTGTGCCGCATGCTGGCACAGGAGAGAGAATACGTAATTGTTGTTCATGGAGGTGCCGGTGCTATGGAAAACCTCGAGGACGATAAGGAGAAATCAACCTTGTATTATGCGGCTTTAGATTCAGCTTTGAGCATTGGAAATGCTATACTGTCTGCCGGAGGCGAAGGGCCTGAAGCGGTAATGGCGGTTGTCAACTACTTTGAGAATAACCCCTTGTTCAATGCAGGTAAAGGGGCTACTTGTACCAGTGCCGGTACTTTTGAGCTGGATGCTTCTATTATGGAAGGTAAGGATTTGACAGCAGGAGCTGTCGCCGGGTTGAAAACGGTGAAGAATCCGATTAATGCAGCTTATGCGGTAAAAACTAAAACACCTCACGTGATGCTGGCAGGTGAGGGTGCTGACCGGTTTGCAAAGTCACAAGGACTGGAAATTGTGGATAATATGTATTTTGCTACTCCTAAGACGTTGAAGTGGATAGAGGATTTGAAGAAGGAGAGCAAGAAGAATGGAACTGTGGGCTGTGTGGTACTGGACAAGCAAGGTAACCTGACAGCGGGAACAAGTACCGGTGGTATGTTCAAGAAGCAATGGGGCCGTGTGGGAGATTCTCCGGTGATTGGTGCAGGTACTTATGCGGATAATGAAGGTTGTGCTGTGTCGTGCACCGGGCATGGGGAGTATTTTATCCGTCACGTCGTAGCTTATAATCTTTCTACTCGTGTGAAGTTGCTGCACCAGCCTGTCGGGGAGGCTGCCGATTATATTATCCATCAGGAACTGAATACCAAGGAGGGAAATGGTGGATTGATTGCAGTGGACAAGAAAGGTAATTTTGCCATGCCGTTTAATAGCGGAGGCATGTTCCGTGGCTACTTGTATAAGGAAAAAGGAACAGGCAAAATTTCTAAAGCAGTGGGCATAGGGAAGAAGATGAAAACTTTATAATTTTAGTTCCTGTTTGAATTTTCCTCCCACCTGCAACAGAGTTTTGCAAAACTGCTACCACTACTACCATCCTCTTTCGTAAACACCCATGAACAGGGCGTTTCAAAGGTGGTGGTAGTAGCATGAAAAAACATCTGCTACCACCACTTTTTATCTGTTATCACTTCCCTTTCCTCTGATAGTTTGGGAATTCCTGTCACATTTTGTCTTAGCTTCGTTACCCCTTGGAATAGACACAACTGTTTGAAAGCTGTAGGCTGTATGTAACGATACGGACGGTTGGTATGCTTATCGGGAACCGGTACGGATGGCATCTCGACTATTCACTGACGGAAAAGTGTTGGAGCTGTAGAATGTTAGCGGGACTTTCATCCGAAAAAGGCATCTGCAAAAGACTTTGGCATCCGATTCGTCCTTAAAGGATCTTATCCGTATCCCTAACCCTTTCCTGACGTATGGTTAAGGCTTTTCTTCCTGCCTGTTTTATCTCCGCAAGCCTTTGGAGTTAACTCCATAGCCTTGGGAGATAACTCCAAAGCTTATGGAGATAACTCCAAAGGCTATGGAGATAGAACATATCCGTATAAAAAGGCTTAACCTGGAGAAAGAAAAGGCTTATGCTATAGGGTAGGGAGTGATATACATTCAATTGAGGCTTGACTACTCCTACAGCCATGATGTTTGAAGCGATGCTGGATATCCTGCCGGTTCGCTGATGCGGCTGTAACCGGAATATAATATGCGGCAGACTGGTAATAATCAGACATTTAGGGAACGTTTGGATACTATCCGTAAATACGCTGTTTTGCTATAAAATGCTGTCTCGCTGCGGCTTGATCGGTTGCAGGTGCACTCACTGAGTATGAGGTAAAAAACATTGGCGGAATTAATTCAGTCTTTCAACTACAGTCTGGATTAACTCCGCCAATAGGCTGCCACTATCGGATATCTATTTATAAGTAACCGGTATCAACCTTACACTACCGTTCAATCCCGATGGCAATGGCTGCCAATCAGTATAAGGTACCGGTTTGTATTGCAGATTCACCACATTGATTTCATTGAAGATACGCCATTTCTCACCCCGACGATCCATATCCGCAATGCGGTTGGCAGGCAGATTGGTCACTTCTATTTCTATCTTGTTATCTCCCGGTTTCAGCCATTTGCCTACTTTCAACTGATAAGGTACGGCCCATGCCGTTCCGGCATCTTGTCCGTTGATGCGCACACGGGCACTTTCCCGCACATCGCCCAAATCCAGTATCCAGTCATCGGCGGGAATATGGGGAACAGTGATGATATTGGTATATACTCCCGTCGCCATGGTGATCGGAGCGTTGGGATGAGCAATTTCAGTCCACGAAGACGGAGTATCGATATCAAATGAACCTTCTATCTGGGGAGTGCTTTTTGCAAAATGAAGTTTCCAGCCGTGATCAAGGCTGAGGCTGACAGGTTGTTCTTGAACGTATTTCCATTCGGCAACGTCTGTCAGGGCATGGTTGAAAGTTTGCAGGATCACGCTTTCGCCGGAATGCAGTTGGAGGCGTACTTGGGTTTTGCCTTCTTCCTTGCGGGTTTGTGCTTTCCCTTTTTCTCCCGTCATCGGATTGAACAGCATCACACTTTCTGCGGGAACGGCTAAGGTTATCCAGTTGTTTACTCCTTTTTCCTGCAATGAGGAGATGAAATAATGATGTCCATCGGCATGGGAGCGGCGGATACATTGTAAGCCATACCGCGTTTTCATCTCTTCGGGAACAACACCGCTTTTTTCCAAGGCAGATTGATAGTTGTTTCCTGTAATGATGATCCCTTTTTGATAAGGAGTTGCCACCGTCTCATCGAAAGAAGCAATTTCCGGAAGTTGCTTTTGTAATTGCGCAAAGCCTTTCCGGCGTGCTTCCAGTTTTCCATAACCGGGTACATCCTGCGGATAGTTTTCGGTAAAGATGATAGTAGCTCCGGCTTGTGCCAGCTTTAGTAAATGGCCGAGTACCTCGGACGGCATTAGTTTTACAGCAGGAATGATGATGGCCTTATAGGAAGTTCCTCCTTTGGTCAGTAATTTGCCATTTACGCAACGGGTGCTTTTCACAAAATTGTCAGAGATATAATCCATGTCATAGCCGCAATTGCTGATGGTATGAACGGTCTCTATAAACTTGGGAGCACGTTTTGCCATATCATGGATGCTGAACAGCAAAAGACGGCCCGGCTGTTCCTGCCACATATCATATACAGGCAGATAAACAAGAAAATCATTGTCCGGTTTCCCCATTTGCAGGAAAGACTGGCAACGGGTGATATATTCAAAGAAAGCAGGAGCATCCTGCCAAATGTTATTGGTAGGAGACATGTCAATAGAGGCATAGAACTTCCATCCCGGCCATTTGGCTTCTTTGGGACTGTAGGGAGTTCCGTGGAAAAACATGTGGTTTACACCTGATACGAACATCAAATCCATATCCGGTTTGCACTGGGAAAGTGAGGTACGGAAATGTTCTGTCAGCCAGGTGAATGTTTCGGATGAGGTGTAAGGCTTTCCGGCGATATGGGCAGCGGAAGAGGCATACTTCAGCATGGAAAGGTCGGAGTCATTCTTACGTGTCAGGGAATCTTGACGCAATCCTTTAATATGGAATTGCGACAGACCGAATCCTTCGCATTCGGGAATATCCACGGAGGCATAGGTATCTATCAGATTGGCAGGGGAACCGTGTGCCTGGTTACGGGTGATGCTGCCGTGACCGTGTGCCCAGTTAGTCCATTGGGTACTGAAATTCTCAATCAATAAATCGGAGATGGTTTCGCGATAGTCACTGACTATGCGGGCGGTGGTTTCATTACGGTCCTGAGCTATAAATTCAGGGAAGTGTTCTTCCAGTTTATAGCCGCGACGGCGGGCGAATTGTTCCAGAAAATCAGGAGTCCAGTCAGCACCATATACTTCGTAAGAGTCATTGAAAAAAGTATGTGGAAAATTGGTCTTGTTTTCTTTAAAGGCTTTGTCAAAGTTGGCAAAATAGCGTTTTACGGCTCCTTTATCCAGGTGGTTCATCACATAGCCTTCTCCACCGGGAGCAGCACGTTTCACTTTTTGGAAAGTCTTGCCTATATATAAGGTGATGATATTCCAATGTCCTGCCGGAGCTTTCCATTGTAATTGTCCGTTCTTCGCTTTGGAAGTGAGGTTAAGACATTGCTTATTGTCCGCATTATAGGCCATAACCCGGCTTAAAGTGGCTACAGGGCGTTGTTTTTCTTCTTCTACTTTCAAATCTAGCGTAATTTCTTTTCCACCCTCTACTTGATAGGATTGAAAAATAGCTTTGGTAGCAGCATCTGTCATACTCACGTGAGGACCGCCGAAGGGCCATCCGGTACCGGTGTTCATATCTACTTCAATACCGATACGTTTTCCTTCAGCTTCAGTATGTTGCAACATATTCATCCATTGCGGGCTGAGGAAAGGAAGGTTATTCTTATCGTTGCCTTGAACACCATAAATAGGAGTGATTTCAACACCTCCCAGTCCGGCTTTGGCATATTCTTCCAGATTGTAGGTCAGATTGGTTGCATCGACAGCACTTCCCAGCCACCACCAGCGGGTGGCGGGGCGGGCTTCGGGTCGCACTGCCGGCCATTCTTGTGCGTAAAGGCTGCTTCCGGCCAGCAACAGGCTGAACAATAAATATTTTCTCTTCATTCTATTTTGTTTTTTATTAGTTGGCTGTATTGAACTCTTTTCCATCCACTGTGATGTTCCTGTATCTGATATCACTGGCATCATCCGTGACAAACAAGGGACGTCCGTCCGCTTTCTCGTAATGGAAATTTACATTGTCCAAGGTGATGTTGCGTGCGTGGCGGATGTAGAAACCTTTGGCGGGAATCGTTCCGAACATCCACGGTTCAGGATATACTTTCTCTTGTTCGGGAGGAGTCAGAAGTCCGTCGGCTTCTGTATATCCTCCTTGGTGATAGATATGAATATCGCTCAGTGTCACATCTTCAATAAGGGCTCCCGGTATTCCGCTGATAATGGAGGAGTAGCGCGAGTCGGCATTAAATACATTGACGTGGCTGATGAGGATACGTTTCATTGTGCCTACGGGCGTCCCTTGCGGGCTGCGCATCCGGGCTCCCAGCCGCAGGAAGATGGGGGCGTTGACAATATCGCGCATCGTGATGTTGCTGATGACGATATCTTCCAGTTTTCCACCGTCTACCGTTTCCAGTGCCAGCCCGCGACAACGCTCGAAGATGCAGTTGGTGATGGCTATGTTTTTGAAACCGCCGCTGGATTCCGTTCCTAATTTAATGCGTCCCGTTACAAATCCGTGATCCGGCGCCTGGGGTTCGTCTCGTTGCCAGGTACAGTCCAGTACACTGCCACGGTCGTATCCGCTGACAAAGCAGTCGGAGATGGTTACATTTTCCGTGTCCTTGAAATAGCCCAATCCGTAGGATGCCTTAAGCACAATGGCATCATCCCAAGGAGCATTGACGGTACAATGACTGATGCGGACATTTTTGCAGCAGTCTATGTCAAAACCGTCCCGGTTGGTATCTACTTTCACGTTCAGAATACTCAGATTATCTACTCCTGTAGCCAGCAGGCCGAAATGACCGCAATGCAGCAAAGAGAAGTCTTTCAATGTCACGTTCTTGCAGAGTTTCAAGCTGATGGCTTTGTTGCCTACACCGGGCAGGCGGCTTTCCTCACGGGTGAGTCCTTTGCCATAAATCAGTCCCGGTCCGCTGATGGTGATGTCTTCCAGACCGATTCCCCAGATAAGGGAGTTCTTCCAGTGGCTGTGTCCGAAATCCTGGAATCGGGTATGGTCGTTAGGTTCTGCCGGGTCATAGCCTTCCGTTGCTGATGGAAAGGCGCCGACAATCCGTGCTCCTTGTTCTATATACAGATGTATATGACTGGCCAAACGTATGGAATAGCACGCGTATTCTCCCGCAGGGAAATAAACGGTTCCTCCCCCTTGGGAGGCAGCTTCCTCAATGGCCCGGTTTATGGCGGGGCTATCAATGGTAGTACCGTCGGCTTTCGCTCCGTAATCTTTTACATTATAGATCTTTGCCTGTGCTGTCCATGTGCTGAGGCATAAAAGGAAGAGTATGAGTTGTTTCATGGTCTGTCTTTGCTTTTACTGAATGGGCATTAGTTTGAATTTACGTAAATAAGATGCATTGCCATACATGGTATGCTCATCGGATAAATTCCAGAATCCGTCTTTAGAGGCAGGGTGGGCATCCCAGTCAATCACCGCCCAGCATAGTCCGATTTCATTTCCTTCCTTTAATAAAGTAGGGCGAGATAGTTCGGGACCGTCGGCATCTGCATGGTCAAAGGGGGTGATATAGAATTCCAATACCAGCTTACCCGCTTCTCCCTCCTTGAAAGAGTACTGATAGGCATAATCAGCGTATGGCTTTTGTTTCAGCCATACCTGAGGACCCCATAACATACACCAGTCATTGCCGTGAGCCGGGGTGAAGATGTGATAGTTCTGGGCATGGCATCCGTGAAATTTGAACCAGGCTTGCCACACATCTTTGGGAGCTGTGGGATGAAAACGGTCGATGAACGGCCCCCCTGAACAATCGCCATCCACCACTACTTCAAAAATATCCGTGTTCAAGGAGTTCTCACTGAACCGCCAATAATTATCGTATGCTTCATATAGAAAATACAACTTCTGAGTTTCTGCACACCAACCTACTTTGACACTGACTTTCAAGGTGGTAGTGTCCGGCTGTGCATGTTTTCCCTCGTCTTCCTTTAAAGCTGCTTCCGTTATCTTATAATCAGCCGGAACGCAATCCCAGTCGTGGGTATTGCCATCTATGGCAGGAACCTTATCTGCCGGAAATTGGTACACCTTGAATTCCTGTGCCTGGGCAGACAGGCATAGGAAAAGGAAGAACAGGTATGGATACAATCGTTTCATTTTGATCGGGTTTTATGTTCTTTCCCGAATAGTCCGGGTAGCATGAAATAATTATAATCGCCTCGTTGGTAGAAACAGAAGTAGAGCTTTTCTTGCGGTTTCCACGGGCATAGGGCAGAGATGACGGGGGCATCTGTCTTTTTACCGGAGTTGAATAAAGTAAGCGGGGATGCTTGTTTATGTCCGTCGGACAGACGAATTTCGGAACCGATGGGAGATACCCCATGAACCGTTCTCAGTTTCATGCTTTCACCATAATAGGTGGTAAAAGCGTTTCCTTCTATACTGAATACATTATGGAAGCAGGAGGCTACCGGAATACTGTTGTCTGTTACGGCAGAGTCGTCTGCACCGTCGCATGCACCGAAAGCCCAGCAAAGTTTGAGCTCTTCGGGTAATCGCTCACCCGAAACCTCCATGATAAAACCATTACTATTCGTCAATGGACATACAATCAGCTTTATTTCACCTTCTTTCCATAATTTATCTTTAATGGTATAAGCCTGTCCCTTTTTCTTGACACTGCATTGGTCCAGCCAGCAACTTTCATTGCCGCAAACCACTCCCAGACGGAAAGTTCCCGCACCTTTGGATAAACGGAAGGGAAGAGTCTGGGCCTTGTTGCCAAAGACAGACAACAGCATACAGAGAAAGAACGGAAGTAGCCGCCGGCTATAATTCCATGTTGTTTTCATAGCTGATATCGATTTGTGCGTTCTTATTGTTTTTTTCTTCCACACGACTGCCGTCTTCTACTTGTAACCGGACATCTTCCAGGTGGAAGTCTTCGGTAAAGATAATGCTTCCTGCTTTATTTACCTTGGCTTTTATGCCGGAAATATGGAAATTCTGCAAAGGCAGTTCCTCATTCCAGCCGGCAGCGGTGATAAAGGTTTGCACATTAGTAGCTTTTACATCGCTGAGCCATACATTACGGAAATGCGGATACCCTTTTTCTTTAGGTGTGACAGGAGTCAGCATAACCTTCCAATGTTCGGGAATTTCCTTACCTTCATATTCAGCCGGTAAGGTAGAATAACTATAGCTGGGGTTCCAGTTCAGGTCCGCTGCCAGTACATGGCGGACATGGTCTGCTGTCACTTGGGTCATGTAGATATTTTCTACGGTTCCGCCGCGGTTCATGGCAGATTTCAGACGGAGGGTGGAAGAGGTTCCGTATGCTTGGAGGTTATAGCCCAATACATTCCGTATGCAGCCTGAGGTTTCGCTGCCGCAGGTTATCAGCCCCGCGCCCTTACGTGCGATACATCCGCGTACAATGATATTTTCGGTGGGGCGGTTTACGCGCAGGCCGTCGGCATCCCGTCCGGCTTTCAGACAGATATTGTCATCGTTGCAATCTACTTCGCAGTTTTCAATCAGGATATTGGTGCTGGAGTCAATGTCAATACCATCCGTACTGGGACCATTCCCCCCTACGTTATTATTGATTTTCAGTCCGTTCAAGGTACATTGGTCGGAATACAGCACCTGGCAACCCCAAAATCCGGTACGCATCAAGGTAAAGTCTTTCAGTGTTATCTGGCGGCTGTTCGAGATGAGCATACCTCTTACGCGTTTGCAGTCGTAGTCCACAATCCACCGCAGTTTGCGTTTCTCGTAATCCTTCCGCATGGTCCAATATTTATCCCAGAATATTTTTCCACGGCAATCCAACGTACCTGCTCCGCTGATAGCTGCGTTTTCCGCATCCAGAATATTGATGACTGCCGAGGGCCATACCATTTCGATACCTGCCACGCGGGAGCGCATTTCGGGGTATAAATCTATATCCTCGCTGGCTATCAGCGTCGTACCTTGGTTGAGGTGGAGGTTTACATTACTTTTCAGGTAGATGGCACCAATCCGGTAGTATCCCGGGGCTACTTCCACTGTTCCCCCTCCGGAACGGTGGCATTCGTCAATGGCTTTCTGCAGGGCGGCAGTGCTTAACCGGGTGCTGTCATTTTTCAATCCGTAATCGGCTGCTTGGAATATTTTTCCCTTCGGATAGGTTTTGGCTCCTACTTGGGCAGTCCACGAAAGGTCAGGAGTTCCCATCCCTTCTCCCCATTGGAATCCGGGGAGGGATTGGGCATTGGTAAAGAGGGTACCTAAGGTAAATGATAGGGTTAATAATAATGTTTTGTTGTTCATTTGTTCCTACTTTTAAATTAATTGCCGTCCGGCTTTTCAATTTCTGTAAACGGGCTGTCATTCCATTTGAAACTGTCCAAAGCATCCGGATGTGCAGGATTGTAACCGGAATAGTCGCTGCGTAAATAGTTAGAGATAGGTAATCCCGCTTTCTTTATTCCTTCAATGATACATTTGGAGATTTGATAAGCTCCGTAAGGATTGAAATGGGTATTATCTGCCAATACCCTGTTTTGTCCCGGATAGGTTCCGGCAGGATAATGTACGAATGCCTTTTTGGAAGGTTCCACCCCCATTGCTTCATAGAGGGTACGGGTCATTTCGTTGAGATCGATCAAAGGAACGTTTTCTTTGGCAGCCAACCAGCGCATTGCTTCGGGATAATCTTCGTGAGTATCTCTGATTTTCCCGTTTTCATCGAAACTGCGGCGTTGTGTCGGGGTTACCAGTACAGGATAGGCTCCTCGTGCCCTTGCCTCATCAATGAATGTTTTCAAGCTGGTCATAAATGAATAATAAGCTCCTTTACCGGGACCTTTTTGCTTTTGGTCGTTGTGACCGAATTCCATAAAAATATAATCTCCGGGTTTCATTTGTGTCAATGCCTTTTTCAGTCGTCCTGCACCGATAAAAGTATTGGCGCTTTCGCCGGATTCTGCATAATTGGCAAAACAAATGCTGTCATTGAAGAAGCGGGGAATCATTTGTCCCCAGCTTGCCCAAGGTTCATTGTCCTGGTCTACTACCGTGGAGTTACCGCATAGGAATACGGTGGGTACATTATTTACTTTCTCAATAATCAGTTCGGACAATTGGGGTGCATCCCCGTTGAATTCCAAAGTTAGTTTGTCATCCCAGTTCAATTTTTGGCGTTCACGCGGTTTGATGCGCACATTTTCTTTTTCCGAAATATGTGTGTTGCGCTTGTTGATCACGAATGTACAAGATTTTAACTCCCCTTTTTTTGTCTTCACATTTTCGAAGAAAAGGCGGCGTGATTCTCCTCGCACTGTTGTTTCTCCGGCAGCGCGTTTGTTTCCTATCACGGCTGTGACATGGTAGTTTCCATCGGGAACCGTAACAGAGAAAAAGAATGGAGCTGTACTTTTACCTTCCGGAGAGGGCTGTCTGTCATATCCGTATCCCTTTTCCTCCGAGTATCTGTCGGCGGGAGTTATTTTGGTATAACCGTCTTTCGTCTTTTTACCTGTGGTAAAATCGAATTTGTAAGTTTGTGCTTCGACTCCTAATGTCGCTAAAAGTCCAAGAGCTAATAGGGCTATCTGTTTCATGATTGATATAGATTGTTATTAATTGATTTTCGGTTTTAGTTCATCCGGAGAGTCATTGGTATAAGATTTGATATCACCGGCTGTTTTTGTGAACAACTCACTGATTTGTTGAGGCGTTACAGTAAATTGCGGACGGAACTGGTCCGAATTCATATAATCCAAAATGGCTTTATGCATCTGACGGGCTACAATGCGTTTCTCTGGCTGGGAGATAATGTCCATGCTTGTCATGAGCACTTTCCCATTTAATACATTGGCTTCGAATAACATACCTATCTTGCGGCTTATAAACCAAGTGTCGATGCTTTGAACCGTAGGTTGGAAAGCGGGTGGAAAGTGGGTGAATTGCATCACTTGAGCACGATTCAGCAGTTCCCACCATTGCAGATTGCTGTGATATTCTGTCGGAAACTGACGGAATAACGGGTGTTTGGGGTTTACTAAGATACCTGTGGTATGAGGAGGACGCATTTTGAACCAGGAGGTGTTCCAGAATACAGGAGTGAATTGCTGAACCACTTCTTTACCATAACTCACTTTGCCCGCAGCTGTAATAAGCACATTTCCACCGTTCTGAAGAATTTCCAAGGCTTTCGAATCCAAAGTGTCAGTAGTGTATACTTTTCCTTCGGCTATTGTCACTTGGGCGGGATAAACCCAGAAATTCCAGTCATTTACAGCTTCTGTTCCCATAATGCGTATTTCCAGATTCAGCTTTTTAGCCTCTTGGATGTCAGTGAGCGGAAACTCAAGACTACCCGTGCGATTTAAATTTCCGACAGGAATGTCTTGTGTTGCCAATGTGCCTTGCGCATATACTTTGCCATATTCGTCTTTTAACGTATATACAATTTCTGCTTGTTTTAATGCCTCGGCACCAAAATGAGCAACTTCAATATCCGCTTTTAAAATCTCCTTGTTATTATATACAAATTTATCTGTACGCATCAGTGGAACTGTAGGTGAGCAGAAACGTCTCCATTCTGCGGAGTTGATATATCCTTTTTCTTCAAAGAAAACATCGAGAACACCTACCAGTGCAGTTCCCTGACCCGAATAATCGTTCAGTGCCAATAATTGGAAACCGGCATAATCGGGCGTGCGGAGTGTCTTTTCTATTTCATATTTGTAACAAAGGGCTTGCAACTTTCCGCTGGCCATCATAAATAGATGGGCTTGGTCACTCATGTGGTTGTCAGCCAAAATGTCTTTGAAAATCTCGAAGTTCTTGGCTTTATTGACGCCTGTATATTTACGTATTTCATTGAAATTGGGGAAAGCGCACCATTGACCTGTTTCATGGGATACGTAGGGCTGTCTCACGGTGTCAAGATGATTTTGGAAACGATAGTCGTCTTGGGTGGACGGTTGTTTCTTGGACCAGGTCAGGCCACGTGCCCCAGCCTTTACATGATATTGGTTGCGGGGTTGCCATTGCCATCCGTTGCCTACCGATGCTCCGGTATATACATGTCTGGGATCCTTCTTTTCCCAATATTCTACGAACTTGGTCACCCATTCTACCCAGCGTCCGCTAGGTTCGTTTCCGCATGCCAACATGCAATAAGAGGCATAGTTGCCATATTCTTTGGTTAATGCGATGGTTTCGTCCATCAGATATTTGTCAATAGGTTGTCCCAAACCTAATTTAGGACCATGATTGGGCCAGCTCGGACCTTCGGGTTGCAGATAGAATCCTACCCGGTCGGCAGCTATAAAAGCGGCTTCGGGAGGACAGAATGAATGGAAACGCATATGATTCAGTCCATAACTGCGACAGATACGGAATACCCGTTCCCAACTTTCTACATCCATCGGGGCGTAACCGGTCAACGGGAAGTCACAGTTTTCAACTGTTCCGCGAAGCTGGGTTTTGCGCCCGTTTACATAAAACCATTTACCTTTGATTTCAAATCGGCGCATACCGAATTGTATTTCCTTTATCTCAGTTTTTTTCCCATTGGTGACTTCTGCTTTCAGTTTGTACAGGGCCGGATGAAATTCATCCCATAGCAGCATATCATTCCCCATAGGTAATACCATTTCTGTTTCCGTCACTCCTTTGTTGAGTTTGATTTCTTGTTGTATGGCGGGAACTATATGCTTTTTATCCGTATTGAAGCTCTCTGCTGATAATTTTACTTTTGCAGTGCCTGTACCTTTGATGACGACTTTGACACGTGCCAGTTTTTGTTCCGGTTCCGGATATATTTGAATATCATCGAAATATGTTTTCGGAGTCGTTTGCAGACAGATGCGTCCTACAATGCCGTTCCAGTTTCCTTGGGTCTGGTCGGTTATGCTGTGCGAATCCGGTCCGACATTGATTTCTTTGATACGATTATCCACCCGGATAGTGATAGTACATTTTCCGGGACGGACATAATGGGTTATATCATATTGATGGGGAACACAAAGACTATTCTGCATTCCTGTCTTTTGTCCGTTTACCCATACGGTTGTTTCTATATGGGGACGTTCCAGGAACAACAAAATACGTTCACCTTTCCAGTCGGCAGGTATATTCACCTCTTTCTGATACCAAGCAGCTCCTACATAATGTTTGTCGGGAGTCAGAAAGAATGGAAATTTAATATTACCTTCTTTACGGTATTTTTCCATGTATGGATTATAATAGTAGGAACTGTCATAGAGACTGCCTGTCCATTGGGTCTTTGCGATAACCTCATCACCTTTCAGTTTCTCGGGCATGGAACCGGGCAGGTTGATGAAGTCATTCAAAGTGTGGCTGAACCATTTTTCCTTTTCTCCATTATCCTGACGGTCTATACTGAATGACCATTTTCCGGATAAGTCAATAATTTTTTGTGCGCTTAACGAGAAGCACATCCATACTAGGCAGATTGTCAATAACGTTTTTTTCATAGTATCTTTTTACTTTGAATTTGATGTTGCTAAATTAAGGTCTTTTCATCTGCATGTAAATAGAAAGAAGTACATATAGATGGAAATTCGTATAAAATAGGGGTAATGTGCGATATATTTGTACGATTTTACATGGATATGCCTTGTATGTGCAGAAAAAAGTCCAAATCTCTTAGTATATTTGTGATAGTTTAAAGTACTTTATTTGACTATCAACGAATTATATTCAACTCGCATGAGAACGGGCAACGGATAAGAAAATGCCAGACTGTTCAGAATCACTATATTCCTCATGCTTTCAAATAACTCTTTATCTTGATGCAAAGATAGTATTTTTTCCGAGAATACCGGAATTTTCCGGGCATAATCTCATTCTGAATCCATGAAATAATCCATATCGGACAGAATAGCCATACCGCAGCCGAGTCCCCGTAACTCACAGGCAAAGGTAATTCGTGTCCTGCTCGTACAATGCAAGGTCAAGCCCTCCGGGTGTCGTGGAAAAATCATCCTCGCCCGGAGGGCTTTCGGTATTTTTCCCGCCAACCTTGCATGTACGGGACACGACCTTTTATAGCCTGTAGTTACGGGAACTCCGGCCCCGAAATGCCGGACTAACAAAAATCAATTGTTATGTTACAGCAGGCGACAAAAGAAAAGTACAGTATTGAAACACTCAGAGCATGGAATGTTTCATACGACAACGAGCACGGGCTGACACAGAAAGATGTGGATATGGCCAACAGTTATGTTGAACTCATCGAACGGACATGTTCGGAGGTTACACCGCAAATCGGAGACAGGCTGGTCTATGTGACCGAAGACGGGGATTATTACGGCAACGCCCTCATTGAGAATTTACACCACACAAAGGAAGGGCATCTTTCAATATGCGAACAGCCGTATGTGCCTTTCGTGTGGGAACAAGACGGAAATATCCGTCTGAGCGTCAGCGGAGGGGCATTCCACGGAGTGAATCCGGAAGATATGAAGTTCCTGAAATGGACGGAAGGAGCGTTCAAGGACTGGGGACATTGCGGCGCGTGTGCCAACGGTGCGGTGACATTCATAGCCAAAGTGCCGCTATGGTTCTATGCCGAACCTAACCCAAAGTACGGGAACTTCACTACCGAAACTTACCGGAAATTCTACCTCACCAAAGACACAAGCGGCTCCGCAAGAAATCTCTATCAAGGTTTTGATGCAGCTTTCAGTGATGAAAAAGAGTTCCAGCAATTCCTGAAAGACTACGAGGGAACGGTATTCAAAGGCAACTGGGAAAACAACATCGTGGTATGGTGCTTCCGTCGGGAATATGTCTTTCTTCCTCTTGCCGAATGGGAAAAGATTGATGCTCCGGCCGAAGAACGGAGGCTCAATTTTTATCCCGAACAGGTGAAGATCGTCAAGGACATGGAAAAGCACATCACCTGCTTCTACCGAATCAAATCACAGAACTTCTAACACTTAAAAATCCAACAGATATGCAAACGACAACAGCGACCAAGGCCGGCAACGCTCCCGACCTGCTTTCCGGTATCCTGAGCGTGCAAGTGAGAAACGAGGACAAGATTACGGAGCAAGACCGGATCTATTGCCAGAACCAACAGGAAATGCTTTACAAGACACTCGACCAGATAGACCGCTGGTACGCCATTTTCAAGGAAGAAGCGGAACAGTACCGGGAGGAACGCAAGTTCCACTACGAGGAGAACGGCAAGGTATCCATGCGTGATTTCTATTCCTACCATAACGACAGGGACGACTATTCGCACAACGAGTTCAAACCGTTTGACATCCTCAATGATATGGTTGACAAGAACTGTAATGCCAACGCTAATTTCGCCAGCCGTATCATCTCCTATTTCAACAAGACATATAATGTCTCTGTCCCCGTACCGGAAATTGAGAAAAATACCCTTCCGATGGGCTTCCGTCCAATCTATGAAACCTACGTGGATGCCGTTATAGAACATCTGGGCGGCAAGAGTTTCAGGGAAACAGCAGAGGAGGAACTGTTGAACAGGTTCTTGAAAGTAGTACAGCCATCATATTGGAGCAAGGTCAAGCCGGAACTGAAAAAGGATAAAATCATGTTCCCCGACATCCTGAGATTTGATGAGTTCTATCTGTCATACAACCGTAACCAAGTTCATTACAACTATCTGGGCGACATAGAAACTTTCTGTGAAGGCATCACGTTCGGTGCAGATGACACTATTCATGGTTCAAGCAATATGATTACCGGTTTTCAAAGGGAGAATGTCGATGTTTCCAATTGGTACGACCTCACGACCACCAACGCAGAGCAAATAAAATTCTACAAAAACGGCCGTATAGACGTCAGATTCAAGGACAGCGAAGCGGCTGATAGTTGTTTCAGACGTCTCCGCCTTGATGAAATCACGCTAAGAGAGAACTGACCATGAGAAAAAACTCACAGCACCCCGTAAGCCGATCCTTGCGGGGTGTTTTCATTTTCAACCGTAAACAACCTACAGAATATGTATGCCATCATTCCACAACAGATACCGCAAGGTATGCGTGCCGAGGTCAACGAGAAGATACTTTTCGCCATAGACTCCGGCAAGGACCTCATTCCGGCGGAGAGCATCTATAACTGCTACACCGGCATCGGAGGGCTTCACAACCTCAGGCAATCCGATTTCGCCAATTACAACGAGTATGCAGAAGCGAAGAGGGAGTTCGAGATGGGACAGTTCTTCACCCCGCATGAAGTGTGCAGGAACATGGTGGATATGCTGGCTCCTACCTCTACGGAAATGATACTTGACATGTGCTGCGGTATGGGCAATTTCTTCAATCATCTGCCCAACCAGCACAATGCCTATGGCTTCGACATAGACGGCAAAGCAGTTGCGGTCGCGAAGTATCTCTATCCGGACGCACATATCGAAAAATGCGACATCCGGCAATATTACCCGGAACAACGCTTCGACGTTGTCATCGGCAATCCGCCTTTCAACCTGAAATTCGATTACAAGCTTTCGCAGGAATACTACATAGACAAGGCTTACGACGTGCTCAACCCTGCGGGAATCCTAATGGTCATTGTACCCGGCTCGTTTATGCAGAGTGAATTTTGGGAGAAAACACGTGTCGCCGGTATCAATAACGACTTTTCCTTTGTCGGACAGACGAAACTGTCTCCGTCAGCCTTTTCCTCTGTCGGAGTCCACGATTTCAACACGAAAATCATGGTATTTCTCCGCGAATCGGTCCATATTGAGATGCAGGCTTACAACGCGGAGGAATTCATAACGGCGGAAGAATTGAAGAAACGTATCAGCGAGGCAAGGGCGATGAAACACAGGCTACGTTTCGACCTGATGCGCGAGACAAACAGAATCGACAAGGAAGAGCTTGAACTGTTCGAGTACAAACTTGCCAAGTATATGTACGAGCTGAAGGCGCACGCCAAGTTGAACCGGCATATCGGCAAGGCGGAGGCGTTGGTCACAAAGTTCCGCAACCAGAAACCGCCGGAGAACGCCACACGGGAACAAGTCGCGCAATGGGAGAAGAACAAGCTTACCCCGAAGAAGGTGCTTGCCGTCATCCGCAGGTACATCACCTCGCAGAATGTCGTGCCACGCAAGGAAGTGGCACTGGTAAAAACCTCATACGGGTTCAAACTGAAACAATACGCCCCGCGACTGTTAGACAAGGTTTCGCACAGGGCAGCAAGCATCAGTAACCTTGTGCTGGAACGTTCCGAACTGCCCATACCGGAGCTTCCGACGGAGAAAAATATGCGTGAAATCCGTGCGGCAGAGAAGCTGATCCGCAGGAAACGCAGGCAATACGAAATCCAGAACCGGCAGTTTGCCGACATGAATCCGGATGCGCAGCTGGCGGAATACCTTGACAGAGCGACATTCGTCAACAAGGACGGTGACGTATGCGAGTTCACCGCACTCCAGAAGCACGACCTGAACCTCGTTTTGCAGAAACGCTACGCGCTGCTTAACTGGCAGCAGGGATCGGGCAAGACAGCGGCGGTCTATCACCGTGCCAAATACCTGCTCAAATTCCGCAAGGTACGGAATGTCATCATACTGGCTCCCGCCATCGCCACCAACATGACATGGATACCCTTCCTCTCCATTAACAGGGAAATGTTTCGAGTGGTAAGAACCAATGCAGACCTGGAAACCGTACCGGAAGGCGCGTTCCTTGTGATCTCCACCTCCATGCTCGGCAAACTGAAGCGAGGGATGGCGAAATTTGTCAAACGCTCCTCAAGAAAACTGTGCCTCGTTTTTGACGAATCGGACGAGATAACCAACCCGTCGTCACAGCGCACAAGGCATATCCTCGGACTCTTCCGCAGGCTCAAGTACAAGATACTCGATACCGGAACGACCACCCGAAACAACATCGCGGAACTGTACAGCCAGTTTGAGCTGCTGTACAACAATTCCGTCAATATGATCTGCTGGAGCAGCCGGGTGTACCACGAGAACAGGGACAAGGAGATAGAGGAAGAAAACAACCCGCATTACGGTGAGCCGTTCCCAGCTTTCAGGGGGCATGTGCTTTTCCGTGCCTGCCACTGTCCGGGAAAATCCACCGTGTTCGGCATAGAGAAACAGAACCAGGATGTCTATAACAAGGAGGAACTTGCAGAGCTTATCGGGAAGACCGTCATCACCCGCAAGTTCAGGGACTTTGCCGGTGAGAAGTACAAGATACGGACACACACCGTCAGCCCGTCCGATGGCGAACGCGAGGTTTACCGTGTCATCATCGAGGAGTTCTGCCGTATTTGCGAGTTGTATTACAACAGCACGGGTGACACGAAGAAAGATGCCGGACTACGTCTTATGCGGCAGATCAAGCTACTCATCAAGGCCTGTTCCGTCCCGCATCTGATAGAGGGCTATTCCGGTGACGGGATTCCGAAAAAGACAAGGTACATCGAGAGACTGATACGGAAGATTCCCGGCAAAGTGGCTGTCGGCTGTACGTCAATAGCCGCATTTGACCTCTATGAGAACCGCTTCCGCGAATGTTTTCCCGACAGGCCGGTATTCGTGGTCAAGGGAGACGTGGCTTTCAAGAAACGTCAAAGCATCGTGACGGAGTTCGACTCCACCGTCAACGGCATACTGGTCTGCACGCAGCAGAGCCTGAGCAGTTCGGTGAACATCCCCACCTGCAACGACGTGATACTTGAATCGCTCCAATGGAACATCCCGAAGATGGAACAGTTTTATTTCCGCTTCATACGCCTTGACTCCAAAGAGCTGAAGGACGTGCATTATGTCACCTACAAGGATTCCGTGGAGCAGAACCTGATGGCCCTGGTACTGACCAAAGAACGGCTGAACGAGTTTATTAAGACCGGAGAAGTGAAGGAGCAGTCCGAAATCTTCGAGGAGTTCGACGTCACCATGTCCGTCATCGAGAGCCTGCTGGTCAGAGAACGGGACAGCGAAGGGAAGATACATATCAGCTGGGGAAGCCAGCGCATAATGAACTGACAAAATGGAAAAATTCATGAGAACCGCAGATTCCATTCCACAGGCAAAGGTAGCCCGCACCCTTTTCAGGCAGAGCAAGGTCAGGCCGCAGGCGGTTTTCGGGCAAATCATCCTCGCCGGAGGCTCCGGTATTTCCCCGAAAAACCCTGCACTGCTGGGGCGCGGACCTTTATACGCCTGTGGAATGAAATCCCCGGTTCCGCATCATAAACCGTAATGAAGAATATCATGGACTTGAATCAGGCAGAAGTGGCAGTGACCACACAGCATCTCATAGACACGAGGCAGGAAAAAGACAGCCTGCTGCAAATGTCCGACTTCGGCGACATGGGGGAATTCCTGTGTACCTGCTCCGAACTGTTTCCGGAAGAGGAAACCCCGGAATACAGGTACACGAGATGGGAGGACATTCCGGACTCGCTCATCAACAGGGAATGGCTGTGTCCCAACTTTTTTGAAATAAGGGAAGCGATGGAACAACTGGAGGAACCCGACAAGGATTGCTTCTTCGACTGGTGTGACCGTTACGGGCACGACATCGGCACGGAAGACCCTCATCTGCTGGTGGCGCATTATATCGAACTCTTCGGGAATGCGACCTATATAGATGACGAGCCTTGCCCGGACAGCGGGGATGACAGCCTGCTGTACTACCCGGGCATATCGGGCAACTATTTCGAGCCGGGCATTCCCCGCTTCGAGATATTCGATGACAATTACGACTAAAAAATACACGCTTATGAATATCAATTTTCTCGGGCCGGTCCTGCCGACAGACCGATTCGTACAGATGGCCTTCGTGGAAATCCTGAACATCATCCTGACAGCGAACAACATCATGGACGTGAACAGGATGCTCGTCGGACGGAATGCCAATCCCGCTTTCGGTTCCCTGTCAGGACATTTCCGGTGGTCCTACTCGGACAACCATTTCACGTTGTGGCAACGGATGGAGTACAACTCGCCGCTCTGTTTCAAACAGCGCATATTCAGCATCCATTTCGGAACGCTGGCAAGCCGTGACAGGGAAAGGGATAATACGATAATGAACTAAAACATATCAATATGAGTCACCAGATAATAACAAGAATGGCATACAACGCTAAAACCAAGCAGATAGAAACTTGGCAGCATTCCAACAACGTGTGGCCAAGAACCGATTATTACTATGCTTTGGATGTCAGGACGGACGAACAAATGCTCGGATTCATAACATTGGTGGCAGAAGGTGCATGGCAAGGACGCAAATGGGAAAAAGCGTTCAAGACCCTTTTCTGCGAATATCCCGAACTGGTTATGGATTCATACAAACATGAACTTAACAAATCCTATGAGGAGAATTGTGCCATCCGTCGGAAATATAAAGAACTTGCCCGAAGCAAACGCGATGAAATAGTTGCGCGATTCAAGCAACTGGCCGGAATTGTCTGACTCTAAAAGTGAAAGCATATGGAAATAATGAAGATTTCAAACCGCCAGATTGCGATGATGGCTTTCGACAGGCTCCGCAAGGAAGACAAGAAGGATTCCGCGTTGAAACTTGCCAGGTGCCTGCTACGTGGCACAAGCATCTCTCTCGGCATAGGTGATATCGACTGGGACATAGACATGGCTATACAGCAATGCGGAGGAGAGCCGAGGACTGGATACCGGTACACGGCGCATTTCCACTTCAACCGGAATACGGAAATGGAAAAGGACAAGTATGACGGGATAGTAAAGGAACTGTATGGGTAATGAAACGAACACGGAGGCGGCCGGAAGGCCGCTTCTGTCATTTATAACGGTATGTACGGGAAAAAGAATCCTGCCGTACACAGGTAACAGAAATGGATGAGCAGAAAACATTGACATTGGATTTCATCAAATCCCTGATGGAACCGTCCTATACACTGATTTGGACGGATTATGATGACAATCTTGACAACCATCGGTGGCTGGTTCAAAAATGTCTTGACAGCAAAAGCCCCGAACATTTGTGGGAAAAGGCGGACGAGTGGTACAGCGATGCCGAATGGGAGGCTGTCCGTGAGATAATCGCCAAATTGAAAGAGGAATGTACAGTTTTCAATGACTTCGGTGAAGAGGATGTGGATACCTTCTTCGATGAGCACGAGGATGAAATCCGTGACGAGGTTTACAGCCGCAACGACTCGGATGTAATAAAAGACCTGATAAGGCACACGGACAACATTCCCATCCGTGTGGAGATGCTGTCCGACCACGACAGCATCAATTCCAACTGGTTTGAATCGCAGGGCGGCTACAGCTATGAGGAATCCTACTTCGGGGACATGGTAGACTGTCTGAACCTCAATCCGGCGAGGGTGAAGAGACTCCTGACGGAACACGGCTACAAGACATACGGACGTTTCCCGAACCGCAGAAGCCGGAACGGCAAGGAGCAGGTTTCATACGAGCAGTTCTACAAGGAGTTGATAAATTCCTGTTGCGGTGCGAACCTGCTGGTCTATATAGGACGTGTGAACTTGAATGAACTGTACAATGCAGAGTTTTCGCTGAATGAAGTTATCATCCCGAAAGGCAACTGTTGCGGGCTGTTCAGCTCCACATTCGGTGGCGGAAGCCTGCTTGAAATGGAACTGAAACAGGATATACGCCTGAAGTTGGAAGTCAAGGACTGTAACGGCTTCCGTTTCCGGCTGGATGACGAACGCTCCAAATATGACTATTCAGTCCAGCATGTATATGGGGTGGATAATTCTTTTTTCGGGGATGCGGTACGCATTGTATCCTGACAAGAATCGAATCATTAACAATCAAACAATAGAAGATTATGACAAAGTACAATGTACAAGTAAGGTACATCTTTGAGGGTACCTACACAGTGGCGGCGGAAGACCGCGAAGAAGCGGAAAGGATGGTATCGGAAGACTGCGGGCTGGTATTGGGCGGCAACATCCATACGACACGCGATGACGATGAGGTGACGGACTGGAACTTCGGCTGCCATCCGGACTTGCAGGTCCTCTCCGTAAGGCAGAGAGGCGGGAAATCCCCCAAACTGGTGTTTGAAGACAGGATCGAGAAGTTGCGGGAGGACATCATCGGTGCGATACGGCAGTTGCTCCATGACCATGCCATGAACGCGGTACGGTTTCCCGAAGAGGAGGATTATGATCCGGTCTGGGTGGTATGGTTCAACAAGAACGGAGATCCATACGAGTGCAAGGTGACAGGACTCCGGGTCACAGACAACAGCCTGACCGTCATTGCCGAAGAGAAGGAAAGCGGAGATGAGGTGGAGTGTTACAGCCCGTTTGAACTCGGCGCAAGGAACATAGACTGGCTTCACGAGATGTATGATGCCGTATGGCACCAATTGGAAGAAACGAAGGATGTTGAACCACAAACGGAAAAATCATGAGCTATCCAGCAGAAAACGCGGTTTCCAGTTTCTTTTACTATATGTGGAATGCCTGGAGCAAGGAGGAATGCGAAATCGTATTCGGTGGAATGTGCAAACATTTCTGGGAAAAATGGAACTCTTTTGCAAACGATTCTATCTTCGGTGCGGCGGAACGATTCTATGCCGCCCTGTCGGAAAACAATCGCAAGTTATTGGTGGAGCGTGCCGTCTCCATTTATGACGGCCAACGTTTCAGGAACAAAAGTATAAACATTGAAAATCAAATATTATGCAGACAAACATCATTAATCTGATTTGCAGTTCATGCAACTGCGGTCAGGCAGAAGCACAGGAGTATCTGGACTCCGAAATCCGGAACCTGCGCGAGTTGCAGGAACTGGACGATTTAAGGGAAGATGATATTGATATGGCGTGCAGCAACCTCGGTCTTGACTTTGACTACAGGGAATATTTTATCAACCGCCTCGCAGGGGCATAAAAACTTACAGCTATGACTTATTTTCAGAACATACACTCTATGGCGGACTTGAAGAAGGAGTACCGCCGTCTGGCATTGCAACACCATCCCGATAAGGGTGGTGATACTGAAATCATGCAACAGGTGAACACCGAGTTTGAAAGGCTTTTTGAGGTTTGGAAGGACAGACCGGATGTTTCCGCGACTTCGACCGGGTATGAACACGACTATTCGGGAGCCACGGCAAAGGAATACACCGAGTACGTGTATAACGAATACCGTTGGAAAGGCCGCAATTACAAGGGGCAGCACGCCCCTGAAATCGTGGAACTGGTACGGTCATGGCTCAAGGAGACCTACCCGAGATACAAATTCTCAGTCAAACGTGAGAATTACCATTCCATCTACATCCGGCTGATGAAAGCGGATTTCGAGGCTTTTACCAAAGAATCCGGGAAGGTTCAGGATGACATCAACCATTACAATATCTCGTCCGACAAGTCCTTGACCGACCGTGCGAAAGAGGTGATGCTGAATGTCTGCGATTTCGTGATGTCGTACAACTTCGATGACAGCGACCCGATGACGGACTACTTCCACACCAATTTCTACCTGACTCTCGGAATAGGCAGCTACAAACAACCGTATAAAGTGGAGTTGCCGAAACTTGCCTGCAAGGAAAAGGACAGACCAAAAGAGTTCAAGCATCCGGAAGGGGCTGCACACAAGGCCATCCGGCAGGCATTGGGCAAAGCCCGTTTTGACTTTATCGAACACAGGAGGCATTCCGGTGAAATGATACTCGGTGAAGACCATTACGGCACACATGGCGAGCATTACTTTTGGCCGAAAGATTATTCAAGCGCGAAGCTGGCTCAAAAACGCATAGACAAATTAGAAAAAGCCGGCATCCAATGCAAGCTTACAGGCTATAATGGCGGTTATATCCGTTTTCTCGGCTATACTCCCGAAACGGAAGCGTTGCTGGAGCGGGAACGGCAGGAAGTCATCGTTGCACATAAGGCGTGGCAGGCAAGACAATCGGTAACTTAGTCAACAAAAATAAAATGGTTCGATGAAAACCCTCACGAACCATTTTATTAAAGATTATCTCACCATTTGAATTCTCTTGCTTTTAGTTGTCTTTTGTAACCATTCTTTAAAGTTGCCGTAACTGGACTCAATATCATGTTACCAAGGCAAATCCATTACCAATGACAACAAGTGTCTTTTTATTCTGTTGTTCTATTTCTGGGAATAAATAATTCCTTGACAAGCCCTTTGCGATTTTGATCTCATTTTCACTGTAAGATTATATTGCGATAATGACGCTATACAGAACAATAAGTTTATTTTCATTCGTAGTCGATGCGTTCTATCTTGAAGATAACAGGGCGTGTCCCGTCGTTGCAACAGGTAATCATCGTATTTTCGTCTTTCATCCATCCCTTCATTATCGAGCCACCTTGTAATCCGGTATAGATATAACGAGATATTGCGTCCCATGCCTCCGAACAGAACGGCATTTTCGGACCTCCTGCTATCTCATCTGGGTTACCGTCAGTCTTTACCAAAGTATCAAGACCGCAATGCCAGTAATCATCACGAGCATCATCCCGTAAAAAGATAAACTCATCCCCCTTGTTATAGACCGGACATTTGCCCGAACAGGGATTGGCACAATACCGCTGCTGGTATTCCGGATATAGTTTGGTATCAAGCACCGTTACTTTAACTTTATGTTTCATAATATGAATAGTTTCTATATTTACATATATTATTTATACTTCCGTGCATAAAAGTTATCTAAAGCAGATTGATATAGGTTTTTATCAATTATCCTGTTAGGATCCATTTCTTCAAGATATAACTTCTGCAAATCATTTTCAAGTTCATCATAATAGCTTTTCAAACAACCTAAAAATAGAAATCTAAAGGAGTCTAAAGAATAGGAATAAGTAGAAGATGGATATACGTCCCCCATACCTAATCTGGTTTCATTCATTGACTCAAAAAACTTAATTATACCATCTCCAAAAATGCCATTAAATACAGACTGCAATTCTATTTTATTTTTAATTTCAAAGTGTTTAGAATATAATTCTTCATAAAGAGAATATCTTAACCTTGTAAATTCTCTTACCATACGAGGATCTCGGTCCTTAATTTCTAATGAACGTATTTCTAATACCAATTTCCACTCTGCAAAATAATCCTGTTTTCGTTTATCCTTATTTGCTTCAGTTGCTGCATTTAGTCTTAATAATCCAAAATATGCAACTACAACCGATATTGTTCCGGCAAATAGACTACCATATTGTCCTAATGCTTTCAAATATGAATTGAATCCATCAGGGGTAAAAGAGAATGCACTTTCGGATAAAGTCAAATGTACAGATATTAATGCTATAACAGACATTAATATTAGGATAAAAGAAATCACTACAAGTAGTGTATTAAATATTTTGGTCATAAAATAATAACATTGATACTGAGATACAAAATTACAATAAGTTGTTGAATACATAAAGATTCTCATTTACATATTTAATTCACACTAACAATTGTTGGTTTGGTATAGTTCTAAAACAGGAATATACTATAAAATAAGGATGAAACTCTATTGAATCTCATCCTTATTCAATTTTATGGAATGTACAGCAGTCTGAATTCCTTTTTTCGCCGCCGTTCAATGCTTGGTACCGCTTTCCCCTTGTAGCATCTGAAAGAAACATATTCATCGTAAATGTCCCTGTCACCGGCTTCCAATTTTTGAATCAGTTTGCTTTTGGGGATTTTTCCATAGCCTACCAGACGGTAATACCCCACATTATATGAAAGAGTTGCGACTAATAGTGCGTCCTTTCCGAAACGGCTGCACATCCTGCACAGTTTCATCAGATCCGCCCTCAGCAAGGAATCCGCCTGCGCTTCCGTCATATCAGGTGTGAATTTTTCACCCGGCAACAATTTGTGCCCATATCCTACATACGGCAGGTGATTTCCGTGCCAGCCTTCATGCTGTTTGATGCAGGCAACCGCTTTCTCAAAGAGTGAAGCCGGAATTTGCACGGCGTCGGGAGGCGGAGAACCGCCTCCCCGTGGCTGAGCCACCATACCGTTGCAAGTCAATATCAGGCATATAGCCGTAACAATCATTCGCATACCGAATCCTTTTCAACTTTCCTCATTGGAGGTTTTACAATTACAAGCGAGTCTTTAATCCAAGGGGTTCCGGGATTGACTACACTTCCTTCCGTTTTCTCTTCTGCTTCATCCTTTCTCTCGTTGTTGAAGCTGAAACTGAGCAGGAAGAGCTGTTTCGGTTCGCTGTTGTCCTCGAAATAGATGTCTATTGACTGCTGGTCCTCGCACGCGGAAGTGTAATAAAGGCGGAACACCTCTCTATCCAACGGATAGCGGTCATTGGGCAGCAGCACCATCCCGTCATCCATGCGAAGCGTGCCCTTGCCGTCCGGCTGGAAATAGCGGATGGTGTAACGGGCATCGGAGAAACGTCCTTCCCGCTTGAGTTCACATCTAATCTCCACGGTCTCGCCCTTCACTATACGTGTGGGAACAGGCAGCGTTTCCACCGTGAAGGGATAAGCCTGCTGCACGTCTATATCGTCATTGCAGGCGGTAAGCAGAAAAGCCGTCAGGCTCAGGAACAGGACGGACAAGACTCCGGCCAATCCTCTTTTTTGAATCAATGCATTCATATTCAATCTGATTTTTAATTTGTTCGTTATACTTTATTGTCTTAATCTTGCGGCAACCTGTTTTGCAGGTATTCGTTCAAATCCTTGAACCCTTTGTACAAGGCAGAACAGTCCTCAATCCTGTTGCCGTAGCGTTTCCGGAGAGTTTCCAGCGTGCGCCGTCCGGCCTCGTCCCGGTCCAGATAGCAGTTTATCTTCTCATATCTGTCAAGGACGGAAAACGAGCGTTCCAGCAACGCCACCGAGTTCAGCACGAGACAGTCATCACCGCACCCCGGTTCCAGCACCATCCACGAGAGGCAGTCAATAAAACCTTCAAAAAGATTGCAGGTTTCAGAACCGTTGTCTATCAAGGAAATGTCCTTCGGGGACAGAGTGCTCTTGAAGAAACGGTTGCGCAACTCGTACCCGCCGCTAAGATTCCGGAACCCGATGGCGAAATACCGTTTCCCATGTAAGCAATACCTGACCTCCTTGCAATTCGGCAACGCCACATCGCTGCAAATGCCACGCTCCTCCAGATAACGGAGCAGAACCTTGTTGTAAAGTGGTCCGAAACGGATATCCGTCATACATTCCCTTTCATCGGGATTGTCCTTGCCGTTCTCTTTGGGGCGGAAGACAGTCTTTCTTTCAGGAGCCAGCCCGCCATAAACTCTCATGATGAAATCCGCCTGCCCCTTGAAATCCTTACTGCCGATAAATTCTCCGGCAAGGGTGAAAATATCTCCGCCGTGTCCGATACCGAAGTCATGCCAGACATTTTTACGGATGTTCACCAGGAACGATGCTGTCCGTTCCTCACGATAAGGGGCGAGATACCAGCATTCATTCCCACGCTGTCTTTTCGGCTTATGCCCCAACCGTTCGAGAAAGTCGGTGATGGGAACAGCCCTTATATCTTCTATATTCATAAGCGACATTTTTTAATTGATGATGAATTTGATTCCGATTCCGAACTGTGTCGTGAACACGCCGAGCGAACTTCCCCACAGGGCACGCTCGCGGACACTTGCCAGCAGCACGATACGGTCCGTAATATAGGTTTCCAGCTCCAGCGTTACCGCTCCTCCATAGACAAAGGCATCCTTGACAAGCAATTTTGAACCGTCATACAAAATTCTGTCACCCCAGTTTACGGTTTCATAACCGGCCATTGCCGAGCCGCCGATGGAAAGGAACAGTGTCTTGGACGGGTCAGACAGAAACTTCAGATAGTAACCTCCCTCGGCCGTAAACTGCGCACGGGGAAGGGATACATTCCGGTACTCGTAGTTCTTTTGCAGGTATTCCGCGCCGACCACCCACCGATTGGCTCTTTTTGTATATCCCGACACCGCGAATCCGGTGTAATAGTTCAACGGGCTTTTTGAACCGTTGGCGAAACCTCCCCGCAATTCCACTCCCTTCATTCCGGGAAGGCAGCGTTGGGCGTGCGCCCGCCCTGAAAACAGGGCAAGCGACACGACCGCTATTATGATACAAACGACTTTACGCATGGTCACTTCACTTTAAGTTCATTGATAACCCTGGCTCTCACGATGTCCTCGTTCTCCACGGTGAACGACTGGTGACGACCGCCGCTTTTCTCGTTCAGTTCCACCACCAATACCTTGTCAGCCGGAATGGTGAACTTGTCAAACACAAACACGGTACGTTCCTCCTTGTTTCCTGCAACCACAGTGGCATAGTTATAGGCACGGAGAGGGAAAATGACCTGTTCCTGGATGGCAGTACGCTTCATCACCTTCTTGTCCACGATTTTGAAAGTCACGAAATCCACCTCGAAAGGCACATTGGATGAGTTCTTTATCTGCGTATGGAAATAAAGCAGACCGTTATGGGTATAAAGCCCGCGCAAGAGATACTGGATGCCGAAAGCCTTGCTGCCGATGTGCTTGACATGGCGTCTGTTCTCCTTATGGATAGCCTTGCCGATAAGGTGCACCAACTTCGGGGACTCACATCCAAGTTCCTGCAAATAGATGTCGAGCGCGTTGTTGGGACGGTTCACCTTGCTGCCGTCATGGATAAAGTCTTTCATTTCCACATTGAGCAACAGCGGTTCATCGGCATACTTGACATTGAAGGTATAGAAACTTCCGCTCTCGGTAATGACCGACATATTCGTCTCGTCACGGAAGTTCTTTACCGTAGCCTTCACACGGATGACATTCTCCGCTCCGTCCGCCTTGCCTGCTATCAGGTTGGCAGAACCGAGGTCCACATACCGCACCGCTGAAGGGAAGATGATATGGGTTGTCTTGCCATAGGTCACTTCCAGCCCATACGGGGGAATCATGCGGTCGAAGGTCAGCTTCTTGGTAAGACCGTGATAGAGGTCGCCGTCCTCCTGCTGCGGATATACATCCTTGCTCATCGTGACACTGTTGTTTTCTTCCGATACATTATCGGTTCCGTTCTGTGCGAAAGCACTCACTGTGCCCAACATGAGGGCTAACATTACAAAAATTTGTTTCATACTTCTTGAATTTTAATGGGTTTGTTATTACAGGTTGTCTTTCTGGTAAAGCATCAGGGTGTAGCCGGACTTGAGGTGTACCTTCTCTTCACGCATTTTCCGGGATATGTATTGCGACACGCCCTGTATGGCACCCCTGCCGAGTTCGGACAGCAACTGGTCCTTAGCCGACTGATTGGTAATAGAGATGCTCGTGCCGAGGTTCTGCCCCAAGTTGGCGGCTACCTCCTTAACCGCGTTAGCCTCCATTGAGCCAGGAATGAAGATTCCGTCCTGCCCGTCGTTGTCATACACGGTCAGTTCCACCGGTATGATGACTCCGCCATGCTCCACTTGGATGATTTCGATGCCGAGCCGTTCCCCCTGTATGCGTCCCTCTCCGGTCACAATGGAATTACGTGGAAGGGTGTACTTGCCGACACGCATCGATTCCAGTAGTCTTATTCTTACGCCCTGTCCGCTAATGATGGTCTGGTCGCCATGCACACAGGCGCGGATAGTATTCCGTATATGCCCTTTGCCGTTTTCCCCGACAGCGGTATGAAAACCTGCGTTCCCGTATTGCTCCAGCCTTGCAAACAGCATGGAGTCGCTGACGGGCTGCGGAAGCGATGACACCACCGGAACGGATACTTGCCCAACGGGAACGGCTTTCGCCTTTCTGCCGTTGGAAACGGTTGCCGTTTCCTCCCGGCTTTCAGACCTTGCACCATCTTTGCCCGGTGTGTACTTGGCCGCCAGCTCGTATGATTTCTCCAGCAGGGCTACCTGCTCCTCGTAGGTCATCTGCGCGGGTTGCTGCGTGGCGGCAGCCTGCTTCAGTTGCTCCAGCTCCGCTTTCAACGCCTCCTTTTCGGGATCTTCTTTCGGAGTCTCGTAGAAACTGCCGAGCGTGGCGTTGATATCATTGTAGGCGGATGCGGAGGAAGTGAAAGAGCCGCTTCTCCGGTTACTTCCGCCGTTACGGTTGGATGTCCCGTTATCCGGATAGTCCATATCGGCTGACAGTTCAATGACAGGTTCCGTGACCGGCTCTTTCCGGTTTCCGTCCGCCATCGCCGAGAAATCCTCCAGCGTGCGCATCTTCTCTTCCTGTCTGCGTCTCATGTCCGCCTGCTCGTAGGCCGCAATCTTGTCCGCCTCGATACCCGCCCCTCTCGGGTCGGGCAGCTCGGTGTTGAATCCGGCGTTCTTCTCCTTTTCCTGCCTGCCCTTCTCCGACGGTGCGAAAATCCACCACATACAGCCGATGAACAGCAGGAACATTCCGGCAAAGACCAGGTATTTCCTGATTTCCTGCCGTTTTTTCAATTTGTTCGCGTCATTACTCATTGCCTTATTTGTTGAATTGGTTAAAAAACTCCTCCATCTCGCGGATTTTCCTCTCTGAAAGCGTGTCTGCCGGAACGAAGTCCGGGATGCTCAGAGGCTCTATCTCGATGACCTCCTGTTTCGCGTCCTCCCGTCCGATGTCATGGATGGCACGGAAAATCATATAGAAATTTCCGGCGGCGAACAGGCCTGCCAGCACCACGATGGTCATCACTCTCTTTTTTGGACTCAGCCCGTCGCATAAGCCGCGCAATTTATTTTCGGCCAAGTCCCTGACTTTTACAAAAATCTTTTTCATACATTCTGAATTTTAACGGTCATACACTCTGATATCCCTGTTCTCCACCACGCGGAAGGCTTCGAGGATGAAGCCGTGCGGGTTGTTGTCGCTGCGCGTGGAGTTGAGCAGCCTGCCCCGCGTGACGAGACTGCGCTCCGTCACGCTCTTCTCCCTGATAATGGAAAGGCGTGCGTATGTCACGACTTCATAGGGATAGGTATTGAAGTCGCATTTCACACTGTCGATCCCGATACGCTGGTTCATGTTGCCGGAGATGACACGGTTGTAATAACCCTGCTCTGCCAGGTCCCGGTAATGGGCGTACGCGGAACGGTCGCTCAGGAACATGGCGCGTTGGATATTGCCCTCAATGGCACTCTTGTCCGGAGAAAGTGTAAAAAACAGTTCGTGGAATCGTCTGACATGTTCCCTCGCCTCCACGGGGCGGTTCTGCTCCAAATCTTGCGAGAGAGCAAGCATCAGAGACTTCCCTTCGTCCAGCACGTAGATTTTCTGCCGTTGCGCCTCGGCAAAGCCGTAGGCTTTCCATACGGAGAAGCCCACGAGCAAGGTGCACGCGCAGAGATAGACGATACCGAACAGGCGCAGTTGTCTGAAGCTGGTTTCGATGTTTTTCAATGATTTGAATTCCATTTCAATGATGTTTTAATGTTGTTACTTGATAAGCCTTCCGGCAATATTGCCCACTGCCGCACCGGCAGTGCCTGCCACGATAGAACCTGTCCTGGATGCCGTTTGGCTCACGTTCTTGCCGTAATTTCCGGCACCACCTCCGGCCTGGATAATCCAGTTTGCGACAGTCGGGATGGTGAAATACCCGATAATGCCGATAATCAGGAAGGTGATATAGACACCGTTCGAGCTGTCGGGTATGAAATTCGGATCGGACAACTGTTCGATGTCCTGCTGTAACATCAGCACCTGTATCCTTGCCAGCACGCTGCTGAACAGGTCGCTGACGGGAAGCCACAGGTAAATGCTGATATAGCGGACGAACCACTGGCTGAGGGAAGCCTGGAAGCCGTCCCAGCAGGAAATGGCAAAGGAAATCGGCCCGAGTATGGAAAGGACGACCAAGAAGAATGTCCTGAGCGTATCGACGACAAGGGCGGCGGCGTTGAACATGAGTTCCAGCAGTTCGCGGAAGAAATTCTGCACCGCCTTCTTCATGTTGTACATCGCACGGTCCACGTACATCCCGCAGGCCTCGATCGCGTCCAATACACCCAATTCATCCAGTTTGTTGTCAAAGACCTCCTTATCCACAAGGTAGGCGGTTTCTGGATTACGCTTCATCGCCTCAAACTCCAGCCTGTCTTTCTGCGCCCTGTACTCGTTCATGTCGAAGGTCTGGGTCTCTAAAATGGCATGCGTACCCTTCACTATAGGTGACATAACACTGTTCAGCGTGCCCAGCACGAGGGTTGGAAAGAACATAATGCAAAGCCCCAACGCAAAAGGACGGAGAAGCGGAAATACATCCACCGGTTCTGCCCTTGCCAGCGACTGCCATACACGATACGCCACATAGAACAATGCGCCCAGCCCTGCAAGCCCCTTTGCCACGCCCGTCATTTGCGAGCACAGCGGCATCATATCCGTATAAAGGTTTTGTAGGATTTGGTGCAGGTTGTCAAAATTTACAGCCAACAATACCATAAGCATTCTCAATTAGGGATTACCAATAGCGTTCGTTGGGCGAGCCGTAAAGGGCCATCACACGGTTCAGGTCGTTCTGCTTCTTAGCACGCAGGTAGGAAACCCCGATGTTCTTGTTGGTGTAGTACTGCACGAGGCTGCGGTATTGCAGCATGTCGTTGTAGCAGCGGTCGATGATATCCATGCGTTCCTTGTCATTCATCGACAGGCCGTTCTCGTTAACCACCGTCTTCAGGTCATTCAGCAGGTGTGCACTTTCCTCCAGCAGTTTCGTATAGCCCAATGCAATGGCACTCAGTTCCTCCGGCGTGAAGTAAGGGTCGCTGAGCATACGCTCGAAACTGTTTACGTAGATGTCCGTGATATCGCCCACCATCAGGATGGTCTGCTGCACCTTACGCGCGTCACGGACGAGGTTCTTGACCTTGCGGAGGCCGTCGTAAAACTCCTTTCCCTGTTGGTAAATCTTGACAGTTTCCTGAAAATTTTTGACCATGTTCGTAGCCGTCGTGGATGTCTGCACGATGTTTTTCGCGGCATTGATAATACCCTGGGCAAGATTGGTCGGGTCGGTCACCACCCATTGCGCTTTCGCCGTGAGGCTGACAAAGAAGCAGCCCATACACAGCATGAGAATTTTCTTTTTCATGATGTTTCTGTTTTTAATTGTGAATAAAATTGATTGGATTTCAGAATGACATTTTCCGTCCTTTGGACGGCGGATTACGCAGGATTGTCCGATGGGTCTGCTTCGGACGTTTTTCCTTCGCCGCCTCTTCCGTCTTGCACCTGAGAGAGGCGAAAAACTCATCGGCATACGGCCTGCGCCCGGTCATCTTTACAAAACGGGCATCCAGTTCCCGGTACGCTTTCTCTGCCTGGCACGAACGTTCCGTGGCGGAGGCGTTTTCGTCTATACCGTACTTGACGAGAAAAGAGGGACTGATATGGATAATGTCGTGGACGGCATCCGGTGAAGCGGCAATCCATCCCAGATTCTCCAGTTCCCCGTTCAGTTTGTCAAGGTAATCGGCAGGAGGACGGGGACAAAGCCTCTCGAATAGTTCTTCCGCCCGGTGGGTCAGCCGGGCATCCACTTCCAGACTGTCCGGCACTTCTCCTATCTGTCTTTTCCGTTTGTACTCCTCGTGGTCCATATCTTCAAGTTGATGAAACAACCTGTAATCATCCGTGAACCCGTAATAGTCCTGTATGGATCGCGGAATGTCCCAGTTCTGCATCAGGGACCAGTATAGGCATGACACGACCTCCCTGCGTTTCCTTTCATTGGATTCCAAATTACTGTACATGATTTCTAATGTTTAATGATTGATTTCATTTTTCCCGCTTGCTCTCGGCCAGCTGCTTGATGGCAAGCTCGATATTGCCGCCCAATTTCTCGGAAAGCCGGAATAGTTCCAGTTTTTCCGTTTCCTCGGTCGTGTAGCAATAGTATTCCTCAAGCGATACCTCGGTGGCATAGACTGCCGACTGCGTTCCGCCCAGACCGATCCACACCTCCTTGTATTTCCGGGAGGGGTTGTTCGCCATGTTGATGGAGAGGATCTGCGCACGTTCCTTGTCGGTCAGGCCGAGCAACGCCTGTATCTCATCGAACTTGTTGACATATTTCCTCTGGTCAAGGAGAATCTTGCAGTCGCTGTTGTTGATGATGGTGCCTTTGACAATGGACGATGAGATGATGTCCTCGACCTCCTGCGTGACTACCACAGCTTCACCGAAGAACTTGCGAACAGTCTTGAAAAGGTATTTCAGATATTCCGCCATGCCCTCCTTGCTGATGGCTTTCCACGCCTCTTCCAGCAATATCATCTTGCGGATTCCTTTCAATTTCCTCATCTTGTTGATGAAGGTTTCCATGATGATAATGGTCACAATCGGGAACAGTACCTTGTTGTCCTTGATATTATCCAACTCGAAGACAATGAAGCGTTTATTCAACAAATCCAACTGTTTGTCAGAATTGAGAAGGAAGTCATATTCCCCTCCGCGATAGTAAGGTTCAAGCACATTCAGGAAGTTGAACACGTCAAAATCCTTCTCACGGGTACGTTTCTCCCGAAGGATGTCCTGATACTCGTCCCGGATGAACTCGTAGAACGTGTTGAAGGTGGGATTGGACTGTTTCTCCCGCCGTATCTTCTCCAGAAAGAGATTGACGGCATTGGAAAGTGCAACCTCCTCCGCACGTGTCGGCGGCTCGTCGTCACGCTTCCAAAGGGTGAGGATAAGCGTCTTGATGGACTCCTTCTTCTCAATGTCGAACACACCGTCCTCCACGTAAAAGGGATTGAAGGCAATCGGATTATCTTCCTCATAAGTGAAGTAGATGCCGTCCTCGCCGTGTGTCCGTGCGTGGATAAGGTTGCACAATCCCTGGTAGGAGTTTCCCGTATCCACCAACAGCACATGCGTACCCTGCTCGTAATACTGGCGCACCATGTGGTTGGTGAAGAACGACTTTCCGCTTCCGGAAGGACCGAGTATGAACTTGTTACGGTTGGTGATCGTGCCGTTCTTCATAGGCAAATCGGAAATATCCAGGTGTACGGGCTTTCCGGTCAGACGGTCCACCATGCGGATGCCGAACGGTGAAAGGGAATCCTTGTAGGACGTTTCCCCTACGAACAGGCACAAGGCCTGTTCGATAAAGGTGTTGAAACTCTCCTCGGACGGGAAATCACCGGCGTTGCCGGGTATCGCCGCCCAGAACAGGGTCGGTACATCCACCGTGTTGTGCCTCGGCTTTGCCTCCATCAACGCCAGCTGGCTGCCGACATCGTTCTTGATACGCTTGAGTTTCTCGCGGTCATCGCTCCACGCCATGACATTGCAGTGGGCACGGATGGAAGTCAGCCCCTTGCTGTGCGCCTCGTTCAGGTACTCCTCGATCCATTCCCGGTTTATCTGGTTGGAGCGGCTGTAGCGGGAAAGTGAGTGCATGTTTCTCGCGGTCTGCTCGAACTTCCGCAGGTTCTCCGCCGAATCGTCGATGAAGAGGTACTGGTTCACCACATGGTTGCAGGTGAGCAGGATGCCTATCGGAGCGGCGAATGACAGGCGGCAGTCGCTTCGGTCAGTGGAGAGCCGTTCATAACGGCAATCCGTGGCCACGCCTGACGGCAGGTCTTCCGGGTCGGAAAGGGTATGCAGGCAGAGGTAGTTGTCTCCCACCTTCATTTCCCCCGCTCCGAGCGATAGGTCCTGTAAGCAGGCGGTATTCTCCTGCGAGAGCGAAAAATACTTTTCGATGATACCTGCCGAAGTGTCCGTCCCGGTTATCTCCATGTCCGTCAGGCGGTCAATACGGAGCAGGCCGCTGTCGTTCACGATACGCTCGAACTGGCTGCAGCATTCCATGAAACGGGTGACGGTTTCCTTGTCCTGCATCTCTTTCGGGATGATGAAACCGCGTGTCAGAGCGTTGAAACTGCTCGTCGTGCGGCTGTGCTCTTTCGTGGTCTTGGTGAGGAACAGGTAGCAGGTGTGCTGCAAGTACGGACGCTCGTTGAAGTGCCGCTCGAAACTGCGGCTCAGGAAACTGAGGTCGTCCTTGCAGATGTCCGGCTTATAGCCCTCCTCCACGAAGAAGTCCTGCTTGTGCACGATGCTGTAGTTCGGCAGCACCTTGACCGCTTTCGCCCAGGTGGAGTGCATCGCCTCGTACTCTGCACGGGTCAGCGTGAAAAGTTCGGGCAGCTCCACCCTGTAGGCTACGGTGATGTCCGCATCCTTGCTGATGATGCATCCGTTCTCCACGGCAAGCAGCGGGAACTTGCTTTCCAGCGTGGCTGTTTTCATTACGTTTCTCATGCTTTTCTGTTTTTGATGGTTGGAGAGAACAACCGAAGGAATTTTCTCCGGTTGATGATGTAGCGGGGATGGTTGTGCAACGCCTGGAGTTTCATCAGCCCCCATTCACCGTATTTCGCGTTCATGCGGAAGGTCGCCCAGACAAGCACCGATGCGGAGACGACTCCCAACCCGATACAAATCCACTGGTCGATGCCAATCATATACATGATGACGAACAGCACGAACACGGCGAGTAGCCCTCCGGCGAAGATGAACAGGTACTGGCTCTTCAAGCCTTTGAACTCAGGACTGCGCCCGATCCCCTTGTTTACAGGATACTCCGCCATATTACAGGAAGAATGAGCGTAAGATGGTGGCCGCGACAATCAGGAAGATACACGCCCCGAACCAGCTGGCGGCGGTTTTGGAGGTGTCCGGGTCGCCGGACGAGAACTTTGAATAGACTTTCACGCCTCCGATAAGGCCGACTACGGCTCCGATGGCGTAAATCAACTTGGTGCCGGGGTCAAAGTACGAAGTGACCATGTTGGTTGCTTCGGTGATACCGCCGATACCGTTACCCTGGGCGAAAGCCCCCACTGAAACCAGCAGCGTCATGGCTGCCAAAAAGAATCTTTTTTTCATGTGTCGAAACATTTAAATAGTGAGACAAAAAATCATTTCGACGACAAATATATAACGCTTAATTCATTGATTTACAAACCTTACGACCTATGACATCGTATGTCATCACGTTACATCGGCAAGGGATTTTGAAGGGTATATTTACGGTTAGGAAGACTGATTTCACAAGGCGATATACAATCAAAAAAGGCACACCGATATCACATCGGCATGCCTTCAAAAACGATGACTACAAAAAGAAACAATTAAACGAATTTACCTATATCGAAAGCCTCCTTTTTCTTGGATGTGGACTTTCGTTTTGTTAACGGTCTGCCCGTTTCATCCAGATATTCATTGAGCAAACATTCAATTTTCTTGCTGATATCTGCTTCGCGCTCCTTGAATCTGATAACATCTTCTTCGCTCAGGTAATGATATGGGGTGTGGATTGCAGAAAAGGCTGCCTTTTCATCCACGGAGTCTAAAACCGAATTTGGAGACTCTTTCTTATTATCTTTAATGCTTGATATCATACTTACATATATTTATTCCAGTCAATGCCGGCCTGTTCCACAGATTGCTGTGCCATATCTTTACCATTTGATTCCTTTTTTGTCGGATTCAAATTTTCCTTGAGTAGTTTTTCCAATTGGTTCTGGGTACTCAATTCAGTTGAAAAGAACTTGAACAGGTCAGTATCCTGAAGATGATATAAGGTTTCGACCGCATTTCGGATTTTCTTTTTATCATCCGTCCCCGATAAAAGTACATCAGCGACATTGTTCAGTTCCTCAAAGGTCAGAGCCTTTGAAAAATCAGGATCGGGTATGGCCTCGTTATTTGCCATGAGTTCTTGTCTCTCCGCTTCGGTCAGCCCTTTTTGTGGAACAGAATCGTCCTTCACATCGTCAGGGTTTATATCCTCGTCCTCATCTATGGGTTCTTTTTTCAACGGTTCGGAACGTGTAGGAGTTTTTCTCGCCACTTCCGGATCCTCAAGATAAACTATTTTCGTCTTGCCGATTACATCATTATCCTCAATAGAAGGAATCTGCGGTATTTCGGTTTTCTCTTCATGCTTGATTTCTTTGCGTTCGCTTTCAGCTTTTGCTATCCATTCGTCAGCCTTTTTCAGACTTACCCTGTGTCGGACTTTCCTTGCTTTCTCTACCATCCGCTTTTTACGGAATTTCCATAAGCGGGCACGTGCGATACGCATATAACGGTGTTGCCTGTCCCAAAACTCATAAACTTTCTGACTGAATATGAACATCCATATCTTATATAAGATGTAGGTTGCCGATAGGACTTTTACTGAAAAATATATTGCTGTTGTTTCCATGACTATTGAATTTTAGGGGGTGAAAAACGGTCTTTATACATTTGGGTGATTTCCTCGATATTGAGTTCTATATGCTCGGCTATGATATTGCTGATATAGCTTGCAATGCTTACTTCGGGAGCTATCACATTGAGATAATTCTTTACCTCGTCGTACAGTTCACGGTTCAGGTACACCTGGATACGTCCCGGCATGGGGGTATTTACCAAATACTTCTGACGGAAGTGGCTGTCACTCTCACGCTTCTTGCGTGGTTTGGACTTTTCCCGGACAGTTTCCTTTTCCGTATCCTGACTATCACAGGTTTCCTCTGCTGGAACTTCTTCCACGATGACGTCCTCTTTCTCGATGGCATCAGGTATATCTCCGACCATATAACCTCTGATTTTCTCTTCGTTCACTTTTACAATTTTCTTTGCCATATTTCAATTACAGGTTAAATTTCACAATCAGTTCATTTGCCAGTTCCTGCAATCCGCTGCCTTTAAGCTGTCCTGCCGGTGGAGGAAGGAGCGAGCAGCGGAAATAAGTTCGTGAACGGGCTGACAGTTCCTTGTCATAGCGGCATAGATCGGGAATTGATGAATCCAGAATTTTCAATCCCTGTTTCTTCATCAGTGCCATATAATTGTCAAGCACCTCGGTATTGCTTCTTTTCTTGACCTTTGTCCAGAAAAGGAACACATCTTTCAAAGGGATATTCTTTCGGTTTTCCACAAACTTCATGACGCTTTTGGCAAAGACAAAACTGCTGTCCATGACGAAATTGTCAGCGGCAATGGGAGTCAGTACATAATCCACATTGAAGATGGTCTGCAAGACACCGGATATGTCCATGGAACCCGGCAGGTCAATGAAGACAATATCAAAATCTCCTTTGGCAGCCAAATCTCCGGCCACTTGGCGTGCATTCTCTGGTTTTGCCTGTTTGATAGGATAAATCTTGCATCCACGAAGTCTCTGTTCCTCCAACAATACCATGTACTTCTTGTTCATCTCCACCATCTCCATATCCCGTTCCCTTAAATTGAACAGGCTGCGCTGGGTAGAGTCACAATCAACGATGGCCACACTCTTGTCCATCGAATAATTCAGGAGGCTGGCAAGCGTTACCAACATTGTACTTTTGCCGACCCCACCTTTCTGGTTGCTGACTGCAACGAATAACGGATTCTTCTTCATAACTGAACTTTTTTAATGGTTTATTACACTATTGTTTTACTTATCTGTTATTTGCTTTGTGATACGGTTTGTTGGTGATACGGTTGCTTTGTGCTCACCAACCGACAAACCGATAATTCCCTGCCTTAACAAAGCAAGTATCCAATCATTGCCTGCCTGTTATAACAGGTACTTTCGCTAACCGACAATACAACGGGCAGTCACTTGACTATTGGTCTGTTTTACCGTTCACGCTGCAAATAAAAGGGTATTTTTTCATACCGGCACCATATTTCAAGGGAGGTGACGACCTATGTCACCGTTTGTCATCACGTTGCATATAACTCGCTATTTTACAACAGAATAAACAGCTATAACTTTGCATCTGAAACGGAATGGGTACCGCCACATGGCTTTTCCGAAGCTGAAGAATGAGGCTGAAGGTCAAAACACAATTTGACGGTAGGAAAATTCATGTTCAAGCGAACATAGCAAGTTGTGTTTTCGGCAGCCCGAAATATTTCGGGCAACCCAAAACAACTTGCCACTCGCCTGTCGGCTCGGGGTGGGATTCACTCCAAAGTCGTGAATCCATGACGGAAAATCAGGAACAAAAACATCAATGCGTATGGAAGAAAAAAAGAACGGAAAGACAAGAAAAAGCGCAGGGCGGAAATCAAAATCCGACCCTGCCGTGTACCGCTACGGTATCAAATTCAACTCACAGGAGAATGCACAATTTGAACTATCGTTCCAGAAATCAGGTATGGCTTATCGTGCACGGTTTATTAAATCTGTACTCCTGAACAAAGAAATCAAGGTGGTCAGAATCGACAAGGCGACAATGGACTATTATGTCCGCCTCACCAATTTCTACCACCAGTTCCAGAGTATCGGAAACAATTACAACCAGACGGTCAAGGCGGTCAAGACCAATTTCGGGGAGAAACGGGCATACGCGCTGCTCCGCAATCTGGAAAAGGCGACTATCGACTTGGTGGTGCTGAGCAAACGGATTATCATGCTGACCCGTGAGTTTGAAGAGACCTACCTTATAAAAAAGAAAAGGGAGGAATGATATGGTCGCGAAAATCAACAGGGGTACATCGCTTTATGGAGCGGTCATCTACAACCAGCAGAAAGTGAATGAATCCACGGCACGCATCATTTCCGGGAATCGTATGATTACCAATCTGACCGGCAATCCCGAACACATCATGCAGCAGACTCTTTGGGCATTCGAGAACTACCTGCTTGCCAACAAGAATACGGAAAAGCCCATACTGCACATATCCCTCAATCCTTCTGTGGACGACAAACTGACCGACTCCCAGTTCGCGGACCTGGCAAAGGAGTATATGCAGAAAATGGGCTACGGCGACCAGCCCTACATCGTGTATATCCACGAGGACATTGACCGCAGGCATATCCATATCGTTTCCACCTGCGTGAACGAAAATGGTGAAAAGATTGATGATGCCTACGAGTGGAACCGCTCGATGAAAGCCTGCCGGGAACTGGAACGAAAGTTCGGATTGAAACAGGTGGAAGACAAACGGAAAGAATTGTTGGAGCCGTACCTCAAGAAAGCGGACTACCAAAACGGGGATGTGAAACAGCAGGTATCCAACATTGTAAAGAGCGTGTTCTCCACTTACCGTTTCCAATCTTTCGGGGAGTACAGCGCGATGCTTTCCTGTTTCAACATCGAGGCGAAACAGGTCAGGGGCGAATTTGAAGATACGCCTTACAACGGCATTGTCTATACCATGACGGATGATGCAGGCAAGCCGATGTGTACGCCCATCAAGTCCTCCCTTATCGGGAAACGCTATGGTTACGAGGGATTGGAAAAGCGTATCAGCTTCAATGCGCGTGAGTTCAAGGAGAAGAAATGGCAGCCCAAGATACGGAACGGAGTGTCACTCGCCATGCACGGCTGCCGTGGCAACCGGGAGGACTTCATCCGCCTGCTCAACAGGCAGGGAATAGATGTGGTATTCCGTGAGAATGATGAAGGCCGCATTTACGGAGCGACTTTCATCGACCACAAGAACAGGGAGGTGTATAACGGCTCGCGGCTTGGAAAGGAGTTCTCGGCAAATGCCTTTGAACGCCTCTTCAACGCTCCCGGCAACATTCCCGACTTGAATGCGCCCATGCCTGACTTCGGCAGAGAAAGCGGTTTTTCAGCCGATATGGAAAGCTCCATCGAGCAGGCTTTCGGAATCTTCGACTTTGAAGCCAACGGTCCCGACCCGCAGGAGGAGGCTCTCGCACGCAGGCTGCAACGCAAGAAGAAAAAGAAACGCCGCTCACGGGGTATCTCCTGAAACAGCATTTATTCACCATTAAAATTATTCAATATGCAACAAGAAGATGATTTGAGAGGACTGGCCAAAGTCATGGAGTTCATGCGTGCCATATCCATCGTGTTTATTGTCATCCACGTCTATTGGTTCTGCTACCGGTCATTCGTGGATATGGGTATCAATATAGGAGTGGTTGACAGGATACTCCTTAATTTCCAGCGGACGGCGGGGCTTTTCAGCAATCTGCTGACAACAAAAGTCTTTGCCGTCATATTCCTTGCCCTTTCATGTCTCGGTACAAAGGGTGTGAAGAACCAGAAAATGACATGGAACAGGATATACGCCGCTTTCCTTTCGGGGCTGGTGCTGTTCTTCATGAACTGGTGGATGCTTGATTTGCCGTTCAATCCTATGGTAAATACTGCCATATACACGGTAACGCTGACTGCCGGGTATATCCTACTCTTGATGGCCGGTGTATGGATAAGCCGTATGCTGAAAAACAATCTCATGGAGGATGTGTTCAACACCGCCAACGAGAGTTTCATGCAGGAAACGCGGCTCATGGAAAACGAGTATTCCGTCAACCTGCCCACGAAGTTTGTCTATCAGGGCAAGGAATGGGATGGCTGGATAAACATCGTCAATCCCTTCCGAGCCTCCATCGTGCTTGGAACACCCGGTTCGGGTAAGAGTTACGCGGTGGTAAACAACTACATAAAACAGCAAATCGAGAAATCCTTTGCCATGTATATCTACGATTACAAATTCCCGGATTTGTCGGAAATAGCTTACAACCATTTGCTTAAACACAGGGAACATTACAAGGTAAAACCGGAGTTCTATGTCATAAACTTCGATGACCCGCGCCGCAGCCACAGGTGTAATCCCATCAATCCCAAATTCATGGTGGATATATCCGACGCCTATGAATCCGCCTACACGATAATGCTCAATTTGAACAAAACCTGGATACAGAAGCAGGGTGATTTCTTTGTTGAGTCGCCGATTATCCTGCTTGCGGCCATCATCTGGTACTTGCGGATTTACAAGGATGGCAAGTATTGCACGTTCCCTCACGCGATAGAATTTTTGAACAAACCGTATGCCGACATTTTCACGATTCTAACCTCTTATCCTTCGCTGGAAAATTACCTTTCTCCGTTCATGGATGCCTGGCAAGGAGGCGCACAGGATCAGCTCCAGGGCCAGATAGCGAGCGCGAAAATCCCGCTTTCGAGGATGATTTCACCGCAGCTTTACTGGGTCATGACGGGCGATGATTTTACCCTTGACTTGAACAATCCGGAACATCCGAAGATTCTCTGTGTGGGCAACAATCCTGATAGGCAGAATATCTATTCGGCGGCATTGGGACTCTACAACAGTCGTATAGTGAAACTGGTAAATAAGAAAGGACAGCTCAAAAGTTCCATCATCATAGACGAGTTGCCGACCATCTATTTCCGTGGCATCGACAATCTGATAGCCACTGCGAGAAGTAACAAGGTGGCTGTATGTCTCGGCTTTCAGGATTTCTCGCAGTTGGCCCGTGACTACGGAGACAAAGAGGCGAAGGTAATCCAAAATACGGTCGGCAACATCTTCAGCGGACAGGTGGTCGGCGAAACGGCCAAGAACCTGTCGGAACGTTTCGGCAAAATACTCCAGCAGCGGCAGTCCATTTCCATCAACCGGCAGGACACATCCACCTCCATCAACACGCAGCTGGATTCCCTGATACCTGCTTCCAAAATCGCCAACCTCTCGCAGGGCACATTCGTGGGCAGCGTGGCGGACAACTTCGGAGAGGAGATTGATCAAAAAATTTTCCATTCACGGATTATCGTGGACAGCGCGAAAGTATCCGCGGAAATGAAAGCCTACAAGAAAATCCCGGTAATCAACGAGTTCAAGGATGCAGACGGAAACGACATCATGCAACAGCAGATTGACCGTAATTATTCCCAAATCAAGGCGGATGTGATGCAAATCATCGAGGATGAGAAAGAACGAATCAAGGCAGACCCGGATTTACAGCATCTGATACCGAAAGAGGAGGACGACAAGAAAGAGGAATAAGACACCGCTGTTTTATTTCCGCCTGCAAAGTTCGTCCCGTGCCTGACAGATTGAGCAAGGCCGAGCCCTTCGGGTTTCGTGGAAAAATCTTCCGCGCCCGGAGGGCTTGCGGTATTTTTCCCGAAAGCCTTGCACAATCCGGCACGGAACGGTGGGGCAGGCAAGAAATAAAATATCGGCTTGACAAAGCCGGGCATGTCTAACTCAAAAAAATAAAAGATATGTGCAGAAGCAACTTCACACCGATGGGACGGTTCAAGGAAATAATCGACCGTTACGGACTGAAACTGATGGAGGTGGGAACAAACCACCTGAGAATATTCGCGGACAACAGGAAACTCTTCGACTACTATCCGCTGCGGATGAAACTTTTCGATTACAGGCAGTGGAAACAGCTCACCTATCCCTCGCTGATTGACGGAACAGACAAATGGGAAACGGAGCTTGACGGCATTATCAAAGAACTTATGGTATCATACTAATAAACAGCAAGACTATGAACGAGAACAACAGAACTGTCGTTTGGGACAACATTCCAGAATGGGCGATTTTTTCATTGGAATACGGTATTGACGAAGAACTATTCCTTCCTGACAAGGACAAGGAAATGATAACCAAGTTCGTCGCGGAAAACTTCCCGAACGGATACACGATGAGCGTAGATTGGGATTCATACAAGGAATTCGACTGTTGTCCCGCTTTCGGGAAGCCGTGCAAGACCTATACGGTTACTTTTTGCAACATATAAATCAAATGGATATGAGAAAGATAACATTAAGTGAATACAACGCCATCCCGAAAGATTATCGCGGGATTTGGACGGTGGAGCGTTGGGACCTGCCGAATTGGGCTGAAATACGGGAAAAGCATATCGGCAAACGCACCATGATGGTCTATGACAACGGCACCTGCCTGTTGGTTGAAGGAATGGGCTTTGAAATCGTGGACGACAGTTCATGGGAAAAGCCGGATGAAATCAGAAAGGAAATCGGAAGCCATTATCTTAAATTCTATACTGAAAAAGGATGTGAGCCTCATTATGCGGATTGCGTGATACGATGGAACGATACGCTGGAAACGGAAGAGGCAAGAATTGCTTTGGCTATGGATGCCGATACGGATAAGGACGATGAGATATTCTATTATTGCAACGGCCTGAACGACCTGAAAGCGTTGGCAGATAAAGGTGGAGAAGATTTTACCGTTGCAGAGTGCATCGGTTTCGGAGTGTATGAGGACTTATTATAAACTTTAAAACATATCGAATATGAAGATTTTATGTCAAGAGCGTTACGACAAGGCGGTCGCATACGCAAAGGAAATCAAGAATGACACCCTGCAAAAGTGTATTGAACGCCTAAAGCAATGGGAAAAGAATCCGAATTACCCATGTGAGATTGAACTCTACTATGATTCAGCTCCACACTCATTCGGATTCCGACAAATATATCCCGATGGCAAAACAGGCATTGTAGGTGGCTTGCTCTATCACGGCAATCCTGACCAATCTTTTGCCGTAGTATTGGAGCCATTCCACGGCTGGAGCATACACACGTAAAAAATCACTCTACAAGTTAATCATGTGATTGCGCGAAAATGGTGCAGAGGTAATCAGTATATGATTACTTTTGCACTTTTTTGGCGCATTTGTTTTCCTTTTGGTCTGATATTTATTGAAATTTCAAAAAGCTAAAATCTGTATTTTGGAAATTAAAACGCAAATCTTGAAGAGAATCCGCAGAAATCACAAATTAAATCCTAATTTGAGACTTTTATCTCAATCAAAGAGGCATCATCAAGAATGCCGTCAGGCGTAAATTCCATATTCTGATTTACTGTCACACCTAAGTTTACATGCCTATAGTAGCCATCAGAACAGATGTATATTCTGTCGGCATATTCCAACTTTTCCTGTTTAATAGGAACATTTTCTCGATAGCCTTTTCCATTGACACATCGTGTTAAATATGTACCTTCTGTTTCTTCTACGATATGGTCTTTCGTCAATAGCGATAATTTGCCATCTGCTACTTTATATAATCTCACATTGCCTTGCCATGCGTAATACAAAGAATCATCAATTATCAAAGCCACGGTTACAGCGGCTCCCATCTTACATTTCAATTCCCTGCATTTTTTAGCTATGGCAATATCGGCAGCATCGAATGCCATACGTAGTACGTCTTCCGGTAAACACTCCTGAATTTTATTCAAAACGGTGGTTAATATGGATTCAGATGCAATCTTTGCAGCCTCCGCACCATGAGACAAGCCACCCATTCCATCAGCAAGAATAGCAACAAGACCATTTCCTGATACTTTACGGCATAAAATGTAATCCTCGTTGTTTTTGTTATTTCCGGGATAGCTGATTGTGTTGAAATCAATTGTTTTCATCGTCAATGGCTTTTTGAAATACGTCAGCAATGGTTTGCCACGCATCTTTTACGGTATCATAACTTAGACCATAACTGTTTTCAATGATTTGATTAAGCAGCCTGCTTTCATCATCTTTTTCAAGTTCCTTTTCGATACAGTCCTTATAATAAGTTATCTGCTCTTTATTCAAAAGTTGAAGCAAATCATTGGCAAGCCAATATCCTCCGACAATATATTCATCGAATTTTTCCCAATCGTATACTTCCTGATAAACATTGCGGTCGAGGTTAGCCATGAAGTAGTTGGATAGAATAAAGGACATATCTTCCGCATCCTTACTCGTTTCAATACTTCTATCCAACCACGCATTGAATTTCAAAAGGAACAGACCATGAAGAGAAGCAATCTTTATGTCAAATTCATTGTCTATGTTGACCGTAATGGCCTCCGACAGCACTTCATCAAAACCTTTTACTGACATTGCTATTTCCTCTTCCGGTGGCCAATAAATATTGTCATCATCCTTAGCGACACCATATGGAACGACATCCAGTTCATATTCACCATAGTAAAATCGTTGGTGCATATGCGTGGACTTCTTGAAACCATCTGCTATCAAACATTCTTTCACATCTTCAAATACACTCCAATCAGGTATTGCAATCGCAATATCCAAATCTTTAGTTTTTCTTCCGGAAATTGTACCGATAAGCTGACGGATGATTATGTCACGTGCAGTTGCACCGATGACATAAAACTCACGCCCCATACGATTGAAACTATCCGTCAGTTTCTTGAGCAGCTCCACCAATAGTGGATTAGCTATTTTTTCACTTGTAATCTTTAAGTCCATGTTCTAAAAGTCTTTCTGCCATTTCCATACAACGGCTATTGCCACTACCTATCAAATCTGCATATATAAGAATCAACGGGACAAGATGATTCTCCGTCTCCCATTTCCAGAATTTCTGATATACTCTTATCTCACCGTTTCCTTCTTGTTTTACAAAGCCGGTCTTGAACAAGTTTGCAGCAGGCACATCGGTATATATGTCAAAAGTTCCGGGCGTCAAATAATCGTCAATCATGTTAGCTGCGCTTTCTCCACCCCAAAACATTCCATCGGGCAATTCCATTGCCAACCATTTTACTCGATGTTCATCTGTGCGGAAACTCATTTTGCCAAGCAATAGCTTGGGTTTCAAAACTTGATTGTAATTCTCTATCCATAGGTTGAGAAGATCTTTCTTGTTTTTGAGGGTTCTTTTTTTGCCTGTAAGGAGAATAAATTTCCTTTCGACCAAAACATCCAAAACATTTTTAATGCCACCCAAAGAAACGCCTGTCGCATTCTGTATCTCACGATAAGGTCTGTTTGCATTTGCCGCATCTTGCAGCAGGTAAAAAATAACTTTCAGTCCTGCCTCTTGAAAAGCCGGATATGTTTTCTCTCCCATGTATGGGTTCTTTATTCCTTTATTACTTATTTGGAATATCATTCGTTCACCCTTTACATATCGTATATAACAATTTCCGACGCAATCAAGCGTATTGATGCCATTACTTGCCAAATCATCGACAACTGTAGGACTTATATATCTTGCGACCAGCAACAACGGCTGAGGTTTGGCAGCAACTATATCCCTCAATGTCATTGTTATACTTCCTACATTTGCGGTCGTAACGGTATTTTTCACCACGCATATAAAATCAATGCCATTGATACGAACAACAAATCCGGCATCAATGTGCGTATCGTCCTCTTGCTTGTTTATTATTTCCGGCAAGCCAAGGCTTTCTCTTAGTGCCTCTAAAGCCAAGTTTAATGTTTCACGTTCAGCTAACAGCATAGTCTGTTCATTTAATTATTATGTTCATTAAAAATGAACACTGCAAAGATAGTGAACAAAATCCATATGGCAATGGGATTTGTTCAATAATTATCTCTGTTCATTAATAATAAACAAGGCAAAATAATGAACAACCACCACTTTGCATATGCAATATGCCATGCGAAAATACTCAAAAAGCTGGGATTATTGTAATTATCAATAGGATCATAGTATCTTATTCCACATTCCTCTATAAAATTCCATCATAATGCCACTTCCCTTGTCAAGTCCCATCAAGAAGGTAACTCGGAGGGACGATACCTTCCACGTTCAGGCCTACGGTTTTCGGGCAAAAAATTCACTGCGTTAATTTTTCACCCGAAAAAACGTTCCGGTATCGCCGTCCGAGTTGTGGATGGGTTTGGGACTTGGCAAGCGAAGCGACCTACGACGCATAGGACAAGGTCAACAAAAAGAATCTGACGGGGAATTTTTACCGTTTCAGGCTATCCCAATGGATTACACCACTTACATCACCCATACAAAATCTTCTTCCTGTCTTATAGAGTGACACACGTAAGCGGGGACAAAGGACAGCTCGCTCCCAACTCTGCATATTACATTTTTTTATCGCTTTTTCATCGGTTTCGTGCCGTTCTTGCGCCATTTTTTCGTCTTTCTCTCCTTTTTCCGCTGTTTTTTCTTGATTTCGGGCTGCCGTTTGCCTGTTTTTGCCCTCTTCCGTTCCTTTTATCCGGCACTATTCCCATGCTTTTACCCTTTATTTCCCGTTTCCCGGCCCCGCTTTTTTCACCCTGCGGTGAAACATGATGTCATCCGATGAAACGAATAGTCCAACGCATTGAAACATAGTTATTTATCAAATTTATGCCTATATATTTGCAGTGACAATAACAGTTATCAACGCTAAAAATTTCAATGTCATGGCAAAGAAAAATGTAAGGGACGAACCCCAAAAACCGCAAGTCACCGAGAACGAGCAGATGAGCGACATCGTGTTCATCCTCGACAAGATGGAATTGCTTTTACAGGCAATCTCCGACATCGACAAGAACGGCAGGTACAAGACGGTTCCGGCAGACAAGGAGCACCGCAACTCCTTCCTGAAGATTGACCGTTACGCCAACCTGTTCGAGAATTTCCTGAAGAACTTCTGGAGCCAGTTCAAGGACCCGACACACTTCGGCATCCTTTCCGTCAAGGAAGACACGCTGGACGACCCGAATGTCAAGCAGGCACTCGAAGACCTTGCCGCAGGAAAGAAAACAGACGCGGTGGAAGAATTTCTCAAGCAGTACGAGATTGTTCCACGCGACAAGGAAAACCAAAGTATCAACCAAAAAAATCAAGAAGAAATGGCAAAGAAAAATGAAACCCCGCAGCAGGCTGTCCAGGACGGCGGCCAGCAGCAACCCAAGTACCGTTACAACGAGTCCATGATCAACTGGGACGAGTTGAAAAACTTCGGGCTTTCCCGTGAGTATCTTCAGGAACGCGGACTGCTCGAACAGATGCTCAAAGGCTACAAGACCAACCAGGTCGTACCCATCAGCATGAACTTCGGTTCGGCAGTCCTCCGTACCGATGCAAGGCTCTCGTTCCAGCAGTCCAATACGGGCGCCATCGTGTTGGGCATCCACGGAATCAGGCAGAAACCCGACCTCGACCGTCCCTACTTCGGGCATATCTTCTCGGACGAGGACAAGAAGAACCTGCTTGAAACGGGCAACATGGGGCGTGTCGTGGAACTGAAAGGACGCAACGGCGAATACATCCCTTCTTTCGTCAGCATCGACAAGCTCACCAACGAGGTGGTGGCGATGAAAGCGGAGAATGCCTTTATACCGAGAGAAATAAAGGGCGTGGAACTGACCCAACAGGAACAGGATGACCTGCGTGAAGGCAAGAAAGTCTTTATCGAGGGGATGATTTCCAACAGCGGAAAGGAGTTTGACGCCCATATCCAGATAAATGCCGAGCGCAGGGGTGTCGAATTCATATTCGAGAACGACAAGCTCTTCAACCGCCAGTCGTTGGGCGGCGTGGAACTGACCAAGCAGCAGGTTGAAGACCTCAATATGGGCAAGGCCATCTTCGTGGAAGGGATGGAACGCAAGGACGGCGAGATATTCTCCTCGTATGTCAAGCTGGACGAGGCTACAGGACGACCCGCCTATACCCGCTACAACCCCGATTCTCCGGAGGGCGCACGCGAAATCTATATCCCCAATGAAATCAACGGCGTGAAAATCACTGCTGAAGAACAGCAGAACCTGCGTGAGGGAAAGACCATCTTCCTCAATGACATGGTGAACCGCAAGGGTGAGGAGTTCTCCTCTTTCATCAAGGCAGACCTTGAAACAGGCAGGCTGAGCTACTCCCGCACCCCTGACGGCTTCGACCAGCGCGAGGAGTTCAAGATACCGGAAAAGGTGTGGGAAGTGAAACTCACAGGACGGCAGCGTGCCGACCTCCAGAGCGGAAAGGCTGTGCTGGTGGAGGGCATCAAGGGCTACGACGGCAAGACCATCTCGCAGTATGTCAAGGCGAACTTCAACCAGGGGCGTCTGGACTTCTACAACGAGAACCCCGACCGCAAGCGTGACGCGTCACAGCGCAATGTGGTGGCACAGGCAAACTCGCAGAAGCAGGAGAACCGCAAATCCAAAGGCGCGGGCATAGCCTGACGGCCGATGAAAAACAATGTTGAACCCAAAAGAATCAGAACATGGAAAAGAATAAGGCAAACAACACGCCTTTCAAGGCGGAAGATGTGAACTGGGACGAACTGGCAGCCATCGGCATCCTGAAGGACGAGCTGGAAATGGCCGGAGAACTTGACACGCTCCTTAGCGGAGGAAAAACGAATGTGGTATCGCTCAGCCTGGTATTGCTCGGTGTGGATGTGGTGATGGACGCCACCCTGCAACTGGTACGCAAGGACGGAGCGCCGCTGCTCGAAATCCTCGGCATCAAGCCCGTGGGACAGTAACCCCACCTTCTTAATTGTATAAACCGAATGTATAACCGCCGTTTCCCGTCTTTGCGTACCGGCAAGCGGGGAACGGCTTAAATTTTATCCGATATTATGATAGCAATCATAGCAGAAAAACCGAGTGTCGGTCAGGACATAGCCCGCGTGGTCGGGGCTACAGAGAAAAAGGACGGCTACCTTACAGGCAACGGCTACATGGTGACATGGGCGTTGGGACACCTTGTGTCGCTGGCATTGCCGGGAGCATACGGCTACACGAGGACCACAGCCGAAGACCTCCCGATGATTCCCGAACCCTTCCGCCTTGTGGCACGGCAGATACGCACGGACAGGGGCATGGTGACAGACCTCGCCGCCGGCAAACAGCTCAAAGTCATTGATGAAGTATTCTCCAAGTGCGACAGCATCATCGTGGCAACGGACGCGGGCCGCGAGGGGGAACTTATCTTCCGGTGGATATACTCCTATTTGGGCTACACCAAGCCTTTCAGACGGCTGTGGATCTCCTCGCTCACCGACGAGGCCATCCGCGAGGGGATGGCAAACCTCAGGGAGGGAAGCGGATACGACAGCCTCTATATGGCGGCGGACAGCAGGGCGAAAGCGGACTGGTTAGTGGGCATGAACGCCAGCCGCGCCCTGGCGATAGCCTCCGGTTCTCCGAACAGCTCCATCGGCCGGGTGCAGACCCCGACCCTCGCCATGATATGCGCACGCTTCAAGGAGAACCGCGGTTTCATATCCACCCCATACTGGCAGCTGCACATCACGCTGAAGCGTGGCGATGAACACCGGCAGTTCGCCCACACGGAGGACTTCAAGGACAAGGGTATGGCGGAAGCGGCATACAGGCGCATCACTTCCGACTCTGTGGTAACAATAAACAGGGTGGAACGAAAGACGGTGTTCCAGCAGGCTCCGCTTCTGTATGACCTTACCGCCTTGCAAAAGGACTGTAACATACACTACGATTTGCCGGCGGACAAGACACTTTCCATTGCCCAGACCCTGTACGAGAAGAAACTGGTTTCTTACCCGAGAACAGGAAGCCGTTATATCCCGGAGGATGTCATGGCGCACATTCCGGCCTTGCTTGAAAAAATCATCGCGATGCCTCAATTCAGCGAGTATGGAAACGGTTTCGACCTTTCCGGCCTGAACGCCCGTCCGGTGGATGCCACGAAAGTGACCGACCACCATGCGCTGGTCATCACAGGTGTCGTTCCCGAAGGGTTGTCCGAGGCGGAATCCGTCGTTTACTCCCTGATCGCCGGCAGGATGCTGGAGGCGTTCTCACCTTCCTGCAAGAAAGAGCAGCTGCTTATGGAATGTGCATGCGAGGGGATGGATTTCCGTTCCCGTTCCGCCGTCATCGTCAGTCCGGGCTGGCGCGGCGTGTTTGCCAGGAAGGAAGACCGTGAAAAGGACGAGCCGGAAGTTGGCGGGGGTACGGCATCATTCGCCGAAGGGGAGGAAATCCCCGTCATGGGCTATGGGCTGGCACAGAAAAAGACACTGCCCAAGCCACTCTATACGGAAGCGACACTTCTTTCGGCAATGGAGCATTGCGGAAAAGAAGTGACTGACGAACAGACACGTGAAGCCATGAAAGATTCCGGTATCGGTACGCCCGCCACCCGTGCCGCCATCATCACGACCCTTTTCAAGCGTGACTATATCGAGCGTTCGGGGAAAAGCATCCGCCCTACAGAAAAGGGACTTTACCTCTATGAGTCGGTCAAGGACATGATGGTTGCCGACGCGGAGCTGACCGGTACATGGGAAAAAGCTCTGGCACAAATAGAGGAACATACACTTGACCCGGACTCTTTCTTGTCCTCCATAAAGGAATATACAAAGAAAGTTAGCGATGAGATATTGCGCATTGAATTCCCCGAACCGTCTTCACGCGCCTTCACCTGCCCCAAATGCAAGACCGGCAACGTGATAATAAAGTCAAAAGTCGCCAAGTGCGACCACGAGAGGTGCGGACTGCTGGTATTCCGCAAATTCCTGAACAAGGAGCTTACCGACCAGCATCTGGAACAGCTGTTCTCGTCCGGAACCACCAGGCTGATCAAGGGGTTCAAGGGCAGGAAGGGAGTCTCTTTCGACGCGGCGATAGCCTTTGACGAGGACTTCAACCTGAAACTCTCTTTCCCAAAACCCAAAGGCGGGAAAGGCAAATAGCACAGTCATTCCAATTCAAGGGCAAAGGTAGCGGAGCCGCCCGGTTCCACCAGCAAGGTCAGGCCTTTCTGGTTTCGGGGAAAATCATCCTCGCCGGGCTCCGGTATTTTCCCCGAAAACCTTGCCTGTGGAGGCGGTCCGCTTTCCGGCCCTCGAAATTGGAAATGACATGTTTCACCTATATAATAATGTAAGGTCATGAAAACAAGGGAATGTATGGAAAGACTCAGGTCAAGCAAATGGATAAGGATGATGGCATTGGCCATTGCAGCCTTCATCGTGTTCAGTTACCTCTACTCAAGAGGAATATCTCCCGTATGGGCGGCGGTCGCCATCGTATGCTTTAGGGGATTCTTCAGGTTTCTCTATAAGACAGCCTGCTTCCTGCTGGCGGCGGCGATACTTTTCTGCATTCTCAGCTATCTGGTTTTCTGACAACATAAAGCCATGAAACGGATATACCATACAGGTCCGAACACCACCTTACAGAACGGAGCTGTCCTATCGGGCGGCTCTTTTTGTTTCCGGAACTTCATGAAGATGAGAACAATGGAAATATGGAAAGGGAAGCATATACAGCCATTGACAGACCGAAGAACTACAGGGCAAAGTTGGCAAACGCTCCTTTCGGACGGCAAGGTCGGGCCTTGCAGGTTTCGCGGAAAAATCATCCTCACTGCGTTCCGGTATTTTTCCCGAAAACCTTGCCTTACCGGGAGCATTTACCGTACAGCCCTTGTAGTTCAACGGGCTGCCAAAGCCCGAGTATTCACAAATTAAATGATAAAGTCATGAATCAAGCAATCATCTCAAGACCGCCGACGGCACCGATGCAGATACGCATGCCGATGCCCGCAACAAGAAGAAAAAAAGCAGTGGAGCCGAATCCCGCAGTCAAGTTCCCTCCAAGAGGCACAGGACCGGTGCATATATCCACGCTGCTGAACCCCATTCTGGAAATCTGCCGCCATCCCGACAGGGACAGGCTGCTGGCAGAGTTTTTCAGCGAAATGTAATACAGACAAGTTCATAACATCTTAATTTCTACAATTATGTTTTTTACAGCAATCAACCAGATGATGACTGAAGGAGTCGATCTGACCCTCGTCATCCGCAAAGTGAACGGACAACTGACAGTATCCACACTGCCGAAGTCAAACGGGCTGAAGGACGAGGCACAGAACCACATCGTGCCCCTGACCGTCAGCGGACTGCCCGAAGAACTGGATGCGGGATTCCTGCAAGCCATCGCCATGCCGATCCAGAAAACGTCAGGACTGATTACCAATATGGCACAGTTCGAGGCGCAGACGGAGAAAGCCGCGTCTGAAAGCAAGGCATCCAAGGAGGCGAGAGCCAAGGAGACAAAAGAGGAAAAGGAGAAACGCGAGAAGTACGAGAAGCATCTCAAGAAAGCGGAGGAGCTGATAGCAGCCAAGAAGCACAGCGAGGCTGTCACCGCACTCGGACAGGCGCGTCTCTGTGCCAAGCCGCAGGACCAGAAGAAGATTGACGGGATGATCGAGGAGCAGAAAAAGGCGATGAACAAGGGCAGCCTGTTTGAACTGATGGAAGATTCTGCACCGCAGGCGCAACAGCCACAGCAGGCTCATCCGCAACAACAGGCAGCTCCGATGCAACAGCCGCCCTATCCGCTACAGCCGCAGGCAGCAAGACCGATGGCACCACAGGCTCAGAGACCGATAGCGGCACAACCGCAGCAACAACAGTCTATGTGGCCGCAGCAGCCTCCTCAAAGACCGGTACAGCATCAAAATCCCGCTCCTGTACAACCGCAATATGGTGCACAACCGCCGATGCCGCCACAACAGCCGCAACCTGCATACGGCGGGCAATATGACGCTCACTGGCAGGAACAGTCCTGCCGTCAGGAGGATATGTATCCGCCTTACAGACAGGATGAACCGACATACCGGCCGGAAGATTACGAGGAATATCCCGATTTTCCCCAATCCATGTTAGAAAATCATACTTCACATTACGCTCAAACAGTTTAAGATTATGGCACTCGAAATCACAGGAATGACACGTTCATTCACATTCAAGAAAGGAAACGGAATGGTCACGCTCGATGACCCGAACCCCTCTGACAGCCCTGAAATGGTCATGAGTTATTACTCCAACTTCTACCCGGAGCTGACTACGGCAACGGTACACGGACCCGTCATCAAGGATGACAAGGCGGTGTACGAGTTCAAGACCACCATCGGAACCAAAGGATAGAATATATGAAGAAAAACAGTAAAAAAGAGAAATCATGTGTACCATTGGACGAACACCGGCAGGGACAGCTCGCAAGGCTCATCATCGGGCAGACCAGGAGGGAAACCCGGTACGGGGTGGACAGGGAAGAACGGATTACGGCCCCAAGCGGGGCCGTAATTCTTTTCTGAGCACGGCACTTGCCCCGGTAGCACAGAAGAGCCTTCTCGTGGATACATACGACGGTGATGGCATCAACGTGATCACGCGGGAAAACTACGAGTTCCTGCGTGACTCGTTTTTCAATTATGCCCTTTTGCTGAAAAAGGAAGCGGTGCATACTCCGGGCAAGAGTATCGGGGAAAGCATCGCCAAACTGTACGACGAGATGGCCGAACTTGTCGGGGAAGGGATGAACGTGAATATCGAACAGGATAACGGCAGGCTCTATTTCAATCTGTGGAAGTGTCACAAATGGGGAAGCTACACGCTGTATTATTTTCCTGTAAAGTTCGTGGAATCGCTCAACCCTACATTAAGGAATATTGCCATTACATTTATCCATGAACTGATGGTTGCAAACGGCATTGATACATTCATGGATTACGAAGAAACCGATTTCATGTTTGAAATGCTGGCAGAGAATGACGGCGATGATGATTTGCAGGAAAGGAAAAGGAGGATACGGCTGTTGGATTCCTATCAGTATGGTAAAATACGCAAGCTGTTGAAACGTGTGGCTTCCAAATCCTATTACAAGAACCTTCCCAAAGCCATCGAAAGGTATGCTCCGCAAAACGGATTTGAAAGGCAGTTGCTTGAAATGATGAAGAAGGGGCTTCCGTTCCTCTCGCCTGAACAGGGTATCATGCAGTATGCCTATGATGCCTTCTACGAGGAGAATCCGGATTTCCATCCGATATACCTGCAACAGCAGATAAGGGTGGTCTACGACCCTAATGACATTGTTGCAGAGTTTCTTGCCGACTACTACAATTCTTATATCATGGAAACCTATTACATCACTCCCATAACGGTACTTGACTTGTCGCCGGATACGGCAGACCTGTTCAAAATGGATGATTATCCGGAACGCTTCTTCAAGTGGGCGGATGAATTTATAAACATTGTAGCTTGAAAGGAATATGTTGGAAACGAATGAACTTACAAGGAAATTGAGGACACTGCTCCATCCCAAGGCGGCATTGATTGCTTACACCCAAGAACAGGATGGATATAATGCCTGCAACAACAACTATTTTCTTGAGATACGGGAAATAGACGAAGAAGGGAACATGGGCGAAGGCCGTCCGGTGACGGTGGAGTTCATGAACGAGCTGGTGCGGGGCTATTCCGAAAGGCACAGTGCCACGCCATACGGGAAGATGCCTGCCAACCTGCTGTGGTGCGACCCGCGGAAAGGCAGCGAGAGGTACATCTGGTACAATCCTCCGCAAAAACGGATGATGTTCTTCAACGGCTCACTCAAAATAGAGAATGCGGAATACAACCTGCCGGGAGTCATCTACGAGGCCGGGGAACATGGCATGAACATCTACGCCTACAAGGACAAAAAGCTGAAAGAGGATTCCACCCTCTATGCGGCTCCGTTCTTCAATGTGACGGGAGCGAGCGTCTGTCTGGGCTCCGCAAGAATAGAGAAGCCGAAAGACCTGACATACGTGAACCTGCTGGAATACTGGGAAAAGAAATTCTGGCTGACAGAGTTCTCCCACCTGGGAGGCAACGGAAACCCGACAAAATCAAACCTCGTGCTGGTGACAAAGGCGGCACGCGATTCCATGTTCGACATGGAAGAATTGAAACCGTTGAACAATCTGAAACTTAAAGACATACTGAAATGAAAAGAGTACATTATACTGACAGTTACCTGATGAACCCGCAGCATCCGGTCACGATAAACCTGATTGGCGCGGGTGGAACAGGCTCGCAAGTGCTGACTTGCCTCGCACGAATGGATGTCACGCTCCGTGCGCTCGGACACCCGGGATTGTTCGTGACGCTTTACGATCCCGACATCGTGACGGATGCGAATATCGGTCGGCAGCTCTTCGGACTGTCGGACCTGGGACTGAACAAGGCGCAATGCCTGGTCACGAGGATAAACAACTTTTTCGGAAACGACTGGAAAGCGGAGGCGAGTTTCTATCCGTCGGTATTGAAAGAGGTAAAGCGGACCGAAATTGCGAACATCACCATTACCTGTACGGATAATATAAAATCCAGACTCGATTTGTGGAACGTGCTTGCGAAAGTTCCTTCATCCTCCTACACGGACAATAACACGCCGCTCTACTGGATGGACTTCGGGAACACACAAACCACCGGACAGGTTGTGCTGGGAACCGTGCCGAAGAAAATCAAACAGCCGGTTTCCACGATGTATGAAACGGTCGGCTCACTAAAAGTCATCACCCGCTTTGTGAAATACGCGAGAGTGAAAGAAGTGGATTCGGGACCGAGTTGCTCACTGGCAGAGGCATTGGAAAAACAGGATCTGTTCATCAACTCCACACTGGCGCAACTCGGCTGCAACATCCTCTGGAAAATGTTCCGCCACGGTATGATTGAGCATCACGGGCTGTTCCTGAATCTGGATACATTGAAAGTGAATCCGATAGGTGTATAAAACAGAGCACTGTAACAAACTCCCCGGATGCTACTCTTTCATCTTTACCCTTTCCTGCAACACCTTGCGGAGGTTGTCCGAGGGTTGCAGGTTCAGCTTCCTGCGGATGTGTGTGCGTGTGCTGGTGATGTTGCTCTCCTTCTTGCCGAGTATCGCACACACTTCGTTCAAAGATTTTCCTTGAAGAATAAGCAGGCATACTTCCCGCTCGGAAGCTGACAATTCGGGAAAAAGCGTTTCCATTTCAAGCATCCCCGTATCACGCACTGCAAGATATTCCTTTACATTTTCAATAATATAGTGCCGCATTCCTTCTCCTGCCATTTCGAGCAGGGCTTTTGTCTTGTCGAAGTCTTTCCTTCCCGAAGCAAGCTCGAAGTATGCCCTGACCTGTTCCTTTTCCTGTCCGAGCAGGTCGAAGAACTCCTCCTCGTCCTTTTTCAGGGATGTATTTTCTTTTTCCAAAGAACGTATGTTCTGTACAAGTCGGTAGCCGAGAAAGCACGAAACGGCGAAAATAGCAAGAAATATCCCGAAAAAGTTACTCAGAATATCGTTACCGGTAATGATCATACAGGCTGCATATGTGCCCATACTCATTATTCCGAGTATATATGGGGTGTATTTCAAGTAGGCTATGATAGAAAACAGGATGTTTAAGGTAAATATGGGCATATTCCCCACAATCAGCATAAGGTGGTATTCATCAGGAGTATATGCACAATTGATTGTTTCCAACATGGTGGAAACCTGCGTGACAATGATAATACCGAAAAGAGCTGTGGATAAGGTAATTCTGCGGTACAGGTATCCGATGAAAAACAGGATAATGACAAAAATATAGACCGAATTGATTACGAGGTTGATGCTTTTTTGCGGACCACTTACACCGATAATGTTGGCTGTCAATGCCAACACTATGACGGCAGAGTAATATACATATACATAGAGTTGCTGCTTTCCAAGGAAAGTGGTCTTCCGATCAAGGAGCGAAGAGGGCAACAAACGGGGTATTTTATGCTTAATCTGTTCCATTTTTTTTGGTCAAATTTATGTTTTCAGTGTGTTTCAGCGTGCAAATTTAGCGAAATTTTCCGGTTTTTCAGTGTATTTCAGCGGTACTTTTATTTTTCCCGGTCAGAATATTTTTGTAATTTTGCAGGTGATTCAATCAATGTAATGCAGTATAACGATGTGGTCATATCAAAAAGTCGTTTGTTGTTGCGCTTTGAAGACAAGAATAACGATTGCTTCCGAGTTTCACAGGTAGAACCGGAAGAGGGTGATTCTGCAATGCCACTATCGTTTTGTAATTCCACTCTTATTTCCGAAAAATATTTGTCCGACGCGTTAAAAAAGTGTGCTAATTGCTTGGCAGTGTGGAAAATTCGTGTAAACACACACACACACACACACACACACACACACACACACACACACACACACACACACAATCGCCACGCGCGTCAATATACAGATTATTTCTTAAATACCAATACATTACGGAGAGTCCGTTTCTTAGAGTATCTCTCCTTTCCGCGTTACTATCCGAACCTTTACATGCCGCCCTCACCAATCGGGGGCACGTATCGTCATACCCGTCGGCGGTGTTTGCCGGAGCATGGAGCAACTATGCCCGCAAACATCGCCGATATGCTTTTTTATTAACCCGTAATAACAAACCTTATCAAATATGACAGTGATAAAACGAATATTATTGACGGTCTTTCTTGCCGTTACAGGATTGTCGCTATCGGCACAGGAGAAGACAGACACCACTGCCTACCGTTTTCGGTTCGTGGCAGAGAACGATATGTTCTTCTCCCCGTGGAGCGGCAACGGACAGGAACTTGAGCGGTTACTTGCAGCCATCAACGAACACCGCCCCACTATCGAAGCCGGACAAATGTACCTTTTAGTGACAAGCTACGCTACCGACGGCAACGAAGAACAGACTGCGGCGCAAGTGGCAAAGACACGCCGTAACCGCGTAAAGTCCGAACTGATTGTGCGCGGCAAAGTAAAGGAGTCTCATTTCGTCACCGACCAGTCCTTCGATGCAGCCTACACGGACGGGGACGGAAAATCCCTGCGTAACATCGTCATCGTTACCCTCCCTGCCTCTGTTGAGAAAGTGGCGGAGATAGCGGGAGAGGAAGCGGCCGCCAGAGTGGAAGCCTATAATAAGGAGGTGTCGGGCGAAGCGGAGCGTGAGCACCTTGCCACCGAAGAGAAAGCAAAAGCGGAAGCGCAGGCAAGGGAACAGGCGGAGCGCGAGCGTATCGCCGCAGAGCATGCAGCCCGCGAGAAAGCCGAGGCGGAACGGATTGAGCGTGAACGCATGGCAGCGGAGCAAGCAAAAAAAGAGCGGCTCGCCACCGAAGAACAAGCCCGCCTGCAAGCCGAAAAAACGGCAAAAGCCACCCCGTATCATTTTTCCGTCCGTGCCAACCTGCTCCGTTGGGCAACCCTGACCCCGGATTTGGGCATCGAGTGGCGCATCAACCGTTCTATGGGTATCCTTGTGAACGGCAGTTATACCTCATGGACATGGAGCGGAAACGAACGCCGTTACGGACTCTGGGAGGTAAACCCCGAAGTGCGCTATTATATAGGTAAGGAGAAGCGCTGCTATGTAGGTGCGATGTATAAGGTCGGGGCTTTCAACTACAAGTTTTCCGAGACCGGCAAGCAGGGTGACCTGATGGGCGGCGGCTTGGTAGGCGGCTACCAGTTGAAACTGAACAGAGTCTTGTCGCTCGACTTCTCCTTGGGCTTGGGCTATGTCCGTGCCGACTACGAGAAATACAAGGTCATCGACGGCGTGCGCGTGCGTGACGGTAAAGAGGCTAAGAACTGGTGGGGGCCGACGCAAGCCGGTGTCACCTTGGTATGGACGATATTTTAAGAAAGGAGGAAGATATAATGGAAAGGAACAAGACTATAATATATAATGTAATGGCAGCGGCGGCAATCGCCCTGTCGCTGACCTCCTGCGTCAAGGACGAACTTTTCGACACCCCACACCCCGACAAGGGAGCGGTGGTCATCACCACCGAATGGGTGGAAGCACTTGCCGAAAGCGACATTCCGGCATCCTACTTCCTCTCGATGGACGGTGGAGCGGCAAAACAGACAAACGAAAAGACTTTCATATACCCTGACTTGCTAACGCCGGGAGAACACAGCCTGTTGGTGTACAACGAGCCGAAAGGATTGACACTCAGCGGCAAGACGGCTACCGTGAATCTGTTGCCGGACGGTACGGCAGAGTCAATGCCCGGCTACCTCTTCTCGGCAGAGCAGAAGCTGGAAGTGTTGCAGGACGATACCCTGCGTGTCAGCATACCGATGATAAGGTGTGTATGCCCCATCACGATGAACCTCGCGCTTTCGGGCGAGAACACCGGCAAGATAGCCAAGATAGAAGCTTCACTGAGCGGAATCTCCGGCAGCATGGATATACAGAGCGGAGCGATTGGAGCGGAAAACCTCACCATCAAGCCCGTTGTGGGACAGGCATCAGCCAAGACCCGCGCCTATACCGAAGGCAAGATAGAGCTGAAATGCCGTGTGCTCGGTATCAACAAAGCAGAACGACAGATGCTCACCGTAACGGTCACGATGGAGGACGGCTATGTAAGCACCATCACTTCCGACCTTACGGAGTATCTGAAAGACCTGAATGCCGATATGAAGCCAATTGAACTCGACGGCACGGTGGAAGCCCCACAGGACGGACACTTCAGCGGAACCATCGAGGACTGGAAACCGGGCAACGGCGGTGAAGATATAGAAATAAAATAAGGAAACAGTCAAATTATAAACAGCTTAAAAGTAAAACGAAATGAAAATCAGCAAAATGACTTTCCCGGCATTAGCAGCCATGGCATTGGCATTTGCCGGATGTAACCAAGACGAGAACCTCCCCGGCGGCAATACCGACGAGCGTGTGGCTATCCGCGTGAGCAGCAATATCGACACGGAAAGCAAAGTGCAAAAAACGGGCACCCGTGCCGTGGACAACCAATGGGAACAGAACGATGCCATCGGTATCTTCATGCTCAACGGTACGACACCGGAGAAATCCAACATTGCCTACAATACTACAAATGGCAGCGCATTCTCCCCTATGGACGAAACCATCTATCTGCCGGCAGAAAAACCATTGGAACGCGACTTTGTGGCATACTATCCGCACACGGAAACATTGAATAACAACGCATACACCATCAGTCTTGCAGACCAGACCGATCAGAGTGCCATCGACTTTATGACAAGTGCAAAAGTTACAGGAGTTACAAAAAACAAACCTGATGTGGATTTCATTTTCCAACACCGCCTTGCCAAATTGCGCTTGAAAATCACCGCTCAAGACGGCTTCAATCCCGACCAATCCGAATTGGCAGGTCTGAAAATCGAACTTACCGGACAGCAGACCACCGGCACATACAACGTGCTTACCGACAATGCGGTTGCCATCGTTCAGTCAGACAAAACCATCACACTGAATACAGCTGGCAACGGACAAACTGCGGAAGCCATCGTGTTCCCAAGTGAGAACTACAACAACATGGCTTTCCAGTTTACGGTTGACGGACACGCCGAGCCTTATATCTGGAATCTGAGCGAATCTACCAAAGCCACGAAGTTTGAGGAAGGCAGGGAGTATATCTATAACATCACCATCAACCGTACAGGTATCGATGTCACTGCCACTATCAAGCCTTGGGAAAAAGGCAACGGCGATGGAGAAACAGGCAGTGCCGAATAAAACAATAGATCATAACAAATAACAAAACAAAAATCATTCGTAGTATGAAAAAGTATTTTCTTTTCGCGGCGGCTCTTTTCGCTTTGGCATCTTGTAACAACGATGAAGAGATTACCGGCAACGAACCGCAGGAAATCCGCCTGAGCAGCAGCATTGCCGTACAGACCCGCGCCACACACAACTTGGACGAAGCATTGAAAGCCGACGAGCAGGTTCACGTATGGGTGGACGATGCCGGCAGTGGCGTTACCAATCCCGAACTCTACGCCAACAATATCTTTAAAGCAGGTGCAAGGGGCGCACTGAGCGGAGACACCCCAATGTTCTTCCCCTCTACCGGAAACAATGTGAATATCTATGCCATTCACGGAAACTTTGGCAGTACAGACCTTGATAATTTCTGGGGCACACCCATTACCCACAGTGTAGCGCAAGACCAACAGAGCAGCGTGACCGATGCAGGGAAAGGCTATGCCGTTTCCGACTTGGTGTATTGCAAGAAAGCGGATGTGGCACGTCAAAAGAGTGTTGTCAATCTGGAATTTGAGCATCTGCTCTCTAAAGTGGAAGTGGTATTGGTACAAGGTAATGGAGCCCCCGGCATTAAGAGTGTGGAAATTATCAACACAAAGTTGAATGCACAGTTTACTCCTGACAAGGCAAGTGCTTGGAGCGTATCAGCCGCAGGAACTATAACTGACGGCAACCCCATCACCATCGACAACGGTCTGACAAATGAGACCGATGCCAAAGGCACAGATGAAACCAAGAAGGTTCTCAACGAAGCCATCATCGTGCCGCAGACTCTGACAAACGGCACACAATTCATCCGCGTCACTACCGACAAGGACGGTGTACTGGTTTACGCATTGGATAAAGGCACCGAGTTCAATGCCGGTTACAAATACCGCTACACCATCACCGCCAACCTCACCGAATTAGTGGTTACAGCAACCATCACGCCTTGGAGTGACGGTGGCAATACTCCCGGCGATGCCACGATGCAGTAATTTCGCCCTCAGCCATCCCGTGCGCCAAGCGTAAAGCACGGAGCCGCGCCTATAATATATTAAGGTGTAACTGCCCCTCTCGCAGGGGGCGGTGGCACAAGAGAAAACAAGCGAAGTAAAATTTAATAAAACAATAAGAATAATGAAGACAAGAATGACAACATGGCTCGTTGCCCTTGCAGCATTGGCGGGAACGTGCCTCACGGGTTGCAAGGATAAAAACAACGACCCGAAGGAAGAAATCATGCGCCCCTTGGCGCAACACCTCACCGGCACATGGCAGCGTGCGCAGGACTTTGTCCTCACTGACGGCAAATGGGTGGAAGACCCCATCCCCGAAGGGAAGATGGAACGCATCGAGTTCCGCGCCGACGGCAAGGCAGTGAACATCCGCACCGCCGTGGACGGACTCACCGAAATGAAGAGCGGCGAGTGGGAAACCGACGAGGAAGCCTGCACGGTGACGATGGGCGGCTTCAGCATGACGATATGGCGGCTCACGGCAGACGAGTTCGGCGACTCATACGACAAGGCCATCGACCCTGCCACCGGCGGACTCATGGACGGCAGCTTCCGCTGGATATACCGCCGCGTGAGCGACAAGCATCCCGTGGAGCAATACCTCGGCAAGTGGCTGCACAGGGGCAGCTACCAAAAGCAGGATGGCGAATGGGACCCCATCACCTACGGTGTTCCCGACGAGGGTTGGACGGAGTATAAAGAGGACGGCACGGTGACGACCTATGCCCGTTCGGGCGACAAGGAACAGGGAATCAAGTCGCTATGGGCAGTGAACTGCAACACCGGCACAATGGTCTGGTATAGGGACGCGACCAAGAAAGAGTCCCACACCGTCACCGTCGCCCTCGACGGCGACACCATGACGGTGTTCTACTCGCAGAACTTCGATCCGGCAACGGGCGGGATGATAGAGGGCGAGTTCAAGGATGTATTTGTCCGTGAAAAGTAAACAACAGCCATCCCGTGCATGAGGCGTAAGCACGGAGATACACGATATAAGGTGTAGCGGGCGGCATCGCAGCCGCCGGTGGCACGATAAAATAATGAAGAAAACAATTAAAAAATAATTTGCAAACCGAGAGCAGAAGCAGAATTTATTCTGGTTATGCCAAGGTGCAGCAATTATTGTAAATTGAAAATTTAAAACAACCGAAGATATGAAAAGAAGCAAAACACAATTGTTGCGGAGCCTTGCGGCGGTGATGCTGCTTGGCGCAGGGCTTGCCTCGTGCTCGCAGGACGACTTTGCCGACAAACAGCAAGGCGCCCCCCTGCCTCTGGGCGAATACCCGCTGATACTGAATGCCGGCGGCTTGGAAGCCATTGCCACGCCTGTGCAACAATCCGCGCCCTCCACACGCGGAACAATGGATGGTAACTGGGGCGGCGTAGAGAGCGTTGCGGTAATGGTAAATGGGGATGTGAAAGAATACAAAGTAACAACTCTTGACGCCGAAATGAAGACCGCCAGACTTGAGGTGATAGACGGCGGCACCCCTTTCTACTGGCAAAACACGGCAGACCTTACCGTAAAGGCATGGTACCCTTACAAGCAAATTGAAGAAAAGATTGATTTGCCTACAACATGGAACGAAGACGATTTTGCTACCCACGATTGGCTTGGAGCGGAAAAGACCATGCAATTTCGCGACAATACGAGCCATACCCTGCAATTCAACCATCTTCTGTCGAAAATAACAGTCAATCTCAAGGAGTCGGACTACTTGAGTGCCTATGGGCAAGAGAAAGTAACTGTGACGTGCAGCCTGTCATCGAATAGCTTCACATTTAAAGGTGTACAATGGAATGAGGCAGATAATGTAGTCGAATTCGATTCCGAAGCCTCTACTTCTACTCTTCCGACAGATGTAACTCCAATGCGTTTGGATGCTTCGGCAAACGGAGCCTTTGCCTCTTTCATGTGCCTTGCCAATCCGGACATGGAGAGTATCGACATCACGGTTACTGTAGATGGAACGGAATACAAAGCAACGGAGCTTAAGCCTCAAGAACCATTCAAACCCGGACACACCTATACTTTCGATATCACCGTGAAAGCGGAAGGCCTGGAAGTTTCCGTCAACGACGATATCGCCTGGAACGACGATGGAGCTGCCGGCAGCGGCAGCGTGGACTTGGACATTGTCCTTGATGACGACTCCAACCGCGAATTTCAACTTGCCGACGGCGACGAGATAACCGTGAGAGGCATCGGCTCCCCGTCTAAAGGAAAACTGACATTCAAGATACCTACAGGTTCAACCGCTAAGGTGAACTTGCAGGAAATCAATATACAAACTTACAGAGAATACGGGGGAGAAAAACCTTTGCAGAATTTTATTAAAATAGAAGGAGGCGGCAAAGTAATATTCAATCTGATTGGAACAAATACCATTAAATTAGCGGGTGCAATGCAATCTTATGACAGAAACCCCGGAGCAATATGTACCGATGGTTCTGAGATTATGATTACCGGCGATGGCACATTGAAGATTATAGGAGAGGGCGATGGCGGTATTGTATCGAAGAATGGAGGCAATATAACGATTTGGGAAACAAACATATATATGGATTATACGGGATGCTACACCTCTAAGGGTGCATGTATAGGTAGTTATGAGAGAGATAATTGTGGCAATATTGTCATTTACAAATCGGATGTGGAAATCAAGTTTATAAGCAAAATAGGATTTAACAATAATTATTCACCTGCTATCGGTCCCTCCTATGCCGGGACATGTGGTAATGTAACGATAACTTTGAAAGACGGTCAGAACAGCAAATCTGATTTTTTGAAAAAGATAACACTAACAGACCAAAATGGTAATAGCGCGCAGGACGACCACAAAGTAGTTTACGCCCCAAGAATTACTGATAATCAACACGGTACACTCACATGGTTGGATTCCGCAGGAAAACCAATAACAAACTAACGGAAATACCGATATGATACGCAAAGTGCTGACATATTACGCCGAGCGGCTGGACGAGTTCCTGTCACGCTACCACCGGCAGCCGGAAGGCATTGTAAGCGTGGGGCTGTAAAATACACAAATAACGGTAATTATCATAAAAACAACTAATAATAGTAATTTATGGCAGTAGACAGTATTTTTTCCATTATTTCTACAATCGGGAATGTGGTAGGAGGTTTGTTGGAAGGACTTTTTACAGAAGGTAAAGATGCACCACTGAAAAAGTACACTTTCCGAACAGGCACATCGGTTGCGGATGAAATCGACATCGTAAACGAGAACGGACAGTTGTCGCTGAGAAACAGAACCCCCAATCCTTTGTGTGTCTCATTTCCTGCACAAAACGGAAATGAAGGTGAAGTAGTCATAGTTCAATCATACAATGCAATGCCGTTGAATGATAGGTTCAAAGTTTGCGCAGCCAATGACGTTGATACATTTAACATCACTTCTGTGTCAGGACAAAGCGTTTCCAAGAAAGCCTTGTTTGCCGGAGAAAATGTATTGACCATTTCTGCCGGAGGAACCGTTAAGGTCAACGAACAAGAACCTAAGTTCATTGGAGTGTACACAAGTGTGTTGCTTACGGAAAAAGATATCACCATCAAGCAGATAGACGGTAACGGCAAAGGGGAAATCGTAAATCTCTATATGCAGTCTGCCAGTGGTAACGGAACATTCCAAACTCATGAAGTAGCCCTGTCAACGGATAACTCCGTTACCATTCCGCATACCCTGATTCTTACACCGGATTCGGAAGTACATGTCAGCGTAACCCTCAACTATGCGACGGAAAATTATGCCGAATACATGAAAAAGAACGATCAGAAATATGAAATACGCAGAATGAGTAATGAAGAAATCAAAATGCTGGAAAGTGTGGTGGCAGTGAACCATACATCCAAATAACTTATAAGTATAGCCACCGCTAGGCATTTCAATGCGTAAGTCTGGAGCGTGTAATTCCTTCGGTAACACAATAGCGGCATCGCAGCCGCCGGTGGCACAGAAAGCCGGGCGTAACCGGACTTGTACGGATTGCCGAAGCTCAAAAGAGAACAGCAATAATGGAAATAATATGAAAACAAAAAAGAATATGAAGAAGAACCTTTTACAACAGATGATTTTCGGGGCGGCACTCCTGATTGCGGCAGGCGGTTGCACGCAGGACGAACTGGCCGGAGACGGCACGCAGTTGCCCGAAGGAAAATACCCCTTGCAGATAGCCTCCGTTTCCCTGAGTGCGGAAGTCACCGACGAGCCGTGGAGCGCGAGCCAGGCACCGCAGACCCGCGTGGCGGAGAATGACAACGGAAACAGCAGCCATTGGACCGATGGCGATGAGATCGGCATAAAAATAGGCGAAGATGGAACACCGGGCAGATACCGGGTGGATGCGGACGGAACCGGCTCTGTCACCGGGGTGACCGCAATAGATGCCGCCTATTGGACAAGCACCGCTCAGGCGGCCGTCTCTGCCTGGTATCCAACGGCTGAAACCGTTTCGCTTGCAGACCAGTCGGACAAGCTCGCCTACGTGCTGCAAGCCACTGCCCCAAATGCGTCATACGACAAATCCTTGGTACTGAGTTTCGAGCATAAACTTGCCAAGGTGCGCGTGGTGGTGCAAGGCGACGATGCCCAAAAAGTTACCGATGTCAAGATAAAGAGCTACCCCTCATGCACCCATACAGAAGGAGGATCGATAACAGGCAACGGTAAGCAAGACTGGATAACCATGAAAGAGTGCAACTACAACGGCACAAAGTGCTGGGAAGCCAATGTAGTGCCCGATGCTACAATACCGCAATTGCTTGTGAACGGAACTAATATTGTCGACCTGAAGAATGGCGGCATCAAGCCACTTGCGGCAAAGATAAACACCATCACCCTGACGGCAGGCGAAATGACGTATAATCTAAATGATTATACGAGTAGCGGAACCATTAACATCACCGGCAAAGCCACCATCACGGGTTCACCTAAAAGTCAATACTTGCAAATAAATCTCAAAGACGGTGCGGATGTAACGCTTCAGAATGTCAATATGGAGAAACACTACAGCCCAATTACCTGCGAAGGCAATGTGACGATTAAGCTATCGGGTACGAATAGAATCACAGGCGGCAATGGCACATTATCGGTATCTGGTGAAAACAGTACATTGACTATAAAAGAAGTCTCTCCAAGCGGTTCTTTGGAATTAAAAACTTCAGATAAATATTCTCCCAGCGCTTTGTCCCTTGAGGATGGAGCAAATTTAATTATCGAGAGTGGAAACATTACAGCTGATGCCAGTAGATCAGAATTATCCGGTAACAGTGCCGCAGGAATAGGCGGAAGCTGTGGAGATATCACCATAAACGGAGGTACTATTATAGCCAAAGGAGGTATAGGTGGACCCGGAATTGGCGCAGGAGTATATGGTACCTGTGGAATTATAACGATAACGGGAGGTAAGATTGAAGCCATAGGAGGACATGGTTATCATGGAAGTAGTATTGACGCTTGTGGAGCCGGTATTGGTGCCGGGACAAATGCTTCTTATAAAGAAATCAAAATAAGTGGAGATGCAACGGTTAAAGCCACTGGTGGCTGTTGGGAAAATGATCCTAATAGGTGGGCTTATGATATAGGTCCAGGTTATAATTCCTCTTCTTCTTGTGGCACCGTCACCATCGAAAACCCAGCTAATGTTACTGCCGCGAAAGGCAGGATATATGGGCAGTAATTGATTCAGATTTATTTCTGTTGGATTTGTATCCACCGGTGCCAAGTATCAGGATTTTCAATCCTATCAAAAGAGATAAAAAGCCCCCTTTTCCCGAGTCAGCGACAAGAGGTGCACAAGTCGCTGACTCGACCTACTCAAGTCGGCGACTCGGGAAAGTGAGGTCGGAAACAATAAAACGAGCACCCGTCTCGCAAACCGGGTGGCGGATTCCGAAAAGCCAACAGAGTAGGAGCAAAACAAAAAAACAATTATTATGGGTGTATTAGGAACTATTCTATCCATTGTGCCGACAGTAGCCGGCATAATCGGTAATTTGTTGGGAGCTAACAATAAAGACTATATCAAGTTCAAAATGTATCAACCATCGGCAACCAATGAGGAACCGAATATTTATTTTGTCAAAACGGATGAAGAGCGTATCATGATGTATAACTCGTGCGGTTATCCCATCCACCTGTCGATGGAAAATGCAGGAGTAGAAAGTGATAAAGGATTTATTTTAGAGGACTGCGGTGGAGGACTGGATGTGACCGACCTGATAGCGTCACATTCCGCCAAATACAAGAATGTCTTGCGCATTACGGCAAATGTGGAAGATGCCAAAACTGATGGAGGCCAAACTGTTTCGTTGACCTATTCAGGAAAACTGGACAGGGACATTGAGGGGGCTGTCTGCATAGGAGAACACGTCAGCGTGGAAGCCATCGACAATGATTTCATACTGATTATACATTCCGGATGCACCCTGAAGGAAATAAGTTTGTTGGGCATCAAGGGCGAAGGGAACGAACCTGCACGCATCTATGAAAACGTGTCTCCCGATGCTGTCATCCCATCCCTGCAAACGAGTATCAATGCCGTAGACGAAGAAGACGCACGAGAGATAGTATTTCCCAATGCCATATCCTCGTTTGAATATTCCAATGTACTGGAAGTAGAAGTCTGCCTACTTTGTGAAGTAGAAGAATTGCCAAGCAGACACTTGAGTTCCGAGGACAGAAAACTCCGTTTGGCAAATGAAGACTGGGATTTCCTGAGAAACGGCCGTTGTATAAAAGAATGTTGAACCATAAAAAATTAAAGTCATGGGATTTTTACAAGAATTCGTATCCGTACTACCATCCATAGCCAGTGTAATCGCCCCTTTGTTTGGCGCGAACAAGAATGATTATCTGAAATACGCATTGCATAATGGCGAGTCAGTCTATTTTAAGAAAGACGAAAACGGAGAAATATGTTGCTGCAACCCTTTCCGAGAACCAGTATCACTGGTTTTTCCAGACAAGAACGGCGTGGGTGGTGAAAGTGTCAGCATCGACAGAAGCTCATCATTTCCGGTGACACAGATGCTTACGGAACGTGCAAAAGTGTATATTGATGATTTCCAGATAGAAAAAGGTGGCGTCAGTGCTGAGATGAACCAGCTCGGAGAACCACAGATGGCAACCATATCCGCATCGGGAAAAGTACCCAACCAAAATGACACCACAAAAATAGGGACATCCCTGCTTGTTAAGATAAATGGGGAGGACCTTACCATACAAATCAATCCTCTGTACAAGTTGGAGGGCATTTTAAGTCTGGAGATTTCTGGTGACGGAAACGAGCCTTGTCGCCTGTTCAAGAATGAGGAGAACAACGGTTCCACACCGACTCCGGTGATGAAAGGCGAGTCGTCCACAGTAGAAATGAACTTTCCGGGAGCGTTGAGTACATTCAAGGATTCAAACAACATTTTTGTATCGACTGTGGCACGCTGCTCATACGGTGCCAACGGAGAAATGCCCGATGATCTGAAATGCCGGGGCAAACAGATGGCGGAGAGTGACTGGGAATTCCTGAAGATTGGTAAATGCTTAAATGGATAGCTTATGCAGAAGTACATTTTGATATTGACCAAAACGGAATATGTTGAGTCTTTCCAACAGTATAAACTTATAAAGACGGAACAAGGATTTATGGTTAATTTTATCCGTGTTGAAGATGAGCGGTTCCATACGTTCGACAAATTCAAAGAGTTTGTACGGGCAAAGAATCCTGATGTCAGTCAGGAAAACGCTTTTTACCTCTTGATAGGCGGCAGTGAGTTTTATTACAACATTGAACCTTCTTTGGGGGATTTCCAATATGCACAATGTTCCGATATCGAAGGCGACATGAGTATGTATTGCACAGTAGGGAGGATTCCGGGCAGGGACAAAAGGGAGATAGAAGCTGTCTGTAATAACATCCTAAGGTTCAACATCATTCCGAAAAGCCTGTTGAAACTGCTCCCCATTCTTGCGACAGAAAAGAATAGGAAGTTTTGGGATAGAGAATTCCACTCTCTCTATTCGCTTGACACTACGTCAAGTACTGTAAGTAAGGCAGAGGTGATAGCAAAAATCAGGGAAAGTAATTTTATCCTGCACATGGGACATGGAAGTCGTAAGTCATTGAGGTTACGGGAAAGTTGCCATTTGAAAGTATCTGACATTCCACAATCACAATCGGGATACTTGCACATTTGGGCGTGGGCTTGCAGTACGTGTAAGAATTCTATGAAAGGTTCCTTAGGAGAAAACTGTTTGCTGCAAAATAAGGCGGTAAGTTTTTGGGGAGCGAGAAAAGCAACTTATGGGGATTCCAACAGATTTTTGTATAAGTCTTTCATGCAGGAATTGTACGATCTTACTACTGATAAGCCAATAGGTGAAATATATTTCAAGGAAGTAATGCTTAAGGCTTTGCGTGAATCTAATATTAACTACCGTCCAAAAATATTCAGTAATGCAATGAAATACACGTTCCTCGGTGACCCGACCATGCTCGTGAAAGTTACAAAAGAAATATGACTGAAATTGACCTGAAAATTAAAAAGTTATGACAAACAATTTATTCAATTTAATACCGGACGGCGAAAATTTCGTCAAGTCGAATTGTCCGGAATTATACGCCGCACTGAAAGAAATAGCAACTCCGGGTATCCGTTTGTGTGCGGCAATTCCAGATGAAGACACAGACGTATGTACCGGATTTCAGGATGTAACCGACATACAGGACATTTCGTATGATTCCGACAAAAAAACATTGCGGGCGCAGTCTGTCGCCGGATTTAGGGAACGCAAGGGAGTAATTGCCATCGTTAGCGAAGTGTTCGACAGCGTTACGGGAGAATCCATAAAAGGTTCTGCCGTGACAACCAATAATGCCCATTCCCTTGTGTGCAATGTGAATAGCGAATATACAGGTAAAGGGATGGTGAAGGATTCCCGGTTCTTTGTCAGAAGTGTGTTCTACTGGACGGAAACGGATAGCAATGGAGAGGTAATTATGCAATCTCGTGAAGTCAGACGGGACAGCGGGCTTGTTTATGACGAAGGCGAACAAATTATAAAAAACATTACGGTGGAATTTCCAAATACATTGAAGCTTCGCGAGCATACAATCATATTATACAGCCGAAACGCCGAAACGCATGTGGGAGATCCTGACAAAGTATACCCCACAATCAAGCCCATAAACAACAAGCTACCGTTCCATATACCGTTCATCGGTTCGGTAAGTGTAGGCACAGGTAAAATCTTAGGCATCGACAAGGAAGACTCCGTAATCAGGTTGCAACATCCAGAACATAAGACGGAAGTTACATTTAACAAGGATAAGAACAATAACTGGAAAGATATAAAATGGAGATATTTGAACAATAACACATGCCTGACATGGGAATTTCCGGAAAACTGGAGAAATGAGTTGGACTTGAAAGACCTGAAAATCAATTCGGTTTTTGATTTTTATGCCCGGCTTGCCTTGAACGTGGACTTGATGGGTTCAGGATTCCCCATACCTGTTTACATTACGGTTGGCAGCAATGTGGAGCAGGACTATACGCACTGTAAGATAAAGCAGGTGTTTCTACAATGGGGATGCCTCGGCGAACAAACACGAATTGCAATGTCTGATGGCAATTTCAAAGAAATACGGGAGATAAAAGCAGGCGACATGGTCAATACGGGGAAAGGAAATGCCGAAGTCATCAACATATATAGTGGAGAGGAAAAGGAAATCATCTGCATAGAAACAGAAACCGGCAAGCGGCTGCTGCTGACCGGCGGACATCCCGTCATGACGGAAGAGGGCTGGGTACGGGCAAATGATTTCAATGCAGCAATGCGTGTTCAGGCCGCTGACGGTTCTTTTGAAAAATTGAAGGGTCTATACACTATCCCATATGGGAAAAAGGTATATAATCTTAAATTGAATGGAACCTGTTCACAATTGATAGCCGAAGGCATTGTGGTAGGAGATTTCATGCAGCAGAACTGCATGGAAAATCAGAAACAGGAAGTGCCGATAAAAGGACAGGAAAACATTGCAGAAGAATTTCAAATATTGGTGGACGAAATTAATAGGCAGAAAAAATGGTGATAATGAGTCTGTAAACTTTTATATTCCGATATAAATAAGTTATAAATGCAAATATCGCTAAGCCATAAAATCCTTTTCGGATATTTATTTTCAATGGCAGTCATCATTAGCATGGTCGTCATAACCGGTTGCAGGAGAAGTAACAATGGATTTTCATCGAAAGAATCCCGCCTTATACACTCGGGGGAGCCGGAGGAAATCATGCGGCTCTATACAGTAGAGGACCGGGAAGACTCACTGCTGTTGCGTAAAGTCTCCCGCCCGCTCCCTGAATCCGCTTTCTTTTCGGAGGAGTATGGACTGCTTGTCGGGCGTATGCTGGCGACCGTGCGCAATCCGGAGAACGAGGGCGTAGGCATCGCCGCCCCGCAAGTGGGCATCCTGCGGCGCATCGTCGCCGTGCAGCGTTTCGACAAAGAGGGCGAACCGTTTGAGATCTTTGTCAATCCCGAAATCATCCGTTACTCCGAAGAACGGCAGTCCGGTGAAGAGGGTTGCCTTTCGGTACCGGATGCATCGGGCTGCGTGTCGCGCGCCAAGCAAGTAACATTACGCTATCTGGATGGGCGGACTTTTGAGAAGCGTGAAGAGGTAATCGACGGATTTACGGCAGTTATCGTCCAGCATGAAATAGACCATCTCGACGGCCGTCTTTTTACCGACCTGCTCCTGCCGGACGAGAACAACCAGATCTCTGTTCCGGAAGCACAGAATGTGGATAAATAGTTTATATTGATGAAAATAAAGAATATACCCCTACAAGCTAAAATCCTCTTCGGATACACGATGTTAATGGCGGTCATAATCAGCATGGCCGCCATTCTTTTCCATGAACGCGCAAGGCTTCGGGAATTGGAGAGCGGCATTGTGGAAATCCGTCAGGTGCGGGACGAACTTTCTGGGATACACCGCAACATTACGGTGCTTGCCTCATTAGGCGAGAGTGCCATCGCTTGGGAGGATAAGGACTATCGTGCCTACTATGCGAGACGGCTGAAAGTGGATTCCCTGCTGCAAGCCTTGCAACAGAGCAACGGCAATATGGTGGAGAACACACAGATAGACACACTGCGTGTGTTGTTGTCGCGCAAGGAAGAACACCTGCACCGCATCATGCAGCTGTTCCACAGGCAGGAAGAGGCGGACAGCCTGTTAATAAACCATCTGCCCGAAGCCGCCCGGCAAGCGACACAGCCCCGTACCGTCGTGCAGAAGAAAAAAGGTATCGCAGGACTGTTCGGCGGCAAGGAAACGGTGCAAGTGCCCGCCTCGTCCGACAAGCTCCATTCGCTGAACAGGCAACTCCTTACCCTGCAAACGGAACGGATACGCAACATGGAGAATTACACCGACAGCCTGCGCATCCGCAATAGGGAACTGAACCGCAAGTTGTTCGCCATTCTCGGCGGCATCAACGACCATGCCCAAGCCGCTTTCCAACACCGGGAACAACAAATAGCCCAAGCACACCAACGCTCCACCTCCATCATCACCGGACTGATAATCGCCGCCATCCTCCTGCTGGTGTTCTCGTACCTGATTATCCAGAGACATCTGAAACGGGATTCGCTGCTCAGGAAAAAGATGGAGGGTGTCATTGACCGGAATAATGAATTGCTGGAAACGCGTAAAAACGTCATACTTACTATCTCGCATGACATACGCGGCCCCCTGAACATCATTTACGGATATGTCGAACTGGCAAAAGATACCCGGGACAGGAAACGCAGGAATCACCATTTGGAAAATATCGAAACGGAGTGCAAACATATCCTGCACCTGCTGAACAATCTGCTGGACGTGTACCGCCTGAACGAGTCCAAGGAAACCTGCAACAATGTACCGTTCAACCTGAATGATCTGTTGGAACGTATTGTGACCGGATTTTCACATATTGTCAATAATAAGGGAATCATATTCCACCATGATTTCCAAAATACGGATGTCGTACTGTGCGGTGACATGGATCGTATCTCTCAAATTATAGACAATCTACTGACGAATGCTGTGAAGTTTACAAACGCCGGTATGATACAGTTCAATGTCCGATATGAAAATGGGATGCTTTATATAGAAATAAAGGATACGGGAATCGGTATGGATCAAGACACCGTTTCGCGTATCTTCCGTCCGTTTGAACGCCTGTCGTCTGAGGCGAATGCCGAAGGCTTCGGGCTGGGATTGCCTATCACCAAAGGTCTGGTCAACCTGATGGGAGGTGACATTGATGTTAAAAGCGAGGCCGGGCACGGAAGCACATTCATTATTTCCCTGCCACTGCCGGTTTCCAATGAAGAAATAGAGCCGGAGACCTTCGCATCGGAATGTCCGGCATCGCTTCCCCGGCGTGTCCTCGTCATAGACAACGACCGGACGCAATTGCAGGTTGTCAAGGAAATGCTTGAACGCAACGGAGTATCGTGTACCACCTGTTCCAATGCCAAGGAACTGGTCAATGAGATGCGCAGGCAGGATTACGACTTGCTGCTGACCGATATACAAATGCCCCAAACCAACGGTTTTGAAATTCTGGCATTGCTCCGCAAATCCAGCATCGGAAATTCACACACAATTCCGATAGTTGCCATGACCGCACGAGGGGAAGGGGAAAAAGAGGCATTCATAAAGGGCGGATTCACGGACTCCATCCACAAGCCGTTTTCCATGAGAGAGCTGTTGAATATGATTTCCTCTGTGGTGTCACGCGATGTGGAAGAGTCCCATACACCGGATTTTGCCACGTTTACGGCAGATGTGCTTGACAAAAGAGAACTGCTGAGAACTTTCATCATCCAGTCCGGACAAAATATGGCAGACTTGCAATCGGCAATAAAGACAGGGAACATTGAAAAGCTCCATGACATAGCCCACGAGATAAAGCCCTCGTTGGAATTGCTGCGGGCCGATGAGCCTCTGGAAAAACTCCGCGCCACATTAAACGATTCTGCATACGATAAGAATACCGTCAATGAACAGGTGAAGCTGCTGATAGGACACATCTCCGGACTTATAACAGAAGCTGAAAAGGAAATAAAGAAAATGAGTGATGAAACAGAAGGTACTGATAGTTGAAGACAATATAAGTTTGTCACAACGCCAGAAAGACTGGCTTGAACAGGCGGGGTACGATGTAATGACCGCCATGCGTGAACCGGCCGCACGTGCATTGATACGCAAGCATCGGTTCGACTTCATATTGTCCGATGTGCGCTTGCCTGAAGGTGACGGAATATCGCTTTTAGAATGGCTCACAAAAGAGAAGAAAGACATTCCATTCATAGTGACAACGGAATACGGGTCTATACCGGATGCGGTACGCGCCATCAAGTTGGGGGCAAAAGACTATCTGCCCAAGCCGGTACACCGGGAACACCTGCTTGAACTGGCGGAAGAGATATTCCGTCCGCTCGCGACTGTCCGCACGAAACCGAAAGACCTGTTCAGACGTACCTGCCCTAAAATACTTGAGGTGGAAAGATACGCGAGGATAGTAGCCCCGTCGGATATGTCGGTGCTGATACTCGGTGCCAACGGTACCGGCAAGGAGTCCGTGGCACAGGGCATTCACGCGAACAGCGGACGTGACGGCAAGTTTGTAGCGGTCAATTGCGGAGCGTTGCCATGCGAACTTGCGGCATCCCTCCTGTTCGGACACGAGAAAGGAGCATTCACAGGTGCGGATACTGCAAAGAACGGATATTTCGACATGGCAAAAGGCGGTACGCTCTTCCTGGATGAAATCGGCACGATGCCTATTGACATACAGTCCATGCTCCTTAGAGTGTTACAGGAGAATACCTATACCCCGATCGGCAGCGACAGGGAACGGATGGCGGATGTGAGGATTGTGGCAGCGACGAATGAAAATCTGGAACGTGCCATCAAGGAAGGTCGGTTCCGGGAAGACCTGTACCACCGTCTGGCAGAGATGGAAATCAGGATGCCATCTTTGGCCGAGTGTGCTGATGACATTTTGCCTTTGGCGGAATTTTTCCGTGAACGGTTTTCCAAAGAACTTAAGAAAGAGACAAAAGGCTTTTCAAAAGATGCCATATACCGACTGCGTTCTTATCGTTGGCCGGGCAATGTCAGGGAATTGCAGAACCGGATCAAACGGGCGGTGTTGCTTACGGAAACCCCTATATTGGAGTTGCCGGACTTGAACGCAGACAGTCTGACTGATATTCGGACTACGGAGAAAACTCCGGACATATTGCCTTTGAAAGACGAAAACAGCGAGAGGGAAGCCATTGCAAATGCCCTTAAAGCGTGCAACGGGCATCGTGAACAGGCCGCACGATTGTTGAATGTAAACTCTTCAACACTGTACCGGAAGATGAAGAAATACGGGATAAGATAATCCCCGATATTCTATCTGTTTCCGGCAACAGTGTTGACACAGAATATATTGAAATGATTTTTCAATCCGACCGAAATTTTGTAAATTTGCAAAAGATTTGGCAGGGTATAGCCTTGCCGGTCTGAAACATAGAAGAAAACCGGTGGAGGGAAAACCCCTCTGCTGATTATATAACATAAGAGCGCAAGCTTCTCGGACAGAAATCTGGTAAATTGACGTTAAAGGAGAATGATTGCGTAATGCTTATGCTATGCTCTGTCATAGCGTGGTGTTGCGTGTTCTCCTTTAGGCTTTACCAGAGCCTCTGTCTGAGTGCGTGGCTACCACGCTTCTTTTTTAGACGGACAGGTATGGCAAGAATACAAATCATAACGGCAGTGACATTGGACGGCTATCTTCCCGACCCGAATGAAGAGTTGTTGCAATGGGTGAAGACGGACAGCCAAGGCTTTCCGTTCTGGCACGAGAGAAGCACCTTCACGCTGTTTCCCGGATACCCCATGCTGGACTTGATTTGTGAGAAGGACGAGAAACCGGACTCTTTTACCTTTACCGCAGAAATATCCGACCCAAAGAGCCTTGACTTGCTACACGGGCTTTCCATCTACCATCTTATTGACGAAATCATCATCTACATTCTTCCTCTGACAGCAGGCAACGGTACGGACTGCCTGCATCGACTTCCGGTCAATCGCTGGAAACTTTACAGGACAGTTGCTTTCAAAAACGGGATTGTCCGTCTCATTTATCGCAAATCCTCGCGATAGTCCATTGCATCCTGCAAGGAAATCTTGCAATTTGCAAGATTCTCAAAATCAACAATTTTACAGCGATATTTTTTATTCCACTGATATACAATGTTATATCAGTGTCTCTTGCTGTCTATCGGTGTCATTGGTACGCTGTTGGCCTTATAATATGATATAACCTGTTGCGCAACAAGGTGTAAGCAAACGATAAGTTACACTTAAAACAGATTACTCATGTTACAGATAAACAGCGAGATGTTCGCCCAAATCATGGAACGGTTCGACAGGATAGAGCGGGCATTGGAGCGTATGAACAAGCTGAAGGAATGCTTGGACGGCGACACGCTCTTGGACAACTACGACCTGTGCCGGCTGCTCGGCATCACAAAACGCACGCTGGCGCGTTACCGCCAGAAGAAGCTCGTGACCTATTACATGATTGACGGACGAACCTATTACAAGGCATCCGAAGTGGAGGCGTTCCTCAACCAAAAGGGCAAGTCATTGCCGGCGAGGTTCAGACATCAGCCAAATGTTTAATTAAAATGAAGCAAGGATTATGGAAATAATATGTATTGACAAACAGACTTTTGAAGAATTGCGTGTCCGATTCTGTGATTTTGAGGAACGGATGACGCGGGTATGCCGTCCGGCCGAGGACCTCGGCTTGAAAAACTGGCTGGATAATCAGGAGGTGTGCGATGTGCTTCGCATCAACAAGAAGACACTACAGGTATATCGCAACAAAGGGATATTGCCTTTCAGCCGTATCAAGAACAAGCTGTTCTACAAGCCTGAAGACGTACAGAGATTGTTGGATTTGAATTATCACCCTTTAATAAAAAGCAGATTATGAGCTATCATTTCTTGGACGACAAAGACCCTCGGATCGACGTGATGTTTCAAGGGCTGGAAAAAATGGAGAAGATGCTCTCCGTGATTGAGAAAATGCCGAAATCACTGTTCAACGGCGAGCGCTTCCTCACGGACGAGGAACTCTCCAAAGTCCTGCGGGTAAGCAGGCGCACATTGCAGGAGTACCGGACATTCGGGGTGGTTCCTTATTACATGGTGCAGGGCAAGACTCTGTATAAGGAATCGGATATTCTGAAGATACTGGAGGATTCCTACAAGCGTTGCCGGGAAGAACAACGATGGGTATAGCATCGTTCACTAAAAGAAACGGAGAAATGACTTCCTTTTTGCAAAGGGCATTTCTCCGTTCTTTATTTTATGCCATTTCAGACTTTCTTCCACGTTTTTTCTTGGCGGTGAAATCTTCTTCGCAAAGCTGTATCTGTTTTCCGAAACCTGTGGACTTTAACCGCTTCATATCCTCGTCCACCTTGGTATCCGTTACCCGGGCATACAGCTGGGTGGTGGAAATGGAGTTGTGTCCCATCATGCGGCTGACCGTCTCTATCGGCACACCGAGCGAGAGGGTGATGTGGGTCCCAAAGTTATGCCTGGCCTGATGGTAGGTCAAATCAAAGCCATATACCTGTCCCAGCTCTCGTGTCAATGTTATAAAATATCCACGATTGTAAACATTGAATACCTTATCTCCGGTTCTTTGGCTACGATATTTCTCTATGATTTGAAGGGGGATATCCAACAGGCGGACAGACGAAAGCGTATCCGTCTTTTGCCTGTGGATGTGAATCCACCATGTGCCGTCCTCAGCCTGCGTGACATCATTGACCGACAGTTTTTTCAAGTCCGCATACGCCAATCCGGTAAATGTCGAGAAAATGAACATATCCCTTACGAATTGCAGTTGCGGTTTCTCCACCGGGGTGGTCATCAGTGTCTTCAAGTCCTCTAATTTCATGTGCCGGCTCTTTCTCTTGGGCAGTTCCGGATGCAGGCGGCAATAGGGATCGCGGCGCAATGTCCCCTGGCTGACCGCCCGCATCGTGAGTTTCTTCAGACGGTACAGGTGTTCATGTACGGTCTTTGGTTTCAAGTTGCGGTTCGTGCGCAGAAACAACTCGAAGTCGTCATAAAACGCACGGTCAAGGCTTCGCAAAGTCACGTCCTCCACGCCTTTCTTCTCCTGAACAAAAGCGGAAAGGTGCTTGTAGGAACGTTGGTAGGAGTCGTATGTTTCCTGTATGCGGTCTATCCCTACACGCTTCTTGAACTCCTCGTTATGCTCCCTGAACAAGGCAAGCAGGGTTAGCGGTTTCTGACCGATGCCTTTGAGTGCATTCTTGACAAGTTCCGCCGTGATGAACCCCAGACTGTTCTTTATCCTGTCGTAATGTCCGGTTATCTCGTCTGTCAGGTCATCTATGGCGCGGTTCACCGTAACTGCATTTTCGCTCCGCCCGTCGGCACGGCCTTTGTCGGGATTCCAGATGGAGGGATTGACGGATACTTTGGTTCCTATCTGTGCCCATTCGGCATCGATGCTTACCTTGCACAACAACTGGCACATCCCGTCCTTGCGGACTTTCGTGCGGTTTATATAGAACAATACGGCAAAAGTGCTGCGCCGCTTGATATTCTGGTTTTCCATATTCTTTTCCATGTCCTTGTTTTTTTAAGAGGTAATCAAATCACGACGGAGAAACGTTCCGATATTTTCCGGTTCAAAGTCTTTGTGTCGGAATCAATCTTGTCATCGGTCACTTTCGCGTAAATTCGTGTGGTTTCAATCTGTCGATGACCGAGCATCTTGCTGACGGTTTCAAGAGGAACCCCATGCGAAAGGGTGATTTCCGTGGCGTAGGTATGCCTGGCTTGGTGAAATACCAGCGGACGGTTGATGTTGCAAATCTTGGCAATCTCTTTCAGGTAGAGATTCATGTTGGAGTTACAATACATCGGCAGCAGCCTGTTATCAGAAGCGGTATCACTGTACTTTTTCAGAATCTGTAACGGCAAGTCCAACAAGGGGATTTCAAATTCTATCTTGGTCTTCTGGCGAGCACTTTTAATCCACCATGTGCCGTCTTCCGCAAGCGACAGGTTTTCTTTTGTCAGCGAGCGCATATCCCTGTATGAAATGCCGGTGAAACAGGAAAACAGGAACATATCACGGACAAGGTAAAGTGTCTGCCTGTGAAGCGGAGTGGTCATGAGCCGTTGCAGCTCTTCATCGGTAAGATACTTCTGCACCGCTTTCGGGCGAACCGGCTCGTAACCCATGAACGGATAAGCGGTAATGATACCGTCAGCGATAGCCTCACCCACGATGGTTTTCAGCTGGACGGTCAGGTTGATGACGGTTCCGGGAGCGAGATTGCGTTCGGTACGAAGGTACAGGTCGTATTTGTCGATGAAGGAGCGGTCCAATGCTGAGAAAGGAATATCCGTCAGCCTGTATTTTTCTTGCAGGAACTTCTCAATGTGCCTATAGGCATTGCGGTATGCCTGCAAACTTTTGGCTGTGCGGTTGACTCCGACTCGCTTTTCAAAGTTGTTGATGAATTGCCTGAAATAGCTCAACAGCGTTTCCTGCCCGCTTGCCATTCCAAGCAAAATACTTTTCACTTCCTCGGCGGTCACACCGTCACGGACGGCAGACTGCTCGTTATAGATACTCAACGCCACCGCACGGATTTCATCCAGCCGGTTGTTGATTTCCTTTGCCGCCACACTCTTGCCGGACGCACGCCCCGAAGTCCATCGGGATTGCGGCACTTTCATCTTTACGCTGAACGCCGCTTCGGAGTATTTCCCGATGTTCAACTTAGCCATTACAGGACATTCGCCATTGGCATCCGCCTCGCTCTTTTTCAGGTAGAACGACACCTTTACATTTGCCTGATTCATAACCTATTCCTTTGATTGCAAAATTATTACATATAGAGCAAATGAATGGCATGAAAAATATAGCGGAATATAGAAAAAGGCCCCTTGACTTCCAATCTGAGACTGTATTTTTTCCTGATACGGAAAAATTTGACTAACTTTGCATTAGCAAAAAACAGACAGAACAGCGTTCTTGCGGTGGTGAACAGGGGTAGAAAAACTGTTTTGGAAGTAAAATCCATACCTATTTTCAATCCCGAAAAGGCAACGGATAAGTAGCGATTTGTTTGCCTAACTCCCCAAAAACAGGTCAAAAACCTCAAATGGAAGAATGTGGAACAAAACGACTTATCCCTTTCTCGTCCAAGCACTTTGCATTATTCCTCTGAAATCCATCCGTATGTGAGCGAGTTTTTTTATCTTTGTATACTCACAATTAAATCATTGTATACATGAAAAAACGATTATTCAGTTTGCTCTGCTTGTTAGGAACGGTTGCCGGATTATTTGCCGGTGATACGGCTTATTTGTTCTCTTATTTCATTAATGACAGTCGGGACGGTCTTCATTTGGCTTATAGTTTGGATGGGCTGACATGGACTCCTCTGAATCATGGAAAATCTTTCTTGATACCTACGGTCGGGAAGGATCGTCTGATGCGTGACCCTAGTATTTGTCAGGCGCCGGACGGAACTTTTCACATGGTGTGGACTTCCAGTTGGACAGACCGGATTATAGGTTACGCCTCTTCTCCCGATTTAATCCATTGGAGTGAGCAGCGTTCTATTCCGGTAATGATGCATGAGCCTGCTGCACATAATTGCTGGGCACCTGAATTGTTTTATGATGAACCTTCGCAAACTTATTATATTTTTTGGGCAACGACCATTCCCGGACGCCACAAGGAAGTGCCGGTCATTGAGAGTGAGAAAGGGCTGAACCATCGTATTTACTATGTTACGACGAAGGATTTTAATACATTTTCTGAAACCAAACTGTTCTTTAATCCCGATTTCAGTGTGATTGATGCAGCTATTGTACGCGATCCGGTGATGAAAGATTTGATTATGGTGGTGAAGAATGAAAACTCGTTGCCGGCAGAGAAGAATTTGAGAATAACACGGACAACACGGATAGAGGATGGATTTCCTACTACCGTTTCTCCTTCCATTACAGGAAATTATTGGTGTGAGGGACCTGCGCCACTTTTTGTAGGTGATGCTCTTTATGTCTATTTTGATAAATACCGTAATCATCAATATGGAGCTGTTTGCAGTCGTGATCATGGAAAGACATGGGAAGATGTGTCCGACCGTGTATCTTTTCCAAAAGGAACCCGTCACGGAACTGCTTTTACCGTAGAGAAGGCTGTACTTGATAAATTGCTTCGTATCCATCACTTCAATCCTCTTATTCCGGATAATATCGCTGATCCTTCTTTATCCAAATTTGGTGATACTTATTATCTTTATGGTACTACTGATATTGATAAAGGATTGTCACAAGCAGGAACTCCTGTGGTATGGAAATCTAAAGATTTTGTAAACTGGAGTTTTGACGGATCACATATTGTGGGATTCGATTGGCATAAAGGACATGAATATGTCAATGCCAAAGGAGAGAAAAAGACGGGATATTTTCGTTATTGGGCACCCGGCAGAGTAGTGGAGAAGAATGGTGAATATTATCTTTATACCACTTTTGTAAAACCGGATGAGAATGCACGTACCTATGTGCTGAAGTCCGACCGTCCCGAAGGTCCTTTCCTTTTTGCCGGACGTAATTCTATATCTTCTCATTCTTTGGATGGGTTTGATCAATCTTGTATTGCTCCGGATATAGATGGGGAACCTTTTGTGGATGATGATGGAACTGCTTATTTATTCTGGCGCCGCCGGATGGCTGCCCGTATGACTGACGATTGGCAGCATTTAACCGGTGATACTGTTGTGATGAGTACGGCTCGTCAAGGGTATTCGGAAGGGCCGGTTATGTTTAAACGTAAAGGTATTTATTATTACATCTATACTTTGAGAGGGAATCAGAATTATGTAAATGCTTACATGATGAGCCGGCAGTCCCCTTTGTCGGGCTTTGAAAAGCCCGAAGGCAATGATATTTTTCTTTTTTCATCCATTGCCGATAATGTTTGGGGGCCGGGACATGGGAATGTATTTTATAATGAAGAAACAGACGATTATATTTTCGTATATCTGGAGTACGGTGACGGAGGAACTACCCGCCAAGTATATGCCAATCGGATGGAATTTAATGAGGATGGCACTATAAAGACACTTGTTCCTGATGAAAAGGGAGTTGGTTACTTGGCTGTCAGCCAGGAACAGCGCGAAAATAAGGCGCTGAAAGCTTCTTTCAGTGCATCCAGCGTACGTTCTCCCCGTACTTCTAAGGTTGAAATAGAAACTCAGCCTAATTGTCCTTTGGCCGATAAAACTTCGCTTGTCAAGGTGGAACGCACACATATATATCACCCTGGAAATGCAGGCGACCGGTCTAATGGAACACGCTGGATGGCAGAAACAAATGATGATCATCCTTGGCTGATGGTGGATTTGGGTGAAGCCATGCAGGTAACGGAGTGTCAATTTGCCTTTGTACACCCTGCTGAAGGCCATGCCTGGCATCTCGAAAAATCCAATGATGGTACTAATTGGCAACCTTGTGCCGGAGTAAAAGAGGTGAAGGCATGTTCACCTCATGTGGTAACGGTGGGAGATAAAGTACGTTATTTGCGTTTGCACATAGATAAAGGTGCAGCCGGATTATGGGAATGGAAAATCTATTAAATTACTATTTTATCATGAAAAAACGATTTGTGACCGTTCTTTTGGCTTGTTCTTTGGCCGGAGGACTTTTTGCACAACAGCCTTGGTTTAAAGACAAGGATTTGACCTTGACCGGTGCTTATTATTATCCTGAGCATTGGGATGAGAGTCAATGGGAGAGAGATTTTAAACAGATGCATGATTTGGGTTTTGAATTCACCCATTTCGCGGAATTTGCTTGGGCGCAATTGGAACCGGAAGAGGGAAAATATGATTTTGCCTGGTTGGATAAAGCGGTGGCTTTGGCTGCCAAATATGATTTGAAAGTCATTATGTGTACTTCTACGGCAACTCCACCGGTATGGCTGAGCCGTAAATACCCTGAAATTTTGATTAAAAATGAAAATGGTACCGTGCTTGATCACGGAGCACGTCAACATGCTTCTTTTGCTTCTCCCGTTTATAGAGAACTGGCTTATAAAATGATAGAGAAGTTAGCTCAGCATTATGGAAATGATTCCAGAATAATCGGCTGGCAGCTCGATAATGAGCCGGCCGTACAATTTGATTATAATCCGAAAGCCGAACTGGCTTTCCGGGATTTTTTACGTGAAAAATATCATCATGACATTAAAGCATTGAATGATGCCTGGGGAACGGCTTTTTGGAGTGAGGTTTATTCTTCTTTTGATGAAATAACTCTTCCTAAAACTGCCCAGATGTTTATGAATCATCATCAGATTTTGGATTACCGCCGTTTTGCTGCCAGTCAGACAAACGACTTTTTGAATGAACAATGTTTGTTGATTAAAAAATATGCAAAGAACCAATGGGTGACTACTAACTATATTCCTAATTATGAGGAAGGACATATAGGTGGCAGCCCTGCACTTGATTTTCAAAGTTATACTCGCTATATGGTGTATGGAGATAATGAAGGGATCGGCCATCGCGGATATCGAGTGGGAAATCCGTTGCGTATTGCTTTTGCCAATGACTTTTTCAGACCCATACAAGGTACTTATGGAGTAATGGAACTTCAGCCAGGGCAGGTGAATTGGGGGAGTATCAATCCTCAACCGCTGCCCGGAGCTATCCGTTTATGGATGTGGAGCGTATTTGCCGGTGGAGGCGACTTTATCTGTACTTATCGTTATCGCCAGCCTCTGTATGGCACGGAACAATATCACTACGGCATTGTAGGTACAGACGGAACAACGGTAACTCCCGGTGGACGTGAATATGAGCAGTTCATGAAAGAAATCAGACAGCTGCGGGGACAGGTTGCTGCTCGTGAGGTGAAACCGGACGATTATTTGGCGCGTCGTACTGCCATTCTTTTTAATCATGAAAATTCATGGAGCATTGAGCGCCAGAAGCAAAATCGTACATGGAATACATTAGGGCATATTGAGAAATATTATCGCACGTTGAAATCTTTTGGCGCGCCCGTAGATTTTATCAATGAAAGCAAGGAGTTCTCCTCTTATCCTGTGATCATAGCTCCGGCTTATCAATTGGCTGACAAGGCATTGGTAGACAGATGGACTGATTATGTAAAGAAGGGTGGTAATTTGGTCTTAACTTGCCGTACAGCCCAAAAAGACCGCCATGGACGTTTACCCGAAGCTCCTTTCGGTTCCATGATAAATGAACTGACCGGTAATGAAATGGAGTTTTATGATTTATTACTTCCTGAAGAACCGGGCAAATTACGGATGGATGGAAAAGAATATACGTGGAATACTTGGGGAGAGATATTGAAACCGGGTAAGGATTCACAAGTATGGGCTACTTATACACAGGAATTTTATGAAGGAAAACCGGCAGTCACTACTCGTAAGTTGGGAAAAGGTACTGTTACTTACGTGGGAGTGGATAGTACGGACGGATTATTGGAGAAAGATATTTTGAAGAAACTATATGCGCAACTGAATATTCCTGTGATGGATTTACCATACGGTGTTACTTTAGAGTACCGCAATGGTATGGGGATTGTACTGAATTATACAGATAAACCTTATAAGTTCGTACTTCCTTCGGGAGCCAAAGTGCTGATAGGAGAGCCGGTAATTCCTACAGCAGGAGTATTGGTATTTTCTATTACTGATTGAAAACGTATGATTGATAGAACAAAAAGGAGCGGCTTCACAGTCGCTCCTTTTTACTTAACCTAAATCTAACCTTTAAATCATAGTCTATGAAAAATCGATTCACTAACCAATCATATTATTAATTTAATTTGTAAACCTCACTTCCGGCGAGCAGGAAACACCCTACTCCAAAATCTTCAAAATCGGGTACTTTATCGTATGTGACAGGTTGACTGTCTTTCGGTTCTTTTCCGGTTCCTTGTACAAGTCCTAGGAAGCCGTTAGGGTGAACGGCATCCTTCACCATAGCATTCCATGCTTTCAACAAGACTGGCAGGTATTCTTTTCTGTCCAACAGTCCGTTACGTACCCCCCATGCCATGCCATATACAAATAAAGCGGTGCCACTGGTTTCTTTACCTCCGAAGTTTGATTCGTCATGCATACTTACATTCCAAAAACCATCAGTACGTTGGCAATTTTTGATAGCTTTACTCATGGTCAGGAAATCATTGATATAGTCGGCGCGATGTTTTTCATCAGTAGGAATTTCATCCAATACACGTACCAGTGCTGCATATACCCATCCATTACCACGACTCCAATAGCAATTCTTACCGTTAGGTTCTTTGTAAGGGGGATCAAAGTCTTGGTCTCTCCACCACAAACCTTCTTTTTGGTTGTACATGCCATTTTCACCATGTTTGTTACGGGTATATTCATACATATCCCACATTTTGTCGAAATATTTTTGTTCTCCGGTCAATTTTCCCAGTTTGGCAAATACAGGCATTCCCATTTGGATGGCGTCAATCCACCACCAATCATTTACTTGAGGAGTGTTGACCAGCATATCTATATTGGCTTTGACCTTACGGATTCTTTCCGGATCGGGACAAATGTTATATAAATCAATGTAAGTCTGGCTGGCACAGTAATCATCAGCATTGCGAGTGGTGGTACCGTTGCGGAATCCCCATTCGTGGTAATTTGACCAATCGACAGCGTATTTATAATAGTCATCGCGTGGATAGACGGAGTAAAGAGCCATTAATCCTTCATAATATACTCCGCGTGTCCAGATATTACTGGGACGGGTTACATTTTTTACAAAAGAAGGAGTACGATAATCGGCATACTTCTTCATGAAGTAATCATTGACTTTTGTAACAGTCTTCAACGTTTCTTTTTTGTCCGGCAAGTCTTGTGCTTTTACAACTCCAAAACCTAATGCAACAAAAAAGAATGATAGTATTAATTTTTTCTTCATCATGTTGTTTTAGTGTTTTAATGGTAGCGCAAAAATAGGATGGTCTGGGATTTTCTACAATGGAAATGTGTACATCTTCCTTGAATATTATGCATGTGTACGCATTTCGAGTGTATTTTTTATTTAACAGTGTTCTTATTGGGTTATTTGTCTTTATTTGCAGACCGTTCATAAATCTTTTCTCCTTCTTTTATCTCTAGTTCCAAACCTTTAAAATTAACATTGGCCACATTTGAGATGCTTAATCCTTTTTGAGCTTTGATATGGCAATTCTCAAAAAAGAATGTATCATTTCCGAATGGAGCCTCTTTAAAACCATACATGGTTCCTGCTGATTGTGCTTCTCCATTTATATTCTTGAAATGGATATTGCGCAAACAGGTCAGCGGATAATGTGCAGGTGAAAGCGGAGGAACCATACGCCATTCCATATTGATATCAAAGATACTGCGCGCTCCTTTGATGGTAATATCTTCAAAAGTGATATTTTCCACAGTTCCGCCGCGGCTGGGCTGACTTTTAAAACGTAAGGGGCTCCAGTTTTCGTTATCCATCAGGCAGGAACGTATGGTTACATTGCGTATGCCTCCTGATATTTCACTGCCCATAGCCACTCCACCATGACCGTATGCAAAATGACAGTTTTCTATCAGAATGTTTTCACTGGGACGTCCTACTCTGCGTCCGTCCTCGTCTCGTCCGGATTTGATGGAGATACAGTCATCATGTGCCTCAATGCGGGTGGAAGTAATCAGTATATCATTGGACGAATCAATATCTATGCCATCGGAACTGGGTATATATTCCAATGCACGGATATCGATTCCATCTATAGTGAAGCCGTTTGTGTAAAGTACATGAAGACACCATGAGGCCTGATTTATCATTTTTAAACCGGAAATCTTACCTCCCGGGCAATCTGTGAAACATAACAGTCTGGGACGTCCGGAGTTTCCGAATGGAATTTTTTTCCATTCTACTCCTTTACCATCGATAACTCCTTCACCATAAACTTTAACTCCGTCTGAATGGTCGAAATTCAAGAAAGCACATCGCCACCTTTTTTCTATACCTTCAAAACGGGTAGGGATGACAGGAAATTCATTGGGGTCGACAGTGCTGATTAGTTTGGCGTTTTTTTCTATACGTAAATCTACACCACGTGGGAAGAATAGAGCGCCGCTTAGATACTCCCCGGCAGGAATAACTATCGTTCCGCCTCCATTGTGAGCTGCTTCATTAATGATACGTTGTAAAGTGGCTGTTTCCGAATAGCCATTTCCTTTTACGCCATATTCTTTAATGTTATATTCTCTGTTATTTTTTCCGATAGATATGAGCTTGCTTTCCCATGCTTCCAGTTTAATGGTCAGACGGGTACGGTTATTGACAATTGTTGCATTTATCGGTTGGAGTGTGCCATCTGTCGCATTCCATTCTTTTGCGACTCCTACTTTATCAAAGTCTGCTGTAAATTCTGTAGCTTTATTCCCTTCATTGAATATGAAGTAGAGGTCGCCATCGGGCATTACTCTGCGCGTGTAGCGGATAGAATCATTGGCAGGTGAAATGATTTTCATTTCCGGTTCTGGAAGGGAAGAGCTTACACGTGCTGTCCATCTGGTGGATGGCTCAATCCTGCTATTGGTTAAATCTGATAGGGAACCGGGAGCAGTGAAACTTTTGTCAATGAAAGAAGCAGGCTTCCTTCCCCAAAACAGGACCTTTCCTCCACGTGAGGAAAATGTTTCTATCACTTCCCAGGCAGATGCGGAAATAACATCTGATGATGGGATAATCAATGTTTCATATCTTTGTCCGCTTTTATTTTCCAGATAGCCGGAACCTATGGTCAGTGCTTCCGTAAAAGCATCATCGTTTATGTAGTCAAAATCTCGTTGATGAGTTAACAGCTGTTGGGTAAGAGTGACGATATCCTTATAAACTTCATTGTTACCCAGCCACATAGTAGATGTGGGGTAATACATGGCAATCCGTGCTCCCGGCTTCCCCTGACTCATCAGATAAGTGGTGCGATTCGTATATTCATTCAGGCCTTTCATACCGGGATCACTCATCCAATTGTGATGTTTGGACCCTGCCGGCCAAAACATGAATTCAAAGAAGTTAATCCCACGGGCAATTTGATGATCTACAACAAATTTGGCTTGGGGAATGGTAGGGGAGATGTGGTAAGCTGCAAAACTTTCGCTGAATGCTCTAGGTTTTCCATAAACATGAGCTACAGATGAGGCCAGTTTGGGGAAATCATTAAGGGTACCGGGCCATATTTGGTTCCAGATTGCATCTACTCCGGGTATTTGAACTTTACTTAAATTCCGGAAATAATCTCCTTCAGCTTTAACACATGCGGGCATTTCATGTTCTTTGTTAAGATGGGTAATGTGGGCTACTCCATTAGCAGCACACCAATCGGCCTGTAATTTGAAAAAGTGGGTGGCGAACAAGCTGGACCAGACATCCCAATAATCGGCTTTTACCCTTTGTTCCTGTATGGTGGGCGAAGCGGTAAAAAAGGAGGCCAGATAGGGAGTCGGATCGTACCCTTTTGTTTCTTTGAATGTTTGGACAATGGAAGGAGTCCAAGGTAAATGTGCATAATCGGGCTCATCTCCCCGGAAACCAAGTACGGTAGTACCCAGCTCTTTACCAAGATATTTTTTATACTGTTCGTGTGTCCAATCAATGAATTGTTGTACGGCAATAGGGTTCAGATAATCACACAGAGAATTAGTGGCATCTTTACCGCCATTGGGATTATTAACGGCTCGGGTTACGGCCGTCCGAAAGTCGCTTTTGACCAATAGGATCTTCCAGTCATCCAGTCCGGCGTTGAAACTTATTTCACCATTATTAATTGCTACAGTTCTGTTAGGAGCACTGGATGTACTGACGGCTACCGCACTGATGATTTCCGGTGCTATTTTATGGTTTGTCATTACTTCTCCCCGTTTTACCTGTATGGTATCACCTATCACAAGAGCTTGCATTCTCAAATCGGGACGTTCCTGTGAGAATTTTCCTCCTGCAAATCCGCTGGGATATTTTCCTTCATCAATAATCCAGACTTTCATACCTCGCTTTTTGGCTTCAAGTACTCCGGTACGAATCGCTTTAAACCATTCTTCGGAAAGATATTTGAAGGGTAGTTTGTAACCTGCTTCAAATATTACGGCACGGAATCCTTTCTTCTTGATAGAATCCAAGTCATTGCAAATAGTCTTTTTATCCATTTTCCCTTCCCAACCCCATATTACATGGTTGGCAAATTCCACAGGAGGTTCTGCAAATTGTTGTTCTAGACGGGAAAGGGGTGTTTCATGAATGCCTTGCCAGGATTTTATTTCATTTTTTGCGAATAAGGAGTTGAAATAAAAAAGGGAAGCAATAAATAATAGTATCTTTTGCATGATGTTTATGGTTAGGGTTGAGTTTTATATGCATAAGGGCGCATCAAAGCGCCCCTACAGCAAAAGGATATCCGTTACAGTTTTTAGAGGAATCCTTCATGCTAATCTTAATATTATTCTCCTAAATAATAGGAGGGAACAGGATCTTGTGGATATCCCATGGAACGATGAGCTACATAACTTCTATATATTCCGTCTTGCATCAATGTGGTACGACGGTCTTTTGCCGGAAGATTGGTTGTGTAGATACGTATTTCACCGGGCAATGCGGTGATTATTTCTTCACGCCAGTCTCCATATAAGTCTGCGATCATTAAGATATCACCTTCAATTCCTTGTGTCAGTGTTTCTCCTTTCCATTTTACAATACTTAGTGAACGACCGTTTGAAGAGGAACTTGCCCCCCATCGGTTATCGTCCCCTTTGAATGTTTCGCGCAATAAGTCACCGTCCCACCAGGCCCAATTACGGCAGGAGGGCACTTCTTCATTTTTACCTAAAGGTTTACCGTCAGCTGAAAGTAGATATTTGTCTGTGCTGCCTCCTTTACGGTCTTCGCTGGCAAAACATTCCAGACCTTTGTGGACCGGATCAAAATCAGCAACCATCCCATCGCCTACATGGAATGTCTTATGACCGATATTCCATACCGGTTGTCCTGTTCTGGCATCCACAACACAAACGCCACGGCCGTTCTCGTGCCAAGGTTCCAGACAAAGGAATACTTCCATACCCGGACGATCCGGGTCGATATCAGTCAGATAGATTTTATCAGGGTGTCCTAGTCCGGTAGACCATAGTAAAGTCCCGTTATCATCAAGCATGCATGAGCCTAACAGAATTTCATCTTTTCCATCTTCATCCACATCACCACATGCCATATTATGGGAACCCATGCTTCTTACTACGGGATTTTCTTCATCGCCGTCCCATCGCCATGCACGTTCCAGTTTGTTATCTTTCAGCTGCCATGCATCTACAGTCATCAGTTTGTAAGTGCCACGACATGCCAATATATAAGGGGTTTTGCCGTCCAGATAGGCCATCCCTATTTGGTTACGGTTCTGCCGGACCAGATTTCCATACCTGTCATTCCGTTCAGGCCAGTCCACGCGGGCAATTTCTTTTCCGGTCATTCCATCCCATACACTTAGATACTCCTCACCGGAATCTACCCGTCCTTTTTCATTTCGTTTGGTTGTTTCCGGAGCTGTTTTTAAGGCAATTTCTGCTTTGCTATCTCCATTGAAGTCGTATGCGATGAAAGGGGAGTACCAAACACCGGGCTCGATACCTTGTCCTAAATCTTTAGACCATAAAAAAGTGCCGTCACTTAAATAAGCCTCAATTTGATAAGTTGAACCATCCAAAGTACCGGGCATTCCGGGATCCACATTTTTTTCCGGGGTGCGGATGATATAATCGTAAATGCCATCCCCGTTCAAATCAGCAACGGCTATTTTGCCTGCTTTTATATTACGGTTCAATTTAATGGACTGATAGTTTCTCAATAAAGAACAGTCCACATCCAATTTGGAAGATGTGTCAATTACTTTTTTCTTTTTATCTAATGCACAGATCCAATAGGTTGCTTTTCCAGAAACGGGAGTCTGGTCAACAAAGTCACAGGTGTTTTTAATTGGATTTTTTGATAAACGCTGTGTCTTGCCGTTTGCAGAACGGTAGAGGTGGAAGGAAGTGTCAGTTCCATCTTGTTCCAATAGTCTCCAACTGAGATAGATACCTTTCCCGTCTGCAGATGGAGTGGCCGTTAATCCTCTGTCTAAGTTTTCTTTTATTCTTTCTGTTGCAAAACCTTTGATTTCCGGTTTGGGCTCATGGCGTGGTTCTAGTATTTCGTAATAATATGTACGTTCACGCAAGTCTTGGGCTGTCATGTTTGTTGATATGCTAAGCAATAGTGGTACTGAGCATAATCCTATAAGTAGGTTCTTGTTTTTCATAAGATCTGATTTTTTATAGAAGTTTGATAACGATTTTTTATAATTAAATTTGTCTTACACCTTTCGGAAGTTTCACTTTGGTTGTGATTTTACCATCGGCTTTCTTCTCGTGGCTGACTTCTATCAGGCCCCAAGGGGTGGGATAAGTGCCTTTGGCCCATTCTAATTTACCCAAGTGTGGCTCAATACTGATCTGCTTGTGCTCTACGTCTACGATTTTTATACCTAATACATGATCTGACAGCCATGTGGTAGGTCCTGAAGACCACCCGTGGCAAAGGCTGTGACGGAATCCGGGATAGCAATAGGCGCCGAAATCGCCATGTATGTCTTTTTTTCCGGCTGGAACAGGTTCGTCTATAGGAGCGGCATTAGGAATCCAGTCCAGATTGAAATCTTCCCAAAACGTGGTTGCTCCCAAATCCAGCATGGCCCCCCAGAAAGTATTAATGATATCTATTGCTTTCTCATACTCACCTGCTTTGGCTAATGCTTCCAGCATATAATACCCGTAAAAAGTGGAAAAACCTTTTCCACCGCCTACAGAGACAACTTCATCGCAAGCCTGTTGGGGATCCATCAATCCGGTGATGGCCATTAATGAAGCTGCCTGTTTCAGATTGTTGTGAGGTAATATCTTTTTTTTCATCCGGTTGATAATGTCCAGACATAATTGAGCATCAGAGGTGTTGCCAAGTTTTAAAGACAATTGATGCGCATCTTGCATGGCCCATACGATCAGTGCGCGATAGCCTGCCTCAACTCCGGCTTTATTTCCGCTGGATGGCCAGTCCAAAAAGCGGGCAGGTGCTAACGTTTCATTTCCCGCATCATCCACTTTTCCGTTTATCAGATGGATTAATCCGCTGATATAGTCGGAATGTTTCTTTAAAAAATCAATATCTCCGGTCTGGTGATACCATTCATATTGGTTGATCAGATACCATAGGCTGTATGCACTCATGCCATTCATCCAATTGGGTAAAGGAAATTGTTTGCAGGCCAGGTCCAGACTGTTGGGAATCACCTCATTGTATCCGAAAACACGGCTGATGGTCATTAATTCAGGATGCATATCGCCCAGCCAGACTACCCGGTCACGTTTGATGCCATCCCATAAAAACTCCTGCATGTTCAAGTGGACAGTATAGGCTCCGGTAATCCATATTTTGTTTAAACGTTGGTCGTTGCATTCAAAAGACCCCAGATAGGGAATATCACGGTAGCGCAGGATAGCTGAAATTTCTTTTAAAGAGATAGTGGCGTTGTTTTGCAGCAAGTCGAGACGGACAAAGCGGAAACCGGTATTGCCTATTTCAATCATGCCGTCACGGGGAATTTCCATGATGATATCACGTTTGGCATGATCGTCTGTTGAAAATCCCACTTTCCATTCGGTATTTGAAGTGGTACTGTTGGCTTCTCCAACAGATTCTCCGAAACGTATCCTTACCAAAGAAGGCTCCCTACGGCTGGAACTGCCCATGACGAGCTTTAATCCTCCATGCAGTTCACTGCCGAAATCCAGTAATAAGGATGCCTTCTCTGTTTCAGTAGAGGTCATTATGCAACATTTTTTTCTGTTCATCTCCGATTGGCCGTTTCCACGCTCTAACAAATAGTGTTCGTCTTTTATTAGATTATTCTTACATCCTGCGTATTTGGTAACAATACGTTTGGGGGTGATGTAAGCACGGTTCATGATATCTTTGGTCATTCTTTGTGAGGCATCGCTTTGTAGGGTGGGAGGGATACCTGCATATAGAAGTGCGGGTAGCAGAACGAATGCAATTATGCTTTTTCTGATTGTTGGTAATAGTTCCATAGTATCTTTGATTTTTGATTTGTGCAAATATAGACGAAGAAGGTATCTTACCTATGGAATTTTATTCATTTACATGGAATATTGTTCATCTTCTTTCTGTTCTTTTTCCATATACGGATAACAATCTTTATTCATCTTGTTGGATTTGTATTGGATTTTAGTTATTGTTTTTTTTGGGGGGGGTGATAGATAGATTCTTTATATGAAAAGAAATGAGTGAATGAACTGTACAGAACTTGTTGATATCACTTTTCTTTTATAATCCATATTCCTTCAAAAAAAGGAGCCTCACCTCGTAGCTTTCCTTCTTCTGTTTTATATAGTCGTGCGCTCACTATATCGTTGATTTGTATTATATAAATATCTCCTTCTTTTGTGTAGTGGCTTGTCAGAACCAATGGTCCTGGTGCGACAAATCGGCATAGCGTGTCGTTCAGGAAATCTATGTAATCTATTTGTGGATTGCCATCTACAAGTTCATAGCGTATAGTTTTTTGTTGTTTGCATCCCGCTATTAACAAGAATAGTGTAGTGAAGCATATAAACCGACCGATTTTTTTCATTATAAAATAAGTATTTATGGTGTGGAAAATAGGGGAGTACAGAATCCGGCACTCCCCTTATTAATTATTGACTGCAAAAATCTAGTCTGTTAATAGCCTGGATTCTGCATTGCGGCTTTTTCTTCATCACTTAAATTCGTACCGTCTTCATGTTGAAGTTGGTCTAAGAATGTTTGTGGAATAGGACGAAGCAAATGTTTGTCTGCTATATTGGCAGCTGCTTCCGGATTGAATAATTTAGCACGTTGAACCAAAGTCTTGGTACGGCTTAATTCTTCCCAGCGGTTCCATTCACCTAGGCATTCGCGGGTACGTTCGTTTAAAATGAAATTGATCAAACGGTCTTTGTCCCCATTTACACCCATAGCTGATAGAATAGCTTCATCCTCGGCCGGTAATGATGAATAACTTGAAATTTGCAGACTGGAAGCATCTGTAGTGCGTTCTATACCAGTTGAAAGATAGTAAGTGTTCTTTTGAAGGAAAGAAGCCTTGAATGCCTCTGTGTTATTGATTTTGGTACCATTGGCATCTTTGCATTTACCTAAAGTGCTTAGTGCGGTTGAATTATCTTCGTCACCACCTGCGCTTTTCAAGAAAGCCATAGAACCATCGGTGTAGTATTCGCGATCTTCACCATTTTTCCATTCGGCACGTGCACGGAGCTGGTTGATGGTAGAGATAGCATCCTGGAAGTTACCGGAACGTACTTGAGCTTCCGCTTTTATCAGATAAGTTTCGCCTGTACGGGCCATAATGACATCACGATGTGCGTCCCCTTTTTCTGCTGTACGCGAGCCGTCATCAGTTTTATTGATACCACAGAAGACATTGGACTGTGCTGGATTTCCGCTAACACCATAGGTGTTCAATACATATTGACCACCGGCATATACAGGGAACACATTCGGCACCCATTTATTTGTTTCGGGGTTTACAAAGGAGTGGGCTATACCACCACGACCTACTGTTCCATAATCGGAGTTTGTGGCGTCTTTAAAACGGTTGTCACTTTTTTTATTAAGAATAAAGATGATGCCTTGGTCGCCTAGTGTTGGAACCTGATCGGCTGTAATACCGTTTGTAGCCACTACATCATCTGCTTTCGATGCAATATTATTCAATCCGTAGACAGTTTTGAATGTTTTCCACATACGTGAGTCATTCACATTGTCAAAGATAGCATAAGCGTATTCTGTAGGGCGGCAACGTTGGAAGTCCATACCACCAATATATTGGCCACGTTGTGTCCAACCACCGGAGAAGTTGGAGAATTGTGGGTTGAAGTAACTATAAGTACGGTTTCCGAAACGTCCGGTTGCCGAAGAAGTGTGTTGGCATGACATTAATATTTCATTAGACTCCTCGGCTTTGCAGTCTATACCGGTCCATTTGGCGTAAAGGTTATTATAATCACTTTCTAACGGACATTTTGAGATGACTTCATCGCATAACGTAATCGCTTTTTTCAAATCAGCATCAGCAGGATAACTTGAGTTCCAGTCGCTGCAACGTTCAGACTGACGGTACAGCAAAGCTTTTGCCAGGAAGTGTGCTGCTGTGTATTTAGTCCATGTACCTGTACCACGCCATCTGTCTGTAGGCAGTTTGTCGTAAGCGTTCTGCAAGTCATCAATCACTTGGTTTAATGTTTCTTCTGCAGAAGCGCGAGTAAAGGTTCTGACCACACCTTCAGTAACTTGGGTTTGCAGAACCACACCACCATATTGTGCGAAAAGACGATAGTAGTTATATCCACGTAGGAAATAAGCTTCACCCAAGCATTTTTCACGGACTTCCGCATCAGTAACATAGTCAGCTGATGCGATAACTTGATTGGCAGAAGCGATGCCGTAATACATCTGATCCCAAAGAGCTGATATACCCGGACAGTTATTGTTGGCCGCTCCGTTTGCTTTTGTACAGTCCAATGGGTTCAGACGGCTGTCATAAGTGTTCCATGGTTCTGCCGTCAGGTCAGAGCCGTTTGTGAATTCATCAGTGCCGTAAAGGGTAATACCATACGCCCATTCATAACCGAAATGCCAACGGATGTTACCGTACAGTGCGGTAGCCAGATCTTGAATGCCCTGTGACGTTTTGAAATAATCAGTGGTATAGGATGACTTGTTTTTTTCATCTAGGAAACTATCGCTACAAGAACTGAAACTGGCAGTCATTGCGACAGACAGGGCAGCTGTGAATAATGTATATTTTAAATTTTTCATTTTAAAAACAGTTTAATGTGTTATTATCAAATTAGAAACCAACTTGTAAACCGAAAGTAAAGCCTCTATTGTAATAAGTAGTGCCTAAGTCCAGATCCATAAAATCTACTGAAGAATAGAGGTTGCCTATATTCTTAGCTTGTGCATATAATTTAAGAGAACTGATTCCGATGTTCTTTAATGCTTTGGAATTGAAGTTATAACCTAAAGAAATGTTACGGATCTTGATGAATGAAGCGTCTTTAAAGCCTAGCAGACTTGAATAAGCATCACCACCTGCTGTACTGTAAATCGGTTTTTGATAATCAGCACCAGTGTTGTCCGGAGTCCAATAGCTTATTTCACGTTGGTTGTACATACCGTATTGGCCTTCACCACCCGTATCAATCATATAACCAAATCGTCCGTTCAGCTCGATACCTAGTTCAAGACCTTTATAGTTGAATGTATTGCTCCATCCCAGTACCCATTTAGGATTTTTGTTGCCAAGAATAATACGGTCATTACTGTCTATAATATAGTTACCATCCTGATCAACTGGTTTAACCATACCTGCTTCAAATTTATGTCCGTTGGCATTGAATTTAGCCATTTCTGCCGCATCACTTTCCTGCCACAGACCATCGCTGGCAGTACCATAGAAAACATTGATTGACTCACCAATGAACCAGGCATTGGAAATGTCATCCTGCTTGCCGTTGGCAAGTTCTACGATTTCATCTTTTTGATAGGCTGCATTGATAGTGGAACTCCATTCAAAGTCTTTGGTTTGTATGGGAACCAAGTTCAGAGATAAGTCAACACCGAAGTTTTTTGTTTTACCTACATTGGCATAAGTAGAATTAAAGCCGGTTAAGGTTGGAATAGTCATGCTTAATAATAAGTCATTGGTGTTAGAGTGATAAATATCCATTGAACCGCTGATACGTCCATTCAAGAAACTGAAATCTACACCATAGTTATATTGTGTTGTCTTTTCCCAACCTAAATCTTTATTTGCCATTTTTACTTGAGAAGAAGTGTAATAAGGTTCATTTGTAGCATAAGCAGGTGTTAGAGTAGAGCCAAAAGGTACATAGAATGACTGGATATTACCTAATGTAGAATATGCACTTACAGCTGAGTTACCTGTTGTTCCCAAACCGAAACGAAGCTTTAACTGGTTTATCCAAGAAATATCTTTCATGAAGTCTTCTTGGTCAATGCGCCAGCCCAAGGCGGCAGAAGGGAAGAAACTCCATTTGTGTCCGTCTGCTAATACAGAAGAACCGTCATAACGTCCGGATACAGTCAATAAATAACGGTCGTTGTATGCGTAGTTTATACGTGCCATGTATGATGCCAGCTGATTTTCAGACATACCGGTACTCATACCAGCACCATAAGTTGCTGCATCTGTAATGTCTACACTGCCCATGTTGTACCATTCAAAATTCTCATTAGGAATGGCGTTAGCACTTTCGGAACCACTTTCTTTATTATATTTGGAAGCTGATTGCAATAAGGTTACGCCTAAGTTATGTTTGCCGAATGTCTTGTTATAGTTGATCTGATTATCCAGTGTCCATGACAAGTAACGATCTGTTGCATATTTAGCATAGTTTTTTGAGCCCATTTTCACGGCAGAGTCTTTGCTGATAAAAATACCTTGACGATAGTGGCGGAAATCAGGACCGAAAGAGATTTTATAGCTTAGTCCCTCTAGTGGTGCCCATATTTTTCCAAAATCAAATTGTCCGTAAAAGCTGCCTAGTGCACGGAAAGTTTGGCGGTTATCGGTTGACTTATTCCATTCGTCAATCACAGTATAGACATTGGTGGTGGAGCCACAGGGGTTGGTAATGATATTGCCTTCTTCATCATAAGGAACACCAAAGCGTGGAATAGCTTTTGCCGCGCTATATATATCAACAGGGCCCGAGCCTGAAGATTGTCCGGTACGGGAATAACCATAGTCTTGAACCGCCCACGAACCGTTGATAGATCCGCCCATTTTAAACCAAGGTTTTACTTGTAAATCGACAGACATTGAGAAATTATAACGTTCATATTCCTGTCCTTTCTGAGTACCTTGATTATTTAGATAACCAATAGAGAAGAAAGCTTGTGCAGTTTCGTTACCGCCACTACCACTGATGGTATGTTCATGTGTGATACCTGTTTGGGTCACTATGTCTGCCCAGTCGGTATCTGTTACTCTACTTCCATCCCAAGTACCGTTATTCCAACCTTTATTTACATTAGCCAAAGCTGCGGGATCACCTGATGCTGCGAAATAAATTTGGTCTTTATCGTAGTTAGGTTGGTCACCGCGAGGATTGTTTACCGGATCTGAGTTATAATAAGCCCAACGGCGCCAGGTAATATAATCGCTTGCACTCATGGCAGGTGATTTGTCTTTTAGGGTTTCTAATGTGACAGAACCTAAGTAGTTTAAAGCGAGTCTACCTGCTTTACCGCGTTTGGTGGTTATCAATATGACACCATTGGCACCACGAGAACCGTAAATAGCTGTAGAAGAGGCATCCTTTAAGATATCAATGGATTCTATGTCACGCGGATTGATCGTTTCAATTCCTCCAGCACTCAAGGGAACTCCATCTACTACATACAGAGGGTCTGATGATGCGCTGATAGATCGGTTACCACGAATACGGATTGATCCTACAGTACCCGGACGTTCACTTGAGGTGATATCTACACCGGCAGCTTTGCCTTGTAAGGCTTCAAAAGCATTGTTCACAGGTCTTGTATTCAATTCTTCAGAACCCACACGTGCCATAGCACCAGTCACATCACTTTTTTTCTGAACACCATAACCAACCACTACCACTTCATCCAGTGTTTCGGTATCCTCCTCCAAGATTATTTTAACGGTAGATTGTCCTTTCACTTGGATATCTACGGTCTTGTACCCCACGAAACTTACTTGGATCGTTCCATTATCAGGAACATTCTGAAGTGTGAACTTACCATCAAAGTCGGTAATTGTACCATTGGTAGTACCTTTCACCACCACGCTGGCACCGATTACAGACTCACCTGTTTTGTCAAGGACAGTACCCGAAACGGTTTTGCTCTGTGCAAAGGCCCCTACAGCCAATACGGATAACAAAGCAACGAAGAAAAGCCGCTGGAACTTCTCCAAACGACGTAACAGACTTGAATTCTTTCTGTCTTTCATACTTTAATTATTAAGTTAAACAAAAGTTA
>OBJB01000022.1_pt1 | contig 117912 bp, 78 predicted proteins | sample 1502991 | NCBI WGS metagenome assembly OBJB01 (sample SAMN01828327, study PRJEB22528) | human gut metagenome | isolation source: stool | host: Homo sapiens | place: USA
TCTCAACAGTAACACCGAGCCAGACATTTTCAGGAATGGTATGAACTGAAAAATATTTATACATTCTATCGGCCCGTTTTGTCAGAATCTGAAATGTATGCTGTGGGCACTGGTTGATAACTTCCATTACTTTGTCGATGAAATCAAACGGGATTTCTATATGGAAGAAATCACCCATACTTGCCACGAACACAAGCTTGTTGCCTTTCCACCAAAAGGGTTCGTTCATACACTCGGGATGTATGGTCGGAGTAAAACCGTTCTGATACTTCGCTTGTCCCATAGCTTGTAGTCGTTTAACCATAGCTTTCGCATAACAATCATTACATCCGTCACTTATCGGAGTACAACCTGTCATTATATTCCAAGAAATGCTAGTCCACGAGATTTTTGTATTATTACTCATATTTTTTTCATTGTTATTTTATTATTAAAACTCAACATCCACCTGTTTCTAAGCCATTTATACTCTATACCCGGGATGTTTTCAGGCATAGAAAGGGCTGTAATGGGAATTTTTTGTTTTCTCATTATCCAAAAGTTTTTAGAAAGTTCAATTATGAGCAAGCAAGCCGGCGCCTATGCTTGCTAACCAATATCAGAATTTCAAGCACCTATAGGAGACCATTTCAATGCCAATCTCCTCATCCCTGATTGCAGATTGTTGTAAAGCATACCAAAGGTTAAGATCCTTCCCGGCAATAACCAGTTTCTTTTCCAGAACCTCATCAAGGGAAGTAACAAGTTCTCCGTTATCATCGACTATGGAAATACCACGTACCAGATAATCGTAAGCAGATACCACATGAAGTATTATCTTACTCTCTAAAGGGCACTTCAACCGGCATTGTAGTTTGTTGATGATTCCGGTATCAAGTTTGGTCCTTTGAGGGAGACAGAGAATATATCCATCACTCCTAAGTTGATCTAATGTTTTCATCATTACGTTCTTTTATCAGTTTATAATTGTTTTTTCCTACGTTAAAGCGATGTTTTGTCTTTTGGGGAACAGAAATTGTAGTCAATGAAGTACAATTTGCGAAGGCTCTGGGGGCAATTTTAATTAACCTGGGGAAACTGATTTTCTCCATATACACATTCCCCTCAAAAGCACTCCCGCCTATTTCCATAACCCAGAACGGCACATCAAATTCCCGTTTGTTAGAAAAATTAAAAATCAGTGTACCGTCAGCCGTATATAGACATTCATCCTGGATTTTGAAATATTCAGACAGGTTGTCAATTTCCCTTATACCGGAATAGGCAAAAGGATTTCCTATGATTTCCTTCAAGCTATGTGGTAATGTGATACGGGTTAGGTTTGGGCACTTCCAAAACGCTTCCCGATTTATGCATTCCACTCCTTCCGGCAGGTGTACATGTTCAAGATTGGTACAGCCGAACAATAACTTTTCCGGTATTTCTGTTACCTTTGGAGGAATGGCTATTGAGTTTAGAGCCATCCTTTGAAAAGCTCCTGAACCTAATTTAGTAACCGAGTCAGGTAAATCCAAGAATTCGGTCTTATTGGAAAAAGAGAGGGTAGCAAAAGCATTATCCGAAATACTCTCTGTTCCGTTTTCGACAGCATAATAACAGCACTCTTGATTCAATAGCTTTAGAAATACCTTTCCATCGCCTGAATATAATGCACCATTACACTCTTTGTTCTGATTTTTCATCATTTAAAATTATAGTTGATCCCCCACCACGAAGATGGGGGAAGTTGTTTTATGAAAGAATTTTTTTGATTTTGTCAAGATTGGATGATTTTTTGGGTGAGGCTACACTGGAAACCATCCTGTCGTACTCCTCTTCCGCATTTAAAGCCAAAGCCTCGTACTCTTCCTTTTTGCCATCCTTTTTGATTTCCTTCTGGAAATTTTTCCATGCTTGGGTTATTACTTCTGTTTTTTGGCTTACAGAATCGGCTTTTATGGCGGCAAGTAGTGTCTGTTTGGACAAAGAAGTGATAAAAAGCATCAGTTGATCCATCGTTTCAGCTTTCTGTACATCAGAAACGGCATTATAGGCTGCAATGACAGCATCAATGATGGCACTGTTCCTCTTCATCCGTACTTCATTTCTACATGCTACCTGGATGGCTCTGCGTATTCTGTCTCCACGCTCTATTTCAGCATCCGTACCTCTAAGTTCATCAGACAGTTTATTGTAAAACAGCGCATCCTCAAATTTCTGTTTTCTATAGCCGTCAATCATCTTGTAAATTTTCCACGCGGCACGCTGGGTCATCTTATCCTCATTCACGCATTTTTCTATACTGGAAAGAACAGTCCTGCCCTCTTTTTCAAAGGTCTGTACCAGAAGTGTTTCGGTATCACGATGATTCCATTTCTTACAGGCAAGATTATATTCTCCAATAAATGCTCCTATAGGAACATCTTTAGGAATATTCACCAGTTCCATTCGTGCATCCAACGGAATGTTTCTGGTTTCTTCACTAGCTAGCCAAAGAGCAAGAGCATCCACTTTGTGCTGCCCGTCAAGAATGCAATAATACATATCTATATTAGGAGTGGCTAATGTAAGAATATTGCCTGCGCGATCTTTAAGAATATGACCTTTTTCTATCAGTTTTCGGGCTGCTACAACCTTAATGTCATTTAGCATACCGACACGCTTGAAGGAGCCAAACAGAAATTCCACATGTTTCATGTCGATTAACCGGTTTTTATCAAGATATGCAAATTTTCCACCGGCTCTATGGAAATCAAAAACTCCTACCTTCTCACCATTACTTAATTTTATTAATAGTTTAGCTTTGAGGGCTTCCCCATCTATTTGCACACTATTTGCAAGCAGTTGTGCTGACTGTTCCTTCTCTTTTGCGCTACAGTTACTATCAGGCGTAGTACTTCCCTGAGGTGTCATACCATTGTTAATACTCTCTACCATCGCTTGGACGGTTGCTTGTTCTGTTACAGAACATAAGTTTTCTGTACTCATAATTTTAAAAAATTAAACTGTTTAAGGTTATGTTCTTTCTCTAGTACAACCTGAAACTCATACGACAACTCCTTCACTAGATCCATACGATCTAATGCGAGGGCTGCTCTTATTTTAAGAAGGAGTTTTTGCTTCTTCTCCATCAGTCGCAGCATTTCTACGTTGTCTATACTTTGTTTCATACTTGATTGCTTTTTGGTATCGCAAAGTTACTGATTTGTCTATAAAAGCTTCTGTATTAGTGTGTTGTATGAAAAAATGAAGAAAACTAAAAGGTAAACAATTGGTTCAAAGCAGAATATGAAGATGAAAAATATGAGTCGTGGGAACTAAAAATGGGACAAATAGGGCAAAGGTGGAGCAAAAATGGAACAAAAAAAGCTATTCTTCCAACAAGAATAGCTTAAATATACAAAATTATAAAGGTTTTGGGGAAGGAAGCCCTTGCGGAACGGGGTTGTTATTATTGATTTCTTTAGTGAAGAATTCCTCCAGTTTTGTTTTAAAATCCTGGGGGGCTTTGTTGGCGTATGTGGAAGGATCACCAGTATATTTATCACAGATGAAAAAAAGTTTTATTCGGTGGTATTTACCAGTTGGAACATTGTTTCCTTTTCTTATCCCTTTTCTTCCGTTGCCCCAATAGAATTGCTTTACGATATAGTAAAGTCTATAGCTGCCAGAATCCTTATCCGTATTCCATTCTATTTTTTTCAAAAGATTATCAGGTTTATGTCTTCCAGTCAAACGGTAGGCGAAACTTTTTTTGGTTTGGATATCGTTTTCTATATATTCTTGTTCTGCTATATAATCAATAAATTCATAGAATTTCTGTACTCCTTGCTTTTTTATAATTTCTTTGATGTCATCTATACAGATACGCTCACAACTGTCAGAAAGCTGTTCAAAATAATCATCGGGCAATATAAAAAAGGAATTTTCCCTATCCTTGTCATTATTGCTTTGTTGAGTAAGGCTGTTTATGTCCTTCTCTCTTTGAGAATAATAGACACCTAATTCAGTTACTCCTTTTTTTCCGTCTGGTGATTCTTTCTTCATTTCCATAGTTTCTGGAAAGACATTAGATATAGGATAATTATCGGGCATCACTAGTTTTTTGCCACTTTCCAATTCTACGAGTTTAATAATCTTTTCTACTTGGGCAAATAAGTTTCTGTTGTTGTTAAGTTCATTAGAATATTTGGAATGATATTTTGCATAAATAGAACTTAGCCACCAAAGCTTACGAAAAGTAGTTATATAGTTTTGAGATATATTGTCCAGAATCCATTGGCTGCTTATTCTATTAGATGAGGTGATTTTATCTAAGGTGACAGCCAGACATGTCGCTAATGGATTATCTTTTTGTTTTATTATAGCACTATAGGACAAATTTTCATCCTTTGTAATGAAACTTTTGATTTCGCCTTTGAAACATAAAGCATTAAATAACGTAAAGCAGGGATTAACTGAAGAAGTATTGGTATAAAACAATTCAACGAATGGCTCTGTAACCAAACAGAGAAGATAACCTGAGATGTGTTCCTGTAGTAAATATCCGAAAATACAATCATTGGGATATAATCTTTCCTCTCCAAAATTGATTGAATCCTCATCTTTAAACAACTTCTTTTTTAGCAAACTGGATGATTTATCGATTAGCCCTAATTCACACTCTCTTATCAGTGCTGTTATCTCATCAAGTATTTCTAATCCTGCAAGTGAGATCTTATGAGTGCTATTTGTTAATTCATTGCGACATTTCAAAAAATAGTTGATTGAATTTGCTACTGATTTTGCAGATAATTTAACATGATAGGCTAAAAGGATAGCAATTTCTAAAAACAAGGCAATGTCCATGTTTTGAGTCTCAACATTATCCTGTAAAAACGATATTATTTTTTTCAATAAAGGATATTTAGCGAAAAAAGATAAGTCACGAACAGAACATTTGGTATAATTGAGAATATTCAGCTCTCTTTGGAATTTTCTCTTCGGAGCTTCAAATTCCAAATATTTATTTTTTCTTGTCTCAGTTGATAAATTCCATGCAGGAAACTCTCCTATAATGTTAGTAAGGTTAATCATATAACTCATGCAGTTCTGTTTTTTATATGAAAAATTAGTTTATACAAAGAGAAAGAATAATTCTAAACCAATTGTATAATTAATAATCTCTAGTTAAAATTGAAGAAACGTTATGATTTTCTGCATTCTCTTATTCCCATTTTCTTTTTTTTCGTCCTTTTTCCTCTTTTTCTGGTTATTCTTTCTATATAAACCATTGGTACACAGTTCATCATATCTTCATTCCAATATGCTTTCTTGTGGAGGGTATTAACATAGAACATATCCTTGAGAGTAAAAATAATGCCATCCAGTCCCTGCTCTTTGAATTGTTCTATCTTTTTTTTCTTGTCAGTATCATGGATAGTTTTGATCGTCACCTTTTTCCAAAAGGATGTTGCCTTACCTTCCCACGGTTCGATATAAATATCCGTAATGTATCTGTGGGTGATTTTTCTCATGGTTTCTATATCTGTCCCATTTTTCAAGGTTTCATAGGACTGATTGAGAGAATCAATCATATCATCAAAGGTAATGTCCGCTTGAATCTGTTTCTCCATGTTTAATATTGCAGCTTCATACTTTCTTATATTACCTTGCTCTACCTTTATTATATCATTTTGCTTTTGGGCCAGTTCTTCATATTTCTCTTTTGTGAAGCGGCCATGGACAAAATAATTCTCGTCAAGATCGGAACGTCTCTGCATGGTCGATTCCAATACTTCACGTGAATGGGCTATCTTCTGATTGTAAACCTGTATTTCTTTCTCATAGTTTTCTTTGGCATTATTCCGTTTATTGATCATATCCTCATGTAATTCCTGTAAAGCTACATACCATGCCAATGACTCAATCATATTAATATTGATGTCTGGAGAATGGGATAATCCTTTTTCTACGGCATTATGTTTTACCCTACATGAATATGTTGCATCCATGAGATTAACTGAATATGACGCACCACAAGAACAACGGATTAAAGGTGTCAATAGGTGAGGCGTTTTTGCTTTGGGGCGAGTTCTATTTTCTTCTCTTTTCTTACGGCATTTCTCCCATGTATCATCATCTATAATCTGAGGGTAGATATTGTTACTAGTCCTTATGCCACGATAAATCGGATTCTTTAGTAAACCATACATTTCTGCTTTTACATTGGTAATAGATAGGTTTTTAAAATAACCTCTGGACTTTAATTCTTTTCCTAATTCTGCCAAGCTGTATTCGCCGGAAATATACATGTCAAAGATAAGGCGGACCAATTTGGAATCCTCTTCATCAATTTCCCAATAACCATCTTCGGAAACTTTATAACCTAGTTTTATTTTTCCACCCATATATTTACCTTTATTATAGCCTTCTTTTTTAGCTCTGGAAAAACGGGCAATCTTATTCCTCATTTCAGATTCTGCAAGTTGGGCATATAGGGTGAAGATTGTTTCGGCACCTTCATCAATAGTCCTGTCATCTTTGAGTAGTCTAATTCTAGGCTCTTTGATGATTAGTTGGATTCCCTTGGTAGTAAGATATTCAAGGATACTGAATAATATTTTTTTTCTTCTGGCTATACGTGAGATTTCCCAAGCGAATACACAGTCATATTCACCTGTTTCAAGCAGCTCTTTCATACGGTTGAGACCAAATCTTTCCTCCTCATCCAATTTTATAGCACTTTCTTTAGTAGCTATTGAAGAAATGTTCTTATCTTTATACCCATAGAAATGAGCCAAGTCATATAGCTCATTTTCCTGTTCTTCATAGGATTGGGCTTCTGTAGAAACTCTGACTAGTAATATACATTTCATAGTGAAAGAATATATTATTGGTTACGGATACAAATATAGAAAAAAAAATATTCACCACCAAATCGTATATTTATGTTACTTGCGAAATTGTATGATGGGGACTACGGAAAGGCCGGATGGCAATCAGTGAACTGTCTTTTCCTAATTTTCCTGCTACTGAATGTATTTTAGTCGTTTCCAGACTTTCACCCAATGAAAGGGGAGGGAGAATGCTTGGCATACACTTTGCCATCATGGACTTCCCACTTCCGGGTGAACCGATCATAATCAGGTTGTGTCCTCCAGACGCGGCTACTTCCAATGCGCGTTTTACACTTTCTTGTCCTTTCACATCAGCAAAATCGTATGGAAAGCTACTTTGGTGTTCATAGAATTCCTCCCGTGTATTGACGATGCTAGGCTCCAGATTGCGTTCATTATTGAAAAATTCGATGACCTCTTTGATATTTTCTACGCCATATACTTTCAGGTTGTTTACTACAGCAGCTTCCCGCGCATTTTGTTTGGGAAGTATGAAGCCTTCAAAACCTTGCTCGCGGGCACTGATAGCTATGGAGAGGGCTCCTTTGACTGGTTGAAGGCTTCCATCCAGGCTAAGTTCTCCGATAATAAGATAACGTGAAAGTTTTTCTTCCGATACGATTTGGGTAGCGGCCAATATTCCGATTGCTAGCGGAAGGTCGTATGCAGACCCCTCCTTGCGTATGTCGGCAGGGGCCATATTCACTACAATTTGACAAGTGGGGAATTTATATCCGTTTACCTGTAAGGCGGAAATAATACGTTCATGACTTTCTTTCACGGCCGAGTCCGGCAGACCGACAAGGAAGAATTTTATACCTCGTGAACTATTTACTTCAATAGTTACAATGGTAGCGTCGATACCTTGAACGGCTGCTCCATAGACTTTTACCAGCATTCTTTTATTTTTTATTTTGTCTCTTTCGAGCACGTTCTGCCTCTTTGGCGGCTTTTTCTTTCTCTTTATCTTGTTCTGTCAGCTGTCTCACTTTGTCTATCAGTTCTTTGCCCCGTATATCTTGTGTGATGACCCGCTTGTCAGGACCTATCAGTATATTGGCAGGAATCCGGGTTATGCCTTGTTGCTTGACAATGGAATTGTTCCAGCCTTTGAAATCGCAAACTTGTTTCCATTGCGTGGTATCTTTTTGAATGATTTTCTCCATCCATTCCTTTTTATCCAGATCAAGGGAGAGGCTGATAATAACAAACTTGTCTTTTTTCAATGCCTTTTGTACGGATACTAAAGAATCTTGTGTGGCAATGCTTTCTTTGTTCCAGCTTGCCCAAAAATCCAAAAGGACATATTTCCCTTTTACACTGTTCCAGTTGACGGTCTTTCCTTTTTTATCCGTGCACGAGATGTTGGAAACGTAGCGATGTTCTGTCAGTTCTTTTTTCTCACTTAATTTATTCTGGAGTTCTATAATATAAGGTGTGTCTTTTATAATACCGCTTAGTCCTTTTATCAGCTGATCTATGTGGTTGTAATCAGGAAGCGAGTCCTGTACGTAATATTTGTCTATCAGATAGATATTGCTGTACGAGCTTGGGTTGGTTTTAATCAACGAATCCACAGCAGTCATAACAGCTGCCTTGTTATTTTCTAAGGTGCTAAGGTACTGGATATGTTTTGCCAGTTGTGCGTTCTCTCCCTTTCCTTTAACCTCTATCTTTCCGACCATTCCGTTTAGGGTAACACTTTCTCCTTTATCAGCATATATCGGTAAGATTTGTTTTTCTCCCAATAGTAATGAGAAGATAGTAAATGTGTCAGGGGTAATGGTGTAAGTGAATTTACCTTTTGAGAGGAGTATGGTATCCAGCTTGTAATCGGGTTCTTGATAAAATACTAATATAGTGTCTGAAGGAAGTCCTTTAATGCTTCCTTCCAAGGTGAATGTATTTTTCTTGCCGCAGCCGCTTGCCAGCACAACAAGAGTGAAAAGAAAGAATAGTAATTTTTTCATTTCAAGATATTTTTTGCGAAAATACGCATTTTGTGGCTAAAGGCAGGTATAAATGAAGGTTATTTTACATAAAAAGACCGGAAGCTTCATCACGAAGCCTCCGGTTTCAGTCATAATCATCTAAAAACTAGACAAGATGATATCTAGTTATATTATTTGATAGCATCAGCGTATTTAGCGAACTCGCGATCGTTAGCAGCTTTTTCAGCCATTGAAGGATCTTTTGCGATTGCGCTCTTGATGCTGCTGCTTACCAATGAAGCATTGTTTGTGCGAGCACCAACGATAGCCATCAAGTAGTCAGTCATTGCATCCGGATTCTTGATTGCAGACAAAGTAGCTTTTGCTTTGTTATAGTCTTTAGCCAAAATCTGAGCTTGAGCGGCACTGTTAGTCTTAGCGTCACCGAATGAGTTGACAGCTCTGTCATACTGGCCTTGTTTGATATATAAGTTACCCAAAGCTTCGCCGGCAGCGTTAGCACCTGTAGCTTTGCCTAAGTAAGTTTCGGCAGCTGCAACATTGCCCTTAACCAATTCGCAAAGACCAAGGTTAGCGTTTACTTCAGGAGCGTTAGCGTTCTTAGAAGCAGCTTGTTTGAAGTAGCTTTCTGCTTTAGCAGCATCACCGGCAGCGAATGCCAATTCACCCAAGTTATTATAAGCACGGAAATCGTTCGGATAAAGTTGAGTTGTCTTGGTGAAGATAGCTTCTTTGCGAGCGTTGTCGTTAGTCAGTGTAGCAGCGTACAATAATTCTTCTACACTCAATACTTTAGGATCAGAGTTGAATGCTTCGTTGATTTCGTCATCGCTACGACCGATGATGTCATAGTTGGCAGTTAAACGGGCACGACGCAACTGAGGCAGGATTTCGTCAGCCAAAGTTTTGTATACAGAAGAGATATTCTTGATTTCAGCTTCTCTTTGTTCAGGATCATTGTACATAGAAAGAACACGTAAGATCAAATCTTTATCCTGCAAGTTTGATTTAGATACCAGTTCTTGGAAGCCTTCCCAGTCTTGTGCAGTGTATTTTGCATCCAGGTTAGTATCAATCTTGCCTTTCTTCAACTGGCGTTCCATATATTTTTCTGTGTTTGCTTCACGGTTTTCAGCCAAACCGGTGTTCAGTTCCACACCACCATCAGGTGAAGCGTATGCAGAAATTTCGATGTTGTTCAGTTTGTAGTTCTTTGTATCGGCATTAATTTCAGCCACTTTCTTATGGAATTCTTTGATATCGTCAGAATTCAATTCGCTGTTGCGCAAGTTGGCTTGCTGGATCAAGAACATGATGTTGGCAGTCTGAGCATCTTTAATAATGCGTTGGAAAGCATCGTTAGCGTATGATGCGTTAGAGCTGGCAGCAGTAGGCAGTTCAGAAGTCGCGATAACGCCATCAGCGATTTTTACAGAAGGAATAGTGTATGATTTCTTTCCTTTTGTAATCTTGAAATCAAGATAAAGTTCAGAGTTTGCCATTTCGGGAACGTAGTCGAAAGAAGCTTTCATCGTGTAGCTGCCACCTGCCTTGTAAGCGATAGTCTGATTGTTTCCTTCTACTTTTTCTCCTTGGAATACAGCGGGCTGGCCTTTAGCTTCGCCGCCTTTCCATCTCAGAACGGGGGTAACTTCAACAGTTGCGTTCTTCTTGAAATACTTTTCGGGGAATTTACCATTAATTGTCACAGGCACTTTACCACCGATTGCTTCAAGCACTTCAGGGTTAGTTGTGAAATAGTCAGAAGACAATTCTCCCATCTTGCCGCATGATGATAAGGCAAGGACCAATAAAGCCACTAAGGGCAAATACAACTTTTTAATCATAGTTACTTATTAATTTAACGTTTGTAATGTAAAATTCGCTATAGTACGTTTTTGTGCGTCTCTTTGGGGGCAAAGATAGGAAAAACTCTATTATATGCTAGCTTCTTAGCCTGCTTTTTTTTCAATTTATCTTAAAATATTTTAGAATATAGAACCTTTATTATCTTTTTCTCTGAATTTGATGTTACGGGGGTGATGTTCTATGATTTCACTGCGTAGCATATTACGGTCTATATGTGTATAAATTTCTGTTGTCCCGATACTTTCATGTCCCAGCATGCACTGTATGGCACGCAAGTTGGCGCCTCCTTCCAGCAAATGTGTTGCAAAAGAATGGCGGAAAGTGTGAGGGCTGATTTTTTTTTTCAGACCTATCCGGGCTGCCAGTTCCTTGATGATATGGAAAACCATGATGCGGGAGATGTTCTTCCCGAAATTGCTGATAAAGACAAAGTCTTCAAATCCCGGCTTTATTTTCATCAGGTTACGGTCGGTGAAGTAGAGCCTGATTTCCTTGATGGCGCGCGGTGAAATAGGAACCAGCCGCTGTTTGCTTCCTTTTCCTTCCACTTTGATGAAGCCTTCTTCAAAATAAAGTTCGGATAATTTCAGGTTGCAGAGTTCGGAAACACGGAGTCCGCAACTGTAAAGCGTTTCCAGTATGGCCCTGTTGCGCTGTCCCTCTTTGGTGCTGCGGTCTATGCTTCCTATCAGCAGGTCTATCTCTTCTACAGTCATTACTTCGGGCAGTTTGAAACCTGTCTGGGGGGATTCCAGCAATTCTGTCGGGTCGGCTTTCAGGTAATCTTCCATAATGAGGAAACGGTAGAAAGAGCGGATGCCCGACAAGATGCGTGCCTGCGAACGGGGGTGGATGCCGATATCATGTAATCCGGCCGAGAAATCTTCCAGATTTTCAAGCCGGACATCCAGAATGTTGATGTTTTCTAATGTAAGATAAGCCAGTAACTTGTCCAGGTCAGTAAGATAAGCATCTACCGTATTGTCAGATAACGATTTCTCCAACTTTAAATATTGTTTGTATTTCACCAATATCTTGTCTGTTTTCTCGGTTCTTTTCATTTCTTTTTTCTACCTTTGTACCCAAATTCCCTGCAAAGGTAGAAAAAGTTCAGATATAGTATAAATATGAAAATACAAATTATTAATGGACCTAATATCAATTTATTAGGCAAACGGGAACCTTCCATTTATGGCGCTGTTTCATTTGAAGACTATCTGGTGGAATTGCGCCGTACTTATCCGGACATTGAAATAGCGTATTATCAGTCGAATGTGGAAGGTGAGATGATCAACAAAATACACGAAGTGGGTTTTGATTATGACGGCATCGTGTTGAATGCAGGGGCTTATACGCATACTTCCATTGCTTTGCAGGATGCTATCCGCGCCGTGACAGCTCCCGTGGTTGAGGTGCACATCTCGAATGTACATACCCGTGAGGAGTTTCGCCATAAGTCGATGATTTCCTGTGCTTGTGCGGGGGTGATTTGTGGGTTCGGGCTTCATTCATATCGTTTGGCGATTGAGGCTTTGTTAATGAGAAAATAAAACGTTTAGGTATAATATAAGGTGATAAGATTATGATGTTGAAACAAACAAAAATCGTAGCGTCCATCTCAGATCAGCGTTGCGAGGTAGAGTTTATAAGAGATCTTTTCAAGGCCGGTATGAATGTGGTCCGTATGAATACGGCTCACGCATCGCGTGAAGGTTTTGAAAAATTGATAACCAATGTACGTGAGGTTTCCAACCGTATTGCCATATTGATGGACACAAAAGGGCCCGAAGTGCGTACTACTGCTATTGCGGGCGGCGAGCCTATTCCTTATCAGATTGGTGACAAAGTGAAGATTGTAGGTAATCCTGCACAAGAAACGACCCGTGAATGTATTGCTGTATCTTATCCCGGTTTTGTGCATGATCTTCAGGTGGATGGCGATATTCTGATTGATGATGGTGATCTGGAGCTGCGTGTGATTGAGAAGACAGACGAGTATTTGTTGTGTGAGGTGCAGAATGAAGCTACTTTGGGTAACCGTAAGAGTGTAAATGTGCCGGGCGTGCGCATCAATCTCCCTTCTTTGACAGAAAAGGACCGTAACAATATACTGTATGCTATTGAAAAGGACATTGATTTCATAGCACATTCGTTTGTTCGTAATAAGCAGGATGTGCTGGATATCCGTCAGATACTGGATGCATACGGCAGCGACATTAAGATTATCGCCAAGATCGAAAATCAGGAAGGAGTGGACAATATTGATGAAATATTGGAAGTGGCCGACGGAGTCATGGTGGCTCGTGGTGACTTGGGCATTGAGGTTCCTCAGGAACGAATTCCCGGCATTCAGCGTCTGTTGATCAAAAAATGTATTCTGGCAAAGAAACCGGTGATTGTTGCTACCCAGATGTTGCATACCATGATTAATAATCCGCGTCCTACCCGTGCTGAAGTGACCGATATTGCCAATGCTATTTACTACCGCACGGATGCATTGATGCTGAGTGGGGAAACGGCATACGGCAAGTATCCGGTGGAAGCCGTGAAGACGATGGCCAAGATTGCAGCGCAGGCCGAGAAAGATAAACTGGCCGAGAATGACATCCGTATTCCTTTGGATGAAAACTCCAATGATGTAACCGCTTTCCTGGCAAAACAGGCAGTAAAGGCTACCAGCAAACTGAATATCCGCGCCATTATTACCGACAGTTTCAGCGGGCGTACCGCACGTAATATTGCTGCTTTCCGTGGCAAATATCCTGTATTGGCCATCTGTTATAAAGAAAAAACGATGCGTCATCTGGCTTTGTCATATGGGGTGGAAGCTATCTATATGCCCGAAAAGGCTAACGGACAGGCATATTATTTCGCTGCTTTGCGTAAATTGCTGGATGATGGTGTCTTGAGTGAAAGCGACATGGTGGCTTACCTGAGCAGCGGCAAGCAAGGTACTCAGACTTCTTTCCTTGAAATCAATGTAGTGGGAGATGTGTTGAAGTATGCTATGGACTATGTGCTGCCCAACCGCAACCGTTACCTATAATAATAGAAGATAGGAATGAAAGAAACGGACGCTATTGACGAATATATCCTTCAGCACATTGATGAAGAAAGTGATTATCTGAAGGCACTTTATCGCGATACGCACGTCAAGCTTTTACGTCCCCGTATGGCTTCCGGCCACTTGCAGGGACGTATGCTGAAAATGTTTGTGCAAATGATACGCCCCCGTCAGGTGCTGGAAATCGGGACTTACAGTGGCTACTCCGCACTTTGCCTGGCCGAAGGGTTGGAAGAGGGGGCCACGTTGCACACATTTGAGATAAACGATGAGCAGGAGGACTTTACACGTCCCTGGCTGGAAGGTTCGCCTTACGTCGGCAAGATTAAATTTTATATAGGTGATGCGCTGAAGTTGCTGCCTGGCATGAACATTACCTTTGATTTGGCGTTTGTAGACGGTGATAAGCGGAAGTATATTGAATATTACGAAATGGTACTAGAGAAATTATCACCCGGCGGATACATCATTGCCGATAACACATTGTGGGACGGACATGTATTGGAGGAACCGCATCATACAGATCTTCAGACTATTGGAATAAAGAAATTTAATGATTTGGTAGCTGCCGACAAACGGGTTGAAAAGGTGATTCTTCCCTTGCGCGACGGGCTGACAATCATAAGAAAATGTTGAATAATGTGCCAATAGGTTATGCTATGAACCGTATGGCATATTAACAAATTAGCAAACTGAATAATTATTAATTATGGAAACGACCAGACAAAATAAGATTTCTCGTTTGATCCAAAAGGAGTTGAGTGAGATTTTCCTGCTTCAGACCAAGTCCATGAATGGTGTTTTGGTGTCGGTAAGTGCTGTCCGCATCAGTCCCGATATGAGTATTGCACGTGTCTATCTCAGCGTGTTCCCTTCTGAGAGGAGCCAGGAAATAGTAAAGAATATCAATGATAATATGAAATCCATCCGTTATGAGTTAGGAACACGGGTACGCCATCAGTTGCGCATCATTCCCGAGTTGAAATTCTTTGTGGATGATTCATTGGATTATGCCGAACGTATAGACGAATTGTTGAAAAAGTAGAACCGGGCGGTGAATTTTCCCTTTTATATAGCGAAGCGTTATCTTTTTTCCAAGAAGTCGCACAATGCCATTAATGTCATTTCAGCCATTTCCGTCTGCGGAGTGGCTTTGGCTACATTGGCATTGGTATGTACTTTGTCTGTTTTTAACGGCTTCCAGGATCTGGTGGCTACTTTCTTTACGGCTTTTGATCCGGAGCTGAAAATTACGGCTGTCACCGGAAAGGTCTTTGACGGACAGGAAGCGCGTATAGAAGCTTTGCGCCGGATGCCGGAGATCGCTGTTTTTTCTGAGTCCTTGGAAGAGAATGCGATGGTTCAGTATAAGGGCCGTCAGACTATGGCGGTGATCAAGGGAATTGAGGATAATTTCGAGGATCTGACCGCTATTGACAGTATTCTTTTCGGCCGGGGGCAATTCGTGTTGCATGATGAAGTGGTGGATTATGCCATTCCCGGCATAGAATTGGTTTCCATCTTGGGAACGGGTATCAAATTCCTCGATCCGCTAGAGATTTATGCTCCCAAACGGGGAGCTAAAGTCAATATGGCCAATCCAGCTTCCAGCTTTAACTCTGCCGATTTATATTCCAGCGGCCTTGTGTTTGCGGTGAACCAACAGAAGTATGACTCTTCTTACATTTTGACTTCCCTCCAATTTGCCCGTAGGTTGTTCCAGTATGACACAGAAGTGAGTTCGGTAGAATTGAAATTGAAGCCGGATGCAGATGTAGGGAGTGTAAAATCGAAGATACAGAAAATATTGGGAGATGGTTTCCGGGTGCAGGACCGGTATGAGCAGCAAGCGGATACTTTCCGCATTATGGAGATAGAGAAGCTGATATCTTATATTTTCCTTACCTTTATCCTGATGATAGCTTGCTTTAATGTAATAGGCTCCTTGTCCATGCTGATTATAGATAAGAAGGCAGATGTAGTGACATTGCGCAATTTGGGGGCCAGCGACAAGCTGATCACGCGTATATTCCTGTTCGAGGGGCGTATGATTTCACTGATAGGTGCGGTGGTTGGTGTGATACTGGGGCTGATCCTTTGCTTTATCCAGCAGGAATTCGGATTGCTTTCGCTGGGAGGTGGTAATTCCGGCGGTAATTTTGTGGTGGATGCCTATCCCGTCAGTGTCCATGTATGGGATATTGTTATAGTCTTTGCCACTGTGCTGGTGGTGGGCTTTCTTTCTGTGTGGTATCCCGTGCGCTATCTCAGCCGCAGGTTGCTGGGCAGGTAATTTATTTATTATTGTTGATACGGCTGATGTTTGTCGGTTTGTACGGTACGGCTTGGCTGCTTTCTTTGTTTGTATTCTTTTCGTCTTTTGGCCTTATGGCTTTATCTGGTTAAGTCTTTTCTTCTTTGTGGTTAACCTTGTTTTACCTTATGGTTAAGCTCTTTTTTATGGTTGTGTACTATAGTCTCTTGCGGTGGTTTGTACAGTCTGATATAGTGGACTGTATAAACTCTTGCAGTAGACTGTACAGTCCACTGCCGGAGTCTGTAGTAGTTAACTGTATGATAAGGGTTAGCTATAAGGGAAAACGACCTTAATCGTCGGAGCAATAGGGCTTGGTACAAGCTTCTTTCCAGGGCGTTTCAGATCTTCTACTTTCAGGATCCTCAAATCAATTCGTAGCTGCTCACCTGAATAGGCATATCCAGATTATGCAGCACCTTCTCCAGCAAAATGCCTTCCCGATTATCATATTCATAGCCGAAAGTGGCGCGGATGCCTTGAAGGATAAACTGTGTGGCGCGGTCCAAGGCGATAGGAAGACTGTCGCCTTGCATCAGTGAGCCGGTTATCACACTGGTAAATGTATCGCCTGTGCCGGGATAGTGTGCGGGCAGGTAGGGACACGTTACTTTCCAATAGCGGTTTCCCTGTCTGTCATAGGCGTAAACGGAAGTTTTGCGAGGATCTCCCTGTACGGGCACGCTGGTGATAATAACGATGCCGGGGCCGTGCTCCGAAATTTCATGCAGGTAAGCTTTTAGTTCTTCGTCTGTATTTTCCGCTTTATAGGGTTTGTCCAGCAAATAGAACAGCTCGGTCATATTGGGTGTGATGACATCTGCTTTCCGGATGAGGTGACGCATTTCCAGAATCATTCGTTCGTCAAAATTGGTATATAGCTTTCCGTTGTCTCCTAATACGGGATCTATCATGACCAGGCTGTCGGACTGGCGGAAATCATCAATGAACCCGGATACGATTTGTATCTGGCGGGGAGATCCCAAGTAGCCCGTATAAATAGCATCGAATTGTACGCCAAGTTGTTTCCATTCACTGATAATCTTGGGCATCTCGTCCGTGAGGTCCAAAAAAGAGAAGTGCGGGTATTGGGTGTGGCTGGACAATACGGCTGTGGGCAGAGGGCAGACTTGAAAGCCCATGGATGAGAGGATAGGGATAACGACGGTGAGGGATACGCGCCCTGCACCGGACAGATCGTGTACCGCAGCTATCTTCTTTACTTTATTTGTATACATATCTTCATGAATTAAGCGTTATGGATGGTATATATAACAGGTAAACCGGAAGAAAGTTATTCCAATGCTATGCTTTTTACCTTTATGTCTTGCCGGCCCAAGAAGATGGAAGCGGATTCCTCAAACTTGTTTTCGCTTTCTGTGGTGAGGAAGCGGCAGTTTCCTCCTTTATCGCAGCGTGCGTCCATTTCCGGATGGCGGTTTAAATAGTCTCGCAGGCTCCGGGCCACATATTCCCCTTGTGAAATGATGCGGATAGGTTCAGGCGTAAATTGCCTTATTTTATCCAGTAGCAGCGGATAATGGGTACATCCCAATATGATGGTGTCAATCATCGGATCTTTATCCAGCAGCCGGTTGATATGTTGTTTGACGAAATAGTCGGCTCCTTCCGATTGATATTCATTATTCTCTACCAAGGAGACCCACATGGGACAGGCTTCTCCTGTTACCACAATGTCGGGAGATAACTTATGTATTTCCAAAAGATAGGATTCGGATTTGATAGTACCGGCTGTGGCCAGTATACCTACGTGCCGGCTTCGGGTGATTTCTCCTATACATTCTGCTGTAGGCCGGATGACACCGAGTACTCTGCGGGTAGCGTCTATTACCGGAAGATTGATCTGCTGGATGGTGCGTAAGGCTTTTGCCGATGCTGTGTTGCATGCCAATATCACCAAAGGACATCCCAGTTCAAACAGTTTGCTTACGGCTTGCAGGGTAAATTCGTAAACAACTTCAAAAGAGCGCGGTCCGTACGGACAGCGTGCGCTGTCTCCCAAATAGATATAATCATACTCAGGCATCAGTCCGCGTATTTTGTCCAGAATGGTCAGACCGCCGTAGCCGGAGTCGAATACACCGATGGGACCGGTTGAAGGGAGGATAGATGGGATCATGGCAGTATAGCTATATAATACAGGCACGGATTACACGGATGTTCACGGTTCTGAAACCTGTGAAATCTGTGTAATCCGTGCCTGTAAAGGTCCTTAACTTAATTATTTGATTCCTACTTTAGCTTTGACAGCAGCAGTTACATCTGTAGACTGCGCTTCATTTACGTAGGGAATTTCTGTTCTGTTCAAATCGAAGATATAAGTATATCCACCTTCCTGGCCTACTGCTTTGATGGCGTCTTCAATTTTCTTGTAGATAGGTTCCATCATATCAGCGTATGATTTCTGCAACTGTTGTTGTGCATCTTGTTGGAACTGCATTCCTTTTTCCTGTAATTCCTGCAATTCTTTCTGGCGTCTTTCCTGAATGTTCTTAGGAAGGTTGGCTTGTTCCTGTTGATATTCAGTATATTTTTTGGTCAGTTCATCAGTTGCACGTTTCATTTCATCCTCGTATTGTTTCTGCATGGCTTGGATGTCGGTCTGGGCCTTTGTGAATTCCGGCATGACAGTAAGTACATCTGCGGATTTAATATGCCCGAATTTCTGAGCAAATACACTCATCGGAGCGATAAGTAAAAGTAGTAAAGCAATTTTTTTCAACATAGTTCTATTTTTTATTAGTTATTGCAAATTTGGATTATCGGTTGCAAATGTAGGAAATTAATTTGAATATCCTAATCTTGAGAGCACTTCATTGCTGATATCAATGCTTGGAGATGCGAAAATAATGCTTTGGGCGGAGCTTCTGTCCACTACTGCCGCATATCCTTTTTGCTCTGAAATCTGTTTTACCGCTTCATAGATTTTATCTTGAATTGGTGCGATCAATGCCTCTTGTTTTTTGGCCATTTCTCCTTCGGGACCGAAATATTTCTTTCTCAGTTCGGCTGCTTCCTTTTCTTTTGCTACAATCGCTTCTTCTCTTTGCGTTTTCTGTGCGGCCGACAGGGAAGCCGAGGCTTTCTGGTATTCTTTATAAAGTGCTTCCGCTTCTTTTGCTTTTGCTTCCACCTCACTTTGATATTGTTGTGAAGCTTGATTCAGTTGGGTATTCGCCTGTTCGTATGCAGGAATATTCTTCAGGATATATTCCATATCAATCAAGGCGAACTTTTGAGCGCTGGCTGTGAATACACAAGCCACAAACAATAGAGATAATAGGATAGCCTTTTTCATAATCACATTGTTTTTAGTTATTAAAACTCTTGTCCCAGGATAAAGTGGAACTGGCTTCCACTATACTGGCTGGATCCGTTAATCTTGTCGAAACCGTATGCCCAGTCAATACCCATCATACCAATCATCGGCAGGAAGATACGGACACCGACACCTGCCGAGCGTTTCAACTGGAACGGATTGAATTTGCTTACATCTGTCCATGCGTTACCTCCTTCAATGAAGCCTAGTGCATAGATACTGGTCGAATTTTCCAACATCAACGGGTATCTTAATTCTGCACCTAAACGTACGTAAGCATAGCCTTCACTACCATAAGGAGTCAATGAACCGTTTTCGTAACCACGCAGTGCAATGGTTTCGGAAGCGTAGCTGGTGCTATAGCCTGTCATACCGTCACCACCCATATAGAATGTTTCAAAAGGTGATTTCTTGTACTTGTTATAGTGACCCAGCAAGCCGAACTCTGCACGTGTCATGATAACCGGACATTTCTGACCTCCTGTAAGAGCGGTATAGGTCTTTGATTTGAATTTCCATTTGTGGTATTCAATCCAGTTGAACATACTTGCCGCTTCATCATAATCATCTTTACCGTATACCGAGTAGTCCTTGTTACTGAACAATGAGTACGGAGGAGTCAGCTGTACGGAAGCCGAGAATTCAGAACCGCGACGCGGGAAAATCGGGTTATCCGTAGAGTTACGTGCCAAAGTCAGATTCAAACTCAGGTTGTTGCAATTACCGGTTGACATGTATTCTCCGTTGTTCAACTTGATATACAGGTAACTCCAGTCTTTCAAAATAAAGCGCTGGTAAGAAAGTTCGGCTGACAAGGTAAAATAGTCATCCGGCCATCTCAAACGTTTACCCCAACCGATAGATGCTCCATACATCTGGATAGATTTATCGGGGTCATAAAAAGACTCGTAGTTGTTATTATATCCGCCATAATAATTTCCATAACCGCTGTAATAATTGTAGTAATTATTCATATAAGCTGAGTTATAGTAGTTACTGCTGATATCTGTCTGTATGGAGTAGAAAGCCGAAACAGAGAATGAATTCGGACGTTTTCCGCCAAACCATGGGTCAAAGAACGATACACTATATGACTGGTAATAACTACCGTTGGTCTGTCCGCTGATGGTTAATGTCTGTCCATCACCCTGTGGCAGGAATCCGCGGTAGTTGTCACTCTTATGGAACAAGTTGGCCATAGAGAAGTTCGTGAACTTCAAACTTAATTTACCGATAACACCGGTCTGTCCCCAACCTGCCGAGAATTCTACCTGGTCGTTTGCTTTGGACTCCAGGTTCCAGTTGATGTCTACCGTACCGTTGGTCGGGTCCGGTTGTACATCCGGCTGGATATTTTCAGGGTTGAAGTGTCCCATTTGGGCTATCTCACGATAAGAACGTTCCAATGCTTCTTTGCTGAACAGATCTCCCGGCTTGGTTCTTAACTCACGGCGTACTACGTTTTCATACAAACGGTCGTTACCGTTGATACGCACTTTGCTGATAGAGGCCTGAGGACCTTCCTGAATACGCATTTCCAAATCAATGGAGTCGCCGTCTATGTTTACTTCTACGGGGTCAAGGTTATAGAAAACGTATCCTTTATTATAGTAGTAGTTACCGATAGCATCTTCATCACCGGTCAGACGCTCGGTCATTAATTTCTGGTTATAAACATCTCCCTTTTTCATACGGAGCTGTTCGTTCAGCCAGTCCGAAGCATAAATGGTGTTACCTACCCAGGTCACGTTGCGCAGATAGTATTTGTCACCTTCTTCTATTTTCATGTACACGTCGACGGTACGGTCATCGTACGGAGAAACACTGTCCACAACAATTTGTGCGTCGCGGTAACCTAATTCGTTGTATTTGTCGATGATATGCTGTTTGTCTTCTTCGTATTTCTCTTCAATGAATTTTTTGGTACGGAAAAGGTTGACAAGTTTGTTTTTCTCATTCGTCTTCTTCATGACGCGTTTTAACTTCTTGTCACTTAACACGGTGTTGCCGTCAATGGTGATCTTGTGGACTTTCACCTTTTCTTTCTTGTCAATCATCACATCAACATCCACTTGGTCCTTATTGTCAGCCAAATCACGCTCAACGATGGTCACTTCGGCGTTTTTAAAACCTTTTTCATCGAAATGTTTCTTGATTAATATTTTAGCACGGTCTATCAAGTTGGGAGTAATCTGGCTTCCTTTTACCAAACCTAGTTTGGCTTCCAAATCTTCACGCTCGCTTTTCTTTACGCCGTGGTAACGAATGTCGGCAATACGTGGACGTTGGGTCAGGATGATTTTTAAATAGATCTTGTCTCCAACAATTTTTTCAGCTAGGATTTGTACATCCGAGAACAGTCCGTGTCGCCAATAACGTTTTACAGCTGTGGTGATGTCATCTCCCGGAACAACAATGGTCTGTCCTACCGATAGTCCTGAAAGTCCGATCAATACATAATCTTCATAGTTTTTTACGCCTTCTACTTTGATTCCGCCGATTTCATACTTCTTGGGCGTTCCGGAATAAAGTATGACTGGATTGTCGTTTTCTTCTACGTTTGCTTCTTGGGCGTAACTGCCTGTTGAAAAGCAAAATAGGCATGTAAGCGTTAATAGTATAAGTGAAATACGATATAGCATTTTATCTAACTTTATATTTGTTCACTGGTTTTGCCGAAACGGCGTTCTCTTTTCTGATAATCATAAATGGCTTTGCAAAATTCTTCTTCGCGGAAGTCCGGCCAGAACGTTTCACAAAAATATAGTTCGGAATAAGCACATTGCCAAAGCAGATAGTTGCTAAGGCGGATTTCTCCTCCGGTACGTATAAGCAAATCCGGGTCGGGCATATAGTTTGTACTTAAATGTGCACTTATCAAATTGTCATCGATGTCCTCAATGGCTAGTTTGTCGTTTTGAATCTTGGCCGCTATTTGTCTTACCGCTTCTGTTATTTCCCATTTGGAAGAGTAGCTTAAAGCAAGTGTCAGATACATACCGGTATTGATTGAGGTGCGTTCAATGCATTGGTTCAATCGTTCCAGAACTTCTACCGGTAACTTTGCCGTATCACCGATAATGCGAAAACTGATGTTGTTTTTCATGAAAGTTTCTTCTTCAATGGAGTCCATCAGAAGACTCATCAGAGCAGCGACTTCATCTACCGGACGATTCCAGTTTTCGGTAGAGAAAGTATATAGTGTCAAGTATTTGACTCCCAGTCTAGCCGCTTCTTCTGCTATGATGTGTACAGTTTCTGCACCGGCTTGATGTCCGAAGCTGCGCGCCTGTCCACGTTGTTTAGCCCATCTTCCATTTCCATCCATTATAATGGCTACATGGGCAGGTATACGGCTTTTGTCTATTTGCTCTCTATATGGCATGTCGCAATCTATTTTATATGACTCTCTTTGACTTTATTCCTTGGAATCGAATCCCAACTTATTGATTCGTCCTCTCCATACTTCTCCGCTTCGGCTCCATATAATCCACAAGAAGTTATTCTTGTCTACAACATAAGAATAGTTGCCGTCTGCCTGGTTGTATAGATCAGTGAATTCTGTAGGGAAGAATACATATCTTGAAACAGGTTTCCATGTAACGCCTTGATCCGTTGATCCGTAGAATCGGCTGAAAGCGGGAATGTCCTTACCGAAACTTTTACCCGGACCACCGAAAGCGTATAATTGGTCGTTGTAATGAATCATGGCTATATTAGCCAGCTTGGGACAATAAAAACTATCGTATGCGGCTGTAGGATAATCTGCCCAACTGTCTTCTGTAGTCAGTCTGGTCCATACAGTAGAGGTCGTGTCGGTCGCAATGGGATTTTCTCCCATTAGTACCATACGGTCTATGAATTTATTGGTTATCAACGGGTAAGCTGTGTATGATAACTGATTTTTCGGGAAATTGGCCGGAACCTCGCCATTAGTATCCCAAACCAGAGCATCCGTGCTTTCCATAAAATGATTGTTGGTGTCTATGGCGTACAATTTGCAGTTATGTTCTGAATGAACGCCGGCAATCAGCTTCTCGAATTTGGTGTTAGTGCCCATCTTGCTCCAGCTTTTTCCGTCAGAGGAGCAGTACAGGTCATTGTCGGCAAGTATGTATAATTGGTTTCCCCATGCCATGACAGAAGAATAGTCCGCATTTTGCATATTTTCAGGTAAAGCCTGTAAGGGCGTCCAGGTTTTTCCGTCATTGATGTGGGTGCTTGTAACAGCGGCGCCATTGTCTTGCTGTGCGAAAACATAAATATAATCCCCTAATGTGACTGCTTTCTGTGCTTGGATAGTGTTGTCGAAACTACTTCCTCTATGGCTCCACTGCAATGAGTCGGGAACTTGTTTATGTACATTAATCTCGGCTTTATAAATAGGTCCATAGACTCCGCTCATCGCCATAACTTTAAATTGGACAGGCTTTTCGAAATTCAAGGAGTCGGTATCACTCCACAACGAATCTTTGTCCTCAGCGACAATAAAAATGCCAATACCGTCTGATTTTATGCTGACTACGACTTTGCTGATGTCTGTACCGACTGGCAGGGAGTCTACGTTGTAGATATGTCTTGTGCCTTGGTCGATGGCAAAAGGGTATTTGGTACCATCAACGGTGAATGTCAGCGTTGTGTCTTTGCCATTAACCTTTTCGGTATATTGAGTTTCAATTTTATCTTTTATAGCAAAAGAGGTAATGCTTGATTCTGAACTATATTCTGTTTCTACTTCGTTGTCGTCCAAGCAAGATGTAATCATAAAAGCCGCAGCAAGCAGACTTGTGATGACAGTCAAAAACTTTATTTTCATTTGCAAATGAGTCTATTGTTACAAGTCGCAAAAGTAGGAAGATTTTTTTCTATATAGAAGTTTTGGGACAAGTTTTATATTAATTTATAGATAAACCAGCCCTTTTTCTCGGTCAATCAGCCACATTTTATCTTTGAATTTGTGAATGGACGGCATGCATTATTTCTCTTCCAAAGTATATTTTATTCAGTTTAAAGTGTTTTTTTTGAATAGAAGGTGCCTGTATTCCATTGTTTAAGCGTAGTGGAGCCTTTTCTATGAAGGCTTCATCCCATAAGCCGGAGTCTATGAAAGACTGTAATAAAATACTTCCGCCTTCTACTAGAAGTGATTGTATTTTTTTCTGATATAATACTTCCATTATTTGCGGCAGGATATCTTTGTTGAAATCCAACGATATGTATTCTGTTAATGCGTTTGGCTGACAGGGGGATTCCCGGGTAAACACGAATGTCTTTATTTTGCCGTTGAAAAGTTCCAAATCTCGGGGTAATGTCAATTCTTTATCTATTACCAGACGCACGGGATGCTTGCCGTACCAATTCCGGGTGGATAGGGAGGGATTGTCAAGTAATGCCGTGTGTCGTCCTACTAATATAGCGTCATGTTCGGCGCGTTTTTTGTGTACCAGCATGCTGGTCAGCGGATTGGAAAGTATGATCGGCTTTCCTCCTGTGCGGTTTATATCGATAAAGCCATCAGCGGATTCTGCCCACTTTAAGGTTATGTATGGGCGTTTGAGCGTGTTGAATGTTATGAAGCGTCTTATCAGGTGCCGGCATTCCTCTTCTAAGACGCCTACGGTTACTTCAATGCCGGCTTTGCGCAGTTTCTCGATGCCTCTGCCGGCTACTTGGGAAAACGGGTCTATGCAGCCTATTACGACTTTGGGGATTCTCTTCTCTATAATCAGGTCGGCGCAGGGAGGGGTTTTTCCATAATGGGAGCATGGTTCCAGACTTACGTATATGGTTGATTCCTTCAAAAGATTTTCGTCTTTAACGGAACGTATGGCGTTTACTTCGGCATGTGCCTCTCCGCAACGGATGTGGTAGCCTTCTCCAATAATGGTGTCGTGATATACAATGACAGCACCTACCATCGGATTAGGGGCTGTGTTACAAAGTCCGTTGTATGCCAGTTGCAGGCAACGGGAAATATATTTTTCATCTTTTGTCATAACGATCTTGTTTAAATTCTTACTTTTGCATATAAAATGACACTATGAATCCTGTTGTATCTTACATAAAACAAACCTTGCAGGGATATTACCCTGATTCAGAACTTGTGCCTATGGCTAAATTGCTGCTTACACAAGTCTTCGGTATGTCTGTTGTTGAATTGTATGCAGGCAAAGATACTACTTTTTCGGTGAATGAGCGGAAACAGCTGGATGATATTCTGGTTCGTCTGCAAAAACTGGAACCTATTCAATACATAATAGGTACGGAAGAATTTTATGGCCTTACTTTTGAAGTGAATAAACATGTATTGATTCCACGTCCGGAAACAGGGGAGTTGGTAGACTGGATTATACGGGAGCATAAGTATGGTCGGGTTAGAATATTGGATATTGGTACGGGGAGTGGCTGCATCGCTGTCTCTTTGGCCAAGAATTTGGAAGGGGCGGAGGTCGTTTCATGGGATGTTTCAGAAAAGGCGTTGCAAGTTGCGGAACGTAATTGCAGGCGGAACGGCGTTTGTGTAACTCTTGAGCAAAGGGATGTGCTGCTTGCTTCTCCTGCAGGTGAGCGGTTTGATGTCATTGTCAGCAATCCGCCTTATATTACAGAAAAGGAGAGGGCGGATATGAGTGCTAATGTCTTGGAATGGGAGCCGGAATTGGCTTTGTTTGTGCCGGATGATAGTCCATTGCTGTTTTATCGGAAAATAGCAGAATTGGGTAGGGATATGCTAGGGTCTGGTGGAAGGCTTTATTTTGAAATTAATCAGGAATACGGTCGGGAAACGGTGGATATGTTGGCAGGTTTGGAATACAAAAATATAGAATTGAGAAAAGATCTCTTTCAAAATGATAGAATGATAAAAGCGGAGAAATAAGATGAAGGGAGAATTAAGTGAGAATGATTTGAGGTATAAGGCAGAAGCTTATTGCTCTTCAATGGAGCGTTGTGTAGCAGATGTAGAGGCTAAATTGTCACAATGGGGAGCCACTCCGGAAATGATGGAGAAAATCGTTCGGCATTTGCAGGATGAGAGATACATTGACCAGAAGCGTTTTTGCTCGGCTTTTGTTCGCGATAAATATCGCTTTAACCAATGGGGCAGAGTGAAAATCTGCCAGGCTTTGCGCATGAAGAAAATCCCTGCGGATGTTATAGCCAAAGGATTGGAGGAGATAGATGAGCGGGAATATATGGAGGTACTATCTGGTTTGATCGAGCAGAAAAGAAGAAGTGTGAAAGCATGTACGGAATACGAACGGAATGGGAAATTGATTCGTTTTGCAGTTGGTAGAGGATTTGAAATGGAGGCTGTTTGCCGTTGTGTGAAACAAACCGGAGAAGATGATGTCTATCTGGACTGATCTTTGGAATTTATTTTTCCCTCATAGTTGTCTGCTTTGTGGGCGGCAGCTTATATCAGGGGAGAGAGTGCTTTGCTTGAAATGCTTGTCGGGGCTTCCGCGTACTCAATTTCATTTACGGAAAGATAATATTGTAGAATGTAATTTCTGGGGAAAAATACCGGTGGAGCATGCCACCTCTTTTCTTTATTATGCAAAGGGAGGAAATGTCCGACAGTTGTTGTACGAACTGAAATATCATGGTAATCAAGAAGTGGGTGAAGTGATGGGGCGGATGATGGCATCTGAACTTATGTGTTCTCATTTTTTTGATGGGATAGATTTGATTGTTCCTGTTCCGTTGCATCAACGTAAAAAACGTTTAAGGGGGTATAACCAAAGCGAATGCCTGGCGAGAGGAGTTTCGGTGGTGACAGGTATTCCTATGGATACTAAAGTTGTGATAAGAAGCAGGTATACTGACACACAGACGCATAAAGGACAATATGCAAGATGGGAAAACGTGCGAAATTTGTTTGCCTGTATTTTCCCTGACAGCTTGGAAGGAAAGCATCTTTTGTTGGTGGATGATGTGCTGACAACAGGGGCTACGGTTGTTTCTTGCGCTGATGCCTTTCGTGGCATACCCGGATTACGTATCAGTGTGCTTACTTTGGCATTGGCAGGGGAATCCTGATAACAACAACTATTTTTTAGAAAAATACCTTGTCCGATTTTTCATTATCTCGATGTATTTCTATATTTTTGCACAATATTTATCAGATATAGTTGAGTTATGAAGACTTTAGAAAAATTATTCGCAGAGAAATTACTGAAGATTAAGGCTATCAAGTTGCAGCCGGCTAATCCTTTTACTTGGGCGTCCGGTTGGAAGTCGCCTTTTTATTGTGATAACCGCAAAACTCTTTCGTATCCTTCTCTTCGTAATTTTGTGAAACTTGAGATTAGCCGTATTGTCCTGGAGAAGTTCGGTCAGGTAGATGCTATTGCCGGTGTGGCGACAGGGGCTATCCCTCAAGGAGCTTTGGTGGCTGAAGAGTTGAATCTGCCGTTTGTGTATGTTCGTTCTACTCCAAAAGACCATGGCTTGGAAAACCTGATTGAAGGTGAACTTCGTCCTGGTATGAAAGTCGTAGTTATTGAGGACTTGATTTCAACTGGCGGCAGCAGTTTGAAAGCTGTTGAAGCTATCCGTCGTGACGGATGTGAAGTGATTGGTATGGTCGCTGCATTTACTTATGGTTTCCCAGTGGCAATTGAAGCGTTCAAGGAAGCAAAAGTGAACTTGGTTACTCTGACTAATTATGAAGCTGTATTGGATTCAGCCTTGAAGACCGGATATATTAATGAAGAGGATGTTCCGGTTTTGGATAATTGGAGAAAGGATCCGGCTCATTGGGAGGCAGGCAAATAAGTTATAGTTTTAAAACAAATATAATATGAAGAGAACCGTTCGGGAATTTTTATGGATTTCCGGATTGTTCTTTTCGTGTTTTTAGAGAGCAGGTATTATGGCACAATTTGAGAGTGGTGTGAAATATGTTCCTTATAGTCAGGAACAGGTGTTTAATAAGTTGTCGGATTTAAGTAACTTGGAATCTGTACGTGATAAATTGGCCGACAAGGTACAAGGTATGGAGTTCGACAGTGACTCTTTAAGTTTTACGGTACAAGGCATAAGCATTACTTTGCGTATTATAGAACGTGAACCTTATAAATGTGTTAAATTCGAAAGTGAAAAATCTCCGGTCCCTATGAATTTGTGGATTCAGATTTTGCCTATAGAGGCTGGGCAGGCAAAACTGAAAGTAACTATTCGTGCAGAAGTGAATATGTTTATGAAGGCGATGGTTGCTAAACCTTTACAGGATGGTGTGGATAAACTGGCTGAGATGTTATCGATGATTCCTTATTAAAAATAAAGACAAATATGGCACAGAAACTTTGGGAAAAAAATGTCCGGGTAAATGAGGAGATAGATCGTTTTACTGTAGGACGTGACCGTGAAATGGACCTTTATCTGGCTAAACACGATGTATTGGGCTCAATGGCACATATCACCATGTTGGAAAGTATCGGTTTGCTTACAGCCGGAGAATTGGAAATGCTATTAGCGGAATTAAAGAATATCTATGCTTCTGCCGAAAAGGGAGAGTTTGTAATAGAGGATGGTATAGAGGATGTACACTCGCAAGTAGAATTGATGTTGACGCGTAAGTTGGGAGATGTCGGAAAGAAAATTCATAGTGGACGTTCACGCAATGACCAGGTGTTGGTGGATTTGAAGCTGTTTACTCGTGCGGAATTAAAAGAAGTGGCCGAAGAGGTGAAGCAACTTTTTCATGTGCTGATTTCTCAAAGCAATACATATAAGGATGTGTTAATGCCGGGTTACACTCATTTGCAGATAGCGATGCCTTCTTCATTTGGCTTGTGGTTTGGCGCGTATGCTGAGAGTCTGGTGGACGATATGATGTTTCTGCAGGCTGCATTCAAAATGTGCAACCGCAATCCGTTGGGCTCTGCTGCCGGGTATGGTTCTTCTTTTCCGCTCGATCGTGAGATGACCACCCGCTTGTTGGGATTTGATTCGATGGATTATAATGTGGTGTATGCGCAGATGGGGCGTGGTAAGATGGAACGTAATGTGGCTTTTGCTTTGGCTTCTATTGCCGGGACAGTTTCTAAAATGGCTTTTGACGCTTGTATGTTCAGTAGCCAAAACTTTGGCTTTGTAAAACTTCCGGATGAATGTACTACCGGCTCCAGTATAATGCCTCATAAAAAGAACCCTGATGTCTTTGAATTGACACGGGCAAAATGCAACAAGCTGCAGGCTCTTCCTCAGCAGATTATGATGATAATGAATAATTTGCCTTCGGGGTATTTTCGTGATTTGCAGATTATAAAAGAAGTTTTCTTGCCTGCGTTCCGGGAGTTGAAGGAATGTCTGCAAATGGCTGCCTATATTATGGACAAAATTAAAATCAACGAACATATTCTGGATGATGACCGTTACCTTTATATCTTTAGTGTGGAAGAGGTCAACCGTTTGGCGTCTGAAGGTATGCCGTTCCGTGATGCTTATAAAAAGGTTGGCCTGGACATAGAAGCCGGCAAGTTCACCCATGACAAGAAGGTGCATCATACTCATGAGGGTAGTATCGGTAATTTGTGTAATGACAGGATTGAAAGCTTGATGCGGCAAGTAGTGGACGGATTTAATTTCTCAGTCATGGAACAGGCTGAACGAAACCTTTTAGGTAGATAGAAATAATTGTAAAACGTAATAGCATGAAATATCAACCTTCGGCAGACCGTTATAGCAAAATGCAGTACAAATACTGCGGAAATAGCGGCTTGCTTTTACCTCGTATCTCTTTAGGTTTGTGGCATAACTTTGGTAGTGTGGACGATTTTGGTGTAGCAACCGATATGATTAAATATGCTTTTGATAGCGGGGTTACACATTTTGACTTAGCTAATAATTATGGCCCTGTTCCGGGAAGTGCTGAGATTAATTTCGGTAAAATTCTGAAGGAGAATTTCCAAGGTTACCGTGATGAATTGATTATTTCCTCAAAAGCAGGACACGAAATGTGGAATGGACCTTATGGGGGAAACAGTTCGCGTAAGAATTTAATGGCCAGTATCGACCAAAGCCTGTGCCGTACCGGTTTGGATTACTTTGATATATTCTATAGTCACCGTTATGATGGCGTGACCCCGGTTGAGGAAACGATGCAAGCGTTGATTGATATAGTGAGGCAAGGAAAAGCATTGTATGTGGGTATTTCAAAGTATCCGCCTATGCAGGCAAAGGTGGCTTATGAAATATTGAGAAGTGCCGGTGTGCCGTGTTTGATCAGCCAATATCGTTATAGTATGTTTGATCGTGCTGTGGAGGAGGAGGTATTGCCGTTGGCCGCTGAACAAGGCTCCGGCTTTATTGCATTTTCGCCTTTGGCACAAGGATTGCTGACCAATAAATATTTGCATGGTATTCCGGAACACTCTCGTGCGGCTCGTGCTACTGGGTTTTTGAAAGTAGACCAAGTGACAGAAGATAAAGTGGAAAAAGCACTTCGGCTGAATGAGGTGGCTGTACGCCGTGGGCAGACTTTGGCTGAGATGGCATTGGCATGGGTGTTGAAAGACGAACGGATGACCTCTGTTATTGTGGGGGCAAGTTCTGTAAAACAGTTGGCAGATAATCTTCATGCGTTGGATAATTTGGCTTTTACTGATGCAGAATTGACCGAAATAGAGGGAATTTTACGATTGTGAATAAAAAAATGGGTGTAAAGTTTGGTTGGTATTATAAAATGGCTTATCTTTGCACCCGTTAAAACAAAACGCGGAAATAGCTCAGTTGGTAGAGCATAACCTTGCCAAGGTTAGGGTCGCGAGTTCGAGTCTCGTTTTCCGCTCTCTCTCGTCGAGGATGCTCGAATGGTGGAATCGGTAGACACGAGGGACTTAAAATCCCTTGGCCATTGCGGCTGTGCGGGTTCAAGTCCCGCTTCGAGTACAAGATGTAATCGCAATCATTGGAAAACTGATGATTGCGATTTTTGTTTTGTATATTCACCATAAGATATTCTTGGCTCAGTTTGAAAACTTGGGATCAGTTGTAAGTTTTAGATGGAGAAGTATGAGAAAGTGATGGCAGCATCCTTTTTCAACACATAAAACAAGGTGCTGCCACCACCCCTAAATCTCTTTATCCATCAGCGTTTCCGATAAAAGGTGGTAGCAGTGGCAGCAGATTTTAAAAACTCTATTGTGGAACTTTCCGGCAAATACAGTCTGTCAGATGATCGTTGATAAAACCTGAAGCTTGCAAATGGGCGTAGCAAATTGTAGTTCCGAAGAACTTGAAACCTCGTTTTTTCATATCTTTACTCATGGCATCGGATTCGGGGGAGGATACCGGAATCTCGCTCAATGACCGGAATGTGTTGATAATCGGCTTTTTGTCGGGAAAGAATGACAGGGTATAATTATAAAAACTGCCGAATTCCTTTTGTACGGCAAGGAATAGTTTCGCATTCGTGATTGTCGATTTGATTTTCAGACGGTTTTTTACAATTCCTTCAAATTGCATTAGCCGCTCAACGTCTTCATCGGTCATTTGTGCTACCAGCTCGGCATCAAAATTATAGAAAGCTTTACGATACCCCTCTCTTTTTTTAAGAATCGTTATCCAGCTTAGTCCTGCTTGGGCACTTTCCAATACAAGAAACTCAAACAGCGTCTTGTCATCGGTAACTAACTTTCCCCACTCCTGGTCATGGTATTTTACATACAATTCGTCTGTTCCGCACCAACCGCAACGTCCGTTTGTTATATCTTGCATAATTCTAATATTTGTGATATGGAACAAATGTAGTGGATTCATGGCATTATGCCAAATTTAAAAGGACTATTTTGTGGCATAAATACCTATAAAAAGTTATTGCATAGTATATATATTCCGTAAAATGGGGGAAAAGATTACCTATATCAGGTGATTGTTTCCTCTTTTCTTTTTACGGACCTTTGCATTCTCAAAAATTAAGAATTTAGAATTATAGGTATTCATGGTAAAAAGACAGTTACAAAGGATCAGTTTAGGCTCTCTTTTTTTTATAATCGGAGCGATATCTATCTTTGCACAACCTAAGACAATGGTATCCGGTAAAGTGATATCCAAAGAAAAACAGGAAGTCGTAGATTTTGCAACCGTATATTTGAAGGGTACAACTTATGGCTGTACAACGAATGAAGAAGGTATCTATCATCTTCATGCACCGGCAGGGAAATACACGCTGGTTGTTTCGGCTATAGGATATAAGACTATAGAAAAGCCTGTAACTTTAGTTCATGGTGAAAGAATTAAGATGAATGTAATGATTGACCCGTCAGTGACTGAGTTGGGTGAAGTGGTAGTGGTGTCTAACGGGGTTTCCCGTGTGAAACGTTCCGCATTCAATGCGATAGCTGTAGATACAAAAGAATTCCAGAATTCTACCAAGAATCTGAGTGATGCTTTGGCTAAAGCTCCGGGAATGAAACTCCGTGAGTCGGGTGGGGTAGGTTCGGATATGCAATTGATGTTGGATGGTTTCAGTGGCAAACATGTGAAGATATTTATTGACGGTGTACCTCAGGAGGGAGTAGGGAGCTCTTTTGGCTTGAATAATATTCCTGTGAATTTTGCAGATAGGATTGAAGTGTATAAAGGGGTGGTTCCTGTAGGATTTGGCACGGATGCTATAGGTGGTGTTATCAATATTGTAACCAATAAGAAGAAACGTAATTGGTTTTTGGATGGCTCCTATTCATACGGGTCGTTCAATACGCATAAATCGTATGTGAATTTCGGACAAACTTTCAAAAACGGCTTTACTTATGAAATAAATGCTTTTCAAAACTATTCGGATAATGATTATCAGGTGGACGCACCGGTAGAGGACTTTGAAACCGGAAGAATTGATAAAGATAAAAGGGTACGTGTGAAGCGCTTTAATGATACCTATCATAATGAGGCGGTTATAGGTAAGATGGGTATTGTGGATAAGAAATGGGCAGACAGATTGATGTTGGGCTTTACTTATTCACACATATATAAGGAGATACAGACCGGAGTACGTCAGGAAATAGTCTATGGGGAAAAGCATCGTAAAGGACATTCGTTGATGCCGTCATTGGAATATAGTAAACGTGGTTTATTCATCAAAGGTCTGGATGTGGCATTGACTGCCAATTATAATAAAAATGCAACGACAAATATAGATACAGCTTCCTATAAGTACAATTGGTTGGGTGATAGAAAATTAATGAACTCACCCGGTGAACAATCCAATCAATATTCACGGGCGGATAATAACAATTGGAATGGAACATTAACCGTTAATTACCGTCTGGCGAAAATACATATGCTGACCTTTAATCATGTGTTGAATACTTTCCGCCGTTCTAACACTTCTTTGTTGGCTAAGATGGAATCGGAGGATGCCATAGCTAAAGAAACCCATAAGAATATCTCCGGATTGTCCTATCGGTTGATGCCGTCTGATAATTGGAATCTCTCAGTATTTGGAAAATATTATAGTTTGTATGTGGTAGGTCCTATGGCTACGACTACGAATCAAGATGATTATGTCCGTACTACCCGAAACATGAATTCCATAGGATATGGAGCTGCGGGAACTTATTTCATTCTACCCGGTTTGCAGGCGAAATTGTCATATGAAAAAGCATATCGTCTGCCTACTATTGAAGAAATGTTTGGAGATGAGGATTTGGAAATGGGAGATATCAGTATAAAACCGGAGAGTAGTGACAATTTGAATTTTAATTTGAGCTATAACAGAACATTTGGCAAGCATTCTGTATATATGGAAGGTGGAGTGATTTATCGGAATACAAAAGATTATATTCAGCGTAATATTGCGGATTTGAGTGGTGGTAAATATGCTGCGAAATATATTAATTACGGTAAAGTATTGACGAAAGGATATACTGTTTCTGCTCGTTACGGTTTTGGTAATTGGGTGAGTATAGGAGGTAATTTTACCAAAATGGATGTACGGGACAATATGAAAACATCTATTTCCAGCAGTGCGGAAAATCTGGCTTATAAAGAACGGATGCCGAATCTGCCCTATATGTTTGCTGATTCGGATGTTACTTTTTATTGGCGGGATTTAGGAAGGAAAGGCAATATGTTGACCGTGTCTTATGATAATCAATATCTGCATAGCTTTACTTATTATTCTTCCCGAATAGGCTCAAATAAAGGGGACTATGTGGTACCTGATCAATTCTCACACAATATATCCTTTTCTTATAGTTTGCAAAAAGGACGATATAACGTATCATTGGAATGTCGTAACTTCACAGATGAGAAGTTATATGATAATTTTAGTCTTCAGAAGGCCGGTAGGGCTTTTTATGGTAAACTGCGTGTTTGTTTCGGTAATTAAAGAATTGGAAAAAGGAGTTTATAATTAATTGGATTTAAAATTAAATAGAAGAATAAAATGAAGAAAGATTTCTTTTTGAACGGATTTGCTGCTATTGCCATAGTAGGAATGGCGTTGAGTGCATGTACGGATAATGAGCCGGATTACGGTTCGGGTACCGAGGCTAAAGGTGAGTATGTTATTGCATCGTCGGTCACAGCGTCTGGAAATACAACGAATGTGCTGCTTACTTCTGAAACGTTGGATAAAGGTACTGTTTCTACAGTGAATAATGGTCTTGTGAATGATGGTGCAACTCAATGGGTGTTTTACAAGAATCAATATCTTTATGCGCTGACTTATAATCAAGGGAATGCAGGTACGACCCGTTCTTATATCATGGATTCAAATAATGAAGTAAAGGCTCGTTCGGGGGAGTTTGCCGTAAAGAGATTTACTACTTACGGTATTTATGATAAATATATCATGACCTCGTCTACCGGTGACGGACCCACAGCGTATGCTGATGAGAATGGATATTTACCAAAGATGTTTTTGCTTTCTTATTTGGACGTATCTGCTGAAACATTTACAACGAATGATACTCAAAATAAGGCTTATATGTCCGAAAACTTCTTGGGAAATGGAGAATATGTAACATTGGCCGGCATATTGGAACGAAATAATAAACTGTATAGCGCTGCTATTCCAATGGGATTAAGTCAATATGGTTCGGCTACTGACGGGGGAAAGTGGATACTTCCCGGCAATGAGGATTTGGTAAAGACAGAAGATGGTGGTTCCAACAGCAGCAGTTATAAAAAAGGTGAATTGCAATGGACGCAATATCCCAATAAATGCTGGGTGGCTATTTTTGATGATGAAACGCTGACAAATAAAAAAATCATAGAAACAGATAAGATCAGTTATGCTTGCGGGCGTTTTAAATCACAGTATTATCAAACGATTTGGGCGGCAGATAATGGTGATATTTATGTATTTTCTCCTAGTTATGCCAAAACAATGGCTGATAAACGGCAACAGACTACCTTGGATGCCGGAGTAGTACGTATAAAGGCTGGAACAGAAGAGTTTGATCCTGATTATTATTATAGTATCGAAGCGCAGACCGGAGGTAAATCTTTCATTCGTTGTTGGCATATTACGGGAGATTATTTCCTGTTGCTGATGTATGATCGTCCCTTGACTGAAACTGGTTTCACTGCTAATCAGTTAGCAATATATAAAGGAGAAACCGGAAAACTGACTTATGTAACCGGTTTGCCTTCTGCCGATTTGATCTCCGGCTTTGGTAATACTCCGTATGTGGAGAATGGATATGCCTATATGGCTGTAACTACAACAGAAGGATATCCGTCTATTTATAAAATAGATCCGGTTGGTGCGGTAGCGACAAAGGGTGTTTCTATAGAAGCGACACAAATCAGTGGCGTCGGTAAACTGCAACCTCAGAACTGAGTATTGTAATAATATAATGGGAGTCTGCGGGCAGTATGTGCTTATGCAGACTCTTTTTATGAATCGTATCGAAGATTTTATGAAGAAAATATTTCGCCAAATACATCTTTGGCTTTCTGTTCCTTTCGGGGTAATCATTTCCTTGATTTGCTTCTCGGGAGCCATGTTGGTTTTTGAAAATGAAGTGGTGGAACTGACCAGGCATGAGCTCTATTATGTAAAAAAGGTAGAGACAGTTTCACTTTCTGTTGATCGATTATTGGAAGAGGTAGAACTCACGTTGCCCGACAGTGTGTCTGTGACAGGAATCAGTATATTCCCAGATCCGGAACGTACCTGGCAGGTGAATTTGTCCAAGCCTCGTCGTGCTTCCGTGTATGTGGATCCATATACTGGTGAGATTAAAGGTAAATATGAACGTCCTGCATTTTTTGTGACTATGTTCAGGCTGCATCGCTGGCTGTTGGACAGTATGAAAGCGGATGGTGGAGTCTTCTGGGGAAAAATGATTGTAGGTGTCAGCACCCTGTTGTTTGTCGTGGTTTTGATATCGGGTATCGTTATCTGGTGGCCTCGTACACGAAAAGCCTTGAAAAATAGTTTAAGAATATCTGTCGGCAAGGGCTTTAGAAGATTTTGGTATGACCTGCATATTGCAGGTGGTATGTATGCGCTGTTTTTTTTGTTGGCTATGGCCCTTACCGGGCTAACATGGTCTTTTGGATGGTATCGGACAGGTTTCTATAAAGTGTTTGGCGTGGAAGTACAGCAGGGAGGTGCTCATGGTGGGGTGACCCGGCGTGGGGGGAAAGGCGGCGACCAATCCGGAAAGAATGTTTCTCATTCTTCGTCCTATGTTTGTTGGCAACAAGTTTATGAACAATTAGCCCTGAATAATCCCGGCTACAAACAGATAACCTTATCAGATGGGGCAGCAAATGTTTCTTTCAATACCTTCGGTAATCAACGTGCTTCCGATCGTTATAAATTCAATCCTCATAGTGGTAAGATTAATGAGGTAGTTTTATATAAAGATGCTGAGAAGGTTGGAAAGATTCGCGGATGGATCTATTCTGTACATGTTGGTAGTTGGGGCGGTATGCTTACCCGTTTACTGACGTTTATAGCAGCTTTGATAGGAGCCACCTTGCCATTGACAGGATACTATTTATGGATAAAACGTATGTGAGGCAAAAAGCGCTTTACCCTTTCTTCGACTTGCGATACTTCCGCGGCGACACGCCCATAATCTTGCTGAACAGCCGCGAGAAATAATAAGTATCCTCTATACCTATCTTATAGCATATTTGATTAATTTTCATATCTGTAGAATCGAGCATGAAACACGCCTCCTGTATTTTCAACAAGTTGAAATAAGACAGGGGCGCATGTCCGATTTTCTTCTTGAACAGCATGGAGAAATGTGACGACGAATAGCCTACTGCATTGGCTATATCTTGCAATGCGATGTGTTTCTCCATATTTTCCTTCATATAATGTATGGCTGCTTCCACCACATTGTCGTCGTCTATCTTTGTGTCCACGGCATTGCGGTATTGCTGGATATAGCGCAAGGACCCCAGATAGTAGTGGAACAAGGAGGAGGCATAATGCAGATTCTCATTGGTAAATCCTGCCTTCAGTGTATTGAATATCTCTTCGAAGAGATTGATTCGGTGGCTGATACGCGAATGTGCTTCGGGTTTGATGTCCATAGGTTGCAAGGCATTGCGGGCATAGTATGAAGCGAGTGTACCTTTGAAGTGTATCCAGTAGATTGTCCATGGCGTAGCCTTGTTTGCTGCATAAGCATGCGGTACGCTTGCCGGAAGGATAAAGTATTGATTGGCGCAGACTTGATATTCGTGCTCTCCGATGCGGTACCATCCGGCTCCATCTATGCAATAGATGAATACGTATTGGTTAATCGGCTGGTTTCGTTCGCGAAAGTGATGCTCCGCTTTAGGGTAGTAGCCTATGTCGGTAATGTGAAGCGCAGCAAGCAGAGGGTCTTCTTCTATCATGCTGATAATCAATTGGGGAAGGACGATGGCCCTTTCTCCGTCGAATCCATCTTTTAGTTTAATCATGGCAGCGTGTTTCTTTAAGGTTTAGTGCAAATATAGAATATAAGGAAGAGATAGCAAAGAAAAAGCAAAAAAATAAGATAGTCCATGTTCTTGCTGAAAAAATCTATTTTCTTTCTTGTCAATCTCCTCTATCTTTGTATCATCAATAAACCAAATATCTAATAAAATGAAAAGTTATAATAAAAGATTTGTCTATTTTATCTGCCTCGTGTCTGCTATGGGCGGCCTCCTTTTCGGATATGACTGGGTGGTGATAGGAGGTGCGAAACCTTTCTATGAACTTTATTTCGGCATTGCCGATGCGCCTGCCATGCAGGGGCTGGCTATGAGTGTGGCATTGCTGGGCTGCCTGATAGGGGCGACGATGGCTGGCATGATGGCGGATCGTTACGGGCGCAAGGTGCTCCTGCTCATTTCGGCATTCATATTCCTCACTTCGGCTTATGGTACGGGTATGGTAGACAGTTTTACTTGGTTTCTTATTGCGCGTTTTCTGGGAGGAATCGGCATTGGCATCGCTTCCGGACTTTCACCTATGTATATAGCCGAGGTGGCGCCTGCTGCGGTTCGCGGAAAGTTGGTGTCATTGAATCAAATGACTATTGTGCTTGGCATTCTGGGTGCGCAGATTACAAACTGGTTGATTGCCGAGCCTATTCCGACGGACTACACTCCTGTTGATATCTGCATGTCATGGAACGGGCAGACCGGCTGGAGATGGATGTTTTGGGGAGTGGCATTTCCTGCAGCGGCTTTCTTGTTGCTAACGGCTTTTATTCCCGAAAGCCCCCGTTGGCTTGCCATGAAAGGGAAGTTGGAAAAGGCAAAGCGGGTATTGACTAAAATAGGCGGAGCGGACTATGCACGGCAGCAACTGGAAGTGATGGAGAATAATACGGACTCGCAAGAGGGAGGCGGATTGAAGTCATTGTTCAGTCCACCTTATCGGAAGGTGCTTATATTGGGTATTATAGTAGCCATGTTTCAGCAATGGTGCGGGACGAATGTCATTTTTAATTATGCTCAGGAAATATTCCAGTCGGCAGGTTATTCGTTGGGAGATGTATTGTTTAATATTGTGGTAACGGGAGTTGCCAATGTGATATTCACTTTTGTTGCCATCTTCACTGTAGACCGTTTGGGGCGTCGTGCCTTGATGCTGCTTGGTGCGGGAGGGCTGGCAGGTATTTATCTTATTTTGGGTACTTGTTATTTCTTTCATATAAGTGGTTTCTTTATGATCGTGTTGGTAGTGGCGGCTATTGCTTGTTATGCCATGTCGCTGGGGCCGGTCACCTGGGTGTTGCTTTCCGAGATTTTTCCTAATAGGGTACGGGGCATCGCTATGGCTACTTGTACTTTTGCCCTTTGGGTGGCGTGTTTTACGCTTACTTATACTTTTCCACTTTTGAATAGTGCATTAGGCAGTAGCGGCACGTTCTGGATCTATGCGTTTATCTGTGGCGCAGGGTTTGTTTTCTTCCTCTATAAATTGCCTGAGACCAAAGGAAAATCATTGGAAACGCTGGAAAAGGAATTGGTGGAACAATAATCTTTTTAATAATAAAGAATAATCAATCAAAACGATATGGTAAAAGCTTGGAAAGAACGGGTTGTAATCCCAACCTACGAAGTAGGAAAACCTGAGAAGAATCCTATTTTTTTAGAGAAACGTGTGTATCAAGGTAGCAGCGGTGTAGTTTATCCGTATCCCGTCATTGAATCCATTTCGAACGAGAAGACGGACAAGACATACAATGCCGTATTCATTGAAAACGAGTATATCAAAGTCATGATCCTGCCCGAACTGGGTGGCCGTGTGCAGATGGCTTATGACAAAATAAAACAACGCCACTTCATCTATTACAATCACGTCATCAAACCGGCATTGGTAGGCTTGGCAGGACCGTGGATCTCCGGCGGCATCGAATTTAACTGGCCGCAACATCACCGCCCCAGTACCTATATGCCGGTAGATACCACCATAGAAGAGCATGCCGATGGAAGCGTGACGGTATGGGTAAGCGAAATGGAACGCATGTTCCACCAGAAGGGCATGGCAGGCTTCACCCTTCGCCCGGGACATGCTTTTCTTGAAATAAAAGGAGTGCTTTATAACCGTACAGAGGTGCCGCAGACCTTCCTGTGGTGGGCGAATCCCGCTGTCGCAGTAAACGATTATTATCAAAGTGTATTCCCGCCCGATATCAATGCGGTCTTCGACCACGGAAAGCGTGCCGTATCCAGCTTCCCCATCGCTACGGGCACTTATTATAAGATGGACTATTCGGCAGGTGTCGATATTTCCAACTACAAAAATATAAAGGTGCCCACTTCCTATATGGCAGTTAACTCTCGTTTCAACTTCGAAGGAGGGTATGAAAATGATACCCGTGCAGGTATGCTCCATGTGGCAAGCCATCACGTATCTCCGGGCAAAAAACAATGGACTTGGGGAAACGGCGACTTTGGTCGGGCTTGGGATCGTAACCTGACGGACGAGGATGGTCCGTATATCGAACTGATGGCAGGAGTATATACGGAGAATCAACCGGATTTCAGTTGGCTGCAACCTTACGAAGAAAAGAGTTTTGTGCAATATTTCCTGCCTTACCGTGAACTGGGCGTGGTGAAGAATGCCAGCAAAGACCTGTTGATGAATATTGAACCGGAAGGAGAAGAATCTGTCCGTTTCAAAGTATTTGCTACTTCCTGTCAAACGGTAAATGTGGCGTTGCGGGGAGAAAGTGGCAAAGTGTATTTCAGCAAAGAAGTTACCATTACGCCGGAAGAACTGCTGGATGAAGTGGTTAATGTAGAAGGAGAGATATTCAATAAATTGAGTTTGGAAATCACAGCGAGTGGCAGGGAACTACTTTACTGGCATGCTGAACCGGAAGAGGTTAAACCCATCCCCGATGCTGCCGAAGCTGCCTTGTTGCCTTCCGAAATTAAAACCACTGAACAGCTCTACCTCACCGGTCTGCATTTGGAGCAATACCGCCACGCCACTTACAATTCGGTGGATTACTACGAAGAAGCCTTGCGCCGCGATCCCATAGATGTTCGCAATAACAATGCTTTGGGTCTGTGGTATATTCGTAAGGGCCGTTTCTGCAAAGCGGAACAATATTTGCGGACAGCGGTAAAAACACTTCAAAAACGTAATCCTAATCCGTATGACGGTGAACCTATTTATAACTTAGGCTTGGCGCTTAAATATCAAGGACGTTATCAGGAAGCTTATAATCATTTCTATAAATCTTGTTGGAATGCAGCTTGGCAAGATGCAGGGTATTTTGCTTGTGCTCAGATTTCTACCATACAGGGACGTATGGAAGACGCTTTGGATGAAGTGGACCGTTCTCTTATTCGCAATTGGCATAATCACAAGGCACGTGCACTAAAAACAGCCATTCTTCGTCGAATGGGTAGGAAAGAGGAAGCCTTGCAACTTATTAAAGATTCATTGGCCATCGATAAATTTAATTTCGGTTGCCACTATGAACGCTATTTAATCAGTAAGCAATCGGAAGATTTGAATATCTTGAAAGAACTCATGCGCTGCGAGCCTCACAACTATGATGAGATCGCACTGGATTACTGCGCTTCCGGTTGTTGGGAAGAAGCGGTTTCTTTGTGGCAGGTGGCTATTTCCGAAGAAGCTGTTACTCCGATGACCTATTATTATTTAGGCTGGTGTCTTGCCCAAGGAGGATTGTCTGGAGTGAAACAAGCATTTGATGATGCAATCAAAGTCTGTCCCGATTATTGTTTCCCCAACCGTCTGGAAGCTATTCTTGCTTTGCAATGCGCTATGGAATGCAATCCGAAGGATGCCAGAGCGCCTTATTATTTAGGTAATTTATATTACGACAAGCGTCAGTATGATTTAGCTATGGAAGCATGGGAAACTTCGGCGAAGTTGGATGGCCGTTTCCCTACCGTATGGCGCAATCTCGCCTTGGCATATTTCAATAAGAAAGGAATGGTAGAGAAAGCCATTGAGTGTATGGAGTGTGCTTTCGAGCTGGATACCACAGATGCGCGTATTCTGATGGAGCTGGACCAACTTTACAAACGTGTGCAGCGTTCTCATAACGAACGTTTGGCTTTCCTGCAAAAATATCCCGAACTGATCGCTCAACGCGATGACCTCGTATTGGAAGAAATCACGTTGTTGAATCAGACCGGAGCCTATGAAAAGGCAAAGACTTTGCTCGACGCTCATATTTTCCACCCGTGGGAAGGAGGTGAAGGTAAAGTGCCGGGACAATATCAGTTTGCTCGTGTGGAACTTGCCAAGCAGGCATTAGACGCAGGAAATTATCGGAAGGCAATCGCATATTTGGAAGAGTGTCTGGTCTATCCACATCATTTAGGTGAAGGCAAATTGTATGGTACACAAGAAAATGATTTCTATTACTTCTTGGGATGTGCTTATGATGGATTAGGTGAGAGCCGAAAAGCGAAGGAATGTTGGGAACAGGCTATTGGGGGACCTGTCGAACCGGCAGCTGCTCTGTATTATAACGATGCCAAGCCAGATAAGATATTTTACCAAGGGCTTGCCCTGCTGAGGCTGGGTCGCACGGATGAGGCAAATGGGCGTTTTCACCGTTTGATTTCGTACGGAGAGAAACATCTGTTTGATAAAGTGAAGATGGATTACTTTGCTGTGTCTTTGCCTGATTTACTGATTTGGGAAGATGACTTGGATGTGCGAAATAAGGTGCATTGTAAATATATGATAGCGTTGGGCTATCAAGGACTGAATCGGCCGGAAAAAGCTTTGCGGCTGTTGAAAGAGATAGAGTTGCAGGATTGTAATCATCAAGGCATTCAGGCTTTTCGCAGTTTGATTGAATGTAAAAGTAGAAAATAATTAATCAGTGTGTTACTATGAAAAGAAACCATGTTCTGAAGTATTATTTGGCATTGGGGGTATTGGTGCTGTGTAACTCCCTAAGCTATGCGCAGCAGATTGACCTGTCAGGCAATTGGCGATTTGCCATTGACAGAGAAGAAACCGGAATTGTTGATCAGTGGTATATGCAAACATTGAGGGAGCAGGTGCAGTTACCTGGCTCTATGCTGACCAATGGGAAAGGAGACCCTGTCGGACTTCAGACTCAGTGGACTGGCAGTTTGTTTGATAAGTCTTTCTTTGAACAGGAGAAATATGAGCGTTATCGCAAAGAAGATAACTTTAAAGTTCCTTTTTGGCTGCAACCGAATAAGTGTTATACGGGTGTGGCATGGTATCAGCGTGACATTGATATTCCAGTAACATGGAAAGATAAGGTTATTCGTTTGTTTTTTGAACGTTGCCATTGGGAAAGCCGCGTATGGATTGACGAGGTGGAAGTGGGAATGCGGAATGCGTTGAGTGCACCTCAGGAATATGACTTGACCGGTTTCCTAAAACCCGGAAAACATGTCATCTCTATTCGCGTGGATAATAAGGTAAGAAGCATTGATCCCGGTGAAAATTCGCATAGCATCTCAGACCATACACAAGGCAACTGGAATGGTATAGTAGGTGCTATGTATTTGGAGGCTAAATCGAAGATCCATTATAGTCATGTCGCCGTTTTTCCCTCTTTGTCCGAACGTAAAATGGCGGTCAGGGTAAAGATAAACAATGCGGAAACAAAGCGGAAGAAAGTGGATCTGATTTTCCGCCTAGAGGGAAACGAAACAGTGGAACAGCGGATATTGCATCCCGGAGAGAATAAATTGGAGCTGGTGCTACCTTTACCGGAGCATATAGATTATTGGGATGAATTCCACCCCAATCTCTATACCTTATATTATACGTTACGTTCTAAGAAAACAGATTTGGATACACAGCAGCTTACCTTTGGTTGCCGAGACTGGTCGGTTAAAGAAGGGGTATTGCATCTGAACGGGCATCCTGCGTTTATGCGTGGAACTTTACATTGTGCGGCATTTCCGCTGACAGGTTATCCTTCCACTGATAAGGCAGAATGGTTGCGTGAGTTTCGTATCTGTAAGAACCATGGCATCAACCACATCCGTTTCCACTCCTGGTGTCCGCCCGAAGCGGCTTTCGAGGCAGCGGATGAATTAGGATTGTATTGTCAGGTGGAATGTTCTTCTTGGGCAAATCAGTCAAGTGCCGTAGGCGATGGCAAGCCGGTAGATGCTTTTTTGTTGGCTGAGGCCGGACATATCGTACAGGCTTATGGCAGTCACCCTTCTTTTTGTATGTTGGCTTATGGTAATGAACCTGCCGGGAAAAATCAGAATAAATACTTAAGCGATTTTGTTTCTTATTGGAAAACTCACGACGGACGCCATCTATACACTTCGGCTGCCGGATGGCCTAACTTGCCCGAGAATGATTTCTTAAGTGACTCCGAACCGCGTATTCAGCATTGGGAACAAGGGCTGGGAAGTATTCTGAATGCCAGGGAGCCTTCCACAGATTATGATTGGCGTGGATATACCTCAAAGTTTACACAGCCGTTTATCAGTCATGAAATAGGTCAGTGGTGTGTTTATCCTAATTTGAAGGAAATGCAGAAATATACGGGAGTCTATCGTCCCAGAAATTTTGAGATATTCCAAGAGAGTTTGATTGAAAACGGATTGGGTGCATTGGCGGACAGTTTTCTGATTGCGTCAGGGAAATTGCAGACATTATGTTATAAGGCTGACATAGAGGCTGCCTTGCGTACTCCCGATTTTGGTGGATTCCAGTTATTGGGATTGAATGATTTTCCGGGGCAGGGGACAGCACTGGTCGGAACATTGGATGCTTTTTGGGAAGAGAAAGGCTATGTGACTCCCGAAGAATATACTCGGTTCTGCAACAGCATTGTTCCGCTGGCCCGTATGCCTAAGTTGATATACGAGAACGATGAAGTGTTTATGGCACACATAGAAGTGGCTAATTATCGAGAAGAACTTCGGCAACCTGACATCCGGTGGACAGTAAGAGATACATCTCATAGAATATGGCGGCAAGGAACTTTTCCGGGTAGGAAAATATCCATTGGAAATTGTCAGAAGTTGGGAGATATTCAATTGATGCTGGATGATATAAAGCAACCTTGCCGGTTGAATCTGGAAGTTTCTATTGCGGGACGCAAGAATGACTGGAACTTTTGGGTATATCCGGCGCGGAAGAAAACGGATGATGATGGACTCTTGTTTACAGATCGTTTGGATAAGTCTGCCATCGCCTGCCTGCATGCGGGAGGAAAGGTGCTACTGTCTTTGAAGAAAGGTTCTTTGGCAAAAGAGTTTGGTGGCGATATAGCTATCGGCTTCTCCAGTATTTTTTGGAATACTTCATGGACAAATGGGCAGGCTCCACATACTTTAGGCATTTTATGTAATCCGGCGCATCCGGCCTTGGCGGAATTTCCTACTGAATTTTATAGCGACTATCAGTGGTGGGATGCCATGAGTCATTCCGGAGCGATACAGGTAGGTAAGTTGTCGAAGGAGGTTTGTCCCATTGTCCGAGTTATTGATGACTGGTTTACCAACCGTTCACTTGCCTTGCTGTTTGAGGTGAAGGTAGGCTCCGGTAAATTACTTGTTTCGGGGATTGATTTTCATCAGGAGATGGAAAACCGTCCTTCTGCTCGCCAGTTATTGTTTAGTTTGAAAAAATATATGCAAAGTGATGCTTTCCGTCCTGTTATATCGGCAACCCCGGAAATGATAAATAATTTGATAAACAGATAAGAATATGAAACAGCAGTGGATAAATAAGCTTGCAATCTCAGTACTTTCTCTATGGAGTGCTTTTTCCGTACAGGCTCAAAATGTATATGAGATTTCTGTCCCCAAAGTCAGTAAAAAGATATATACCGGGCATTTAAAGTTGGGAGGTACTTCTTCTGTAGGAGGGAGTATTGAAGTAAACAGTTTCTATATGTCTCAAAACGGGCAACCTATACTTCCCGTAATGGGAGAATTTCATTATTGTCGCTTTCCTGTCGACCAATGGGAGGAAGCTATCTTAAAAATGAAGGCAGGTGGATTGACCATAATTCCTACTTATGTTTTTTGGAATGTACACGAGGAGAAAGAGGGAGTGTTTGATTGGTCAGGAAATAAGAATTTGCGTAGATTTGTTGGATTATGCCAGAAGCATGATATGTCGGTGGTCGTGCGTATCGGCCCGTTCTGCCACGGTGAAATACGGAATGGAGGTCTGCCGGATTGGCTGTTTGCACAACCGCTGGAAGTACGTTCCAATGATGCGAACTATCTGAAACATATAGAGCGTTTATATAAAGAGATAGCTTCCCAGTTACAAGGACTATATTACAAAGATGGCGGTCCCGTTATAGGTATCCAGATAGAGAATGAACATCAACATTCGGCGGCTCCTTGGGCTATCTGTTATCCTGGTGAGAGAAAGGATATGACATCTGCCACTTATGACTCCTCCATCACAATGATTGGAGTGAGTGTGCAGAATAAGAAGATTACTACAGCGGAACTGGGCGATTTGCACATGCGTACGCTGAAGAAAATGGCGGAAAAGGCAGGCATGATTACTCCTTTGTATACGGCTACCGGTTGGGGAAATGCGGCAGTAATAGGCAATGAAGCCATTCCGGTAACGGCTGCCTATACTTATCCTTTCTGGGCAAAACCGTTTATGTCACCATTCTGTCTTTTCAAGGATATACAGCGTAATCCCGATTATGCGCCAGTGCGGTATAACACGGAGAAATATCCTTCTTTCTGTGCAGAGATGGGTGTGGGCATCCAAATGATTTATTCCCGTCGTCCCATAGTGAAGGCAGAAGCGGCAGAAGCATTGATGGTACGTACATTGGGGAGCGGTGCGAATGGCATCGGTTATTATATGTATCATGGCGGTTCTACTCCGAAACAAAGTAATGGAGTAGGTTTCTTTAGTGATGAAGTAATGGGAGTTCCTAAAATTTCTTATGATTTCCAAGCGCCGATTGGCGAATTTGGCTTGGTACGTGATTCTTACCGGAACTTACGGATTCTTCATACTTTCTTGAAAGATTTTGGTTCCGTACTGGCTCCTATGGAAACCATTCTTCCGGAAGGTTATGAACGGATTACGCCGGATAACCGCGAAACATTGCGATATGCCGTCCGTATGAAGGATGATTCGGGCTTTGTCTTTATGACTAACTTCCAGGACCATGATACAGCCCGCCTTGACCAGACCGATTTACAATTGAGACTGAATTTGCAGAAGGAAAGCCTGTCGATTCCTGCCAAGGGAACATTTATACTAAAAAAGGATGAAAGCGTGATTCTGCCTTTCAATTTGCGGATGGGAGATGTTGTGCTGAAATATGCTACAGCCCAGTTGTTGACTAAAATAGAAGAAAACGGCAACGACCATTATTTCTTCTTTGCTCCCGAAGGCTTTATGCCTGAGTATACTTTTGACAAAAGCACGGTGAAATCAGGAAGCGCTTTCTATACGCCCGAACCAGGTATAAAGAGCACTTTTACTCTGACTACTAAAACAGGAAAGAAGTTGAAAATCACAACATTGACACGTGAGCAGGCACTTCATGCCACGAAAATAAACAATCATATTCTTATTACCCGTGCCACTGTTTTGCCGGAAAAGGATAAATGTACCTTATTGTGGTTGGGTGAGAATCGTATTGACTATATTCTTTATCCTTCGCGCGCAGGCTGGAAATCGCAGATTGCCGAGGTAGAACCGGTAAGTGTGAAAGCCGATTGGAAAAAAGTGGGGGCACGCAGAATGACTGTGCGCATTGACCAGCCTTCCATGCCACAAGTAAATGAATATTTCTTGCGTATCCATTATGTAGGAGACGTGGCTATGGCATTTATTGATGGGGCTATGGTACTCGACCATTTTTACTATGGTGCTCCCTGGACTATCGGTCTGAAGCGTTTTCAACGCGAACTAAAAGAACATGATATGAGTTTTTACTTCCGCCCTTTAAGGAAGAATGCTCCTTTCTTGATGGATCTTCCCAAAGAGGCGACACCCGATTTCAGTAGGCAGGGGGCTAACTGCCAGATTAAGGATATAAAAGTAATTCCCGAATATAAAACGATTATCAACTTTTAGGTAATGTGGACTACTGGTGCAAGGAATATATTTTTGCACCAGTACTTTTTATTTCTGCTTTTTATTAATATAAATATTTACTTGGTTGGCTATTTGCTGCATTCCTTTAATAGTAGGGTGACTGTTCTTTTTATCAATATCTCTCAAATCTATACAGTCTATTTGATAATGTTGACAAATGGTATGAACAGATTCGTTTATTTCCTTCTTCAATTCTGAATTGAGAATGAAATAAATTTCTACGTACGGATGACGGTTCTTCAGATACCATAGCATTTTTGCCATGGCAGGACGGAAGGTGAAAAGATCTTCTTTTGTCCAATCTCCATATTTATATTCTCCTATTGGCGAATCAGCCCAGCTGTCATTGGTGGCTCCCAAAATGAAAATGATATCCGGACATCCCAAGTCCGTCATACGTGTCAGGAAAGAACGGTCGGTATAGTCTTCTTTCCTATATCCTCTGTTACAGATGGTAGCACCCGAAAAAGCATTGGCTAGACATAATCTATATTGCTGCTTTTGTAAAATTAGATGCCACCACATCTGAGTTACGCTGGTTACATCTGTCCTGTCCGCTTTCGGTTGCGTAAAATACCAAGGATGATTAGTGGATGGGTGTACATATTCTTCGAAGGCTGAATAAGAATCACCTAGGATAGATACGGATTTATGTGGCTGTGCAAAGACAGATATGCACAAAAATAAACCAGTGAGTAGTAACGTTAGTTTTTTCATAATAATTTTTTGTCAGAGTTATGTATTCTTATTCAGTAATCTTAATTTCATCTAGTATCACGGCCGGGGTGGTCGCTTTAATCTTCAATGCACGTGTTTTTGATGAAGGGGAAAGAGTAAAAGAACGTAAGGCTTGATTTCTTTCGATATTTTTTTTCCATTCTTCGCTGCGTCCATACGTTTGATACTGTAGAAGAAAAGGTTTTTCGCCTTCAATTTCTATATAAACTTCCAGCTTGTCTGCATCTGCCGGATGGTTGGGTACAAATGCTAAAGTAACAGTTAAAGAATCAGTAGATGAAGGAAGAATCACGTGGAAAGTATCACCCTTAACAATAGATAAGGCACAATTGCTATATCCTAGTCCTTGTATGATATAGGAATCAGGACCGAATTTCCCATTTACGGCTGTCAGCGTATACCGTTTTTTTATGTGAGGTTTCATAGGAGGTATGCAAGAAGAAGTCGTGTCCACTTCTTTATACATAGAGTGTTCTTTCCAAAAACCCATCATGTGATTCCATTTACCATTCAAGAGACTATGATATTCATTTGTCAGAGTGAATATGGCTTGTTGTCCATTCAAAGCTTCTTTCCATCCTATTTTTCCGTGGCGGGCCAATTGGGCTCCTAACATTTTACGGGCCATGGCTGTAAGACTACGGCAAGGATATTCTACCAATTCAATCCAATGTGCTTGTCGGATATCCGCTATTTCGGAACGGAGTCCGAGTATTTCTTCCTCCAGTTTTAGGCACCGGTTCAGCCAAGTCTGTACTTCTTCATCACTCCAAGGCAAGTCGCTGACTTTTTTATATTTTGGCTCTTTCTCTTCTACACGGGTATTACCTAAGAATTCGGCACGACGCTGATAAGATAGGTCATAATATTCGTTCCAAATAGGTACAAGTTTTTCGCCCAATTCATTGCCGAATTCGCGTTTTAGCCATTGAGATATAAAATCATTGCTGTTACGGTTCATTAGCACTTTTTTGTCCCATGCCATTGTAAGTCCGTACTCTGTCAGAAATTCGTTAGGCTTAATATCGCCTACATTAAATACCCATAATTTTTGAATGCCATGTAAATAAGCACGTTCCAATTCTGTTTGCGTCAATGCAGGGCAAGTGGATGGCAACCATACATGAGTTTGAGGTCTGCCCCAATAAGAAAAATGATAATATACACCATTTCCTCCTTGACGGGCGCGTTCGGTTTCATTGGGCAGATGACGAATATAACCATAATTGTCATCGCACCACATCAGAGTGACATCATCTGGAATCTCCAGACCAGCATGGTAAACGGGCAATACTTCTTTATAGGGAATAAATACTTGAGGTGCCTCTTTCTTTACATATTTATCAATAAGCTTTCTTTAGTCGTTAATGACTTGTTGAAGCGTGTTTCGTTGTTGCTCCATGCTTTTTACTCCTTCCATACCTGTGTCATGAATACCGCGCATTCCCAGCGTATAGAATCCGTTCGACTGAGCTGTCTCTTTGACCCGCTCTTCCCAAAAGTGATATACATTCTCTCGATTGGTTACGTAATTATATTCTCCTATACCGGCTTTTTCCCATTCTCCATTGGTGTTTCGTAACATTGGCTCACAATGGGAAGTACCGATGATAATTCCAAATTTATCTGCCATTTCTTGATTTCCCGGAACTAGGTAAAAAGGAACCGAACATGCATGCATGGCAGGCCAAAACACATTGGCACGCAGACGCAACATTAGTTCAAAAATCTTTTCATGCGTTTTAGGACCAATGCGTCCTTTGGTGATAGATGGATCGAATGTTCTCCAACTCCAAGGGCATAAGCCATTGTCTTCATCATTAATGAATATTCCCCTGTAGGGAATAGCAGGACTTTGCTCGGTACGGAATCCGTGAGGAATTCTCCATTGCTCTAGTGGACTAGGCACATTATCGGCCCACCATATCCAGGGAGAAACTCCTAGCATTCGTGACAATTCCATAATTCCATAGGCTGCGCCCTGTGCATCAGCGCCAATGACGTAGAGCTTTCCTTCTTTTTCCTCTATACGGAAACTTTGGGGCATGCTGGCAAGAGAGTCTTTACTGTAGGGAGATAAGATGGAAATAATTAATTGAGAAGAAAGTGGGGACCCTTTTTTCAACTTTGCATTCAATACGGTATGCACATCTTCTTCAAATAACTTTAGAGCTGTTTGAACCACTGGAGATACTTCTTTTTCGCCAATCATTTTATAATGGATAGGCTTACCTTTGTAAAAGACAAGAGGTGTTGCATGGGCAATTATCCATTGGCTATAAAGAATGAAGATTGTTAAGAGTACTATTGTCTTTTTCATGTTTTTCTAGTTATAGTGATTTAAAAATGTCTTATATTAAAAGCAAAAATAATTTTTTATGATGTATGAAATTTACTCCTTGATGAAGAACTTATTTTTTTGTTATCATCTCGTTCCATAAATATATTGAAGGAATCCGATAGTCGGAAAGTCCCCTGCCAATCCAATGCATGCCCTTTTCAAGGGATGCATATTCTTTTTTGTCGGCAAATGCAATTTCGACTTGGCATCGTTTCTGTAGGTTGAAATGTACACGTGTTACTAATTTTTCGGCGGGTGTTATCACTAATTTTTCTCCTTGTCTTTTTATTGTACAATTCCAAGTGCGCAGGCTGCCGTCAGGACGTTCTATGACAAAAGCATTTGGGATAAATTGTTCTGCCATAAAACGAAAATGTTCATGTACGTCATTGTCGCAAGACCATCCCCGTTCATTATTCCAAGGTACTTCCTGTTCAGGTACACGCCACCAGCTGCTAATCATTGGAACCCATTGCTCTCCAATCACTTCGTCCACGTATTTACCTTCTCCGCTTTTCCGGTAATTCTGCACAAATTGTTTGACTTTCACATGCGGATCGGGTACAAAGGCCCATCTGAGTTCTCCCGTATGATGATCGATAGCCTGTGAGCAGCTTGCCATGACATTGAAGGCTACGTTCAGATAATATTCCTTGCCTGTAAGAAGATATAGATACATGGCTCCAAACTGCGAACGCATAGTCCATGCGTGAGGAGAATTCATCATGTTTCTCATAATGAGCACATCGTATTGAGCTTCCCACCAGCGAAGAGTCCCTCCTCTCATTCTGGAATCTGGAATAAGGGCTTGGGTTAAACATTCATGGCGTTTCTGAATGGCAATACTTTCTTTTAAGAATTGGGCTGCGTCTTTTCCTTTCGGATTGGTTAAAGCATGCATTGCCAACAAACTCCATGCTGTCCCGGCTTGCGAATCTTCATAAGTAGATTCTCCTTCCGTATCCCCCATGTCTTTTACAAATAGGATATTCTGAGCTGCTGCTGCTACCGATTCTTGATGCTTTTTGTAACGCGCTTTCCAAACTGCGCTTTTCTTGGTTAGCGGCACTTCAAACCACATTAGTTCTTGGATGAACTTGGCACCCATGGTCAATGCAGTATAACCTTTATACGCTCCGTTAGGCAGTTGGAATTTATCTATTAGAAAGTCGGCCCACTGGGCAGCTAGTTCCAAATGTTCTATTTTCTTAGTAGCAGCATAACGGGCAACAAGGACGCCTACCATCCATGAGGTGTTCTGGGGGCGGGTGTGCCAAGTCTCTTTATCTGTGTCATAAAATCCTGTTTTGGGATCAATCATTACTTCCCAAAACTTTTCGAACTTTTCTTCGGTTTCATTCAGTTGGGCTGGATTGGGGAGATATACTTGCGACCAATAAGCGCTGAAAAAGCCCATCCAAGCTTCGCGGTGCCTGGCCGTTTTTTGTTCCATACGCAAGGCTTCCTTGCCGGCTTGTGCCAAATACCAACTCCAAGGTTTGCGCACATATATGTTTGCTTCCGTATGGTATCTATCAGTTTGGGCTATGATATTATACATTCCATCCTGTTCGGAGGCAACCATTTCATAATGATAATCATTTCCTGTTTTTTTCACCAGCCGTGCCGGCACCTGCTGACCTTGTGGCCCGGAAATTATCAGTTTAGGTGCAATGCCTCCTGTTGATAGGATATGGATATCGGTTGTTTCTCCCGGTGAAGCAGTGGTGCGTTCCAAATGAATCATCGGAACGCTTATTGCTTTGGCTACGGCTGAAGGTACCTCATTTATATTTGATAAGGGTATGAATACAAGTTTCCAGTTTTTTGTTTCATTGGGAGCTAGGCTAAACAGGTCTTGCGGATGCCTTTGCGGCAAAGGAAGTGGATGGAGCAAATCTAAACACGCGGAGGCTATGCGATGTCCATTGCCGATATAGTCAAGATGCCACGATGCTATAGGATCTGAAGAAGCAAGAGCCAGCACATGCCCGTCCGGAGCTTCAAAATATCCCCAGAAATGCGTCTTTTCACTTCTTAATAAGGTGGGAAAGAAAATAGAAAAATACTCTTTAGGATTTGCCATGATGGTGTTGATGCCCAACCGAAAAGATGTTTCGTCTTCTATAACCTGCGTTGTTTCACTGTTGTTTTTCACTGTCAGTAATAAGGTTAGTTTGCCATTTTCTTCGGTATATTTAATGGAATGTGAGAGGGGATAGGTCTTCATACTGCTATAAGTGAAAGCCTTTTTTTTGTATAAATCAGTATATGAGAAAGAGGGACCAGCATATTCTCCGGTGGAATGCCAAGGAACTGAAACTGATTTGTCATTTCCGAATGTCATTTTTAATGACTGAATCACTCCTTTTTCTGATATTTTTGCTTCCCACTCTCCAGTTGATGAGCGGAGAATGTCTTGTGACCAGGCAGAGGTGAATGCCGTTGCCAATAATAATAAGAGTATTTTTCTGTGCATGATATAAGGATATTATTTTTGCAAAATTACTGATATTCCTCTATTGATAAAATGGATAAAATAACAGATAAAATGGACAATTTTATGATTGGGGTTATTTTTGGTGCAGGTAAGACTTTGGTTTTTATAAAGCAAAAAATGAAGAATGAAATTACTATTAAATTCTTGCTTATATTAATAAATTGTGCGAATATTGCAAACGAATCAAGAAACACAATTTTACCTGAAAAGTCTAATATGAAAGATTTGAATACCTATGATTTTAATGCTGTTTATGCAGCATATTATAAGAAATCTCTTTACTTCGTTATGTCGTACGTTCATGATGATATGGTTGCCGAAGATATCGTTTCAGATGCTTTAGTACAACTCTGGAAGTATTTGCAGGAACGTCCTATTGAACTTTTTGACGGATTATTACTTACAATGCTAAAAAATAAATCATTGAATCATTTGAAACAAATTACTATTCATAATGAAGTTTGCAAAGAATTGGCGGATGTTTATCAGCGTGACCTTGAACTACGGATTGCTTCTTTGGAGGAATGCAAACCAGATAGTCTTTATTCTAGTGATATTTTGAGAATTTATGAGCAGACAATGGGACAAATGTCTTACCAAACTCGAACTATTTTCCAAATGAGTCGTTTGGGGGAAAAGACTAATGTGGAAATAGCAAATGAACTAGGTGTGAATATAAAAACCGTAGAATATCATATAACGAAAGCATTGAAGGTATTACGGATTAACTTGAAGGATTATTTGATTTTGTTATTTCTTTTATATTGATAATTATATAAGGTGTTTTGTATTAGGGAATTTTTTGGTGAATAGTGTGACTGGTTTATTGGGGGCATAAAGCAAGTTTGCCTGAAAACTGACATTAGTCTATTGTTTTTTTTGCTTTTTTGACAAACTCGGCATAAAAGTCGTATTTATAAAAAAATCGTTTTAGGGTATTCGGAAACTGAGTTGTTGCTTATAATATAAGCAACTAATCATTAAAACTATGAACTACACTCTTTTTAGAAAATACTGTTCTGGAAAAGCTACATGGGAAGAGAAAAAAGAATTCCTTGATTGGATTGATTCTCATCCTGCACATAAGGAGGAATACATGCAAGCTAGAAGAATTTTTGATTTTCAGATATGGAATCCTGAATTACAGAAAAATGCTAAGTCTGATAAAAGGCTATATCTTTATTTTAAACAATGTCTTAAGGTAGTTGCTATCTTTATTTTTGCATGGGTTTTCTTTTGGTATTATTCTGCTAATGATGAGAAGAGCGCTCTCTGTCACTCAGTGTATGTACCTGCCGGACAAAGGGCTGAAATCTCTTTGCCAGATGGAAGTAAAGTTTGGCTTAATTCGAAAACAACTTTGACTTATCCACTTTGGTTTGGCGATAATGAAAGAATGGTAACCGTAAATGGTGAAGCCTATTTTGAGGTAGCAAAAGATACGGAACATCCATTCATCGTCCAGACTAAAAAGTATAATATTCAGGTGTTGGGTACAGAATTTAATGTGATTTCCTACGAGGACTATCCTTATTTTGAAACTACACTATTGAAAGGGTCGGTGAAGTTATCTTCTAAAGAATCTGGTAATGATATACTTATGCAACCTAATATGCGCGTTTCTGATATGGGAGGTCATATTGTTAATGAAATAATTTCATCAAAAAATCAGTTCTTATGGCGCGATGGTATCCTTTTCTTTAATAATGCATCTATTGGTCAAATTATGAAGAAACTGGAATTGTATTATGATGTGAAAATCATTCTGCGTAATGCTTCACTTAAAAATATAAAGTATACGGGAAAATTTAGAATAAAGTATGGAGCAGAGCAGGTGCTGAAAGTATTGCAGATATACAATGATTTTTCCTATCAGAAAGATGAAGAGAACAATGTGATAACAATACAATAATTTTAAATTTGAAAAAATGACTGCCTATGAGAAATAACTGATAAAAAAACACAGCAGGATAATGCGTCAACATTACCCTGCTTTCTAAGTCAATACAAGACTTTCTTGAACTAATTTGTATTAACTGATAAAAACACACGAATATATGAATAATAAATCAAATTATGGAGTAAATATTCCATTAAAATTTAATCGTGCCCTGAAAATTACCCTATTGTCTTCTTTCTTGTTAGTAGGGTTGGCATTTTTCACTAACATGTTTGCACAGAATAGTAAAGTAAATATCCCGTCAAGTTCATTATCTATTCATCAAATCTTAGAACAGATAGAAACTCAAACAGACTACTTGTTTGTGTATAACAAAGAAGAACTGAATTTGAATAAAAAGGTTAAACTAGCAAATATTAGTAATACGGAAGTGTACAAGGTGTTAGACCAATTATTCAAAAATACAGAAATAAGTTATGTAGTTGAGGGAAATAATATCGTTCTAAAAACAGGGAATCAGCCAATCCAAGGAAAACCTCATAAAAAGGTGACAGGTAAGGTGTTAGACCAAAATGGTGAACCTGTTATAGGAGCCAGTATTATGGTAAAAGGTGAAAAAGCGAATGGTACCATTAGCGATTTGGATGGTGCTTTTACATTGTCTGCTCCTTTGGGGGCTGTTTTAACAATATCTTATGTGGGATTTGTGACGCAAAATGTAGAAGTTGGTAATAAAGCATTAGATATTGTTCTTTATGAAGACTCGAAGGTGCTCAATGAAATTATTGTTACCGGATATGGAGCTGTAGCTAAAAAGAACCTGACTACTGCTATTGTTAAGGTGAAGACTGATGAAGTTTCTACATCGGCTGTTAGTAATATGTCTCAAATGTTAATGGGGCGTGCTGCTGGTTTGCAGGCGACTATGCAGAATGCGCAACCGGGTGGTAATGTTAGTATATCAGTGCGTGGCGGTGGAACGCCCATATATGTTATTGACGGTATTGTCATGCCTAGCTCTTCGCTTGAAAATTCTACCAGTATTGTGCCTGCTAACGTTAATCGTGGTGGACTGGACGGATTGAATCCTGAAGATATTGAGTCTATTGAAGTATTGAAAGATGCATCTGCTTCTATTTATGGTATCGGTGCTGCCAATGGGGTGGTACTTGTTACTACTAAAAAAGGTGCGGAAGGAAAAATGAAAGTGTTCTATAGTGGAAGTATGGCTTTGGTAAAAAACTATAAACAGTTGCCTATGCTTACTGGTGCAGAGTATATGCAATATGTCGATGTGTTTGGGAAAGAAACTTATTTGTTGAATCATAAAATGGGTGTATATGGTGATACAGAGTATGATAATGGTTATTCAAGGATTTTTTCGGATAATAAGATCGCTCAATCTTTGAATACCAATTGGTATGATGAAGTGTTGAGAACCGGTAGCATTTCTAATCATAATATTTCTTTGCAAGGAGGGACTAAAACATTGAATTATTATCTGTCTGGTCAGTATTACAAACAAGAAGGTACGGTAAAGAATTCTGATATGGAGCGGTTTGTACTACGTTCAAACGTATCTGCACAATTAGTAGATTTCTTTAAATTGACAACAGCTATCAATATTAATAGTAATAAATATAATAATGGTCTGGTAGGGCAGACTAATGGTGGCGGAAATCATTCAAATGGTTCATTGGTCGCTGCTATGACTTATCCAGCTTATTTGCCAGTTTATGATGAGAATGGGAGTTATACGCAATATTCTTATTTGCCAAATCCTGCGGCAATGAATAATATTTCAGATGTTTCGACAGGAACAGGTTTTAATGTGAATTTTACTGGTGATATTGATATAGTTAAAAACATGCTTACGGCTAAGCTTGTCTATGGTTATAATAAGGAGAATAGTGACCGGGATACTTTTATTCCATCCACTGTCTATTTTTCACAATTATATCAGTCTCGTGGTAACTTAGGAAAAAGTGATCGTACTTATAAAACTTTGGAAGCTACTTTGAGTTTTAATAAACAGTTCAGTGATAATTTTCGTATGGATGCTGTTGTAGGTGTAGGAAAGTACGTAAATACAGCGAAAGGTCAAAGCATTCGTTATACAGACATTCATGATACAATAGGTAATGATAATGTGTCTGCCGCCTCAGGTGAGAAGACACTGGGAAGTTGGCGGAGCAAGGATGAGAAACGTTCACAATTTGTAAGGGCTAGTTTTGATCTTTTTGATCGCTATGTGATTTCAGGCGTTCTTCGCCGTGATGGTACGGATAAGTTTTTTTCTGGAAAAAAATATGCTTATTTCCCTTCCGTTTCGGCTGCTTGGAAGATTTTTAATGAGAAATTTATGGAAAAGGTAGACTGGGTGGATATGTTAAAACTTCGTGCATCGTATGGTGTTACAGGCCGTGACAACTTAGGAACTACGCTTTATGGTTCGTTCTCTGCAAGTCCCTCTTATATTGTTTTTAATGAAGGAGCAGATCAAAAAATTACTTATTATTTGTCTGGTTTGGATTACCCTTCTGTGACTTGGGAAAAGACGATTATGAAGAATATTGGTTTGGATTTTTCTATATTGAATGACCGGATAAACGGTAGTTTTGATTATTTTTGGAATGATGTAACCAATATGCTTGGTACTGCTACTTCACCTGGATTATCTTTGTTAGCTACTTATCCTATTAATGGTGGTCATATTCGTCGGTATGGATGGGATTTTACATTAAATACAACTAATATTATTACGCATGGCTTTAAATGGTCGACCACTTTAACATTATCTCATTATAATTCTGTTTGGAAAGAACGAATGCCCAATTATACTTGGAAAGAATATGAACGACGTAAAGATGAACCGGTAAATGCTTTGTATTTTTATCGTACAAATGGTATTGTTAATGCTGATAAGAGTAATATGCCCGATTATCAACCCGAAGGATATCAGAACCCGGGATGTCCTATTATAGAGGACCTTAATGGTGATAGTAAAATTACAGTAGATGATGTTGATATGGTAAATGTAATTCCTTCTATTTATGGCGGATTGAGCAATAGTTTTTCATTAAAAAACTGGGAACTCGATGTCTTTCTTTACACGCAATTGGGTTTGAAGAAATATAATTATATATATACTTGGGCCAATGGTTCTTGGCTTGCTTCACAGAATATGAATCAGTCAGCATTAGTGAAAGAAGTATGGACTTCTGAAAATCCTAAAGGAACAATTCCAGGTTTGGCGGCTACCACATCGTCTTTTACGCTTCCTGGTGGTGCGGGAACTGATATTGGGTATGAAAATGCTTCTTTCGTGCGTGTGCGTAACATCACTTTAGGGTATAATTTCACCAATAAACAATTAGGAGTATTAGGTAAATTTATTAATACTATCCGTGTGTATGCTGATTTGCAAAATCCGTTTACGTTTACAAGTTTCAGATATTTTGATCCCGAGGTACAAACAGGAAATGCTAGTAATAAAGGGAGCAATGCAGAGTATCCTGTAGCACGTGCATATACGTTAGGTCTGAAAGTATCATTTTAAATAATTATTGAATAGAAAGAATATGAAAAGAGATATATTATACGCATTGTTTGTAAGCGGCTTAATGCTATTAGCTAGCTGTGAGAATAATTTTGAAGCACAGATCTATGGACAGCTTTCTACTACAAGTTTTCCAAAAACTGCTAGTGAATATGAAAATTATATGTTAAGCGCTTATTTACCTTTTCAAAATAAATGGAGTTATGTTTGGGGAGATGGTGGTACTAACTATCCATGGTATATTCCTTCTAATGGAATTTATCATGGCTTTGATACGTGTACAGATGAAGAGGCAGAATGGAATATTGCAGCTAATAAACAATATTGGACGGATATGACAAGATGTTATTTTGAAAACTTAAAGTCTATTTCTAAAAATAGTAGTAGTGGTACTAATCATTTTGAAAAGATCCGAGATGTTTCTCGAATGACAAAAATTGTGGGTGATATAGAAACCGCCACAGTTTTGACTGATATTCAGAGAAGTGAATGGCTGGGTGAAGTGCGTTTGCTTCGGGGGCTTATGATGTATTATCTTTTGCATTACTATGGTCCTGTACCAGTAATACTTGATCCAGCTTTAATTGGAGATATAGAGGCGGAAAGTAATCTGGTGCGTCCTACATTGGAACAAATGGTAGAATACATAACAGAAGATTTTCTTTATGCTTCTGAAAATGCTCCTGAAATACAAAAAGAAAAGGGGCGTGTAACAGCGGATTATGCTCGTTTTTGTTTGATGCGCCATTATCTGAATGAAGGGGCCCATATGAACGGGTATTATGAGAAAGCTTATGATTTGTATTCTCAGTTTACAGGTAACTATTCACTTTTTACCAGTGGGGAGAATCCTTATATTGATCAATTTAAAAAGGCTAATAATTGGAACTCAGAAACCATTATGGCTTTAAGTGTAGACCCGTCATCAACGGGTGGAAATACGGGGGGTAGTTTCAATTGTTTTATGGTATATTCATTACCCAAAGATTGTTCAGCTCGAGACGGTGAAGGTAATGTAACTCCGTTTCTTAACGGAAAAGGATGGGGACAGTATCTAAATGTAAGCAAATCTTTTTATGAAACATACGAAGAGAATGATTTACGTAAGGCTTCTGTTATCACTTCTTATTATAGTACCAGTTATAAAACTTGGGTGACCAGTGAAGATATAGGCTCTAAATGGAGCGGCTTTATTTTGAACAAATATCCTATTGAAGTAAATAACCAATATCAACCGGGAAATATTCCATTAGCTAGGTGGGCAGATGTACTGTTACTTTATGCTGAGGTCGACGTTCGGAAATCAAATACGGTGACAGCTAATGCTGTCAGTTGTGTGAATCAGGTCCGCCGACGAGCAGGATTAGGCAATCTTCCAGTAACGGCTACCTCATCTGTCGATGCATTCATGGATGCTTTACTCATAGAACGTGGCCATGAACTTTTATTTGAAGGATGCCGTAAAATAGATTTGATCCGTTTTAATAAGTATTACACCACTATGTCGGCATTTGGAGAACGCCGTATACCTACAAGCCAGTATGTTCCCATACCAGATTATGCAATTGAGCTGGCGAAGCAGTCGGGGAAAACTTTAGAGCAGTATTTTACTCGTGAGGATTATGATGGTCCTAAAAAATAGTTTTCATTGATGAGGGTTGCCTTTTTAAGGCAGCCTCATCATATTGTTACAGGATTTTTTAGAACCACTTTATCTTTCTGAAAATAACAAAAGCCAACGCAGACAATGTGATGGACGCCAAAATAATAAAACTAAAAGCATGTGGTAATGCATCTACATGTACATCTACATTCATTCCATAGAAACTAGCTATTAATGTGGGTACCATCAGAATGATGGAAATACTGGTCATGCGTTTCATGATGGTGTTCACATTATTGGATATGATGGAGGCAAATGCGTCCATAGTTCCGGTTAAGATATCGCTGTAGATATTTACCGTGTTATAAGCCTGTTTTAATTCAATGACTACATCTTCTACCAAATCGCGGTTTTGATAATCTTTTTCCTGGAAGATACTTTGCAATTTACCTACCATCACCTCATTTCCACGAATGGACGTATTGAAATAAACCAATGTTTTTTGTAGTTTCATCAATCTGAGCAGGTCCTCATTACGTATGCTCCTTTCCAATTCTTTTTCTGCGGCAGCTACATCATTGTTTATTTGTTTCAGATATTTCAAGAACCATACGGCAGATGAGTAAATTAACCGTAAAATCAATTCAAATTTATTAGGCACAATGATTCCTTTACGTCGGGTGTGGTCAATAAAATCAGGAATCATTTCAGTGGAGTGATAACACACGGTAACAATGATTTCATTGTTTGTAATGATACCGATGGGGATAGTGATATAAGGGATGCTTCCCTGTTGTTGCAGGGGGATTCGGATAATGGTCAGTAGCCAGTTGTCTTCCGTATCCGTTCGCGGACGTTCATCCATATCGGCGATGTCCTCTAAAAAAGCTTCGGGAACTTTTAATTCTTTAGTCAGAAACTCAAAATCACTTTGGTCGGGGCATTCTACATTCACCCAGCAGTTTGGCATCCATTGTGGCTTTTCTACAAAGCCATTCTCACAATAAAGATATTTTCTCATCTTATTGCCTCCTTTCGTTCGTTTATATCCGTTCAGAGGCATTCAGAGTAGTGATTGCCCTGTCGGATCAGTTAATACTATTGCACGTTCGTGGTATTGAATCGTCCATTTTTATTGATTGTTTTTTGTTTAAAGCGGTACAAAAGTACATAAAACCTTTAAAGGACAGACAGAAGTCAGGAGGCTTTTATATTTTTTTTAAGAATATCACCGGAAAGCAATCAGTGCCCGAGCAATGATGGTTTTGTCGCCATAGCACAGTTCTAACGTACTGTGTTTACCGATTAAGTTCCCTGGCGGAAACTATTGTTGTTAAAACATTTAGCATCCTTTTAATTACATGCAAAATTCACTTAAAAAATCGTTTGTCCAATACCTATTTATGATGAATCTTGTTCTATATAATCCTAATAATTAGGTATTGTGGAAGGTGCTGAAGTCGGCTACCTTTGCAAATGTAATAATTACAATTTAAAAATCAGTTTTAATTTAAAAATAAAAAGAGTATGGAACCAATTATTAATTCACAAGTTCCTGAATTTAAAGTTCAGGCATTCCATAATGGAGAGTTTAAAACCGTAACTAATAAAGATATTGAAGGTAAATGGGCTATTTTCTTCTTCTATCCTGCTGACTTTACGTTTGTATGCCCTACCGAACTTGTAGATATTGCTGAAAAGTATAATCAGTTCAAAGCAATGGGAGTGGAAGTATATTCTGTAAGCACCGATTCACATTTCGTTCATAAAGCATGGCATGATGCGTCTGAAAGTATCCGCAAAATCACTTATCCGATGTTGGCAGATCCTACAGGTGCTTTGTCGCGTGCATTTGGTGTGATGATTGAAGAAGACGGTATGGCTTATCGTGGTACTTTTGTAGTGAATCCCGAAGGCAAGATCAAATTAGCTGAAATTCAGGACAACAGCATCGGGCGTAATGCTGATGAACTTCTTCGTAAGGTAGAAGCTGCCCAGTTTGTAGCCACTCATGATGGTGAGGTTTGTCCTGCTAAATGGAAGAAAGGTGCTGAGACCTTGAAACCGAGTATTGATTTGGTAGGTAAAATTTAAAGTATAGAACTCATGTTAGATAGTGCGATAAAAGATCAGTTAAAAGGTCTTTTTGCCCAATTGGAAGCGCACTATACTTTTGACATCTTTGTCCACCCTCAGCACGAAAGTCGTGCCGAGTTGGTGGACTTGTTGGAAGAAGTGGCTTCCTGTTCGGATAAACTTTCCTGTCGGTTGCAGGATAGTGAAGGGCTGAAGTTTATCCTTTTAAAAGAAGGAAAGGATACGGGAATCACATTTCGTGCCGTACCTGGTGGTCATGAATTTACTTCTTTGTTGATGGCTGTTCTGAATGCTGACGGCAAAGGAAAGAATTTTCCGGACGAGTTTATTACCAGACGTATCAAGGCGTTACAGGGGCCGATTAGTTTGACCACCTATTTGTCTCTCACCTGTACCAATTGTCCCGATGTGGTTCAAGCTTTGAATATGATGGTACTTCTGAATGGTCAGATACGCCATGAGGCAGTAGATGGATCTATAAATGAAGAAGAAGTAGAACGGATGAAAGTACAGGCCGTTCCTACTGTATTTGCTGATGGTGAACAGATTCATGTGGGGCGTAGCAGTATGGGGGATCTGTTGGAGAAGCTGGAAGCCCGTTACGGTTCGGTGGAATTGGAAGCTGTTGAAACAAAAGAATATGATGTACTGGTAGCCGGTGCTGGTCCTGCCGGTGCGACAGCTGCTATCTACTCGGCTCGTAAAGGGTTGAAAGTAGCAATAATAGCAGAGCGTATTGGTGGACAAGTCAATGAAACGATGGGGATTGAGAACTTGATATCTGTGCCTCAGACTACCGGTAAACAGTTGGCCCAGGATCTGAAAAAACATTTGGCGGAATATCATATTGATATTTTAGAAAATCGCCGGATAGAGAAAGTGGAAGTGGCAGAGGGCATGAAAGTGTTGTCTGTGAAAGGTGGAGAAACGTACAAGGCTCCCGTATTGATCATTGCTACCGGGGCGAATTGGAGAAAATTGAATGTTCCCGGTGAAGAAAAATACATCGGTCATGGAGTTGCTTTCTGTCCTCATTGTGACGGACCATTTTATAAAGATAAGGAAGTAGCAGTCATAGGTGGTGGAAACTCCGGGGTTGAGGCTGCTATTGATTTGGCGGGAGTCTGTTCCAAAGTGACTGTATTCGAATTCATGGATACTTTGAAAGCGGATACTGTTTTGCAGGAGAAAGCTAAAAGCCTGCCCAATGTGGATATTATTACTAATACTCAAACGGTAGAGGTGTTAGGAAACGGTGATAAAGTGGTGGGGCTTATAAAGAAAGACCGTTCATCCGAAAAAGAAGAGATCTTTGCCTTGGATGGTATTTTTGTCCAAATAGGTTTGACTGCCAATAGCACTTTGTTTAAAGAATTGCTGGAAACGAACCGCATGGGTGAAATTCTGACTGATAAAAATGGCCGGACCTCTGTAAAAGGTATCTATGCTGCCGGAGATGTAACGGATGTTTCCTATAAACAGATAGTTATAGCAATGGGGGAAGGCGCCAAGGCTGCTTTAGCTGCATTCGAAGACCGGATGCGCGGAACGATTTATTAGTGATAAGTGGTTGGTGGTGAATAGTGGGTGCATATCGCAGTATTTACCACTAATCTTATCACTAAAAAATGCACTCTTTGTATGTATATTGGTGAGAATATGCTTTCTTTGTAGGTGAATCACCGTTTACAGCATTGATATGGCAGAATCGAGACGTACTTCATTGAAAGATTTGGCACAGATATTAGGTGTATCCATACCTACAGTATCCCGTGCCTTGAAAAATAGTCCCGAAATCAGTCGGGAACTTTGTATTAAAGCTCAAAAATTGGCAAAAGAGATGAATTATCACCCCAATCCTTTTGCTATGAGTCTCCGGAAAAATACTCCCCGTACCATTGGAGTAATTGTACCTGATATTGTTACTCATTTCTTTGCGTCTATTTTAAGTGGTATAGAAGATACCGCTATAGCAAACGGCTATTTTGTTATCATCACGACTTCCCATGAGTCATACGACCATGAGAAAAGAAATATTGAGAATTTGGTCAATATGCATGTGGAAGGTATTATAGGTTGTTTATCTCAAGAAACAACAGATTATGCCCATTGGTTGAGTTTGGATGATATGAATATGCCGCTTGTTCTATTTGATCGTGTTTGCATGCCTGACCGTTTTTCTACGGTAGTGGCTGATGGAGTATATTCTGCTCAGATGGCGGCACAGCACTTGTTGGATCATGGAAGCAAACGGATTGCTTTTATCGGTGGTGCAAACCATCTGGATATAGTAAGAAAGAGAAAACATGGTTACCTTGAAGCGTTAAGGGAAAATAAGATACCTATTGAGAAAGATTTGGTTGTGTGTCGGAAAATTGATTTTGAAGAAGGGAAAATAGCTACAGAAATTTTATTATCGCTTCCGGAGCCTCCCGATGCAATTCTTGCCATGAATGATACATTGGCATTTGCCGCTATGGAAGTGATTAGAAATCATAATCTTCGTATTCCTCAGGATATAGCGCTTATTGGGTATACAGATGAGCAACATGCCAATTATGTAGTGCCTCGCCTTTCGGCCGTCTCGCATCAGACTTATAAGATGGGGGAAGCCGCATGTCAGATGTTGATTGATAAGATTAAGGGAGATAAAAAAATCAGGCAAATCATTATTCCTACTTGTTTGCAGGTGAGGGAAAGCAGTATAAAAAGGAAGGATTGAGAACCGAAATGTATTTTAAGAAGAGAATAAGGCTGAACTCTTCACAAAGAGCCAACCTTATTTCTTTATATATTGGAGTATTATTGAGTGACCAACGTAATAATGGAACGTGCCGGAATCACAACTTTTTCATGGTTTTTGATGCTTCCCACCGGTAGAAGATTCTCTCCATCTTTATCCGAAGTACGATAGATTTTCCAGTTTTTTATAATTCCATTACGCTGATAGAAAGTAAACTCTTTATCTTCCGCTGCATAATTAATCATAACGAAAACCTCCTTTCCGTCTGTATTTTGGTATGCTGAACACATTAGTCCGGTTACATCTGTATCGCCTTCAGGAATGATTTTCCCTTGGTTGTCTTTGGCTATAATTGCTTTCCGAACAGCTCCCGGGCGTATAAATCTACTGTAGTTTCCCAAAGCCCACATTAATTTGGAGTCTTTCACCTCACCATTCAGAAAAGTCGGATCACTATACTCACGGATTAATCCGTCTTTATAATCTCCACCGATAGATCGCCACCATTGCCAACTGCGAGCACCTGCATATACAATGTCATGATGAATGATCCGTGCTACATATAATGCTGTCTTCATGGTGAAGTCATATCCTCCGCCTCCGCCGATTTCTTCGTCATTGCCCATGATACAGGTTTCTGTCTGCCAGAAATCCACCTTATACTTGTCTAAAGTATCTTTTAATTGACAACGGATATCGTGTAAATTATTCAGAGGAGTATTAGTCCAATAACTATGCCCTACTATCAGCCGGGGAACATTGGGAGTATCACCCAGATAGGTGGCTATACTGTCCGGATTAAAGAAAGACTGGATTTGATACCCCCGTTCCCAATTAGTCATGTGAGTATCGAACATACAACGATAGTCAGAGGACTCATTGACTAGAATCTGTGTGTCAATTTGGTTATTTACGAACTCTTTACTGATGAGGCGTATGGCACGGGCTATTTCGCGGTTGGTAGCCGGTGTACCTTCTTGTTTGGGGCCAATCCAGTTCCAATGCCCATCGGGCTCATTGAATGGACAGAGGTAATTGAACTTGATTCCATCGTGTTTCTCTACCCCTTTTATGACTTTGGCAAGAAAACGGGCAAAATTTTTATAATGCTCTTCCTTTAAGTTTAAGGTTCCTCCACGGCCTGTGTTGGTGGCAAGACCGTTTTGTGTGAAATATACGGGAGGTGAATTAAGAAATGCCAAAAAATTGTTTACACCCCGTTCTTTTGCCAGACGCAGGAAGTTGCGCTGCCCTTGTTGTTTATTCCAATTATAGTTACCATCTGCCTGAAGGAAACATTCGGCACGCATCCAGGGAGAGGCTATCTGGCTGGCTTCTCCTTGTTCCGCACTTCCGGATCCTACATTGAAACGCCATAAAGACAAGCCGATTCCTTTAGGTTGTCCGTTTTCATGGTTTTCCGTACTGAACAGCCAGTCGGCTACTTGGTTTTGTTTTTCTTGCGGCCATAAGCCGATAAATTGCATGCTCCAACAGTCTGATGCTCCGAAATAGTCCATGGTTTGACAGGGTTGGTCTGTTTCTATTTCAAAGTGAATGGCAGGATGTTGAGCAAACAGGTTTGCTGTTGCAAATAAAGAGAATAATAATGCTTTGTATTTCATAAAGTTGAGGGATTATTTCAGATTATAAATGACAGTTGTAACACTTTCCGAAGGCACAATTACTTGTTGGTCTGCCGTGACGTGTACCTCTTGCAAATTTTTGTTATTTGTTGTTGTATAAGTAGTGATGGAGCTTATTTCACTTACCCATTCTTTATGAATTTCGTTTAGCCGGACTCCTTTTTCTGATAGGTTGGTATAAACAGCAACAATTTTATCTTTTTTCGGTGAAATCCATGCTGACCCGAAGAAACTGGATGATTCATTCATGTTAAGCATGATACGGCGATAACCCGGTCGGATGAATAGGCTGTAGTTACCTAATACCCAAAGTGTGGGAGTAGCTTTATAAGTGCCTTCTTTCTCTATATCCCCATAAACTCCATCGGAGGGTTCCAGTGAAATCAGTAAGAAGCGGTTTTTGTGTCCCCAGCGGGGGATATCCATTGAGGTCCAGTAACTCCAGGAGGAAACTCCTGCTATAGTTAGGTCATTGTGTATTACTTTTGACATATAAAGTGCAATGTCCATTTCGGTTGCTTGGTCATAGCCTATAAACTCGGAAGAGCTGTATCCGTCGCCTAACATACTCCACTCACTTTGCCATATTTCTACATCATATTGTTGGGCTGCTTGGGCCAGTTGTTTCCGGACATTACGCATACCATCCCATGTGCCATCTGTCCAGTAGCTGTGGCCGCAGATAAGTTTCTTTACATGAGTCAGGTTGCCTATATAGGTGGAAGTTCCAGGTGTGAAAAATGCTGAAAGTACGTTACTGTGGGCGGCATCATTCTTAAATTTGTAGAGATATTCATAATCTCCAGATTCCCCTGGAAGAATATCAATAGAAAGACCGGCAGAAGTGATGGCGGTATCCAATTCACGTATAAGTCTGGCTACTTCATCATTAGTCCATCCGCTGCCTTCCTGGCCGCTGTCCCAATTATATTGGGGTTCGTTAACTGGTGAGATATGTGTCACTGGATATCCTTCGTTTACATAGTATTTTGCTACATCTGACATGTATCTGGCAAAGTCCGTATAACATTCATCCTTCAAATTAGAAACTCCTCCGCTATTGGAGAATCCTTTTCCGTTGGAGGTATATTGTACAGGAGGGGTATTGCTGAAAAGTACTATACTCTGACAACCAAACTCTTTGGCGCGCTGCAAGAAGTAGCGCTGCCCTTTACAGCGTGTCCAGTCTAATGTTAAGTCATCAGTCAGATAAGATTCTGCTCTGCGTGATTTATCTTCTATTCCACTTGCTTCACCTTGTTCTGTACTGCCACCACCTAGATTCACACGCCACATGGAGAGTCCTATACCTTTAGGTTGTCCTGATTGTATTTCAGAAGAGAATAGCAGTTCACTGATTTTGTCACGATTCGTTATCCAGCTTTTTCCTACGAAGGCAGGTGCCCAACAATCTGATGCGCCAAATCCTGTCAGAGTCTGAAAAGATTGTCCGGCATCTATGGTTACTGTTTTTTCTACGTTTATGCTGCTGTCCGGTTGCCCCGATGTATCCGGTGTTTGGGGAGAATCGTCACTGCAGGCTACAGTAGAAAAGAACAGTGGAAGAGTAAAAATATATTTTAGTTTCATTGTTTTAGATGGATTAAAAAATAGTCGCGGATAATCCTAGCAAACTATCCGCGACAGAATATAAAGACCTATTGAATGTTTAATTCCTGTAACAATCTGTTCTTTTTGGAAAATGATTAATTCCAGCCCGGATTTTGGGTGATAGAACCATTAGACATTGTAATCTCATATAAAGGTATCGGGAATACCATATCCCGGTTTTCGTTGAAGCTGATTCCTTTATCACTTGCCTCACCTTGATTTTCCCATTCGTAAATGTCGCGGGTAGCGGGATCTGTATTGTATTTTACAAATGTACCGTTTGCTCCCATCAGGTTACAAATCATTTTTTTGCCATTGTCATCTGTCCAACGGCGGATATCATAGATTCTGTTTTGTTCCCATGCCAGTTCCAAACGACGTTCTAGCCGGATAGCTTTGCGAAGCTCGTTTCCACTGGATGTGACAGCAGGTAATTTTACACGATTCCGTACCTCATTAAGGTAGGTACGTGCTGTACCATCTTCGCCCAATTCGTTGCAGGCTTCAGCATACATCAACAATACATCTGCATAGCGTAAGATACGATGATCTAATGGAATTTTGTCGATATTGTATACTTCCGGACGTTTTTCAATAGGTACAAAATACTTCCGGACAATACGTGCTGATTTATGTTGTGACGGATCTATAATATAACATTCGGGATCCCAACCGTACTTTTCGATATAATCTTTATAATTGGCGATTTTTGTGTTGTTTTCAACGAACTTGTCGAAGTTATTCTCTCCGGCAATTTCTGTACAACCGGTTTTAATGATAGTCCAACGTAAACGTTCTGTATCTCCTGCATCGATGTAGGCTTGTTCAAGGTTAGCGGTTGGCTGTCCCCAAGACCATCCGTCGCCGGGACCACTACGGGCACCGGTAATAACAGTCAAAGAACCACCCAATGCATAAGTTCCATCATACATATATTGTACTTCAAACAGACTTTCTTCGCTATTGTTATGGTCAACATCCCATACATCACCGAAGTTGTCGAGTAATTTATATTCACCTTCGTCGATGACTGTTTTCAATACATCATGTGCCTCTTGCCATTTGCTTTGGTAGAGGTAAACCTTTCCCAATAGGCCTAATGCAGCTCCACGGGTAGCGCGTCCCATATCTGTAGCAGCATATTGACTACGTTGTGGCAACACATCAGCAGCGGCTTTTAAATCATCTTCAATGAACTTATATACATCTTCGGCCGAAGCGCGGGTAATACCTTGTATTTCTTCGGGCAACAGGAAGCCTGTAATGAGAGGTACACCACCAAAATTCTTCACAAGTTCAAAATAGAAGTATCCACGGAGAAAACGTGCTTCGGCTACAAGCCGGTTCTTCATTTCTTCATCTGAGAAATCAGCTTGTGAAATGCGTTCCACTGCGATATTGCAACGTAGAATGCCTTTGTATCGATACTGCCAAAAGTTGGAGATGGCACCATTGCTTTGTCCGGTACCTTGATAGTGGGCCAAAGAAATATAGTCACTTTGACTTTGGCTGGTATTGCCCATCCAACCGTCATCACTACACATCTCGGAAAGCAACCATACTGTGTTGATATTCCACCATCCGCCAAAAGTTATGGCCTGGTAACAACCAGTAATAAATGCTTCGGCTTCTTCTGCACTTTGGAAATAAGTATCCAAATTTTGTTGCCCGCGCACTTCCTCTGTTAGGAAATCCTCACAAGAAGTGAATGTCAGCGAGGCAATCATTGTTAATATTGTTAATATCTTTTTCATGGTTTATACCTTGAGGGTTAAAATTTTAAATCAATTCCAAATAAGAAAGTACGTGGGTTAGGATAAGCGATGCCGTCAATACCGGTTTCAATTACACTGCCATCTTTACCAATCTGTGGACGTTCAGGATCCATACCTGAGTAGCCGGTGATAGTGAAAGGATTTTGAGCCGACAATGAGAGACGCAATTCGGTTCCGTTCAACCACTTCTTGGGGAGTGTGTAACCCACTTGTAATAGTTTGCAACGCATATAAGAGCCGTCTTCTACAAAGAAACTTGAAACGCGTGTGTAATTCTGATTCAAATCATTGTAGGACAGGCGAGGAATATCGTTGCTGGTTCCTTCGCCATGCCATGCTTTCTGCAATGTACCTGCCCAAACGTTTTGCCCACTTACACCGGAGTATAAACCTTTGGTCTTATTGAAAATATCATTGCCGAATGTACCATAGAAGTTGGCTGTGAAATCGATGTTTTTATAGCTGAAACCCAAGTTCAAACCTACCATCAAATCGGGATATGGGTTACCGATCCATGTTTTATCATTTTCATCTAGAACTCCATCATGATTCAAATCCTTAAAGCGAATGTCACCGGGTTGGGCATTGGATTGTACCAGCTTGCCATTTTCGTTGGTGTGAGCATAAACTTCATCCCAATTTTGGAAAATACCATCGGCTACGTAGCCGTAGAAGCGTGAAATCAAGCCACCGTCTTCATTACGGATAATTTGGTCGCTGTTGAAACCTCCAGTTTGGATAGGACCGTCACCGGAGAATTTAACAGCTTTATTTTTCACTGCGGAAAGGTTCACCCCCACATTATATCGGAAGTCTGCTACTTTGTCGTGCCAGTTCAGACTTAATTCCCAACCGCTAGCTTTCATACTACCTATATTCATCCATACTGTACTGTTCCAGTCGGGGTATCCGATGGCGAAGATATTTTGTTTCTGATAGAGCATATCAGAAGATTTCTTTTGGAAATACTCAAAGGTCATGTCTAGACGGGAGTCAAGGAAGGACATATCCACACCTACGTTCCAGTCTTCTACTGTTTCCCATTTTAGCAAATTATTGCCAACGCCTGATACCATAGTACCTGAAACACGTCCTGGAGTTGTACCGAATACATAATCAGATTGTCCTAACAAAGTCAGCGTAGCATCATTATCTATGTTTTGATTACCTACACGTCCCCAACCTCCGCGTAATTTCAAGTTACTGAAAATCTTCTGGTCTTGCATGAAACTTTCACTGATGATACGCCATGAAGCAGAAACAGAAGGGAAGATGGCATATTTGTTTCCTTTGGGGAAACGAGAAGAACCGTCTGCACGAATAGAAGCTGTTAGATAGTAACGATTGTCATAGTTATACATCACGCGTCCTAAATAAGATACTAATGTGCTGTAAGCAGTTTTACCTTCTGACTTTTGGTTTTGTGTACCGGCATTTACTTCCTGCATTTGATCCATATTATTAGGAACATCGTCACGTGAGGCTTTTGATTGGAATTCAGCAAAGCGTTCAGCTGTAAAGCCACCCATTACATTAATATTATGCTTTTCTGCAAAAGTCGTGATGTAAGTAGCAGTATTAGTCCAGTTCCAATCAAGCCATTCCTGCATTTCACGGGAAACATTACTTAATGTAGATTGTTCCAAAGCATCAATATAGAATTCAGGAGTGAATTTGTCTGTACGGCGGAAGTGTGCATTAGCGCCGAACTGCGTGCGCAGGGTCAGTTTTTGAATAGGGTTTATCTGTAAATAAGTATTTACAATTGTACCCATTTCACGGGAGTGGGAATTTTGGCGAGCCAATGAACCGGCAGGGTTCCACTCCTGGTTGTTGTAAGAACGCTGATAGTTATTGAATTCGTTATCCACCCATTGATCTTCCGGCTTGAATATAGGAGTTGTGGGGTCCATAGACATGGCAGCTGAAAAAAGATCGGGGGTATCATCCCATGATTCTACACGTGGGGCAATGTCGAAACCCATTTTTACATATTTATTAAATGTATATTCTGTATTAAGGCGTGCGTTGATTTTGTCCCAATAACCATAGTCATATTGTGAATTGTTACGGTAGTAACCCATACTCAGGTTATAAACCAGTTTGTCTGAACCACCGGAGATATTGAGTGAGTAATTTTGCACTAAAGCAGTTTTGTTGATTACTTCGTCCCACCAGTCTGTTCCTCCGGGATTGGTAGTAGCGCCTGTATCATTCCAAATAGAAGTTCCTCCGTCATTTGTGTATCGGGTATTGAATACTTCTTTATATTCGGCGGCATTAGCCATTTTGGGTTTTGACAATGTTTGGAAACCTGCAGATGCATTAAAACTGATATTTGTTTTTCCTGCCATTCCTTTTTTGGTTGTGATTAGAATGACACCGTTAGAAGCACGTGTTCCGTAAATGGCAGCAGCCGAAGCGTCTTTTAAAACTTCCATAGATTCAATGTCATTACTGTTTAGGAAGTTGATGTTTGTACCTACCGGCATGCCATCTACTACATACAAAGGATCGGTTCCGTTTACTGTTGTTACACCACGGATTAGAACTTTTGGTTGTGCGCCCGGACCACCACCACTGGTTACTTGAACACCGTTGATTTTACCTTGCAAGGCGTCCATTGCATTACCGGTTACAGTTTCGGTAATTTCTTTTCCTTTTACGGTAGATATAGAACTGGTCAGGTCACTTTTTTTCACGGCTCCATAACCAATAACCACTACTTCGTCCAGTAATTCACTGGCATCTTTCAGCACTACATTGATAACGGTTTGTCCGTTTACCTTTATTTCTTGAGTCTCATATCCTATGCTGGAGAACACAAGTACGGCATCCTTGGCAACATCGTTTAGTGAATAATCACCATCAATACTTGTAATAGTACCTGTACCTGTACCTTTAACTTGCACTGTTGCACCAATCATCGGTTCTTTATCTGAAGCCGAGGTTACTACACCTTTTACAGTGATGGTCTGCGCATAGCTACATAGACTTGTCAGCGCAAGACACAATAATAATATTTGCTTTTTCATATCTTAAATCTAATGTTACTTGTTAATTGGCCGGAATGAGTTTAGCTCTTTCCAAATGAGCGTCGAATATAAGTTTATAATTCCCTGTGACGTTCACTGTTGGTTTTGCCCAATTGTCACCTACATGATCGGGTTTGGTCCATGCCGGATTGGTATATTTGGCTTCTTTACCATAATATCCGAAGATCTCCGGTTCGTCCGAGTTGTCTACACGCCACGTGCAATAATTCCACCATCCGTCAGAGTGCCAGTTATGAATAACGAAATTCATTTTAGTACCTGCCTCTAGGAATAGGGGGGTATCCAAATAGAACAGGTGAGGATTGGTCTTATCTTGAGTGAAACGCAGGACTTCAGTTGGGCTACTGGTCATATATCCGAAATAGAATTCCTGTAACCACGAACCACCGTCACCCCATGTGTCAAGGCTGATAGAACCGTATGTGTGAGGTATGGGGTCTACAGCATCGGCAATTGAGTAAGTTTTCAGATTGTATGTACTGTTCTTCACATCAATATTAATTTCATAATAAACATTGGCTTGGTCAAGTACGATTGGCATTGCTGTTTCGGGATCGTCTGTCAGTTTGGTGTTATCCTCTGGATCAAGCCCGAAACAAATAGGAGTGAAGTCACTCTTTTGTGGTAAGAAGAATATTTTAGTTCCGGCTTTTTGACAGTAATAATTTGCTTTATACTGATATTCACCTGTATGTTCAATTACCATCGGTACCCCGAATATATCACTATTCAGTTCTTCGGCAGTTGCCACATCTGCCAGATACATTTTGGGAAAATCCGGCATTTCTGAGATATTCAATACACTGGTGGTAGTGGTTGAGTTTTCTTTCTTGTCAAAAGCGGTAATTGTCACATTATAACTTTTCGGTTCATTGGGGAATACTATTATTTCGGCAAAGTTCAATGAACTTTTTCCATCAGCATCTACACGGCGGTTGTCAAACCCGTCTATACCTGGAATATTAATTGTGACATAATCCAATGCACGATCATCTGTAGCCGTGAACCGAAGATTGAATTTCGTTTCATTTTTCATTAATACTGTAACAGTGGCATCCGGGGCAGCTGAAAATACCGGAGCTGCAAAATCTCCGTCCATTGTGATTAATACATCTTGAGATATACTGCGTCCTCCTACATCGGTTACAGTAACTTTGACTGTGAAACGTTCGCCGATTTCATTTCGGTTTATGTCAAAGTAATAACTTAAATCATAACTCTCTTGCGGAGCACCATAGATTTCGATTAAATCAATTGTCTTGTTCAAATGCAGGTCGGCACATTGTAGGCTGATAGAAGCAATACCGTCTTTGTCTTCTAATGTCCCTTCAATAGTAAATCGATGTCCCGCTCCGGACTCGATGTGGTCTGTTGCTAATGTCATTGTTGGATTTTGCCCGTCTACATCGGGGTAGTCGTTATCATCACTACATCCCGTACATAGGTTTGCAGTTACAAGAAAAGCCCATAACATGGCACCATACAAATGTTTCTTTTTCATATTTTATTAGTATTTGAAGATTAAACATCTACTCTAATAGAGGACGAATTAAATTCGTCAGTGGTGCAAATGTACGTGAAGAAGAATTAAAATCCTGATATAAATCTTGCAGAAAAGGGAGGTAAATCTTGCAATGCATGATTTATGTATCTAAAATACAGACTTTATTTGTATTTTTGAACCATATTATTTAACAATGTGTACACTGATGCTATGAGAAAGATATTCGTACTTTGGCTCTTGCTGCTGTCGGTTGTTTCATTGGCACAACCTTATTCTGTTAAGCAGCTTGGTATAGAGAAGGGATTATCCAATAATTATGTGGTGAGCATTGCTCAAGACAAACAGGGCTTTCTGTGGTTTGCCACGGAGGAAGGGTTGAACAAATTCGATGGTACCCGTTTCATTACTTATTTGAAGAATGAAGATTTGACAAGGCAGGGTATAACAGGCAATGAACTGAATTGTTTGTTGGATGATCCTCAGGATTCTATCCTTTGGATAGGCACGCAAAGGGCCGGTCTGAATGCGTATGACTATGTAAATAACACTTTTCTTTGCTATAGGCATGATGGCGAGAACCCCGAAAGTCTGATAACGGATGATGTTACTAAGATTGTGGCAGCTACAGATGGTAATCTTTGGATTACGACATATTGGCGGGGAGTAGATTATTTCGATAAAAAGGCTGGAAAATTCATTCATTACAATACTCAAACAGTTCCGGGATTGGCTAGCGATAATATTTGGTCGGTTGTTGATGGAGGAGATGGAAAGTTGTATATGGGGCATGTGCATCATGGATTCAGTGTGTTGTCTCTTAAAGATAAAAAAGTAAAGAACTTTATGCATGACCCTGAAGATCCGGTCAGTTTGCCAGGTAATGGGGTAACTTGCATTTATAAGGACTTAAGCGGTAATATTTGGCTGGGAACAGACCGGGGGCTGGCACTGTTCAATCCGGAAGCCGAAAATTTTATCCATTTTCATCATAGTGAGGACGGGGTTCCTCATACCGTATTTGATATCAGACAATTTGATGGGAATAAACTTTGGATTGCCATGGAATTTGGAGGAATAGCCATTTTGGATTTAACGCAACGTATGTTTCTTTCTCCTGACCAAGTGCGTTTTCAATATATAAAGGAAGGGGATGATGAATACAGTCTCTCTAATTCTACTGTACGTTGTTTGTTTCAGGACTCCTTTAAAAATGTATGGGCTGGTATGTGGGGAGGTGGAATTAATTTTCTTAGCCATGAATCTTCCTATTTTAATGTTTATAGTTATTCTCCTATCCAGCATTCGGGTAGTAGCCTGAATAATAAGACAGCAAGTAGTGTATGCGTAGCAAGGGATGGAAAGTTATGGATCGGAACCGATGGGGGAGGCATCAATGTATTTGATAAAGGCAAGCGGGTGGCGGTTTATAAAGAAGAAACCGGTGATTTGACTGATAATTCCATACAGGCTGCACTTTGTGATTCGGAAGGAAACCTTTGGTTTGGATCGTTTATGGGAGGAGTGGATTTTTATGATGTGAAAAAGAAAAGTTTTCACCAGATTTTTCCTAAAGATAAAACAGGGGAAGATGTGCGTGCACTGTATGAAGATGCAGAATATGTATGGATAGGAACTAGTAATGGCATCTATAAGGTACGCTTGCATGATAAAGGCATTGCAGATCATTATACAGTAGAGAATAATCTGGTGAGATGTATCTCGAAAGATAATCTTAATCGTTTATGGATTGGTACTTTCGGAGGAGGATTAGGGGTTTTTGATGAACATTTTCAGTGCGTTAAACTTTTTAACGTGACTTCTCTTTTTCCCTCTAATACTATCAATACTGTTTATATGGATAGTCAGAACAGAATGTGGATAGGAACGGGAGAAGGTCTGGTTTGTTTTCCATCCTCTCAGAGTTGGGACTATAAAGTATATCGCAGTGAGGAGGGTCTGTCCAATGTCCATATACGTGCCATTACGGAAGATAATCATGGAAATATATGGGTGAGCACCAATAAAGGTATCAGCTGCTTGTTGAAAGACAAGGAGGTTTTCTATAATTACGATCATTGGGATAATGTGCCTATGGGCAATTTCATGAGTGGAAGTGTGGCAGAAGCTAAGGATGGAACACTGTATTTTGGCTCAATCAATGGCTTATGCCGTTTTAATCCAGATCAGGTATTGGAAAAACGAGAGTCACCTGCTGCAATTATTACTGAGATGCGTATATTCGGCCCGTTGCGTGATACGGACAGTAATGAAAAGGTGATGGCGCTTGAAGGCCAGTCGGAAGTACGTTTAAGCTATATGCAAAATAACTTCAGCGTCACCTTCAATATACAGAATTATGCCTTGGCCGATCAAGTGGAATATGCTTATATGTTGAAAGGGTTGGAAAATTCATGGTATACAGTAACCGATCCTAATAATGTGACTTTCCGTAATATACCTCCGGGAAATTATTGTTTTCAGGTAAAGACAAGAATACGGAATCAGGAATGGGCGGATGAGATAGCTTCTCTGGATATCCGTATTGACCCGCCTGTATGGCTTACGTGGTGGGCCAAGTTATTTTATATTCTTTCGGGTGTTTCTGTCCTGTATTTTATTCTTCATGCCTATAAAAAGAAACTGGATATGGAGTCTCTCTATGAGTTGGAGAAGAAAAATCATGAGCAGGAACAGGAGCTGAATAATGAGCGTTTACGTTTCTATACCAATATCACACATGAGTTGCGTACTCCTTTGACGTTGATTCTGGGACCGTTGGAAGATATGCAGAAAAGTAATTCTTTATCAGGGAAAGATTCACAGAAAATATCGGTTATCCATCAAAGCGCCATCCGGTTGTTGAACCTGATTAATCAGATACTGGAGTTCAGAAAAACGGAAACCCAAAACAAGAAACTATGTGTAAGTCGTGACAATCTGGCAGCCCTTGTACACGAGATCGGACTGAAGTATAAGGAATTGAACCGGAAACCTGAGATTGATTTCTGTCTTGAGATTGAGCAGGAAGATATGTCTTTGTTTTTTGATAAGGAGGTAGTAACGATTATACTGGATAATTTGATCTCCAATGCTATAAAATATACAGAGAAAGGAACTATAACTTTAGGATTACATCAGGTGGTCCGGAATAATATACACCATACGGAAATCAGTGTGAGTGACACCGGTTTCGGTATTGCTCCCGATGCATTGCCTCATATTTTTGACCGTTATTATCAAGAGGGAAGCGAACATCAGGCTTCAGGAACAGGTATTGGTCTGGCTCTGGTAAAGAACCTGGTAGTTTTGCATGAGGGGGAGATCAGGGTTGAAAGTTCTTTGAATGTGGGAAGTACTTTTTATGTCAGTCTGCTGACGGATAACACGTATCCTCATGTGCTGCATGCTGACTCGACGGAGAAAACTTCCGATGAAAAGGACGAAAAAGAAGAAAATACAGAACCTGTGCATAGTGGTAAGCGTATTCTGCTGATAGTGGAAGATAATAGGGACATCTGTGATTATATTGTAGAATCTTTCTCGGACGATTTTGAAGTGAGGACTGCCGCCAATGGTGAACAAGGTTTGGAACAAGCGTTGGGCTGTATTCCTGATATTATAGTCAGCGATATCATGATGCCGGTGATGAACGGTATCGTGATGTGCCGGAAATTGAAAGAAGACTTGCGTACCAGCCATATTCCCATTATTTTGCTGACGGCAAAGGACTCTTTGCAAGATAAGGAAGAAGGGTATCAAGTAGGTGCTGACTCTTATCTGACAAAGCCTTTCAGTGCTACTTTGTTGCATAGCCGTATCCATAATTTGCTTGAATCCCGCAAGTTGTTGGCAGAGCGTTTTAATACGAATTCCATACTCATTGACAAACGTGCGGCAGTAACCGAGTCTATGAATAAATTGGATAATGAGTTCCTTGAGAAGATTAACAAGCTGATTGAAGATCGTCTTTCTTCTGAGAAGATAGACATCGGCTATTTGTCGGACGCCATGTGTATGAGTAATTCTACCCTATATCGGAAGATGAAGGCATTGACCGGACTTTCCACCAATGAATATATCCGCAAAATAAAGATGCAATATGCGGAACGTCTGTTATTAGAAGGGAAGTACAATATTTCAGAGGTCGCATTCAAGGTGGGAATTAACAGTACGGTCTATTTCCGTCAGTGTTTTAAAGATGAATTCGGTATGGCTCCTTCTGATTATATGAAGAAGATAAAGCCGGAATAGGGGGTTATGTAAGCCGTTTCTTCCATATAGTTAAGCCTTTTCTTACAGTCATCTGCTACAGTCTCCGCCAGTGGACTGTAAGGTCTGCTTGGGTGGACTATACAGTCTGCTGCAATGGACTCTACGGTCCATTGGCGGAGTCTGTAGTAGGTAGCCGTAAGAAAGGGCTTAATTGTAGGCAAGAAAAGCCTTAGCTAATAGGGAGATTGGACTTTGAAGGAAAGTGCTGTTTCTCAATTTGTATGTTTATAAATGATTGTAGAATGCTTTTACCGTTTCCCATTTATAATAAGGGGCAATAGGGCTGTCAATGGGTAATTTGACTTCATTTTCATTATGTAGCAATTTTACAATAACTTCTCCTTGTTTATTCTTGAAAAAGATTAATTGAAGGTTGGCTCCCATAGGTGAAACACGGAAATCTTGCCAGGCCAGGTAATATCGGTCGGGATCTGTTTCTTGATTGGAGCATCCTTCTACTTGCATGAGTGCCAACAGACGGATCAGGTTGGTATCATGTCCGAAACGGAGGGTGGCGCAAGGAGTTCCTTCACGGATGGCGCGGTCGGCACTTTCTATAATATTCTTCAATAAAGATTTTGCACTCTCGGGGGCTGCTCCCTGATTGACGGGAGCATTGGCATTGCAAATATACATCCGATAATTCACAGACTGCCAGATACCGAATAATTCTTCTTTTTCAAACAAATCATAAAAGGATAGAGGCAACTCTACATCTTGCATGTCGGAAGCAATCCAATAAAGTCCCATCATGAGCTCGCGGGGATTCCTGACTTCTTTGGGATTTTTGAAAAGTGAAGCGATTAAACGTTCCGGATGAATATGATTTTCTTCGAATGTATGGAAAGCTGTTCTCCATGGCGCACTTGCCGAACCCAGCTTTTCGGCTTCGGGTGAAGTATAGGCAATGTAGTCCATGTGTCTTTGGTTGGCTTCGCGGGTGATCTGGAGGGAGGGGTTTAGTTCTTTCAGTTGTTCTGTGAATGCGGACATGCTCATGATACAACGTACGGAAACGCTGGAACGCGCTGATATGTTGGCGCTGTCCCGGAATATATGGGGATATTGTTGATAAAGCCGTTTGGCAATGGCTTTGTGTTGTCGTTCTCCTAATGGGGTCAGGTTTCCTCCGCGCCCACGGGCATTTTCCCATACTTTCTGGAGTCTGAGCCTCACATCTTCACCTAAATCGGTAAGTCCTGATTTATTGTGAAACGTATCAAAGACACGAATGACTTCTAGATAACGTTCGTCCGAAGTCATCCAGCGGGACCCATGGCGTCCGTAATGGCTGACGTAGAAAGGACTGTAACCTTCGGGTACCGGAGTTTGTATGCCGTTTGGTGTGGGATAAGCATAATAGATGCTACCCATTTTTTCCGGGCTTTGGATGATTTCTTCTTTCAGATTGTGTGCGGGGAGAGCTATAGGAGCTACTTTCCAATTGATGCCGAGCGGATTATTTTGTATTTCCCATATCAGAGGGAAATCCGGATTATCCATAATCCACATTTCGCATCCGTCTACTGAGTCGTTTACATGCAGTAAGGAATAGCCCATAGCTTGTGACTTGGTATCAGCCAGCTGGTATTCTGTCTGATTATAATGAAATGCCTTTTGGCTTTTCAATTCCTGAAAAGCGGTTGCTGAAAGTAGGGCAAAGGTCTCTTGAATGGGGAGACAGATATGCTGTCCGTCTTCCGGCTGTAAGAAGCTTAGTCTGACCGCCGTTTTTAAAGCTTCTTGGGGCATGGCGTAGCTGCCTGATTGCCATCGGGTGTTTCTTTCAATTCCCCAATGCAGATAAAGGGTGTCGTTGGACTGATTGAAAGTAAATTGGTACTTTCGGGTTTGTCCATGCAGTTTGAATACAAATAATAGAGGGTTGGTAATGATATCTTGTGCCATTACATTTCCCATCAGGCTGCCGATAAGCAGAAAGCATATAAAAAGTTTTTTCTTCATCGTATGTTACTCTTTAGATTCTGGAAATAGTTTGCTCCCCCAGTTACCGGGACTGGGGCCCATTTTTAAAACCAACTCGCCTCCTTTGATGATATCATTATGGCGGATGGCGGAATATGGATAATTCTTTCCATTTAATAAAATCGACCGGATATACTTGTTCTTTTCGGAAAGCCCTTCGGCTTTGATCGTGAATGTTTTGCCTTCCTGTAAATGGAAACGACTCTCTGTCAGTAGAGGGGTATGGACTAAATAATAGTCTTGTCCGGCATTAGGGTACAACCCCATCATGTGGAATACCAACCACGATGACATGGCTCCGGAGTCATCATTTCCGGGAAGGCCGGCAGAACCGTCATTATAGTTCTTCTGGATAATTTCATGGATGCGGTCGCCGCTTTTATCCGGACGCCCTACCCAGTGGTATAGGCAGGGAGTGAGGAAGGAGGGTTCATTATTCACATTGAAGAAACCCTTGTCAAAGAAAATATCCAGCCGTTCGTCAAACTTCTCTTTTCCGCCACATTGTTCAATGAGTCCGGGTACGTCATGCGGAATGCTGAGTGAATATTCCCAGGAGGAGGCTTCATAAAAGAACATGTTCCACCAAGGAGTATACCAAGGGCCTTCAAAGGTAACGGGGGTATATGTGAAGGTGGGTTTCTGGATATGGGAGTTTCCGAAAGGTATTTTGTCTAACCAGTTTCCTTCTTTATCCCGGGGAAGTATGAATCCTTTGACTCCTGCATGTTCATAATCGGCCCGCCACAAGTTCTTCCAGTTGGAAGATTGTTTCAAGTATTGCTGGTACAAGTCTGTCTTGCCTAGTCCTTTTGCTACTAAGGCTATGGCATAATCACAATAGGAGTATTCTATTGTGCGGTTTCCGGCTCGGGGAATACCGTATGGAATATATCCCAATTCCAGATAAGGAATCAGTCCGCCTCTTCCCTCCGCTTCTTCGTTACCTCCAGGCGGTATAGTCGCATCTTTCAGCATAGCTTCCAAAGCCAGATGGTAATCTATGTTTGGTAGTCCTTTTACAAATGCATCGGCTATAACAATTTCGGCGTTGGAGCCGCCTTGTGTCCGTCCGTTACAATTTCCGCTTCGTGCATCAGGCATGTAGCCGTCCCGTTTATAGATATTGATCAGTGAACGTACAATGTCTGTTTCTCTTTGAGGGTCAATCAGTGTGATAAGTGGAGTTGAGGTGCGGTAGGTGTCCCAGATAGCATAAAAATCATCATAATAAGGTTCCGGATCACTCCATAATGGATTTTCACCGGTACGGTCTACAGGCATTAACATGGTATGGTAGATACCGGTATAAAACATACGCTTATATTTTTCGGGTGTATTTGAGGCTATATCAATGCGTTGCAATAAGTTTTCCCATTGTGCCAATAAGGCTTGCCGGGTGTCCTCAAATGACCAATGAGGTATTTCGTTCCATACATTCTCTCTGGCTTTGAGAGAACTGATAAATGAAATTCCGACTTTCAGTTGAATGGTATTTGCAGAAGAAGGGAAACGCAACAAAGCTCCGGTTTTTTGTTGGGAGTCTGGCTGGTATCGTTCATTGCTGATCTGGCTTCCTTTCCATGTGGCCGTTTGTACAAAGGGATGGTCGGTTACTGCATAAAAATAAACGGTGTAGGCACGTCCGTTATTCCAACCTCCGCGAATACGGGTATATCCCATTACTTCGTGATCGGATATGATTTGAATTTCCGAACCTACAAATTGTTGTGCTTCGCGGGCATCGGGGGTCGGTTGTTCACCCAGGAAGAAGCCGGCGTCAACCAACAGGGATTTTAAGGAATCTTCGGGATAGGTGAATCGGTAGAATGAGGCGCGTGGAGCAGTTGTTATTTCAGTATATATGCCTGTTCTCTGGAATTCGGTAGCATAATAGCCCAAGCGGATTGTTTCATCTTTGCGATAGTCTATATGATTGAGCTGATCCATACCTTTGCCAAAAGGCATGACAAGTATGTTGCCATATTTAGGACCTCCTCCTGTCCCGCTGACGTGTACTTGGGAGAACCCGTTGACTTGTTCGGGCATAGGCAGCCAACCACTATTGGGATGGACAGTGCAATCGGGCGATGGTTTCACCATACCATAAGGGCAGGAGGGACCGATAAATACCCGTCCCAGTCCTTCCGAACCGATTCTGGGATCTACGTAATCAGAAAGTCTGGCTTCCTGTGCCGCGACCGTCACGGGCAGCAGCAGGAAGACCAGTCTTAACAAAGAAACTTTGAATGGAATGTGGGTCATAATTATTTCTTGTTTATTTTTACACGTATTGTATTCTTCTCTTTGATATCTCCTCCGGCTTGTGTCAATTGAGGGAAGGCCCAATAAATGTTACAGCCGGTAATCCGGATATCCGAAGCGGTGTCCAGATAGAAAGCATAAGTCTTGTCATATACAAAACCATCTCCGTTACAAGGACGTTTGTCATACACACCGCCTTCATAACCGGTACGTTTTAACAACTTGACATCTATTTCATCAAAATAGATATGATGCACTTTCTCCGGAGTGTCTCCCCCTACGAAAATGCCGTTTTCACTAGTGCATTTAATCTGATTGAAGAAAATGTTGCTGACTTCTCCCGAGTGTCCTTTCGTTGCACCTTTGGGGAAACGCCAGCCTGCATCTTTATGATTGCCTACGGCACGAGGGTATGAGGTGACATAGATAGGTTCCGCTTTACCCCACCATACATCAGAATAGAACATACAGTCTACTAATATATTGGAGAAAATGACATTGCTCACAGTACCTTCATCCCGGTTTTGTATGCCGATGCCCCGGTTGCTGTTTTTGATAATGCAATTATTGAATAATACATTATCGATCTTGTCCATATTTTCCGAGCCTATCTTAATAGCGCATGAACGTGAAGTCATGACACAATTAGTCACTACAATATCTTCGCAAGAGCCATATTCTTCAAATTCCCGACGATTCTTCAGGCAAATGCAGTCATCGCCCGATTCAATGAAGCAGTTCGCTATACGTACTTTTTTGGAGTGATCCACATCAATACCGTCGCCGTTGCGTATTTTTAGATTATTCAATAAAGAGATGCCGTCAATCAAGGCATCGTAACAGCCTATCAGGTGTATTGTCCAATAGGCGCTGTTCCGGATCGTGATGTCACGGATAACGGTTTTCTCCACATTGATAAGGGTAAGCACATGTGGGCGTGGGTCAAAATCAGTGACGGGCTTCAGCTCGTAGGAATCATCCAGCTCTTTGCCCATGAAGGCGATTCCGTTTCCGTCTATTTCTCCTGTACCGGTAATGGATATTTGTTTTAAGTCTTTTCCACTGATCCACATCATTCCTTCGCCACGGTTTTCGCGGAATGCGCTTTCTGTATAGATGCTTTCATCGGGGTTGGCCAGCAATCGGGAGTTGGGTTCCAGATGAAGGTTCACATAAGATTTCAAATATAGCGGACCGCATAGAAAGGTGTGTCCGGCAGGAATGATTACGGTTCCGCCACCGGCAGCGGAACAGGCATTGATGGCGCGTTGTATAGCGGCGGCATCATCTGTTTGTCCGTCTCCTTTGGCTCCATAGGTCATGATGTCGTACGTGTTCCCTTGATGGGAAGTACTGCATCCTGTCACAAACAACAGGAGGCAGCATAAGAGGCTGATGATAGTTTGTTTCTTCATATGGATTGTTTTTTATTTTTTGTACTTATTTCATGTTGTCGGGAGGCAGGCTGAGGGCGGATGCTCCCCAGCTTGTATTAGGGTTCAGGCCCATCTGGAACTCTAATGTTCCTCCCTGTACTATATCTTGGTGTGTAAAGTAATTCTTGTCATATTCTTTTCCGTTTAGTTTTGCTGACTGGATATATATATTTTTTTTGTTGGCGTTGTGGGCTAATATGGTGAATGTCTTTCCGTTTTCCAAGCGGATACTCATCCGGGGAAAAGAAGGACTTCCTATTATATAATAAGGTGTACCGGGACATACCGGATAGAATCCCATAGCAGAAAATACATACCAGGCAGACATCTGTCCTGCATCATCATTACCTGACAGACCACCGGGAGCGTTCAGATATTCTGTTTCCATAATATGACGTACCTCCCGTTGGGTTTTCCAAGGTTGTCCGGCATAGTTGAAGAGGTAGGCTATCTGATGACAAGGTTCGTTGCCGTGCCAGTAGCGGTGTTCGCTGAACATGGAATCCAGTTTGGCAATGTATTTTTCTTTTCCGCCCATACATTCCATAAGTCCGTATATATCATGGGGGGCATACCAAGTATAATGGCAGGGAGCTCCTTCGGTGATGAAGCGGGTGAAAGAAAAGGCGTTACCGGCATCGGTGAGGAAACTTCCGTCAGCGTATCTGCCTTGGGCATATCCGGTGCTAGGGTTTATTACGTTACGGTAATATCGTGCACGTATCATTAATGTATCATAAAGTCCTGTTTTTTGTGGATCAGGAAAGTAATCATCTGATGTTTCCAACTTTTGCAGGACTTGGGCCAATACGAAATCATCGTATGCATATTCTAAAGTACGTGACACTTGTTCGCAGGTATGAAAGGCTTCCGGTACGCTGTCTTCCAAAGGAATGTATCCATATTTCAGATAAGAATTCAAAGCACGCCGTCCCATTCCGTTTTTATATTCTTCATAGGTGGCGGGAGTCCTGAATGCGTTCCGGAGCATTCCTTCGCAAGCTTTGTTGATATCAAAATTACGGATTCCTTTGATATAGGCATCTCCCAGTGCGGAGATGCAATGATCGCCTATCATGGCTGCGGTATAACTGTTCCAACAAGGAAATATAGGCAGCCAGCCGCCTTGTTCATATTTGTCCACCAACGATTGCATCATGTCTCCGGCTTTCTTTGGGGTTAGGATATTGACTAAAGGATGGAGTGCACGGTAAGTATCCCACATACTGTAATCTTCATAGTAATTTCTACCGTTGGCTGATTGTCTGAACGGGTGTCCTGTGGAAAAAGAAGGATAGCGCCCGTCTACATCATTGAATGTACGTGGCAGGAATGAGGCACGGTAGAGTGCTCCGTAAAATTTCTCTTTATCGTTTCGGTTGTTTGTCTGTACTGTAACTTGTGAAAGCCTTTGTTCCCAGATGGAGTTCAGTTCCTGTCGGGTGCGGTCAAAATCCCAATGAGGTATCTCGGTGTCCAGATTCTTTTGAGCGCCTTCCATGTCAGTAAAAGAGGAAGCGGCTTTGATTAATATGGGTCCTTCTGAGTGTATTTTGAACCGGAGATATGCACCTATACTTGTTCCATCGGCTATCTGTCGTTGTCCGGCGAAGAGACTGTCATGCCGGAATGTACCATATTCTTCTATTTCATTTTGATATTCAATGATAAAGTACCCGTTGTATCCGGCGGGTTCTCCCCAGCCTTGATAGATGCGGTGGACGGGATTGTATCCGCGTATCTGTTTTTTTATGGTATCGATTTCAATATATCCTTTCCCTTCATCACTGTTAGGATTGACTATGAGATAAGCATCTTCCGGTTGGTTATAAGTGAATCGGAAAATGGCTGAACGGGAACGTCCGGTCATTTCTGCAAAGATGGAATAATCTTTGAGAAGGACAGAGTAATAGGCGGGCGTTGCTGTTTCTTCTTGGTGAGAGAACAGGCTTCCTCTGTCTTGGGGAAGATATTTCAGTGTACCCGATACAGGCATCAAGGTCATGGAACCGTAATCCTGTGTACAACCTCCGACAATCCAATGTGAATTGCGGAAACCTTGTATTTTCGTATCTTTGTAATAATAGGGAGCCTTACATTTTGCTTCTGTATCTTGTGTTTGGGGAGTCCAAAAGTTCATTCCGTTGGGCTCTAGAACAGCAGGCAGCGTTTGCCCGTACTCTTCGGTATTTTTGCCGAAAAGTTCTGCGGTGTGGGTTGCGCTTGGTGCAGTGCCCGTACGGGTATCTACGTAGAACAGTAGGGATTCTTCCTGATGACCGATACAAGCAGTAAACAGGCTGCATATAATCAGCAGGTAAGATAGGGTACTTTTCATAGCTCTTCTTGGAAAAGGGTTATTTTTTAATCTCCTGATGGAGTATTTTTATAAAGAGTTCCGGCCGGTCCAGATTGACTAAATCGGGATGGACTTCAATCGCTTTTTTATATTCTTTTTCACTCGCATTCTGAATAGCAGCCATTATCTTGATATGATTGCTTTTGCAGAATTCTTTGAATTGATGAGTGATATTGAGGATATCTGTTTCTACATAGGCCGGGGTGCATATTTTCATCCATTTCTCCAAAGCCGCTATATTGGAGGCATTTACTTTAATCTTCATTTCCGGAGCGATTTTGATAAATTCTTTCAGCATTTCTGAGTCTGCAAACCAGAAGAAACTTTTATTTTCATATCCTTTTTGGCGTACTAATGTAATCAAATCTTTTATCGGAGTTCCTCGTTTTACATCAAAAAAAATGTGTGCCTTTCCTTGTAGGGTATCTAGCATTTCGGCTATACGGGGTACGTGAATGCCGGTAAATCGAGAACTGAACCAACTGCCGGCGTCTAATTTTTCAATATCTTTGGATAGCATATCTTGAATGGGACCTTTACCGTTGGTAGTACGGTCTAAAGTTTCATCATGCAGATTATAAAGTATATTGTCTTTACTTTTGCGCACGTCCACTTCTATCCAGCCGGCTCCATGTTTCAATGCAGCTAGAGCTGATGGAATGGTGTTTTCCGGCGCTATATGGTTCGCTCCTCTGTGTACTACGATTTCGATAGAGTCCTGGTACATCATTTTATGGGCATGTATAGGAAATGGGAATAATACCAAGATGGATGTCGCGATATGAAGTAATAAGATTTGATGACGTTTCATGAATTATTTTTTGCTTTAAAGGTTTTTATAAGAGCTTGCCGTAACAAGCCCTTATAAAAACTTATTTAATTTATCAATAACCGTAATTTTGCTTCCAGTTGGTGTTTGAATTCATCAAGCCGACAGATACAGGGAAGATTCTACGCCATTTCTCGGTCTTGGCTTCCGGATGATATTGATTTTTATATCCCCAGTCGTCTTCGAACTTTCCAAAACGGATTAGGTCATTGCGACGCCATGTTTCTGCGTAAAATTCACGTGCACGCTCTTCAAGCAACTCGTCCAATGAAGGAGAATGCTCCAATAATGGAGCGTTACAGTAGCTGCGTATTTGGTTGAACAGGGATTGTGGCGTATCACCGTTCGTAGCTGTTGCTCCCCGTAGAATAGCTTCTGCTTTCATTAGCAGAATATCTGCATAACGGAAGATAGGTACATCATTGCTTTGATTCCGGTTATAGAGGTTATAATCGTCTGCTTGAATAGCCCATTTGATGCATCGGTATCCCTGGCACCATGCGTTCAAGTCATTTCCAAGATCCATTTGGTCATTCAAGATGGTGATATTCTTGGTGAGGACAACTTGTTGTCCGTTGTATATATAAGGTTCTGTTCCCATTGTATGTGTGCTGATGTCATAATAGTTGATCGCACCTTTCATGATGATGTCATTGCGTTCATCTCCTTCCAGGCAAAAACGGTCTGCTGCTTCAGGAGTGACGATGAAAACGCCTCCAGCATTTTTGGATAGTGTTATACCGAACAGTCCTTTGCCGTCCGCGCCGTCATTGTTGAATTTAGGCCAGAATTGAAAACGGGCGTAAGTATTGGCTCTGGTTGATGTTTCATTATTTTGGTATGGCATTGCATAGATGAAATCTTTGATCTGATAGCCGTTGTCCGGCATGAATTTCTTGCGATAACCATCACTGAGGTTGAAATGACCAGAGGCGATGATATCATCGCAATATTTTATGACATCATTCAATTTGGAATTAGTCATGCTTGGATCATAAGTAGCTACATCATCACAGGTATAAACAGCCCAGTTTATATAGAGTTTGGCAAGGAGAGCCTCAGCCATCCATTTGGTTGGCTTGCCATAAGTGGAAGCATCAACATCTTCTTTTAAACCGCCGGAAGCCAAAGCACGAAGCAGGTCGCTTTCGATAAATTTTGTAATTTCGGAACGGGGAGAACGGTCGATAGCTTCAGAATCGCCGATCAAATGGTCTAATTTGGGAGTTGCTCCGAATGTATCCATAAAAATAAAATGATAGAAAGCACGCATGGCAAGTGCCGGAGCAATCAAGGCTTCTTGTTCGGCATTGTTTTCATCCTCTCCACCTAGGTCAAAAATTGCTTGATTGCACTTTGTGATTGCAGCCGGAATATCACCGGCCCAGTCCACGTGTGCGTCTCCTGGAAGGCTGGCATGAAGAGAGGAATGGATATAATTGCCGCCATCATACCAGTTACCACCAAATGTCACTGCCATGAATTCATCAGAGGACAGCAGGGCAGCTTCCATATAACGACGTCCTAATGCTCCGCCGAATCCATAATACAAACCTGCCATTTTCGCTTCTTTGGCAATTTCGGAATCCGGGTATTCTGTATAAGTGGATTTAAGATCCACATCTAGATCTGTGCAGGAGGAGAAGGTGAACAGACCACCTACTAGCCAGGTTATTAATTTTATGCTATTTTTCATATCAGTTTTCAATTATATGGTTAGAAATTCATGTTTACACCGATCATAAATGAACGGGTACGCGGATAGTAATTGGTGCGTCTGTCCATACCCGGTTCCAAGCCTCCAAGGTTGATTTCCGGATCACGACCGGAGTAACCGGTAATGGTGAATACATTATTACAAGTAGCGTATAGCTTGAGCGAGTTTATCCAGTTACCAATTTTGCCGAAAGTATATCCCAATGAAACCGAGGACAGACGGAAATAACTACCGTTCTCTATCCAGCGATTGGATGGTGCTTGAGATTGTGTGTCTGTAGCACGGTGTTCGGTAGCTACGCTTTTTAATACATTGCGGCCTTCTTTCACAAAAGAAACATTAGAGTATTGTTCTGCAGTGGCGTTGTAGATATCTTGTCCAAAAACACCAGTAAAGAATAAATCGAGATTCCAGTTCTTGTATTGGAAGTTATTGCTCCAGCCTAAATTTAAATCAGGTTGTGCACAGCCGGTAATAGTACGGTCTCTATCAGTTTCAGGATCTGTGGTCGTTTCGCCTGTACGCTCACCCGTTTCAGGATCGTGTACATAAAAGATGGATACTCCTTGGTTATTGTAGCCGGCCCATTCGTAGGTGTAGAAGGTGCCGATAGGATGTCCTTCCATGATGCGCTGTACGTCTGCATTTGAAGAATAACCTGCGATTTCAGGATCGGCTGCACGGATATAATCTACGGAATATTCACTGTTGGATATACTTTCTACGTTATTTTTATTATGAGATAAGTTCAAACTGGTTTGCCAAGAGAAATTTTTTGTTTGTATAGGAGTGGCATTAATGGTAAATTCAATACCTTTATTGCTGATATCTCCCACATTGGCCGGCATGGTTCCGAAAGGATAGCGGTTTGTGGAAACCTCGTAAGTGTATATCAGGTCGCTGGTACGCTTGTCATAGTATTCGATGGTTCCTCCTAATCTGCCTCCAAAGAAGCTGAAGTCCAGCCCGATGTTCAACATGGCTGTACGTTCCCATTTTAGGTCTGGATTGGCATTTGAGGCGGCTGCCAGGGTATGGTAACTATTCTGTGTGCCATTGGCGTTTGTATAGTTGAACCAACCTGAAGTACTGTAAGTCTGGATAGCCGAATAAGCTCCGAATCCGAGTGAGTTACCACTAACACCATAACCAACACGGAACTTCAAGTCATCGAAAACATTTAAATCTTTGATGAACTTTTCTTCGCTCATACGCCATGCCAACGATGCAGATGGAAAAGTTCCCCAACGGTTGTTCTTTCCAAAAGCAGAGGAGCCGTCACGGCGAATTGTTGCTTGAAGCAGGTATTTGCTGTTGAAGGAGTAGTTGATACGTCCATAAAATGAGATCATACGTAAAGTTTCCAAATGACCGTTATTATTGCTGGTGATACCGCCATTCTGCCAATCCATTTTATTGGCAAGGTTCAGATTATAAAAGGTGGTGTTATCATTGTAAAAGTCGTAGACATCCAGACCGAAACTGTCATTGTCATCATTCTGTTCCCATGAATAACCGGCCATCAGGCCCAGTTTGTGGATATTGGCGAATGTATGATCATAGTTTATGTATGTTTCAAGAATTTTTTTCTTGTTTTCTGTTGCAATACGTTTAGCTTCGCCATTTCGGGTGTTATATTGGGATTTGCTGGTATGGTATTCGTTCCATATATATTGTTCGTCTTGATAGGAAAGACTTAAGTTCCATTTCAAGTCCTTAGTGATATCTAAAGTACCTTTGGCTGTTCCTTGAAGGAGTTTCTTGTTATTTTCAAAAGTATCTTCATTGATCATGGATACAGGATTGAAGTTTTGGGAGATAGTTTTGTCGCTATACCAAGAACCGTCTGCATTGGTGACAGGAACTAGTGGAGAATAATAATTCATGGCATCGAATACGGATTGGCCATCTTTGGCGGAATCAACGGTGGTACCTTTTGATTGTGCGGCATTCACATTAAAGGCTAAGGTGAGCCGATCATTCAGTGCTTTGGTTTGCAAGAATGCGCGGCCGCCGAAACGCTCGAAATCTGTACCACGTACGATACCTTGTTTGTTTTGATAACTCATGCTGGCACTGTATTGAGTCTTTTCTGAACCGCCATTGATAGAAACGTTGTGGTTATGACTGATTGCTGTGCGCAGTACTTCATCGTTCCAATTGGTGTTTGCTCCTTTGTCATTCGGAAGAGTGATGTTATTTTCCTTGGCATAGGTGCGGAGTTCGTCGGCAGTCATCATATCTAAACGCTTGGCAATGTTGTCAAATGCAAGATATGCGCTGTAGTTTACAGAAGTGTGCTCACTTTTACTACCTTTTTTGGTGGTAATCAAGATTACTCCGTTAGCAGCCTTGGAGCCATAAATAGCCGTTGCAGAAGCGTCACGAAGTACGTCAATGCTTTCAATATCTTCGGGAGCAATCAGACTTAATGACATACCGGGAATACCGTCAATAACATAATAAGGTTCCATTGCCGCACCGGTACGCAGAGAAGAAGCCCCACGTAAAGAGATAGAAGCTGTACCAGAAGTCGGGTCGCTGCTTTGTACTACCGTCAAACCAGGAACTTTACCTTGCAACAACTGTCCAGGGTCAGAATAAACTCCTACATTCAGTTTGTCTGCTTTCACAGTGGTAATGGAGCTGGTTACATCCTTACGACTCATACTGCCATAACCTACTACCACAACTTCATCTAATGTTTTAGAATCTTCTTCCATAATAATCTTCAGAGAAGATCCTTTTACTGTAATTTCCTGGGTAGTGTAACCCACGTAAGAGAATACGAGTGTCTTTCCTTGTGCTACATTCAGTGTAAACTGTCCGTTAAAGTCAGTGATAACACCGTTGGTAGTACCTTTTTCGACTACATTCACTCCGATAAGGGGTTCTCCGGTCTTGTCTGTGACAATACCGTTAACTTGATTTTGAGCAAATGCCAGTGTACTGTTTAATAGGAGTAATGCAAAGACTACTATCTGTGCAAATGTCCTTTGGGTTAGAGATTGTACGTTTAGCATAGAATTTAATTTTGGTTTTGATTAATATGTTCTTGTTTAATACTGCATAGTTCTCTATATATTATGAATTGGTTGTTACAGTTTGATGTATATTTTCTTAAGATATAGCGGATAACCGATACACCCCAAAAACAGAGTGAAAACGAGGGCGTAGACAGCTGAGGCAAGGTAGGCGTCGGTTATTCCTGAATGAATGGCTGCATAGGCTGCCGCCTTCCATCCGGTACTTCCCATCATAATGGCAAGTACTTCGCTCAGTACATAGAGGAATAGGGGGTTGACGCCGAAGATGATGAAGAAGCGGCACCATTTTTGTTTATTCCTTATGTCTATATAATACATTAATGTGGCAAGTGACATGGAAGCCGCTCCGCAGGTCACCAGAACAAAAGTAGGAGACCATATTCTTTTATTTAAAGGCAGCGCATCTGCCAACAAATAGCCGATACTCATCAGAATGAATCCGGTCAAGAACAAACGGAGCACTTTGTTTTCTGTCTGATGGCTTTGTATTATCCATTTTCCACATGAAAAACCGATACAAGTGTGGGCGATAGCAGAGAGAGTGCTTACAAATCCTTCCGGATCAATCGGGCTCTTCTGATAGAGATGCGCTTCGCCGAAAAGTTGCCTGTCAATGATGGATAAAACATTGCTTTCATCGCAGGTATAACCGTTCCCCATGCATAATATGACAGTGTAACTTACCAGTAAGATAAAGGTTAATGTGGGGATGAACTTATGATTCATAAATAGGGCTGTAAAAGAAATAACACAGTAACATAAAGCAATGCGTTGCAGTACCCCGGGGATGCGCAGATGGACAAAAGGCAGGAAGTCACCTTCACATACATGGTCAAACCAACCGATTGCCCATCCGATGCATAGAATAAGAAATGTGCGTTTCAATATCTTGGTTACCACTTGTAGGGAAACGTTGAAATTGAATTTGTTCAATGAAATATATGTTGAAATACCCATGATGAACAGAAAGAAAGGAAAAACCAAGTCACAAGGTGTCAGTCCGTTCCATGCAGAATGTTGTAAAGGTACATACGACACTTTGCCTCCTGCATTGTTAACCAGAATCATTCCTGCTACAGTGATGCCCCTGAGTGCATCGAGTGACAAAAGCCTTTTTTTAATGGGCAGTGCCTGCTGTGCGGTTTCTGTATCGAGTTCTTTCTTTTTCATCTTACTATCAATTGTTTATCAATGTTATAGCCTCTTTCGCTACTTCTATACAATCACCTTCGGCAGATGCCGCATAGGTGTTCTTTGCCAGTGTCCATGGTTCTTCCAGGGCATACCAATCTATGGTCATGGCTGGATTATCGGCAGTGGGGGTTGATGAATTACCTACTGGCAGTACAGGAAGTTTGCCATCCAGTTGGTCTTGCAGTACTTGCCAGTATTTTTCCCAACGTTTATAATAAAAGTCGCGCAGTAGTCCGTTCCATTCTTTATGGGCATAATCTCGCAACTTGCCGATGTCGGCGCAGTAACGGTTTCCCCATGTGGTAATTTGTACGCGGGCATTCCATTCGTAGAGGTCTTTCTCTTCAGATGTACTTCCTAGATTGCGCGCTTGTTGAATCCAGTTCCCTACTTTGAATTCTTTGCGTGTGCCCAACAGTTTGTCTTGCATTATCAGTAGTTCCAAGAACTGTCGGGTATGTGTGGCGTAACTTTTTTTATCGAAGCTTTTAAAGTCGGCAACAGCGTAATTGTACACTATTCGGGCACGGTCGGCAATGGCTTGTCGGGTGATATCAACTAGATCATATTCAAAGTTGTTGTTACCGCGATATTTGTGTGCCACGCTCACCATCAATCGTGCGGCTTCTGCTGTGGTAGTGGGGTCGTAATAGTTGCACATTTTGCTCCAGCTGGATGCTTGGAAATTATTCAGTGATGGGCGCCCGCAAAAGATACTTTCGTGAGGACCTTGTTGGTTGTTGCCTGCCGGACAGTTGTAGATACCGTTTGCCAAGATTTGCCAAGCTTGCCAGATAGATTCATCGTCTGTGCCATAGCGTGCGCGGATGTATTGTTTTATCCATTCTTCTTTGGTAAACTTTTCTGCACGCCAAGGTAGTTCGCACATCAGTTCGAACATAACGGGATTATTTTCAATGCCTTCCATTGTCAGACCGATGCCTTTTAGCTGAGCGGCCAGTGGGTTGTCTTTGGTCAGGTAAAAATTATGAAGAAGTTGGTCCATCCTTCCATGCAAACCCACGTTCCCACCGAAATTTTCCAACAGGCAGAACAACCAGTTGTGTTCTTCGTATCCTTTGTCTCGTTTCCATATAGAGGGAATGCCCCACATGGGACGACATTCGCTAAATAAATCAAGGATGAGCAGATCGCCGGGATTCAGCGCTTTCATCATTTCCGGGCGTGGATTTTCTGTCCATCCCTGCACCACCCACACAGCTTTTGGATTAGCCTTTTTCATTGCATCCATAATAGCCTTGCCGGCTTTGCCGAAGTCTAGTCCGGCAGGCAAGCTTTTGGCTTCATGAAAAGGATCGATGGAGTAGTAGTCACTTGTTCCATACAGCTTTTCGGTTTCTTCGTAAAAAAGGCTGGCAATCTGGGTAAACTTGGGATCGTCGGGCAGTAAGATTCCCGGTCGGTCAAATCCGTTCCATTTGTTGAGAGTGCTTTGGGCGGATTCCGAGGAAGTGTTGCTTAATGTTTTCTCTTCTTTTCCACCATCAATACGTTTTCCCAAATCCAGTTTGGAGGGGATCATACCCGAGTAACCGGGCAGTACGGGGTGCATTCCCCATTCTTTCATTCGTTTCAATATCTTTTTCTGCAAGTCTTCTTGCTGTTTATACCAACTATCGGGGTTAGGGCCTCCCCATCCTTCCAAATTGTTCATTTCCCACCAGGCAAGGAATGCTGGTCCGGCAATAAAATCATTGATTTGCTGTTTGGAAAATCCTAAGCGGAGTAATAGGTTACGCCACACACATTCATGGCCTACGGCAGCAAGTGGCAGGTTGATGCCATGCAGTGCCATCCAATCCAGTTCCTCTTCCCAACGTTTCCAATCCCAAAATGCCATGGAGTAGGAGTAGGTGCAGTAATTGAAATCGTAACGCAGGGCCAGATTTGTTTCGTGGCGTTCTTTACGGAAGACGGGAGGAAGAACATTGGGTAGTGAGGCATGCATACCGTTCCATGACAGGTGGATTCCGGCATGATACTTTAAGTACCAGTTGATTCCGGTTGCTATATTAATATAGGTATTGCCTCGTATCACTACCTTGTCGCCTTTTTGGTCCAACTCGAAAAAGTCATTTGGGCTTTTGTGTAGTTCGACTACGAACTTGTCCGATGCTCCCTTGTCTATCCTTTCCAGCATTCCCTTGATGGGGTTTGCCAGTATACCGGAGGGGAGTAATATCAGCCAGCTCAATAATAAGAATGTGTTTTTCATATACATTTGCATTTCTGTTTTTTACAAATGTAAGGGAAACAAAGCTTTTTATAGGAGAATATGGTGCACAAATGGAGTAAAATAGTAAAGTGAACTATTTTTTTCCAAAATATTCGCTTGGAAGTACTCCAAACAGCTCTTTGAAGCATTTTGTGAAATATTTAGGGTCGTTAAAACCTACGGCATATGCGATTTCTGCAACAGAAATGTCACATTCTACTTTGGTTAAAGTGTCTTTTGCCACATTTAATCGGTAGTTTCTCATGAATTGACCAATGGACTGCCCTGTCAAAGATTGCAATTTCTGATTGACTAAGGTTTTGCTGTATCCCATATCGCGGATAAAGCGCTCTAAGTTATAATCCGAGTCGGCATAATGTTCTTTCATTAAATTGATTGCCGATGTCATAAATGTGTTGTCTTTGGAACTAGCGTTTATATTCAATGTTTCACAATTCATACTAGTGGAGAACATGGATTTGTATTTCTGGCGTAAGGCAAGTATATTTCGGATACGTAATTTTAGAATAACCTCATCAAATGGTTTGCACAGATATTCATCTACTCCTATTTCGTAGCTGATTCTTTCTTGGGCTTCAGACCGGAGGGCAGTGAGCATGAGAAAGGGGATGTGGGAAGTAGCCAGATTAGCTTTTACCCGGCGGGATAATTCATTCCCGTCCATGACGGGCATCATCAGGTCGCTGACAATCAAATCAATCGTTTCTCTTTGAATCAAGTAAAGAGCTTCTGCACCGTTCTGTGCTTCTTTTAATTGATAATTGTTTTTGAGAATGGAACAAATATAAGTACGCATATCTGCATTATCTTCAACAATGAGGATGGTTTCCTTTTTCTCGTTTCCATTGGCAGGAATGGAAAGTGGGTGTTCATTCTGCTCATATTTTTCTTTTTCTGATTCGGCTTGGGGGATACCTTTTTCCAAAGGTAATAGTATTCTGAAGAAAGCTCCTTGCTTGGGATTGTTTCCTGCATAGATGTTGCCTCCGTGCAGAGAAATGATTTTCTTACATAAGAATAGTCCGATTCCTGTGCTGCTTTGTCCATAAACGGGATATTTGATGCTCTTTTTGGATTGGTAGAAGCGTTCGAAAATACGTTCTATATCTTCGGGTACGATACCATTACCTGTATCTTTTATATCTATGAACAGCCAGGTATGGTTGTCTTTGTCGGTAAGGGAAGCCACATACAAACTTATTTTTCCATAATCGGGAGTGAATTTAACAGCATTGGATATCAGATTAATAATGGCTTTGCGCATATATTCAACATCAAATATCCAAAACGGGGTACAGAGCCGGAAGTAGGTGATGATGTTTATGTTCCGTTCATGGGCAAATACTTCGAAAGGCATTAATATATTTTGTATAAGGCGGATAAAGTTTTCGTTTGTCTTATTTAATACAACTTTGTCTGCATCTAACTTTCTGAAGTCCATTAATTCATTGACTAGTGATAGCAGATAATTGGAATTCCGTTCAGCTATTTGTAGCTGTTTCTTTACTTCCGGCTCATGGCTTTCGTCAAGGGCGCGTTGGATGGGACCGTTGATTAAAGTGACTGGTGTCCGGAATTCATGAGTGATATTGGTGAAGAAAGCAATTTTTTCTTCCGTTACCTCCTCGACGTGTCGTGCCATTATTTCTAGTTGTTTATTTTGTAACTCTAGCTCATGGGTGCGTTGGGCTACTTCTTTTTCCAGTTGTTTTTTCTGTTGACGGTACAGACTTATTTTCCATTGATAAAAATAATAGCTGCCTACGGTGATCAGAATGGCGAGCAATAAATAGAACCACCAGGATTTATAGAAATAAGGAGTGATGGTTACTTTGACTTCCGTTATTTTATCGGACCAATGTCCTTTCTCGTCTGTGGCATGGACTTGGAACACATATTTTCCGGAGGGAACGAAATTGTATCTAGCAGTATGTTCGCCAGGAAGGGTTTCTGTCCATTCATTCTCATAATTTTTCAAGCGGTAGGCATATTTCACTCGGTTACAGTTTCCATAGTTTAAGGTGGAAAACTCGATGGAAAAACCATGATCTTTTTCGTGCAGACGGATGGTATGTAAATTTGTTACCGCGCAGGGAGTTTTTCCATCTGCTGGAGGATAGACCATGGTACCGGCGACACTGATTGAGGTCAGTTTGACTTTGGCATCCTGCTTTTTTGTCTTGGCTATATCGGGGGTGAAAGCGACTAATCCGTTTATAGTACCGAAATATAACAGGTTATTTTGGGGAGAATAATAAGATGCGTTCCAATAAAACTGATTATTGGGCAGTCCGTCTTCTTTTGTATAATTGGTGAAAGTCATGGTTTGTGTATCCAGTTGGGCGATGCCGTGGTTGGTGGACATCCACAGATGTCCCGTTTTATCTTCCACAATACCTATAATGGTATTATTGGGTAACCCGTCCTTGCGGGTGTAGTTATGAAATGTGAACTGTGTTCCGTTTTCTTCCGCTAGTTGATATAGTCCGTTCCCATTTGCCCCCAGCCAGATGGTACCATTATGATCTTCTATGATACAGTTTATTTTTTCTAATTGCAATGAAGTGGGTTCCGTCAGTTTATGTTTTAAATAGGTATAGCTGAATTGTGTGGAGGAAATGGAGAACGAGTGTAAATCCATAATGAAAACTCCTTCAGATGTTCCCATCCAAAGGCGTTTCTTGCGGTCGATAATGATGGACCCTACCGCATCGAATTCATTGTCGGAACGGTCAAACAAGACCCGGGTGAAACGCTTGGTCTTTTTATGGTAGAAATGAAGCCCTCTGGTAGTACCAAACCATAAACCATTGTTCATGGTGTCTTCACAGGCGCTGCTCAGGAAATCTCCTTCCAGTCCTATGGATTCTTCCCGGATATGGCGCTGGAAAGTTTGGTTATGGGGGATGTTCAGATTTAGTTCATTGATTCCGACTCCCCAAGTATATGCCCATAAATGATTTTCGGAATCAATGAGAATGCCACGGATAGAGTTGTTACTGATGGAAGTGGGATTGTTCTGGTCAAAAGTATAATGAATGAACTCATCGCTGCCTTTGCTCTTTTTGTTGAGTCCTCCCTCTACTGTTCCTACCCATAGATTTCCGTCTTTGTCTTCGCTGATGGCATTGACCGGATTGGGGGAAAGAGAGGTTTCTCGAAGATAGTTATATTGCCACACATACGTTTGCAGACAATTGGGAGTCAATAAATTGATTCCTCCTATCTCGGTCCCTACCCAGATATTCTCATTGTCGGTCAGCAGGCAGTTGATGAAATTACAGTTCAACGACTTGTCAGGCATTTCATTGTTTTGGCGGATATAAGTAAAAGTATCGGTATCCCGATTGTATACATTGAGTCCGTTCAGAGTAGAAACGATGACATCTCCTTTGCTAGTCAGTTTAACTCCGGTTATATAGGCTTGACTTAGCATTCCGGGGCGATGATTGGAGTAACGGTACCGGTTCAAACTCTGCCGGGTATGGTTATACTTGAAGAGTCCGCGATTGGTTCCTATCCATAACAATTCCCCGTCAGTTTCCATGCAGAGAATTCTCCAGTCTTCTGAAAAGGGTTTCAGCAGCTCCGATACCATGCTGGTTTTCAGTAAGTGGTTGCTTCCTTTTTCAATACGGCATACATGATTATCTATGCCTGCACAGATGTATTCTTGCAGGTCAATAACAGCGTGGATGGGGGATTCTGTATCTTTTTTCAGTTTATAGTAATCTTTTATTTGCCCGTCTACGCCTAGTTCCAGATACCATAGATTCTTGTCTGTCGATATCCACAGATTGTCCTGCTTGTCCCGATAGATGGATGCAATGTAGTTACTTGCTAGAGATTTCAATTCGGCAGGCAGTTCTTTGTCCGTGTCTATCTGTGTATAATGTTTCAAGTCAATGAGGTCTATTCCTTCTTCCGACCCTATCCAGAGTCGTTGAAACTTATCCTCACAGACTTTATGCACGTAGTCGTTTTTCAAGCGAATGGAGTGGGACTGGGAATTATAATGAATGAATTGATAGCCATTATACCGTCCTATTCCATTATTAGTAGCTACCCAAATATATCCTTGAGTGTCTTTGTAAATATCATTGATGAAATTATGGGGTAACCCAGTATCTTCTGTAATGAAGCTGAAATTATATCGGTTGAAAAAGTTATGTAAGTTTTCTCCAAATAAGTTCAATACTCCTCCTATAAGTAGAAGAAGTGCTATAATGTGCGTTTTCATATCAGTAATTGTTTCCCAACAAATGTAAATAATAGTAAGATAGTTCCAAAACATTTGAGTGGAAATCTTGTTTCTGAGAGTAATATAAGGAAAATGGCGGGTGGAGATTACAATGGAATTACAAAAGAATGTGATGAAGGCTTTTATGATATGTATGATAATAAAAAAGGCTCGCTATCTGCGAACCTTTGTGCTCTTCGTCTTGGACTTGAACCAAGGACCCTCTGATTAACAGTCAGATGCTCTAACCGACTGAGCTAACGAAGAAAATTTGCATTTGACTTTAAAAGTGCTCTTCGTCTTGGACTTGAACCAAGGACCCTCTGATTAACAGTCAGATGCTCTAACCGACTGAGCTAACGAAGAAGGTTTTTCTCTCAAATGCGGTGCAAAGATAATAGGTTTTTCCGAAATATGCAATATCTTTGCAGAAAAATTTTAGATAAATGGATAAAATAATTGGAATGGGCAATGCATTGGTTGACGTTCTTGTTACTTTGCAAGATGATTCGCTACTAGATGAGATGAGTTTGCCCAAAGGAAGCATGCAACTTATAAATGAAGATAAGTTTTTGAAAATCAGTGGTAAATTCTCTGGTATGAAAACGCATAAAGCTACAGGGGGAAGTGCGGGAAATACAGTTTTGGCGTTAGCTAACCTAGGGGCATACCCGGGATTTATCGGAAAGATAGGAAACGATGATTTTGGGCAATATTTTAAAAAAAACGGTTTGAAGCAGGGAATTGATATGAAATTGCTCGCCGGTGATTTGCCTACAGGAGTGGCTTCTACTTTCATTTCACCGGATGGGGAACGTACTTTTGGAACTTATCTGGGAGCTGCTGCTACTATGAAAGCCGAAAATCTGACGTTGGATATGTTTAAGGGGTATGCATATCTATATATAGAAGGATACTTGGTACAGGATCATGAATTGATTCTTCGTGCTATGCAATTAGGAAAAGAGGCTGGATTGCAAATCTGCTTGGATATGGCCAGTTATAATATTGTGGAAGGAGATTTGGAATTCTTCGATATTTTGATAACTAAATACGTGGATATTGTTTTTGCTAATGAGGAAGAGGCAAAGGCTTATACAGGCAAGGATGCATGGGGGGCTATCAATGAAATTGCTTCTAAATGCAGTGTTGTAATAGTAAAACTAGGTGCCCAAGGTTCATGTATAAAGAAAGGTACGGAATGCATCAAACTAGAGGTACCTCCGGTAAAAAAAGTCGTGGATACCACTGGCGCGGGAGATTATTATGCAGCAGGTTTTCTGTATGGACTGACTTGTGGTTATTCTTTGGAGAAGTGTTCCATTATAGGTTCTATTTTAGCATCCAATGTGATACAAGTGGTGGGTACAACCTTATCAAAGAAAAAATGGGACGAAATAAAGTTAAATATAGAGGCCCTTCTACAGGCTTGAATAGAATAATGTATTAATTTGCGGTTCACAAATACATAAAGTGATGAAGTGGAATAGTAAGAAAATATTGTTAATGATTTGCGTGGGCCTGACAGGTAGCGCTTTGTTTAGTTTTAATAAAGGTGATGACCGTAATTTCCAGATAGCAAAAAACTTGGATATCTTCAATGCGATATTCAAGGAATTGGATATGTTTTATGTTGATACTATTGATCCTGAGAAAGTGATAAAATATGGTATTGATGCTATGTTGGCGCAGACCGACCCTTACACGGAGTATTATCCTGAAGAAGATAATACACTAAAGGAAATGACTAGCGGAAAGTTTGGCGGTATCGGATCGGTAATACGTTATTATACTCCCCGAAAGCGTGTGGCTATTATTGAACCTTCCGAAGGAAGCCCTGCTGCCGAAATAGGACTGAAAGCCGGTGATATCATCATGGAGATCAATGGAAAAGATATGGCCCAGGGAGACAGAATTCCCAATGATCTGACCTCGTATGTCAGTGATAATTTGCGTGGTGAGCCGGGAACAACTTGTGTGTTGAAAGTTGAGAGACCTACTTCTGATAGTACTTATGTACCAATGGAATTTAAAATAACCCGTTCTACCATCCGTACGAACCCTGTACCTTATTATGGAATCGTAGGCAATAATGTGGGATATATCGTTATCAGTACTTTTGCTATAGAGAACTGTTCAAAAGATATAAAGAAGGCATTGATAGAATTGAAACAGCAAGGTGCTAAATCTATTGTTCTCGATTTGCGTGGCAATGGTGGCGGTTTGTTGGGGGAAGCAGTGAATGTAGTGAATTTCTTTGTACCGAAAGGGAAAGAGATTGTGGTAACAAAAGGTAAGATTAAACAAGCTGGTACCACTTATAAAACAATGAATGAACCGGTAGATACAGAGATTCCGCTGGCTGTGCTGGTGGACGGTTCTACAGCTTCGGCATCCGAGATTGTTTCAGGTTCCTTGCAGGACCTTGATCGGGCTATTGTGGTAGGAAGCCGTACGTATGGTAAAGGGTTGGTACAGGTACCTCGTGAATTGCCTTATAACAGTAGCATGAAAGTGACTACTGCAAAATATTATATTCCCAGCGGACGATGCATTCAAGCCATTGATTACGCTAAACGTAATGCCGACGGGTCGGTGGCTCGTACTCCGGACAGCCTGACCAATGTATTCCATACAGCAGCCGGACGTGAAGTGCGTGATGGTGGCGGTATTCGTCCGGATGTGGAGGTGAAAGTTGAAAATTTCCCAAACATTATGTTTTATCTGCTTAATGATGATATGATTTTTGATTATGCTACCCAATATTGTATCAAGCATTCTCAGGTAGGGGAAGTGAAAGACTTTACAATAACAGATGCTGACTATGTTGATTTTAAGAAGATGTTACATAAGCGTAAGTTTACTTATGACCGTCAAAGTGAGAAGATGCTGAAGAACTTGAAAGAAATAGCGGAGTTTGAAGGATATATGGATGGGGCAAAAGAGGAGTTTGCCGCTTTGGAAACGAAATTGACGCATAATTTGGATCATGAGCTGGACAGGTTCTCGAAAGAGATAAAAGATGCTATTGCTCAGGAGATTTTGAAACGTTACTATTTCCAACGTGGCGCGATATTGCAACGCTTGAAAGATGATCCTGATTTGAAAAAAGCTATTGAGACATTGAACAATCAGTCTGAATATAGTAAGATACTTTCTGTTATGAAATAATCGAATGAGGGGCGGATGTACGAATCTGCCCCTCATTATTGTATCATGATACCATTGATGATGCTTTATTTGAACCGGGAAGTATCTATTGGTTTATGCTGTTTTTCTTTATACCCTCCGAACTTGTAGGTAAAGGATAAAGTTATGTTGCGTGAATAGTTGTTGGTGTGCATGTCCATGTATTGTCCTTTATTACGTAGTGTCACATCTATGTTGCCTTCCATCGAATTGAACAGATCATTGGCCTTCACTTGGATACTTGCTTTTTGGTTGGCAAAGTTCCAACGTATTCCGGTATGGATGGCCCAGATATGATTTAAATCATAACTTCCCTGGATAGATGGGCTCAAATAAAGTCCGGTCAGTTCCATGCGAATATCCGGTTTGGTAGAAAGTATTATATTATTTTGTAACATGGCGAGTCCGATCCACTTGCTGTGGTTGAAGGAAAGATCGAAGAATTTGTTACATTTTGCTTGACGGTATTCAGCTTGCAGTGTGACGTGACTGTCCAACCAATGTCCGATTTTGAAGGGAATGATAGTCGTGGCTGAGAAACTTTGCTGATAATCCCAGTTTAAGGTTTTGTAAATCAAAGCCAGGCGTTCTGTGCTTTGATAGGCTAGTTGCTGAAATAAATCGGGTTGATAATCATAAGCCAGGCTGAAGATATACTTGTTCTTTAAAATATAATTCAGATTTGCGGAATAATCGGTGGATGGCTTTAACATTGGATTGCCTTGTACTTCTTCATAACCACTTATATAGCCGGTACTTTCGCTCAGATCCCAGTAGCTGGGATAGGTCTTATCTGATGTGAATGAAAGTTGTAGAATATGCGCTGGGGTCATTACGTATGTTAATTCGGTTGTAGGATAAGCTGCCCATGCATGATAACGGGCCGTTTTGTAATATTCTCCGGTTATGGACGCGCTGAAAGACAAATGTTCTCCCATGTTTTTGCTGAATCCGACGTAGAAGTCATATGTATATTCATTATAACGATTGTTTGTATTGAGTTCGCTCATGTCTGTTCCGTTTTGGGTATGATAGAACTGAGTATTATGGTCACTGGCATAAGTCAAAGAGGTGCCATAGTTCAAGGTCCACTCTCGTGGTAGTGTGTGTGACTGGTCTACGTATATTTTCCAGCGGTCTATTGTTTGTCCGCTAGTCGTGTGAAATTCGCTTGTTTGGTTCTTGTTGTCTTTGTTGGTGAATTGCTGATGACTTTCGGAATGGTAGGAGGTATAGTTTATTCCAGCTTTCATACCGAAGCCAGAGAGATAATCTAAAGCGATATTGTGCATTCGAGCCTCCTTTTTTGTCCGGTTGTCTGCGGTTGTGATGTTCCCGTCGGAATATGAATGATTATCGTTGTTAGGGTTGAAGACACCAGTATAGGCTAGATTGATATGAGCATTATCATTGAATTTATATTCAGCGCCTGTTCGTACATAATGTGTTATTCCTTTCCTGTCAATATCATTGTGTTGACAGATATCATATATATTATTTTTTAAGGTGTGATGTGAGTACGTATCTGTAGTTTGTCTGTTTTGTTCATAATGGGTATTATATAGCAAGTCTATATTCCATTTAGGAGTGGTGTAAAGCAGGCTGATTCCTCCTTGTGTGCCACTTCTGTAATTGTATAGATATCCGGCGTTAACTTCTCCTTGCAACCCACTTTCTTCAGGACGGTAACCTTTTAAAAGTAAGTTGATGGCAGCACCTCTTACATGATATTGCGGCGGTGTACTATACATAATTTCTGCCTTTTCTACACGTGAAGCCGGAGTGCTTTTTAATAAAATGGTCAACTGTTCGTGACTCATTGTTGTGGCCCTTCCGTTTAAAATAATGCTCAGATTGTGTGTGCCTGCCAATGAAAGGTTGCCGTTTATTTCCTGTACACCGGGTAATTGCTGAAGGATTTCATAGGCATTGCTCACGATCTTATGTGTGGTGAGCTGTGACAGATCATAGGATAATTTTCCTCCTTCCACTTTTACAAGAGGGCGTTCCCCTTTGATGACAACTTCGTCTAGGGCATAATCTTTACTTTTCAGGGTAATCGTGCCTGCGTCTTCTCCTGTAGTTGTCAATAAGAGGGTTTCGTACATGATGTGTTGGAAAATCAGCCGATAAGATGCTGGTTGCCGGTTGAACCTGAAGTAACCGGTGGTATCTGTGATTACGGCGTCCACAAAAGTAGAATCAATGGTTTGTAGGATGACGGTTGCACCGTCAATGGCTTGTGCATGGATGTTTGTAACCTTTCCGGTAATGGTTTGTGCAGTGGTTGTTCCTATAACCCAAAATAAAAATAGCGATGTGATGATAAAATTTTGCTTTTTCATATCTATTTGTTTTTAATATTTTCTTTAACTTTGACGAAACAAAAGTAGGGAGACTTTTTTCCTTACGTGGTTAATGGCAGGTTAACACAATGTTAACAAAGTATGGATAGGATATAAGTGTATGACAATCAAACATATTCGTTGGGTAGCTTGTATCGGACTGTTGGCAATCATCTGTTTGCAGTACGTTTGGCTTGTAAATACCTATAAGCTAACTAAGGAAAGTATACAGTTCAGAAGCAATGAAGTATTTAGAGATGCAACGATGCGTGAGGTGTTTTATCGCATGGAAGTATATCAAGATTCTTTGCAAAAGAAGTATAAGGACAAAGATACTTCCATTATGGTTAGAATAAATCTGGATGAAGATTATGATTTTTTTGAGGATGGCAGAGGTGATAAAAATGTGAACCAATGGTTGATGTCCAATATGCAGGTTTCCATGCAAGAAATTGTCAAGAGGGATTATAAATTGTCTGTTTCTTTGTCAAGTTTAGATTCTATTTATCGGACAGGCCTTGCTGCCGAAGGATTGGATGCAGAAGTAATAACTTGTGTGACAGATTCGCTGGGGAATATTCTTAGAAGCTCCCGTTCCATACAGGTAGGGGATTATGGCTTGTTGAAAACCGGATTACAACCTATCAATTATAAATGTACGGAGAATCTTCAGGCTTTTATTGTTAATCCTTATTGGGTTATTTTCCAGCAGATGACCTTGCTCCTCATTGCTACTGTCTTGATGATGGCAATGATCGTCTATTGTCTTGTTTATCAGATTCGTATTATTGCTTATCAGAATAAAATAGCTAGGATGCGTGAGGATTTCTCATACGCCATGATTCATGAGATGAAGACTCCTCTTGCCTGTATTTTGATGGGGACCCGAATGTTGAAATCAGGAAAGTTGGATATTTTTCCGGATAAACGCGAGAAGCATTTTCAGATATTGGAGGACGAGAGTGAACATTTATTGTCACTGACTAACAAAGTGCTGACGCTGTCAAAATTGGAAAATGCTCAATTGAGGCTTTGGAAAAAGGAGATACAACTCCGTCCGATGTTAGAGGATCTTATTGAGAAATATACTGCTAAGGCAGATAAACCAGTACATTTCTCTCTTCATTTGGAATCGGAATGGGTATATGCTGATGAAGAATTCTTGAAAGAAGCTATCGGTAATTTGGTAGACAATTCTATAAAATATTCAGGTGAAGAGGTGGACATACAGATTTCATCCTTGCGTCAGGACTATAACTTTTATTTGATAAAGGTAAGAGATAACGGCATAGGTATTCCGTTGAAGGACCAAAGTCGTATTTTCGAGAAGTACGAGCGTGCTTCGGCTGCCGACCGCAGCCGTAAAGGCGGTGCGTCAGGCTTCGGATTGGGTTTGAATTATGTTTTCCGCGTGGCTGAAGCGCATGGTGGAAAAGTGTGTGTGGAAAGCATTGAAGGGGAGTATAGTGAATTTTTTCTTTTTTTGCCGAGTGGGGAGAAGAAATAAATATTTTTTAAGGAGGAAGATGATATGATAAAACTGTTGTTGGTGGAAGATGATGCCAATCTTTGTTATATTATTCGTGGTGGATTGGAGGATATGATAGGTGGATACGAGGTGATGACCGCTTCTAATGGCGAAGAAGGGCTGAAGATATGGAAGGAGCAACATCTTGATATCATTATTTCAGACATTGAGATGCCTGTTATGGATGGTTATGAAATGGTACGTCGTATTCGGGAAACGGATGGATTTATTCCCATTGTTTTTACCTCGGGCAGGGTTTCGCCTAAAGATGTGGTGAAAGGTTATGAATTGGGGGTGAATAATTATATTAAGAAACCTTTTTTGGCCGAAGAACTGGATGCGCATATTGGTGCTTTGTTGAAAATGAAGCGGGGAATGGGAGTCGCTAATGAAAGTGAGATTTATCGGATTGGTGAAAATTATACATTTGATGCTGTTCATGCAGTATTAAAGCATTCGTCGTGTGTACAAAAGACAATGACGGAACGCGAAGCGAAATTGCTTCAGATGCTTTGTAAAAAGAAAAATGAACTAGTGAGACGGGATATTATTCTTTCAAGACTATGGGATACGGAGGATGATTTTTTTGCATCACGTAGTCTCGATGTTTTTGTTACTCGACTTAGAAAATTGTTTGCTGATGATGAACGGATACAGATAAAGACTGTGAAAGGAGTGGGTTTATGTCTTTCGGACAAAGGATGAATATGTGTAATATAACATTTATTGTAAGTTCTTTTGGCATTTTCCGGATACTAAACGTTTTTAAGCAACTCGAAAAGATGTGCATTGGTGAAATGACCGTTCTTGAAAATGGATTTTGTCATTATCCCGACTTTGTTGAAGCCGGCCTTTTCTAATACTCGCATGGAAGGAAGGTTGTGCTCAAAGACAAGTGCGAATATACGTATTGTATTCGTATAAGTGAAGTAATGGTAGATGGCTTCTTGTAATGCGTCGGTTACAATACCTTGGTTCCAATATTTTTCTCCGATAACGTACCCTACTTCGGCATTGAAGCATTCCACATCTGTGCCTGGTGTAAATCCGATATTGCCTACGGCTTTTCCATTAACTTCAATACAAAAATCATGAATGCCTTCTTTTTTCTGGATGAGGTCAATAAAGGTTTCCGCATGCTCTAGCCTGTAAGGGTGGGGGAATACGTTGCGGCAATTGTCCCAAATCTTTTTGTTATTCAGTTCTTGAACTAATGAATGAGCGTCTTCTGTTTGCCAAGTACGTAGTGTGTACTTGTTCTTTTGTACAAACACAGCATGATAGCGTCTCATGGGGGTACTGCAGAGCCCATGGTAATTTTGTTTTTCTCCTACGACAGCAAATCCCAGACTCTGGTAGAAAGGAATAGCATAAGTAGAAGAATTAACCGTTGTTTCAATGGAAGGATGGAGGGTGGAGGCGTAGTGGAAAAGTTTTTTTCCTAATCCGTGCCTGTGATATTCTGGCTTGATAAAAAATAGGGAGATATGTTTACCATTACTTTTTATACCTAAAATGCCTGTTAGAGCTTCATTGTCAAAACTACCATAAAATATGATTTCGTTTATACATTTTTTGTTATAAATAAAGCTTTTGAAAAATTCCAATCCCTCATTGTTGAAATCTTCTTTGCCGGTGATGGTGAAAACTTGCCAAGATAGTTCGATGGCTTTTGGGTATTCATCTTTTGTGAGTTGTCGTATGTTATTCATGGTATGCCATATTGTAGATTAGTGTAAAAATAGGTAGAGCAGGTATGTTTTTAGTAAGGTGAAGAAGGATAAAGGTGCATTTAAAAACAACTTTATCCTTCTTTGGCTATTAACTAGAAATTATAGGCTACGCCAAGATTGAATACGGCTTGGTCTAGGTCGCTGATTAATTGGTATTTAATATCAAAGTTTAAACTCCAGCTTTTGTCTAAGTCAAACTCCATACCTGCCCCTAAATTAACTCCAAATTTTCCATCACTTCCACTGACATCGTAATCGCCTGCTTTCCCTAAATCCAAATGCCAGTTAGTGTATGTAAATCCTGCTAATGGATATAGACTAATATTGCTTGCTATGGGAAAAAGGTAGTGGATATTTGCGTTGATGTCAAACATGCTAAGTCCATCATTTTTAAAGAAGTAATTCATAGACGGCTCTATTCTGATTTGATCAGTAATATTATATTGATATTTCAGACCAATACCAACGCTCTCTATTTCAGTTCCATAACTTAGATTTCCACCAATAGCTTGTTTCCCTTGTTGTGCAAAAACAGAACCACAACCTAAAAGTGCCATGCATGCGGCAATAATAATTTTTTTCATAATCACTCATTTTAAATGAATACTAACTTTTCTTTATATGTAGAATTATTTTTCTTCCTCCTTAAACCAGGAAGCATACATTAAATATCCATTGGCTATTTTCTGATTGAGTTCTTTGCTTTGTGCCTCGGGAATCTTTTTGATAAATTTGGCTGGAACTCCTGCCCATAGGCTTCCAGGTTCGATGATGGTGTTACTGAGTACCAGCGCTCCGGCAGCTACAATAGCTCCTTCACCTACGACCGCATGGTCTAGTATGGTAGAGCCCATTCCAATTAGAGCGCCGTCTTTTATAGTCGCACCATGTATGGTTACATTATGTCCTACAGAAACATCATTCCCGATTTCGACAACTGATTTTTGATATAATGTATGTACTACACTGCCGTCCTGGATATTTACGCGGTTACCTATGCGGATAGCATTAACATCGCCGCGTAATACGGCGTTAAACCAAATGCTGCAATCTTTTCCAATTACAACATCGCCAATAATAGTGGCATTATCGGCTAAATAACAGTTCTCGCCGATTTTTGGAGTGAATCCTCTCACTGATTTTATAAGTGCCATAATTAATTTCTACCGTTTTAAAGGAGATGTTACTTCTTTTAACCACTCGCGTTCCTCGTTGTTCAATTCCGGATTCAAACAATTGTAAACTTTTTCATGATATTGGTTGAACCATGTTATTTCTTCATCGCTCAGCATATCTGTCAGGATGGCTTCTTTGTCAATAGGGCAGAGGGTAAGTGGCTCGAATTTGTAGTAAGTGCCGAATTCTGTCTCTTGTGACGGAACAATTAACATGGTATTTTCCGTACGTACTCCATGGCGTCCGGTTTTATATATACCGGGCTCGTTGGTTACTGTCATGCCTGGAACAAGTAAGGCCGGCATGTGGTTCATGCGGAATTGGTGAGGACCTTCGTGTACATTCAGAAAACAACCTACACCGTGGCCTGTTCCATGCAGGTAATTGATTCCGGCTTTCCACATAGGGAGGCGAGCCAGCGCATCTAGTTGTGTTCCGCAAGTTCCATGTGGAAATTGAGCCATTGAGAGTTGGATAAATCCTTTTAAGACTAATGTGTAATCTGTTTTTTCTTCTTTCGTGAGTGCTCCTAAAACGATAGTACGAGTAATATCAGTTGTTCCGTCCAAATATTGTGCTCCACTGTCCAGCAGCAGCATGCCTTCAGGTTTTAAGGGAATATCGGTTTCGGGGGTTGCTTCATAGTGAACAATAGCGCCATGAGCTTTATATCCGGCAATGGTGTCAAAACTGATACCATTGAAGTGGGGTTGTCCGGCGCGGAATTCGTATAATTTCTTATCTATACTTATTTCGGTTTCATTTCCAGTAGAAACAGCTGCTTTCAGCCAGCGGAGAAATTTAACCATGGCTACTCCGTCGCGTTTCATTGCGCGATGGAAGCCTTCTATTTCTGTCTCATTCTTTATCGCTTTTAAAAAAAGTACAGGCGAAGGAGCTATTTCTATTAAGGAATGGGCGCAGGCTGCTGCATGGACAGCGGCATTGATATTAGCTGACAACAGGAGTTTGCCGGTAAAATCTTTTAAATCTTTTTCAATTGTTGAATAAGGCCTTACTTTAATTTCGTTTTCTGTTAGATAGTCTTTTACTTCATCTGACAGTTTATTCTCTATTATATATAAGGTAGAACTATATTCCGTGATGAGAAGGTAACTTACAAATACCGGATTGCAGTGTACGTCACTTCCCCGTAAGTTTAGGGTCCATGCCACTTCATCCAGTGCGGAAATTAAAATGCCTGTGCAACTGTTACGACGGATTGCTTCTCGTATTTGAGTGATTTTATCCTTGCAACTGAGACCGGCATATTTCAATTCATGTATAAACATTTTGTTATCGGGCAATGCAGGCCGATCTGTCCATAATTCATTGAATGGATCGGGAGCAAGGGTTAAGTGTATCTGTTTTTTTTCTAATTCTTTCTGTAAGTTGCTTGTTTCTTGATAGCTGTTCACCCAGCCGTCTATACCCACATTGTCTTCTGCATTCAATACACAGCCCAACCACTCTACAATGGAAGGAGTTTCCGGTAATCGTTCCTTGAATAAAGTAATACCTGTGTTTTCCAATTGTTCGGCCGCTTGAAGAAAATAGCGTGAATCTGTCCAAAGTCCGGCTTTATCCAGTGTTACGACAACCGTACCTGCCGAACCTGTGAAACCTGATATCCATTTACGTGCTTCCCAATGTTTGGGGATATACTCTCCCGAATGGGGATCCGTACTGGGAATAATAAAGGCTGAAAGCTTGTGTTTACGCATGAAATTGCGCAGACTAGCTATTCTATTTATAATTTCCGATTTCATTTTAATAGGTTTATAATGGTTTGTACTAGAAAGCAAAGATACGATTTCTAGATTATTTTAAATAAATAATTGCGGAAAGTTTTGTAAATAAAGAAAGTATGTGTAATTTTGCGCCGCAATTTGACTATCGGAAAATATTAATAACAACATATTTAATAATTAAAAACAATGATTGTAGTACCAGTAAAAGAAGGCGAAAACATTGAAAAAGCGCTGAAGAAGTTCAAAAGAAAATTTGAGAAAACAGGTGTTGTAAAAGAACTAAGAGCTAGACAGCAGTTCGACAAGCCGTCTGTATTGAACAGACTGAAAAGAGAACGTGCTATCTATGTTCAGAAACTTCAGCAAGTAGAAGAATAATTAAAAACTCGCACATTCTTTGAATAATTGAATTCTTTTTCATATATTCGTTGCTGAATTGATAAGCGACGTTTCTTATGATGACAGACTCTTTTTTGGATTATCTTCGATTTGAAAAAAACTATTCTGAAAAAACAATAGTTAGTTATGGAATAGATTTGACCAAGTTCGAAGAATACTTCAAGGGGAAAGACGAGAAAGTCGATTTTACAACGGTAGATGCTGATTTGGTTCGTGGTTGGGTGATGAACCTGATGGAGAATGGATATACATCTGCTTCTGTAAACCGAAAACTGAGTTCACTCCGGTCGTTTTATCGTTTCCTTCTAAAGAAAGGTGTGATAGAGGAGGATCCGATGTTGAAAATCATTGGACCGAAAAATAAGAAACCTCTTCCTGTATTTCTGAAAGAACGTGAAATGGACCGACTCTTGGATGATGTTCCTTTTAAGGAGGATTTTACAGGTTGTCGGGATAGAATGGTGTTGGAAATGTTTTATGCTACAGGCATGCGGCTTTCCGAGTTGATAGGGCTGAATGATGTGGATGTCGATTTTTCTGCGTTTTTGATAAAAGTAACGGGAAAGAGAAATAAACAGCGCTTAATTCCTTTTGGAGAAGAATTGCGAAGGGCGATGTCTGTTTATCTGAAAATAAGAAATGAAGTGTTGCCTGGAAAGGCAGAGGCGTTTTTCGTTCTAAAAAACGGAAAACGGATGTATCCTGGAAAGGTGTATCTTTTAGTGAAACGGAACCTGTCAAAAGTGGTGTCGTTAAAAAAAAGAAGTCCGCATGTGTTGAGGCATACTTTTGCAACTGCTATGTTGAATAATAAGGCAGAGTTGGGCGCAGTGAAAGAATTACTGGGTCATAGTAGTCTGACTACAACGGAGATTTATACGCATACGACTTTTGAGGAACTTAAAAAAGTTTATGAACAAGCTCATCCAAGAGCGTAAAAAAAGGAGGTATTTATGGAAGTTAGAATTCAAGCCATTCATTTCGATGCAACAGAAAAACTTCAGGATTTTATTCAGAAGAAAACTGCTAAGTTAGAAAAGTATTGTGACGATATAAATAAAGTGGAGGTGTCATTAAAAGTTGTAAAGCCTGAAACTGCGATGAATAAGGAGGCTAGTATAAAAGTGCTGGTGCCTAATGGTGAATTTTTTGCAGAAAAGGTGAGTGATACATTTGAAGAGTCGGTTGATGTATGCGTAGATGCGCTTTCTAAGCAATTGACAAAATATAAAGAAAAACTACGCGGTAAATAAAAAAAAACACCGAAAGTTTTTGAGATTTAAAATAAATATCTAACTTTGCAGCCGCTTAACCATTCAAGGCGGAATGGTTGTGAAGTTAGATATGACAAGCCTCTTTAGCTCAGTTGGCCAGAGCACGTGATTTGTAATCTCGGGGTCGTTGGTTCGAATCCGACAAGAGGCTCAAGAAAAGATGCTGAGAAGCTGTTGTTCTTTGAAAGTAAGTTGGGCAAATACCAGAGTGGCCAAATGGGGCAGACTGTAAATCTGCTGTCTTTCGACTTCGGTGGTTCGAATCCATCTTTGCCCACATTCTTAAGACTTGAAAGGTCTTTGGTTTTTTGCGGAAGTAGCTCAGTTGATAGAGCATTAGCCTTCCAAGCTGAGGGTCGCGGGTTTGAGCCCCGTCTTCCGCTCTTTTTTTCTTGCTGTTATAGCTCAGTGGTAGAGCACTTCCTTGGTAAGGAAGAGGTCACGAGTTCAAGTCTCGTTAACAGCTCTTTGATAACGTAATTGCTGATTATTAATCAAATAAATAACAAGTAAAGCTATGGCTAAAGAGAAATTTGAACGTTCGAAACCGCACGTTAACATTGGTACTATCGGTCACGTTGACCACGGTAAAACCACTTTGACTGCTGCTATCACTACTGTGTTGGCTAAAAAAGGTCTTTCAGAATTGCGTTCTTTCGATTCTATCGACAACGCTCCTGAAGAAAAAGAAAGAGGTATTACTATCAATACTTCTCACGTAGAATATCAAACTGCAAATCGTCACTATGCTCACGTTGACTGTCCGGGTCACGCCGACTATGTAAAAAACATGGTTACAGGTGCTGCTCAGATGGATGGTGCAATTATTGTTTGTGCTGCAACTGATGGTCCGATGCCTCAGACTCGTGAACACATTCTGTTGGCTCGTCAGGTAAACGTACCTCGTTTGGTTGTTTTCTTGAACAAGTGTGATATGGTTGATGATGAAGAAATGTTGGAATTGGTAGAAATGGAAATGCGTGAATTGCTTTCATTCTATGATTTCGATGGTGATAATACTCCTATTATTCGTGGTTCTGCATTAGGTGCTTTGAATGGTGTTCCTCAATGGGAAGATAAAGTAATGGAGTTGATGGATGCAGTTGATACTTGGATTCCATTGCCTCCGCGTGATATTGATAAACCTTTCTTGATGCCTGTTGAAGACGTGTTCTCTATCACTGGTCGTGGTACTGTTGCTACAGGTCGTATCGAAGCTGGTATTATCCATGTAGGTGACGAAGTTGAAATTCTTGGTTTGGGTGAAGATAAGAAATCAGTTGTTACTGGCGTTGAAATGTTCCGTAAATTATTGGATCAAGGTGAAGCTGGTGATAATGTTGGTTTGTTGTTGCGTGGTATCGACAAAAACGAAATCAAACGTGGTATGATTTTGTGTAAGCCGGGTCAGGTTAAGGCTCACTCTAAGTTCAAAGCTGAGGTTTATATCTTGAAGAAAGAAGAAGGTGGTCGTCATACTCCGTTCCATAACAAGTATCGTCCTCAGTTCTACTTGCGTACTATGGACTGTACAGGTGAAATCACTTTGCCGGAAGGAACTGAAATGGTAATGCCTGGTGATAACGTAACTATTACAGTTGAGTTGATCTACCCGGTTGCATTGAATGTAGGTTTGCGTTTTGCTATCCGTGAAGGTGGACGTACTGTAGGTGCAGGTCAGATTACAGAACTTCTTGACTAATCACTAGATAATTAATATAATCAGTTCTCGGTCGTAAGACACCGGGAACTGATTTTTACGGGAGTAGCTCAGTTGGTAGAGCACCGGTCTCCAAAACCGGGTGTCGGGAGTTCGAGCCTCTCCTCCCGTGCTAAACTTGAAAGAATATGTTTCAGAAAGTAGCAAATTATTGTAAAGAATCTTATGACGAATTAGTCCATAAAGTATCATGGCCTACTCGTAAAGAACTTTCTAGTAGCGCAGTGGTTGTTTTATATGCTTCCCTACTCATTGCGCTAGTTGTTTTTCTTATGGATTCAGCCTTCCAGTTTGTAATGGAGGATATTATCTATCCGCACTAATTAATTGAATAAAATGTCTGAGATTGAAAAAAAGTGGTACGTATTACGTGCTGTTAGTGGAAAAGAAAGCAAGGTTAAGGAGTATCTTGATGCTGACATTAAGAACAGTGATCTTAGCGAGTATGTGTCTCAGGTGTTGATTCCTACCGAGAAAGTGTATCAGGTTCGCAATGGTAAGAAAATTGTGAAAGAAAGAAGTTATCTTCCCGGATACGTTTTAGTCGAGGCCGCTTTGGTCGGTGAGGTTGCTCATCATTTGAGAAACACCCCGAATGTAATCGGTTTCTTGGGAGGTTCCGAAAATCCGGTTCCTTTGAGACAATCGGAAGTGAATCGTATACTTGGTACGGTGGATGAACTTCAGGAAGGTGGTGAGGAACTTAATGTACCTTATACCGTAGGAGAAACAGTGAAAGTTACCGTTGGACCGTTCAGTGGCTTCAGTGGTTTCATTGAAGAGGTGAATACCGAAAAACGGAAGTTGAAGGTTATGGTTAAGATCTTCGGACGTAAAACTCCGCTGGAACTTGGCTTTATGGATGTCGAGAAAGAATAATGCATTCTGTTACGTGCATTGGACTTTCGCTATAATTAATATATAAAAATTAGAAACAAAATGGCTAAAGAAGTTGCTGGACTAATCAAATTACAGATTAAAGGAGGCGCTGCAAATCCATCACCTCCCGTTGGACCTGCTTTGGGTTCTAAGGGTATTAATATCATGGAATTTTGCAAGCAATTCAATGCCAGAACCCAGGACAAAGCAGGTAAGATTTTACCTGTAATCATTACCTACTACGCAGATAAGTCTTTTGATTTTGTTATCAAGACTCCTCCTGTAGCTATTCAATTGCTTGAATTGGCTAAGATTAAGAGTGGTTCTGCTGAGCCTAACCGTAAGAAGGTTGCCGAAATTACTTGGGAACAAGTTCGTACGATTGCTCAGGACAAAATGGTTGACTTGAACTGCTTCACTATCGAGTCTGCTATGACTATGGTAGCTGGTACAGCTAGAAGTATGGGTATCGCTGTAAAAGGGGAATTCCCGGGTAATAACTAATAAACTTCAATTATAATGGGTAAACTGACAAAAAATCAAAAGTTGGCTGCAGAAAAAATTGAAGCAGGGAAAGCATACTCACTGAAAGAAGCTGCACAGTTAGTTAAAGATATTACTTTTTCTAAGTTTGATGCTTCATTAGATATTGACGTACGTTTAGGTGTAGACCCCCGTAAAGCTAACCAGATGGTTCGTGGTGTAGTTTCATTGCCTCACGGAACAGGTAAGCAAGTGCGTGTTTTGGTTCTGTGTACACCTGATGCTGAAGCTGCTGCAAAAGAAGCTGGTGCTGACTATGTTGGTCTTGATGAATATATTGAAAAGATCAAAGGTGGATGGACTGATATTGATGT
>OBJB01000032.1_pt1 | contig 89515 bp, 50 predicted proteins | sample 1502991 | NCBI WGS metagenome assembly OBJB01 (sample SAMN01828327, study PRJEB22528) | human gut metagenome | isolation source: stool | host: Homo sapiens | place: USA
TTCCCTACACGACGCTCTTCCGATCTCAACCCTTTATTCATTGTAGTCGGGGGAGCATCCACCTGATAAATTTCACGTCCCTCACCTCCTGTCATCCATAAACGCGCCGTTATATCTTCGGGCATACTCCATGAAGCGATGAAATTCTGGTTATAATCGGATTTATGCAGATTGGAAAACCAATGATATCCTTCATGCCACGTTTTGTCAAACTTCTCCAAAGCCTCACCGGGAAGCTTGTTCCCTTCCGAATCAGTGATTTCCATCGAAGTACCTACATGATGGAACAAATAATCATTATCCGCCCTGTCCGACCGGAAAATATCCACATAATAACCACTATTCCCCGAAGTACGGACCATAGCGACCATTCTTCTTTTCTCACCGGCAGACACATCGGCAAAGTTGAGGTAAGGAGTTAATTCTCTATCATTTACGAATTCTCCCTCCTTCACCATAGGTTCCATAGCATGAATAGTGATATCTCCTTCCGTATATCCGGGTAAAACCGTATTAGAACCTGTAGGAGACTGATGATATCCATGATCTTTGCTCCAATAGGACTCATAAGCCGCTGCATCCGGAGCCAACGCATAACCATACGCATAGAATTGTAAAGCCAACCCGTTCGGAGTGAGATGGTATCCTTTTTTACCACCATACAGAGTGAACATCATTTTATAATCTCCCTCCCAGTTCTTCATTGTAATAAAACGATGATGGGGAGAATAAGACGCACGCTCATTACTCTCTGCACGTACAGACGGGATGGTAGCTGTATAGGTACAAAGCCCTGTCCAACCGGCATTATTTCTGGAGTATTTCTTTTGAGAAATCCCTTTGTTCAAGGCACTTGCCACTTTTTCCACCCCCTCCTTATTATCTGTTCCGGTATAATAAGTCAGCAGATTTTCAAACGTCTGAAAATTAGCACTTCCCCCACGTGAATCACCGAACACCACCATATTGGCTGCATCGTCCATCCAAGGAAATACAGCCATTGCAGCTTTCTGCAAAATGGGGTTACCGGCTATGATATCTATCCCGGCACGTTTCAAGGGAGCCGCCCAATCAAGCAATGACTGCACTGTACCGAATGAATAACCGGGAGATTCCGGCCACAGCCCTGTCACCCGATCGTAAGTTTTCAATATATCGGGAATGGCATCATGATAGGGAGTAGATTCGTTCACCAGCAGATTCAAATAATACTCTTTTCCTTTACCGTCAGCATAAGCCTCATTATGATCGAGCACCAACATAGGACGCAGCATTATATTCCACCCGTTCACATTCCAGTTACCCGATTTGCCACCGCGTACCAGCCCTATATTGATAAAACGCTTAAAGACTTCGGCAGCTACCGTTTTTGTATCTTTCCCAATTGCTTTCAGATGAGCATGAGGATGCCGTATCAAATAATCGAAAGCAAAATCATACGCCATTGCCGCATGCATTACCAAATCATCATGTATCTGTTCGTAATCATAATAGCCGCAAATACCTCCCGGTTCCCAACCACCGACACTGCCACACGACTTTTCAGGGTCCAAAATAGGATTCATATAATACGTCCCTACCAACCACACATTAAATATATCTGTGGCAAAACGGGCAAACTTCTCTTCTCCTGTCACCCAATAAACAAAAGCGGCATTTTCTGCTAATGTCAAGATCTCGACATTATTCCCCCGTATCATGTGCCCGCTTTCCTTATAAGGCACTTTGACCGAAGGCTCCGAAGGATTTAATTTATTAATTCCCCACATATCACCTGTTTCATTATAAGGAGTGCGGTCCTCCAGCGGAACATTGACATACTTATTCCAAGTACGCATTCCCGGCATTCTTACAGTGGGAACAGGAGCATTCCCCTCTCCATAGTCCCAATTCTGTTTTTTCAAATAGCATTGGGTATAACGCTCTCCATCTTTCCAATACATGGCCAGCCGGGAAGTTATCCATTCGGGATCAGTCTGATGACGATCCACATATTTTTCCACTTTGGAGCGGATAGCTGCAAAGGCTTCCCCAGCCCAAGGCTCATTTTTCACTTTTTGCAGAACAGACGCTCTATCCGCCGGAGAAACATATACACAAGGGTGTTGCTGCGCCTGAACAGCCGACATACACCCTATCCATAAAATAAAGGTTACTAAAATATTTTTCATACTCATTTATTGATTTACTATCTTGGTTACCGTTTCAGACAGGACAGGACTGCCATAAAAAGAAGAGAAGCCGTCTTTTTTATTAGCTCCTCCCTGTACGTGAGCTATAAAGAAACCATACACGCTATCACGTTTATTTATCCACGGGTAAGCACCAGCCCATCCGGGAGAACTAATCTGATAAGCTTCTCCTGTAGTCTCATCAACCAGTTCACGCCATTCACCTAATCCATAGATACCAGTGTGGTGCTGTCCTAACGCTTTCTCAACATACTCACCAGGAGCAACAACAGCATTCCGTACCTGATCTGCCTGCATAGTTTGAACTGTTTCCGGTTTCAATATCTCTTTGTTCCCGAAACGTCCGTTATGATAAATCATTTTCAAGAAACGGATATAATCATTCAGCGTGGTACACAATCCACCTCCCAACATAGGAGCATGTCCCCCGTCAGTATTAACCGGAGTAAAATGAGAGCCAGTCATTTCCAAAGGAACGGCAATTAATTTCTGAAATAAAAATTCAAACTCTTCCCCCATAGCTACTTCGGCCATACGTCCGGCTATTTGCATGGCCAATCCTCCATATTCAAATCGAATTCCCGGTGCAAAAACAGTATCCAAAGGCAATATCTCTGTGACAGCCGAATCCAAATGATTGTAATTGTCCACCCGGGGAGCAGGCAGGTAAGGACGTACACCGGAAGTATGAGAGAGTAATTGACGCAAAAGGATATCGCCTTTCGCATCGCCCCTGAACTGCGGTAACCACTTCTCTACAGGATCATCCCAACTCAAATCCGTCCGGTCCACTACCGCACCAATTACGGCAGCAGCCACCCACTTGCCGGCAGAAGCGACATACACTTTTGTATCTCCGGTGAAAGAGCCATACGTCTTTTCAAACAACACTGAATCATTCTTTATCACACATATTGCTCCCCCCGGATAGTATCCCTTATCCATCCAGGTACTGATTATGGAATCCAAAGGGGTAAAATCATAAGTTACATTCTGTTTACCTTGCCGTAAACAAGAAGTCACAACCAAGCCAACAGCCAATATCAAAATAAAAACGAATCCTCTATTCATATTCCTATATCATTTGATTAGTCAAACCATATATAAATACGAATCAAAGGATTCATTTACTCATCTAATAATGAAATTTATTCTTTCTCCAAATCCCAATATACCACATAACGCTGCCGATGAATATTGTACAACGGTTCTATCACATCTCCTTGCGAAGTCGTAAACTTTAATTCCGTACCGACACGCTGTACACTGCGTTCAGGATGCTTGACATCGAGTTTTAACGTAGTGCGAAGTCCTGCAGGGATATGATAATCATACGTATAATAATCATTGTACAAAGCAGGATTGGAATCGGGCGCAGGTGCCTGCATTCCTTCTGTTCCCCGCTTACCGGCCAACACTACCGGACCATAAACCAACGCTCCTTTTTGAGGATTATCCGGGGTCGTTTCCACACGGAGACACATAGGATAATCAGCCGTAATACGGTCACCGTCTTTCCATAGACGAGTAATGGCAATATATGAACCTGGCTTCTGTTTCACCGCTATCTTTTTGCCATTCACAAACACTTTCACTCCCTTGCTCCATGAAGGATAACGAAGATAAACCGTAGTCTCTACAGGATTTTGGGCTCTTATGGTCAGAACAGTGGTCTCCTCTGCCGGAAAATCCGTTTCCTGCCGGAGAGTCAATCCTTTCTCGCGCCAATTAACCACCGAGGGGATAAAAAGATTCACATAAATGCCTTTGTCATTGTGATAATAAATAGCTTCTCCATATTTAGCATGGTTCTCAAAACCGCTTCCCACACAACACCAGAAAGAATTTTCTTTCGTACTATACACCTTATGCGAGCCTGAAAGCAAGGGCAGGAAATATGTTACCATACCGGTCTGAGGATCTTGCTGTCCCAAAATATGGTTGTAAAGGGCCCGTTCATAATAATCCGCAATGGCAGCATCGGCTGTCCAGCAGAACAAATGACGGGACAGTTTCAACATATTATAGGTACAACACGTTTCCCCGGTATAACCTGACACATACTTGGAGAACCGGGCCGGGTCAAAATAATGTTCCTTGTCACTACTGCATCCAGGGGCAAATGTATGATGGTCTATCATAGTATGCCAAAAGAAATCGGATAACTTTCTGCTGTTCTCATCCTCTGTCAATTCATAATTGCGAGCTTCGGCTATCACTTTCGGAATGAATGTATTGGTATGTTTAGTACCCAAATCATCACGTAGTTCCTTTAACGGATCAATCACTTCATTATGGTAAAAGAATTGAGCCAGCCACCGATGACGTTCGTCCCCGGTTATCGCATACAAATTATAAAAGGACTCATTCACTCCACCAAATTCATTCCGTATCATTTTTTGACGTGTAGTCTCATCCAAAGGTTTGAGTTTATGATATGCCCAGTCGGCCATACGAACAACAACCTCCAAAGCTTTCTGATTGTCACTGTAAAGATACTGGTCTATCAATCCAGAGAAAAGTTTATGAAGCGTGTACCACGGTGCCCATACACTGGTGCCACGGATGTTACGATTGATCAATTCTTCAGGATAAGCACTCAGATAGCCGTTACCCAATGCGGTTTGTACCTCCGCCAGGCCATTCACCAGACTATCCCCTTTTTGTTTGAACTGTTCACTGCCGGTTGCCGCATACATCAAGCCGTAGGCAGAAAGCAAGTGCCCTGTGGTGTGTCCACGCAATTCACAGTCCAAGGACTCCCATCCACCTAACTTCTTTACTGTCATATAACCACCTTCACGTCCTGCAAACACGCCAGCATTGGTACGGAAACTATGTAACAGCCTGTCCACCTCTATAGAAGCCATCCATACAGAGTCACGCATCATATTTTCACGAAAACGGCTTGGAAGCAAACGAACATCTTTCAAATCAAAACTCTTGACTTTCATCGGAGCCACGGTTTCTCTCTTCAACTTTCCGGTATGTTGGCCGGGATAAACAGACTGGGCCGTCAAAGCACCCGACATAGCCAATAACCCGGCTACAACTAAAATTTTCTTCTTCATTGTCTTTTTCTAATTAGTTCCTCAATCGACATTCAAACTTACTACATAATACGATAAAAGAGAGAAAAACACTCAATGCTTTTCTCTCTTTTCATAAATAGGTCCAACTATAAAACAGTTTTTTATCTACTTTATCTTTATTCCTTCGATATATTCATTCGTGATAAAACCCTTTAAATCCTTTATCTTCTCTCCATTAACCACCACATTTTCAAACGTAATATTCCGCACCATCCTTTCTTTATCCAGCCCTTTTATCAACGAAGGATTCTCGCCTACTCCGTTATAAGTAATATTACGGAAAGTTACTCCATCAATGCTCTGTCCGGGCTGTTTGTCATATTTAGGATTGAAACGAATGTTGATATGGAACAATTTTCCTTCTTGAATACTTTCTACCCGAATATCCTCAAATAAAATATTCTTCACCCTGTTTCTATCACCGGCATCTATAGCCATACATCCCTGATAAGGCACATCATCTTCATCATGTTCCAAAATATCAATATTCCGAAAAATCAAATTTTCAATGGTCTCACCTGTCAAGGACTCCGGATCACCATGACCACCTACATTGATAGGATGAGCAATATCCGCCCAAAGAATGGAATTCTGTACAGTGATATTATCCGAACCGCCCCACCAGTTCCAACGATGATTATATAAAGCAATGCAGTCATCACTATTACGCATAAACACATTGTCTATCAATACATCGTGACAGCACATCATGTCAATGCCATCACTCCAACCTTTGCAACTAAAAGATTTCAAATTTCTGATTGTCACCCCTACAGCACCTCCTCCGAATACCGTGTAATGATCCGGATTGATCACCGTTATGCCATCCACCACTACATTTTTAGAATCTGTTATTTCAATGCCACGAATAGGATGATCCAAGATACCTCTACCCACAATACGTACATTTTCGGCTTTATCCACCCATAGTTTTGCTTTCACAACTGCTCCCGGAGCCAAATAAACCGTCGTATTACTTGGTATCCTTATCTGATTGTTTGGCAAATCTTTAGGTCGATGCACTCCCGGCCCAAAATACATCACTCCTTTCTCTTCTTTCGAGTAAGTTTCCGTTTCCATCGGATTGGCAAACACATGAAGGTTATGCAACCTATCCCCATTAAACTCCACAGAAAGATATCGGGGTTTATCAAGCATAAATGTAATCACATTCTTATATTGTACATAGCGTATATCATTTACCTGCGGACGAATATCTACCTCATGAATCGTTCCATTATTCTTTTTTACCATTACCTCCACAGGACTGCCCATATCAAACTGTACCATCGAAGCATCTTGTACCCTATCCATATCCACCTGCACATTATATTCAAACAGGTCTTTCCATTCACCCCCCGGAACACGGACACGGACTGTATAATCATCATTATGAGGCATACCTGTTTTCAATCCTTCGGGATAAGTCACCAACTGAGCCTGTGCAACCGCACAACACACCATAAGACAAAAGGCTAATAACTTTTTCATTTTTATGCTTTTCTTTTTAAATACGTTTGATAAGCATTTTCCACTCAAAAATAAAAGCCTATTAACCATTTTCTCATCAACAATGATCTTATCTTCTAGAATTTATTCCGTTCCACCTCTTTTCCTTCCTGAAAGAATACCACTTCATACGATGCGTTATCATCTGACAGTAACATATCCGAATCAAACATCAGACACTCAATCTCATAAGGTTGCAATGTTTTCAAAGCAATCCTTCCCTGGCTGGAACCGTTGCATATCACCTCAACTTCCGTCGGTTCCGATGCAGACAAACCAAAGTTCTGTATCTCTACCTTCAACCCACCTTTTTCTGTATCAAACAGAGGGCGACGGGCGGAGAGCAGAGCCGGCCGATAATTCACGTATGGCAAACGGGCATAACCATACAACATATTCCCTTTTTTATCTTTACCTATCATTTTAGGAGCAAATTCATCCGAAGTGATGCCACTGCCCTTCGCTTTAAAGACCACAATCAAATCTTTGCCCGAAACCTTGGTCTTCACAGGCTTGCAACCACGTCCAAAATTCACTTCGGTAAATGAACCGAATCGCAACGACTTTACATCCACATCTGTCTGCGGATTAAAACCTGATTCGGCAGCAATCTTTACCTCAATAGTACGAGTAGACGGAGTGATCTCTTCTTCATTCAAAACAGACAATAGCATTCCTTTATTCAGAGGAATACTTATATTTTTGGAACTATGTTTATCGTTAGCCAGATCGTTCCATTTAATGGTATCAATCACGGCAAAATTCATTTGGACAGCACGCCCCTTCTCATCCTGAAAAACTTTAGGGCGCTCATATTTAAACCAATGTTCCACCGCTCCATCCTTATGGAATGATACACCCGGCACGTATGCTTCCCCTTGTTCTGTCACCCAATGCACTCCGTCCTTGGAACGCTGATAGAAAGCAATTCTGCCCAACCAGTCATTCACGATCAAGTGATATTGCAACTCATCCCGCCATACCACGGGATCTTCGAATCTGCCTTCCACGTCCGGATAAACTCGTTTGTCAGTCAACTGCATATAAGGTGAAAGTCCGTCTTTGCTAATCCAGACACTTCCACCCCGACATACCATCAAGTAAGAATCATCCTGACGGCGGGCAAAAGTCAAATTGGAAAGCCCCTCTATGATTTTTCGGTCACGAGAATCAAAACTGAATTTACCATACGTCCACACCTTGCTGTCCACCCCATCTGCTATATAGTAACCGTCAATCACATAGACCACGACACGACCATCCTTTAACCGGAACGCTTCCGGATTATGTCCTTTTCCCACAGAATTTTGAATTTTAAAAGGTCCTTCCAACCGATCACTTACTGCATGGAAAACAGTAGAATTCGACCAAAACATGTGCCCTTTCGGAGAATCCTCGGGCCAGCCACACACAAACAAATGGTATTTACCATCCGTATCCTGCAATATATTTCCTCCCCAAAAAGAAACTCCGGGAAGTTCTATTCCATTATCCACATAACGATTCAGTACACTGTCCGTACCCCAAATCCCCTTAATCTGAATGCCGTCCGGCATAGGAAGGAAACGGTCCATAAAACGTGCGCCTTTTACTAAATGCTGCCATTCGGCAGGACGTTCACGCTCGGTTATCTGCGCATCTACTGAAGTTAAAAAGAAGCTTGCCGCTATTAAAAAGAAGAGTTTTTTCATTGTGTCATTCATTACACGTTAACAAATCGTTTATTTATGTGCTCAAAAATAAAAAGATTAAGCTGACCTAAATATAAGTCAGCTTAACAAAAAGCACGTAAACCTTTGCGTAAAATAAAAAATCCACAGATACCCCTTAAGAAGCCACCTGTGGATTTATTTAACCAAACATGGAATTACAACTGACTAACCTCTTCGAATGTCAATCCTGTAATTTCCATAATATCTTCTGTAGAGAATCCTTTTTCTTTCATTCTCTGGGCATTTCGAAGAACACCTTCTTTAATGCCCTCTTCACGACCCTCCGCACGACCCTCCGCACGTCCTTCCGCACGCCCTTCCGCACGCCCCTCTGCACGTCCTTCTAATCGTCCCTCTATCTTTCCCTCTAACTTAGCAGAATCAAGAACATCATTTTGGATCATCAAAGCGCTAAGATGTTCATCATAGGCATGGCGTTCCTGAGGCGTCATTGAATAATATTTCAATTTTTCACGTGCCTCACCCAATCCGGGAGCAGTCGTGTCAGGACGAATAATACCCGTCTTCAAATATTCTATCCATTCCTCTAAAGGGGTCACCGCCACCTTGTTAAACTCATTCACACGGATCAGAAAATACTCCGGATAAATTTCGGAAGGCATACGGGGCACAATGGCATCCTTTTCCCGAGTACTCACTTGAAGGAAGTCTCCTGTATGCACTCCTTTAAATATATTCTGCCCATGATAAAGATAATCAGTTCCATGACCAATATCGAAATAAAGAATGCTGATAGAATATATCTTTTTAACTTTATAATAAGTCTCGCCCAATGAGATATGTTCTGTAATGGCTTTAGCCACTCCATACAGGATACGCTCCAAATAATACAGCTCACGCGTATTTTGAATCTCGATGATAACAATCTCATTTTTACTATTGAGAGCTTTGATATCAACCCGATTGAACTTATCATTCTCCGTTTGCTGGTTACCCTCGCTTTCCAAAATCTCCACTATATGAATTTCATCACCTATCAGTACCGTAAGGAATCCTTCGAGCACACCAAAATTAGCTTTATGACGCAGCAAACGTTTGACAGCCCAATCAAAACGGATATATTTATCTTGTAATTCCATAAGAATATAATTTATTCATTTTCAATGGACAAAGATAGCAAAAAGGATCATTCTTTAAAAATTATCCTACCTAAATAATTACCTTTTCTTTTTATTTCGCAAAGATGATTTCTTTTATATGTTCTCTCTAAAAAACACCTACCACAGAGTTTTAAATCTTCTTGAAGCTCTTGCTTGAGACTACCTTTTTTCATTTTACAAATACAATATCACCTACATGTTCCCCAACAAAGAAACGCGCCATGTCCGACGTTTTATACCATGCAGGCTTACCGGTCATATCATCCGATATAACTTTACCGTTTATCTTCAGATTCTTAAAACGAATATTCTTCACCATCCGTTCCTCGTCGTAGCCAACGATATGTGAGAGTTCGGCATGATCGCCATTATAGGTAATATCTTTAAAAAGCACATTCTCAATGCCCCTTCCCGGAGCCTTGCAATACTTCTTATTGTAAAATATACGCAGATTCACCAATTGTCCTTGCCGGAAATTCTCGATGCGGATATTCTCGAACCGTACATTCCGGACCAGATTATTATCACCTGCATTGATAGCCAGACAGCCTTGATAATCCACTTGCATTTCCCGATGATCCAAAATATCAATGTTCCGGTAAGTCAGATTCTCCATCACTTCATTCCTATCCACATCTCCGTGTAACCCGATAAAAATAGGGTGCGCCACATCTGCCCACAAGGTAGAATTCTGCATTGTCACATTACGGCATCCGCCATGAAACCCCATACGTGTAGCATACACGGTAGTGCAATCATCGGAGTTACGGCAAAATACTCCATCAAACAAGACGTTGTTGCTGGCAAACACATTCATACCGTCCCCCCACCCATATGAACTGATAGCCTTTACATTGCGGATTGTCACACTGTCCGAACCTCCAGTGGGACATTGGGTTGTGATGAGACCTTCCACATATATATTTCGTGAATTAATAATGCTGATGCCTGCCCCACGACCTTCGGGATGCACCTCACCCTGTCCCAGAATTTTCACATCACGGGCATTGACCGCACGGATACATCCACGCACAATGGCCCCACCTGCCACATAGACCGTCTTTCCCGAAGGAACATTAAGTGTATCGCCGGGTAACTGATGTATTCCCGGAGCGAAATAAATCAGATTCTTGTCTTTCAATTTCTTCGGACGGTTTTCATCTATCGGATTAGCAAAAAGATGAAGATTATGGAAGATGTCTCCATTTACTTCAATGGACAGATTACGCGGACGGTCTAGTGTAAAAGTCATCGTACTGCCGCTGATCCTCGGAGTGATACCATACGACAACGGACGCACCCTGCCACTCTTTACTTCTCCTTTATTATAGGTAACGGAAACTTCCACCTGCCCGGAAAAGTCAAAATATCCCATTGAGGCCAGTTCTACATGATGCTTCGTCTGGCGTACTTCATCTACTTTCATCGGATAAACGTCCACCCATTGCCACTCTTTTCCCACTTCGCGGACTTTAACTGTAAAATCCTTTTTTAAATCGACCCCATCAGGAGCCGGGTAAACAACCAGATGATTCTGTGCATGAAGAATAAAATGGAATCCAACTAATAAATGGACAACCAACAACAATTCTTTTAATTTCATTTATCATTCATTTTTATTGTATTGATCGATTTGGGTTTCAATGTCACCTCTATCTTCTTACCATCTATGACAAAAGTACGGAAACGCGTGTCTTCATCGGGATTATAAGTAACTATAGCCGTTCCATTGTCAGCAGTACGAAAGGCAAGCACATTCTCATGGTCTGACACTTTCAACAAACGGCTGCCCGGTTGTACAAAATGAGACAGATGCTTCATCAGATAATATTCATCAGTATAACGTACCTGACGTATATTACGATCTACAATAACCATTGCATTTTGTGCCCAGTCCCACCAACTCTTACAAGTTTCATCGAGCACCATATTCCAATACATATAAGCCCCCACACCATTATTGAAACAATGGACTACCGCATTCCAAGTACGCTCCAATGCCGACCAGTCATTCTCCGAATTACCACACATATTCTCTGTCTGCATATATCCATACGAAGGGTATTCCTTGTGAATGACAGGAAGCGCTTTCATACCTGTCCATTGCACTCCCACTCCTCTCACATAATCCGATACATTTTTCTGATTCAGAAAAGTGCGGATGTAATCGGGGTTCGGATAATTGACTGTTCCCATCCATATCTCCGTATCCAGCGAATCTTTTTTAAATTGAGGTCCCAGATATTGAGTCACGAAAATGGCCAAGTCCTCTGCTCTCCACGTACACGAAGGCCAGCAAGGTGTCCATGCTATTTCATTTTGAGGCATGAGCATCGAAATAGTAATCCCGTTTTTCTTATAAGCCTGCACATATTTGGAGAAATAAAGCGCGTATGCCTGCAAATATCCTTGCTGCATCTTGAATCCCGTAACATTTCCTAATACATTACGGGCAGGATCAAGACGGTTGTGCCCGATATCGGTGCCCTCAATACCGGAACTTTTCTGCGAATAATGCTCGTTGACTTTCATCCATGCCGGCGGAGTCCAGGGAGAAGCCCACATCTTCAAATCGGGACGTAGCTTCAAAGCCTCCTTTATGTAAGGAATCAGTATAAAACGATCACGGTCAATACTGAAATTACGCATGGTATAATCATCTTTCACATCATTATAAGAATAATAACCAAATGAATAATCACTACAAGCAACAGGAGTACGTCCCAATGAAAAGCGTACTCCCTCTTCGGCAAACAAGGAAGCCATCACTTTATCACGTTCTTCCTGAGAGAGACTTTGAAGCGCATTCCAGCCTATTTCATTAAACGTGCCGCCAAAGCCGGTAACATGCTGTAAAAGACTATCCGTATAGACAGATACCTCCGGAGTCTGCGAGGCATGCTTCAAAACTGTTACTTTCTGAGAAGTCCAACGCTCGGATGCAGTGGTGGAATACATCGTTATTTTCTGTGCAGCAACAGTGTTCAACACCCCTGCCACAAATAATAATGAAATAATCTTTTTCATAAAATATCAAATTAATCGTTCGTTTTCCTATTGTTTTTCTGCTTTTACACGCAAAATCGTATATGAGAAGGGTGGAAATTCATAATCAAATTCAGGTCCGAATCCTTTGTATGCAATCTCCTCCGGATAAATCTTTCGGGGTTCTTCGAAGGAATTTTCCTCGCTGCCGTCGGCCGCAGTCAAAGAAATGACCCTTCCCTCCTCTGCTATGTTTTTCGATCCTTTTATCTGAATCGTGGTCAAATAAGCCGTATCAGCCCCATTAACAACTTTAATCACCAATTCTCCTTTTTCCTCATCATAACCGGAAGCAACGAACTGTAACGGCATGGCTTGGGGTACAGAGAACAAGACAAGTTCATTATCCAGATAACATTCATTTTTCATGGAGGATACTACCACTTTCACTTCATACCACCTGTCCTTTTCAATTTTTTTGCCGGAATGTTCTGACAGCACGCCTTTATCTTTCCCCTTCTCCAACCGGATAAGTTCCGCCCGGTCATTACTACTCCACATACCTATATTATATCTATATCCGGTCTTACCATCCTCACTCATACCTAAAAAGATTTGAAATCCTTGTTCACCTTCTGTTTTCCTTACTTTAAACTCCAGCGTATAGTCCCCTTCATAGACTTTTTCCGGTAACATGTGGTTTTCTTTTGATAGAATCATATCGCCAAGCAAATCCGTCACTCCGTTTTGTATCACTTTTACATCCTTAAACTCTACAGATGCTAAAGAAGCCCCCAAACCCAGATGTCCCTTACCCACAGATTCGGGTTGGGCTTCATGCATCGTGATGTTGCTTTTTACATTGTAATCAGGCCGGTTCTCCGCTGCCATCTTTTGTACATAATATGAACTACGTCCCATTACCCGGTCAGAATCAATCCAAATCAAGTTGGTAGCCCAGTTCCTATCATGCCGATTTTCAAATAAAGGTGCATACGAAGCCATTGTAACCAAATCGCCATTTCGTTCCATACCACCGATAAACGCAGCTTCAGACAAAGCTCCCAGCATATTTCCTCCACCAACTCCCCGGTTACAGGCATATTCCCCTACATAAACCGTATATTTTCCCCGTTCATAAGTATCGAACAAAGTTGTGTTACGAAAGAAAAAATACGGATCGACATACCAATGTGGATCAATCATATCCGTTTTGGCTATTGCAGGAGCCCCATCACGTTGTGGCATTTCATTATAAATCAATGTCAACTGCGGATACTTCTCCTTAATGGCCTTATAGAACAGATCAAAACGACGATCGTATTCCGGTCCCCAGTTTTCATTACCAATCTCCACATATTGCAACGGAAAAGGTTCGGCATGACCATCTGCCGCACGGCGTTTTCCCCATTCCGTAGTGACATCACCCAATGCGTATTCAATGGCATCCATACAATCGTCCAAATAATAGGATATTTTGTCGTCAGGACAAGCATCGCCCATACGGAACTGACACCCTAAACCTACATTACATACAAACATGGCTTTTGCGCCTATATCTTCACAAAACTGCAACATTTCATAATATCCGAAACCATACGAGCAACGGTATCCCCACGTACTATACTCTCCGGGGCGTGCAGCCGGATCTCCTAATGTTTTTTTCCATTCAAAGCGGTTATTCAAAGTAATTCCCTCTACCACACATCCTCCAGGCCAGCGGAAGAATGCAGGTTTCAATCCTACCAACATCTCAGCCACGTCTTTACGCAAGCCATTCGGGCGATTATTGAAAGTCTTTTCCGGAAAAAGAGAAACATAATCTATCCAAATCTTACCGGGAGCATCAAATTCCAAAGCTAGCTTTGCCTTGGCATCTTTTGCAGCAGACAACAATGTAGCTTTTATATCATTCCAAGTGTTGTCATTCTTCACTTTGAGAGAAGTTTCCGCCAGCACATCTCCTTTCGAAGAAAGTAATTTAGCTACAACCGTTCCTTTATAATCGGACGAAGTGCGAATAATAACACGCAGATGATAGTTTTCACCGACACCGATCCCCATTCCCCAGTATCCTTCATTCACCAATTGAATGGGATGTGAAGCATCCGTTAGTGTTATCTCCAAATTATTAGGAGCTGACTGAAATTTCGGACGCTCTTTAGTAAGCCTCATCCGGGCAGCCGCAGTATCCTTCACCAGCAAATTCCAAGCACGTACAGGTTCTGTATTCCACTTGAATGAACGATCGTGACGTACTTCTCCGGTCAAGTGATATTTCTCCGGACTGGGAATCAGTTTATCTCCTTCCACATGATACCCTGCCGGCATCTCATGTTCCTCGAAACTACGGTTCTGAACCAACTCGGCATATAATCCTCCATCACCGGCATGATTAATCTCTTCAAAAAAGACACCATACATTGAAGGAGCTATCTCGGCACCTTTCTCCTGAAGGTTAATAACAATCCCTTCCCGTTCTGTCGATGGGAAACTGCATGATGCAATCGCAGTTCCCAATATACAAGCTGATAAAAGTTGTTTTATATTCATCATAAAAGTCGATTTTTATTATAATACGTTTATGAGACATAAGACACTCAACACTTGCTCATATTCTCAACCACTTACAATAGTCCTGTAAAGTTCAAAACTTTGCAACTATCCATTTAATAATTGCAAAGTTTTGAATATGACTATTTATTACCAACCAGGATTTTGAATTAATTGCGGATTTAAGCGAATCTGCCCCAAAGGTATCGGAGCCAAATAATCGCGTTGTGAATACAACAGGTTAGCATCCAAGTTAGCAATACTACGTCCATAATCAGGATCGTTAGGACCACTACCTTCATATACTCCATAAGTCAATGGATATTTATCCGGCTGATATACGGGTTCCCCATAATTTGATGCATTATTAGCTATACCGGTCATATATGCTGTATTATACACATGACGTCCGAGTTTCTGACCCGTCAAATTGATATGAGCAATACCCCAACGCTTCAAATCGTCCTCACGGAATCCTTCACCGAAAAGCTCACAAGCGCGCTCACGACGAATCTCATCCAACATATTCATCTTTTTGCAAACAGTCTTGTTCTGTTCATGGTCCCAATAACCGGCATCCCATACATTGGCAATCAACGCATTCGTAAGTGGAGCTATTCCAGCTCGTTTGCGAGTATTATTAATGGAAAAATTCAAATCCTCATCGCTAATCTTTCCATTACCCAATTCACAAGCAGCTTCTGCATAAATCAGATAAACTTCTGCTAGACGAATCAGCGGGAAGTCGAATGACTCATTATTATCAGCCCGATTAGCCCCCTCTGACATAAATTTCCGACAACCATAACTATTATGATTACCACCATAAAGAGTTGGAGTATAAATGGCGAACTTGCTACTGAAAGCAGGGTCGTTCGGATTATAAGGAACTTCCGGATATACGGGATTAGGATAAGGCTTGCCCAATTCCGTACAAGGCTCGCTACTTTCTCGTGATGTTGACCAATATGGACGATCGGGCATGAATGTACAACCAATGAACCGATAGTCACGATTGCGATATTCTCCATAGAAAGTTTCCCAACCGGCAAAATCCGGATTATTCTGTGCATCTGTCATATTTCCTGTATGGCTAATGCGGATAGGCAATCCGTTACGACATAAGAATGATTCTCCAAAAATTGCACTGAATTCCGCACCTTGTCTCGTAGCTACGATATGCGACAGATTGAGTCCTGGTCTTTTTGTATCAAAATCATACTTCACGCTGAAAATGAATTCTTTATTGGTATTCTTCCCAGCTCCTTTAAAATTGCAGATATTACCGCCTTTCTCGTCGATGTTGAATAAATAGTAATAACTCAACGAATCGCATTCGTTCCAAAGCTGGAAAGTTCCGGCATTAGCCTCATCTATCACTTCCTTGGCCATCTGTTTAGCCTGGGTCAGCATATCCGTCGTAGATAGATAACCTTCCGGTTTAGCAGTACCCGCACCTTGACTCGTACCGTCACCATCTAGATTATAACCAATTTCCGGCACATATTTTTCCCACGTAGCTTCGTGTAGGAGCACTCTTGCCAAGAAAGCTTTGGCAGCTTCCTGACTGACCTTCCCCTTATCATCACTTCCTATATTCTTTTCTTGTGGAAGATTAGGATAAGCAGCTTTTAAATCATTAATGATAAAATTTGCTACTTCATAACGACTATTGCGGGGACCGAACAGTTCCGGGCTATTTACATCCAGCACTTTTTCCGTAATAGGAACTCCACCAAAATGCTTCAGCAGTAAAAAATAGTGCCATGCACGGAAGAAGCGTGCCGTAGCTACCGAAGCTGCAATTTCCTCCTTACTTCCTGCATACGTTTCAGCCTTTTCCAGCAGAATATTGCATTGGCGGATATAAGAGAAACGTTTGTCCCACTGCCAATCACTTTCCGGTGCACTAGCACCACCGTTTTGTCCCAAACCGGAAATATCCAGTCCTTTGTCAAATCCAAAACCAGCACCATTCTTGTCTTTCCAACCATCCAGATTGTTATAGAACTCATTAGCAGCTTGTTCAAATTGCTCTGCATTCTGAAAAAAGATTGCTTCTGTTCCTTGAGCCAACGGTTCTCTTTCCAAAAAATCACTACACCCGGTAGCAGTCATTGCAAATGCTGCCAACAGAGTCATTATATTCTTGTATTTCATATATTCACAAATTTATATTATTAGACTTAGAATGTTATATCCAGACCGAATGACAACAAACGGCTGAAAGGGAATGTGTTATTGGATGCCTCACCATGTTCCGGATCATATCCGTCAGTAATGCTGGTCCATTCCCAAAGGTCTTCGCCAGAAAAATAAACTCTCACTTTATTTATATTTGCCTTCTGTGTCCAAGCTTTTGGCAATGTATATCCCAATACCAATGATTTCAAGCGAATATACTTGGAATCTTGTACGCTGACATCTCTATTCTGATAGTTCCAACGGTTAAAAGCCGCATCACGTGAAGCGATAGTATATTCTGCATTCGGATTTTCCTCGCTCCACATCTTACCCATATAAGTAGAATTCTGCATAACATAGTTGGTTACCCACGGTGCATAAATATTTCCTGTACGCAATACGTTCTGCTTGCCTACTCCTTGGAAGAACGCAGAGAAGTCAATGCCTTTCCACTCCAATCCGGCTTTGATACCGAATGTAAAATGAGGAGCCTTATCACCTGCATACCACAAATCATCTTTTGTAATGGCACCGTCTCCATTATTGTCCACCAGTTTGCGTGCACCCGGCCGGAGGGTGTTGGTAGCCTTGTCGCGCGGAGCCGGAATTATATTCCCGGATTTCGGACCGGTATGGTCAGCATTCCAATAATATTTCTCATAGTAAGCATTCACTTCCTCTTGTGTCTGGAAAATACCATCCGTACGGTATACATAAATGGCATTCAATGGTTTCCCTATCAAACGTCCCTTGTTGTTACCCTCATTAGGCACGTTTTCACTGTTTTCCAAAACAAGAACTTCCGATTTAGCATCTGCAATATTGGCACCGATATTGTATGTCACCTGACCTATTTGGTCGCGCCAGTTCACAGCCAATTCCCATCCTTTGGAACGAAAACGCCCATTATTTGTCTTTGGAGCAGAAGCGCCCAATATGGAAGGATAAGTAACGGGAATGAACATACCATCATTCGTTTTCTGGAACCAGTCAAACGTAGCAGACAAACGATTACCCAACACAGTTACATCCAAACCCACATCATGCGATTTCAAAGTTTCCCAAGTACGTTGTGTGGAAGTCATACCACTCACAAAAGCTGTGGCTTGTGCCCCCATACCTGTTCCTATGTTCAATCTACCAGTTTTCATCAGAGCATAACTTTCATATTCTCCGATTCCCGTCACACTACCGGTTTTACCATAGTTATAGCGCAATTTCAAGAAATCGAGCCACGCCAGCCCTTTCATGAACTCTTCCTGCGAAATTACCCAACCGCCAGAAACTGAATAGAAATTTTTCCAACGTTGCTCGGCTGTCAATCTGGAAGAACCGTCACGACGTCCCAAGAATTCAAACAAATATTTGTCTTTATAAGTATATCCCAAACGAGTAATATAAGAAAGAAAAGCCCATTCTGTCTGTCCACCGTCAGCTCCGTTATTCGTACCACCGATATATACGTTTAAGTCTGTCAGACCAGAACCCTCAAACATCTCCCCTTGGCTGCGCGATGCATAAATTCTCTTGTATGTCTCTTGTTCAGCAGTTACACCCAACATGGCAGATACATTATGAGAATCATTGAACGTACGGTTGTAGTTTGCAAAAACTCCCAAGTTATAGTTTTCATATTTTTTCGTTTCCTCTTCCAACTTACTCGGATTTTGTCTTTGGAACACCTCATTACCTACCCAATCATAATACCTTATTACATTTTTCGAGGTCTGCTTACCTGTTTGCGAAAATTTGTAAGCTCCTGATGCCGAAACAGACAATCCTTGTACCCATTGCGAAAAGTCAAATGTAGCTTTCATGTTACCACGGAAACGTATATTTTCAGTTTTCACTTGGCCACCACCAACCAATCCACCAATGACATTACGATTTCCAAAAGTATCATAGAACTGTCCTTTCTCATTGTAATAAGGCCATACCCAAAAATCATAATATCCGGCTCCGACATCGGTAGATGGCGTCGTAATATCCTGCTTTTCATAGGACATTCCACTTTCCAACTTCAGCAACTTACTTACCTGATAGTCCATATTCAGACGCGCGCTATATCTTTTCTCACCATCATCAGCCACTTTCAATTGCGAATTGTTTTCTGCATACCCTAATGAAGCACGATAAGAAAATTTTTCATCTGCCCCTGAAATACTCAGATTATGTTTATGAGAAAAAGAAGAACCATACAAATCATCCATTGCATAATGTCCCGGTTCAAAACGTTGAATCTGTCCATTTTTGTTGAGGGTAAAAGTTTCCCCGTTTCTTAATGCTTCCCACATTCTACGGTTTTTGTACACGCCCCCTGTTTCATCATTGATACCAGTCAAATAACCATCCGATCCATTGGCCTGCGTACCGAAAATCCACCAAAAGCCTCCTACGCCCTCTAATACTGGGTATCCATTTTCGTCAACCTGACCAACCAATTCGGGATATTGCACTGAAAAATCGTTGTATTGGGCTTCATAAAACATATCCATAAATTGTTGATTGGTAGTTAAAGGAAGCTTTATTCCATCAATAGATTTACTGAATGAAGCATTGTAAGAAACTTGTGCCTTACCTTGTTTACCTCTCTTAGTAGTTACCAACACAACCCCATTAGAAGAACGTGCTCCATAAATGGCAGCAGAGGCATCCTTCAAAACAGATATATTCTCAATATCATTAGGCTCCATAGCATTTAATTCACCTAACGAGGCATACATTCCATCAATAAGTATCATCGGACTACCACCGTTTACAGAAATATCCCCACGTATCTGCATGGATGCACCTTCATTACCGGGACGAGTGGAAGAGCGTGTAATCGTTAAACCCGGTACAGCACCCTGTAAAGCCAAAGTTGCATTATTCGCTGTACGATTTTTCAAAGTTTCATCTCCACGTATCTGGCTGATAGCACTGGTCAAAGAAGCCTTTTTCTGTGTGCCGTAACCTACTACTACCACTTCATCCAACACCTCGGTATCTTCCTGCATAGTTACTTTTATAAAGTGCTGGCTCTTCAACTTTATCTCCTGTGTTTGATAACCTATATACGAAATTATCAAAGTGGCATCAGCAGGCACATTCACTGTAAAGTTACCATCAAGATCAGAAATAATTCCGGTAACCGTTCCCTTCACTTGAACGGTAGCCCCAATAATGGGTTCCCCATTGGCATCCACCACTTGCCCTTTTACCGTTCCAGTCTGCATAACAGTCTGCACCCCATTCACCTCTGCAAATACAGTCTGCGGGCTACCTGCCAACAAGGCAGAAGCCATCACCGTAGAAAACAAGATTCTTCTCGATGAAAATTTAAAGAATTCGTTTTTCATAAACTTAAAATTTAATATTAACAGTTTTATTGTTGTTTTCTTATTATATACACTGTTTGATAAACTCGCGCACCTCATGCCGCCCTATCCTTAAATGGTTTTCAACGGTACGGTGCGAAAGATTTAATTCCGCTGAAATATCTGAAATAGATTTGTCTTCAAAACGACTCATTGCATAAATAGTACGACGCCGTGGAGGAAGCAAAGACAATCTATATTTCTCACACGCTTCCAAATCATTGGCCACCACACGAAGTTCTGTTTCATTTGTATAAGCAACCGTATGCTCATATAAATAAGAAGTAACTTCTTGCCTCTTATAATAACGACGTAAATAGTCAGTTACCAAATTACGGGCAATAGTAAAAATGAAATACTTAATAGTCTCTGCACAGAGCATCCGATCGTAGTCCATCAGCCGTACATACACATCTTGAGCCAAGTCTTCCGCCTCTTCTTTATGAGCTATCCTATAATAGATATACAGATAGACCGAATGATGATAATTCGTATAAGAATCCTCTATTAATTGAGTAGATTTCATGGATATGTTTTTCATGTCTTCAGCTTTTTGGGTTACATTTACGAATGCAAATATAAAAGGTAGAAGGACAAGAAAAACACTTTTTCTATTCTAATAAATCTCATATCATTACCCTAGACCAAAGACAGACTAATCCGCTAGTTTATAACAGATTAAGAGTTTGACACACTCAGTATCATATAATAATTTGATACTCTCAACAAAAAATAGAGAGGTTATTCATTGTTTTTCCCAATACTTCGGATGTACTCATTGGGAGTGATATTAGTCGCTTTTTTAAAATATCGAAAGAAAGAAGCTCTTGAACTGAACCCACACAACTCAGCCAAAGCACTCAAAGTGTATTTAGCATATTCATCTTTCTCCACCAAGCGCTTGAATTCAGCTATGCGATAATCATTGATATAATCATAATAATTACGGTTTAGATACTGATTAAATAAATAGGACAAAGTATGAGATGATGTGCCAATGGACACAGCCAAATCGGCAATCTTCAAATTAGGATTAGTATAAGGTTTTTCTCTATGCATAACAATCTCCAATTTCTCAGCCAACCGTTTACATTCCTCCACACTTATCTTATTTGTCCTGTATTTCTCTTCCGCTACAACATGGGATTCCTCAACTGGCTGAATCTCCTTTTCTATAACTTTAGCAGAGTCAGGCATCAGTTCTTCCCTTTCGTTCTCCACCTCTTTCTTTTTTTGATAAAGGACAGCAATACTTCCGGTCACCACAGCTATCACGATGAACACTATGCTCCATATACTAATAGAAGACGCTATTTTAACCGTTAGCTGAGTTTCTGACTCTGGATTCCCCATCTGTCTTACTTTAAAAGTATAATTACCGGACGGTAAATCATAATAAGTAATATCCGAACGACCTGTCAAAGCCATCCATCCGGTATCCTCACCCTCTAATTGATATTCGTATGACATAAAAGCAGGTGCCGTATAACTGAAATCAGAAAAGTAAAAGGTAACATTCTTCTGAGAAGCTTCCAATGAAATTTCACTCTTGCCGCCATCTCCCACAACAGATTGCACTACAGATTTTCCATTTACACATATATCTGTTATGCCAACCGAATAGGGAACGGATTTCCTCTGATTCATCCGCACTGTATCCAAATACAGAAGCCCTTTGGAGTTTCCAAACCAAATGCCGTTCTCATCACGTACCGGCGGACAAAGAGTAAAAATGGAACTGGGAATACCATCAACAAAATTATAAGGAATAAAATGGTCTTTCTTATCATACCGGAACAAACCATTGTTAGTTCCCAGCCATAACCACTTTTCACGATCCTCTACAATAAACATACCATCATTCCCATCCAAAGGAGTCCCCGGCTGCAAACGCCTAAAAGTAGTCATAGACAAATCAGAGATAAAAAGAGAGCCTTTGTCCGGAAAAAAATAAAGATCATGGTTGGAATCTTCGTAGATCACTCTTATTTTTTCCTTATGAATAAATCCCTCAGGAAACACATCGGTTTTCAATGTCCGGGCAGAGGGGTCCCAAATGCACATTCCATTCTCTGTACATATCCATCCTTTATGAGTGGAATCAAAATAGATTTCATATACGTTCCCTTCTGGCAACTTAGAATTGGCACTGGTATAATGAGCTATCTGTCTGCCGTCTTTATAGCAGAATATTCCTAAAGATGTTCCTATCCACAAATTCTTTTCACGATCCTGCTTGATACAAAAAATATGTCCCTTACTAAAAGGCATTCCTCCATCCGGTTCAAAATCTCTGAGTGTCAAAGTCGCAGGATTTAAAACATACATTCCACCACCGTATGTACCTATATAATACTCATTCTGATAATACAGACAACTGAAAATCATATTTGAGCGTAACTGTGGAACCTTGAAACTTTTATAACGATGATTTTCTTCGTCAATATAAAAAAGTCCGTCACGAGATCCAATCAGTTTCTCTTTCTCTTTGATAGCAAGTGCACGTACTGGCATATCTCTGGAATCAAAAAAAGGAGCATACGTATAAGTGGAGAACAGCCCACTCTGATATAATGTGTAATCCAACCCCAGCTGATAGAATCCTACCCAAATCAAACCTTCTTTATCAACCAAAACAGAATAAACGGAATTAGAACGCAAAGTTTCATCCTTCCCTGTTTCATGACGCATGGAACGAACAACTTTCTTTTTATCCGTTGATACAAAATGAACTCCGTTACCATCGGTTCCCACATACAAAAGGCTTTTCTCATCACCGGATAAAGAAGAAATTACATTACAACCTACATCAACAAAACGAGCAAATTCTTTAGTTTGTGTATCAAAACTGATGATTCCCTGCCCCATCGTTCCTAAATAAAGCATACTCCCAATCCTAGCTATATTCTTAAAAGAACAAACATGCTTCTCTTCCATCACATTATGATAAGCCTCTATTTTTCTATCTGAAAGTCGCAGAGAATAAAGACCATTCTCCGTAGCCATCCAAAGTATTCCATCTTCTCCCAAATTCAAGCCACCAATAGAGTTCGCCGCCGACAACATATTAGGATCTATCATAATTTGGTTCAAGCTACCTCCTTTATAAATGAAAAGCCCCCTTTCTGTTCCTATATAAAGTATTCCTTTCCCATCATGTAAAAGAGAGCGCACAGCATATCCTATCGTTTCACGGGCAATGGGCTCCAAACTATTTTTCTGCTTGCTAACACGCCATAATCCACTACCATTCCCCATCCACAATTCATTGCGAGGCATCTCAGCAATGGCATTTACCCGTTTCAATTTTTCATCTGAACCCGGAATAAGATAATGCTTGAAATGAATTCCATCAAAACATTCCAACGAATTGCCGGTCCCCAACCACACATAACCTAAAGAATCTTTATAGATGGCATTTACCACTAAATCTGATAATCCCTCAGTTACAGACAAGCCACGAAAAGCGTAGGAACGAGAGAAAATGGGTAAAGACAAGAATATAAGAAACAATATAAATATAAATCTTAAAATGTTTTTCATTACATTGTGCATATTTGGAACCTCGTGTTTATCAAATAATGCAAATATAGTGAAAAGGGAATATATTTTCCCTATCAAAAAAAGAAAAAATCATCATCCACTTCTTATTTGCTGTATGAAAAAGAAAGGATGATGATTTAAAAAGATTACTTTATAAAAGAAAGTTTATATCAAAGTTTGCGTAAATCATGTCCGGGCAACAAATTATATTCTTTTCCATTCATCCTGACTTTACAAGGTGCAGAAGCTGCATATTTCCAAACGCCCTCTTTATACACCAACATCACATCTGTTACTGTCAATGAACTTATTTCAACATGTGGAGTTTTCAATAGTGTACCTCCTCCCAAAAAGAAAATACAATCATCGCCTTGTTTATTTCCCCACAATGCATAAGCAGCTTGTACAGTCATTTCTCCACTTTTACACAAATGACCTGCATCATCCGAAGAAATAATCCGGTCCACACGCCCCTCTTTTTGTTGAATACAAATTCCGACATGACTTCCAGCCACACCACTTTCCACTTCTGGAAAAGTAACGGAGGAAATACATCCCGGCTCCTTTACCGAAGAAGGTTCATAAACAGCTACAAACGGACGATTCCAAGCTTCACCTTGTTGGCGGGCTACAAAAGTCAACGTAGGTTGCTCTTTGATAGCATAAGGCATATCCGGAATCCGGCTCAATCCTTCAGTCATCGGGCTCAAAGCCGAGAAGACTTTACGTTCAGGAGCACCTTTCATCCACATATTCATACTGATATTATCCTCATCCGGCATCTGTATAGTAAACGTTGTTTTAATATCTTTGGAGGTCTCGGCACTTTTCTTGTCAAACAAATAAGAATAGGCATATATATGTGCCCCAGCAAAAGCCAGTTCCTCCGTTGGTTGAAGAAACAAGCTACTCCCGTCAGCAGCAGTCAAGTTCATGGTTTGTCCCATATTATGATAAAAATAATCATGCATTTTATCTCCTCCCTCCACTTTCCTGCTACGGAAAATATCGACATAATATCCGTTCTTTTCTCCTGTAGTCACAATACTCATCATACGGTTTTGATCAGCTTGTGATTCAGGTTCACGGAAAAAGACTTCACTATAACTCACAGGCTGATAATCTACTTTCATCCCTGCTTCGGGGTAGCAGTTCAATAATTTGAAAGCATGATTGCTTTTCATAACCGGATAAGAAGAGATTCCATCTACACAAACCGTATTGTGTGCAGGGAACTGACTATAATACTCCAAATAATCCAAACCGGAATAAAGGGTCAAGCCAATACCTCCATCCGGTGCCAGACGATATCCTTTTCCATAAAGTTCCATGCTGATGCCATTGGCATGCATGTGATTCCCTTCACTGGCATTTTGGGCAATCATCAAACTATGACGTTTGTCCATGCCATTGCGTTGCACCAACCAACTGGCATTGGGAGCATAAAAAGTAGGAGTTACATAATCATTGATATCACCGGCAGGTATCTTATCATCAATTACCAAAGGCTTGTCACTGAAAAAAGAAGTTACCGCCACCCTCACATTTTTCTTTTCAGTCGCCGGTTTGGAGGCATCGGGATCAAATAACTTCAACATAGCAGTAAATTGTCTTTCCTGATCTTTTTTACCATGTTTCTGGGCATTAGCTACCATACGGGCAAAGATAGCAGGATTCAATTTACCGGGATGTGTATCGCCAAAACCCATTGTCATACAATCCGGAAACAAATATTGCGGGTCGGCGACCACCGCTTTTTTTATGACAGGAATCTCCTCGGTCAGGTCCATACCCAAATTACGGTCAAAGATAGTGACCATATCCGTATAATCCCCGACAACTACCTGACTATAACCCGGACATTCAGCCCAAATACCGGTTTCAGCATCATAACCATAATCAGCAAGCTGTTTCAGTGACCATTGACGGATGGAAGAACGATTCAACACATAATCAATATAATACTCGCCTCCCTTTTTATCCGGATAAGAAGCATCAGATTCCAAAATCATGCCGATGCTCATGATATAACGTGCCTGCATCAGATTCCAGTTATTATGCGGCACTCCATTATCAATGATATTATCCGCCCATTTCTTGAATGCTCCGGCATAGATGTCCATCTTATCAGCCTTATCGGTTTTCAAATAATCATATAAAAAATCATACAATGGAACCAAAGCATTCACAGCATCCTCGTGAATGACTTCAAAACTGCTCATACCCACCAAAGTCTGCTGATGTCCATGATTCAAATCCTTGGGAACATTCCGGTAATAAATCCCCGTCATATAAGTGTCAAATACCGAAGCTGCCAAATCAGCATATTTCTTCTCCCCGGTCATCCACCAAAGAAAAGCGGCATCACGGGCGATACCCAGTATCTCTACATTAATACTTTGGATGATATTTCCGGTTTTACTGATATTCACCCATTCGTACGGTCTGCCTTCCAACGTCCCATTTGCCAGATACATTCCCCGAGCATCTTCCTGATAAGGCTTCAAATCTTCCAGCTTGGGACGTACATAGTTAGTTGCATGACTGCGTGCACCGGTATACATCACCGTAGGAGCCGGCGCCTTCTCTCCTCCTGCATGATCATAATATTCTCCTTTAATATATACCTCCGTTGCATGAGTTTTCCAATACATTTGCAAACGGGAAGTAAGCCATTCAGGCCCTCGGTCAGCATATCGGTCAGTCCGTTGCTTTAACTTTTCAAACACTTCCTGTGCCCACGGTTCTTCCTTTATCAACTTCTGCGTTTCAACTTTGCCATTACTATCCGTCAGATAACGGGGATGACCTTGTGACAGTTTCACCGATAAGGAAGTTTCCTGTGCATATAATACACTTGTTACAAGCAAGCATATCCATAAAACGATCTTTCTCATAATTCTATTCATTCTCTTTCACAAAAATACGTATCATAAAGCTATTCCACTCAATCCAAATGAATTATTTTATCATCCGCCTCTTCCATTCAAATTTAAAGTTACCGAATATAAAATGTTTGCTTTACCGGCTCTGCAGTCTTTATCTTAGGATCAGAGTTTTTTCCGTATTGCCATGCTATTACAGTTACTTTTACCGGATAGGTGGTTTTAGGAGGAATAGCAGTTAATATCAATCGATTACCATCCACATAAGCCGGTCCCGATTCCACATAAAAATCGACCGGCAAGCCACAACTGGAAACAGCAGATAAAGAAACGTACTTAGTACCACGCTTTATGTCCGGTAACGTTGCAAACTTAATATATTGCTGCTGTCCTTCCGTATTTTTAACCGGAATTATCATCTGAGCTTGCTGAACAGCCGGTTTATATTCTTCATCTCCCGGATGAGTTATTGAAAAAACAATATCCGATTTCTTGTCCGTCCATAAAGTTCCCCGATTCCATTGTATTCGAAATGTCACAGAATCAACTAAAACAACTGGGCCGGTAATCATCTGCAGGACCGGAGCTTTTCCAGCATGACCAATAGATGCCCCAACAGGCAAATCAGTCCAATTGGAAAGTCGGGGACTTTCTCCTGGAACAGTATCCAAAAAAACAGGGGTCAATTGAAATGTGATACCATCTTCCTGTGGTATAAAAGCCGGGTGAACTTGTAAATGAGTATTCTGTTGGGATACTGTTTTTCCGTTTTGAGACACACTTACCAATTGTGGCTTCATATCGTAATATCGGGATTGATACGCCAAAGTAGCCTCTATCATCTCACGATCAAAAAACCAAAATGCTTGTACAGGATCCCCTTTAAATTGATTTACCGGTGCCGGAATACATGAAGGCTTTTCATTTTTTTTCCATCGCTCCATCAACCATCCCTCCTTTGTCGGATCTACGTGTCCATAATGCATTGCCTTCTTGATATAGAGAGCTATATATTGTGCTTTTTCCGGAGTATAGGCAAAGTGTCCTTCAGCAGGACAGGCCAACATGCTTAAAGGCAGCAATGGATGCTCCTTACGTTCTTTCAAACCTTCATTGCTCCATATATGTGCTGATTCATATTCTCCCATGGTTTCCAGACAAGGAATTTTATTGATGTTACGTTCTCCCCAAATATCCGGACATAGCCAGCGATCACGATGATATGGCCACTGACCACTGACAGAAATGCATGCCAATGTACGTTCCGGTTTATAGGCAGCAAGATAATAAGGCCAACTAGCAGCAGCCGAATGTCCTATGGCTATTAAAGGAGCTGTAGACAACTCTTTATATCCAGATTCTTCAGCAAGATCTGCCAAAAGGCCATCCAAAGTTTCCCATGCCCCATCCGTAAAATCAAATCCATGATTGAAAGAAGGACATACCCATATTTGAGCAACATCAAGCTCAGCCATACGTTGTCGGAAAGCCTCATCTTCAAGGATAGAAATTTCCTCCATATTGTGTTGGGCAACCAAGATTGCTTTTACTTGTTCACACTGCCCGGGAATCCACAAGTAAGCCCTTGACTCAGGATTTTTGGGATGAGTACTAAAATTATGGACGGGTACAGACCATTGCCAAATTCCTGTTTGTGCAACAAGCGTAAATGATAAAAGCCAACCGAATATTCCAAATAAAAATACATGTTTCATAGCTATCTTCATTGTTTATTATAAAAACGAATCAGAATCAAGAAACACTCAACTTTATTCTAAAATTATCTTCCAAAGAAATGAGTAAAAACCTATCTTTGTACGTATTAGATACATATACAAAACTTAAATAGCATGAATAAACACACTTTATCTGTAGCAATCACTTTCCTATTCTGTACCCCAATATCAGGGGGCATACCGGACGGAATTTACCACAAAGGATGGATAGACTTCAACAAGAACGGGAAAATGGATCTATATGAAAATCCTAAAGCCCCGCTGGAAGACAGAGTACAAAACCTGCTTTCACAAATGACACTAGAAGAAAAAACCTGTCAAATGGCCACACTTTACGGTTCAGGACGCGTACTAAAAGATGCGTTGCCTCAAAACAATTGGAAAACAGAAGTATGGAAAGACGGAATAGGAAACATAGATGAAGAACATAACGGATTAGGGGCTTTCAAGTCCGAATATTCTTTTCCATACGCCAAACATGTGAATGCCAAACACACCATTCAACGCTGGTTTGTAGAAAAAACACGTTTAGGTATCCCAGTAGATTTCACCAATGAAGGTATTCGCGGATTATGTCATGACCGGGCAACCTACTTCCCCGCCCAATGCGGACAGGGTGCCACCTGGAACAAAAAATTAATAGCCCGTATCGGAGAAGTGGAAGCTAAAGAAGCAGTGGCATTAGGATATACCAACATCTATTCTCCCATTCTTGATATCGCCCAAGACCCTCGCTGGGGAAGATGTGTAGAAACATACGGAGAAGATCCTTATTTAGTAGGAGAATTAGGAAAACAAATGATTACCAGTTTGCAAAAATATAATCTGGTAGCTACTCCGAAACATTTTGCAGTTTATAGTATCCCGATAGGCGGACGTGACGGAAAGACACGAACCGACCCACACGTAGCCCCACGAGAAATGCGTACCTTATATATAGAACCTTTCCGGATGGCATTTCAAGAAGCCGGAGCGCTGGGAGTAATGAGCTCTTATAATGACTATGACGGGGAACCCATTACGGGAAGCTACCATTTTCTGACCGAAATATTACGTCAAGAATGGGGATTTAAAGGATACGTAGTATCGGATAGTGAAGCTGTGGAATTTATCTCCAACAAGCATAAAGTAGCAGATACATACGAAGACGGAATAGCACAGGCGGTCAATGCCGGACTGAATATCCGTACCCATTTCACTCCGCCTGCCGATTTTATCTTGCCTCTTCGTAAAACTGTTGATAATGGCAAAATCTCTCAGGAGACTCTCGACAAACGGGTAGCCGAGATACTTCGTATCAAATTCCGGCTAGGCTTATTTGACAATCCCTATCGTGGCAATGGTAAACAAGCAGAACAAATAGTCCATAGTAAGGAACACCAAGCTGTATCATTGGAAGCTGCCCGTCAGTCGCTGGTATTACTAAAAAATGAAACTAACCTGCTTCCTTTATCCAAATCTATCCGTTCCATTGCTGTTATCGGTCCCAACGCCAACGAACAGACTCAATTGATTTGCAGATACGGTCCGGCCAATGCTCCTATTAAAACCGTTTACCAAGGTATAAAAGAACTGTTGCCTCATACAGAAGTGATCTATAAAAAAGGATGTGACATCATAGATCCTCATTTCCCAGAAAGTGAAATCCTTGATTTTCCGAAAACTGCGGAAGAAGTCCAATTAATGGAAGAAGCCATTCGTGCAGCTAAACAAGCCGAAGTGGTAGTCATGGTATTAGGAGGGAATGAACTGACCGTCAGGGAAGATCGTTCACGAACCAGCCTTAACCTTCCCGGACGGCAGGAAGAACTTTTAAAAGCTGTTTGTGCAACCGGGAAACCGATCATTCTAGTAATGCTCGACGGACGCGCTTCTTCTATAAATTACGCAGCAGCTCATATACCTGCCATTTTACATGCTTGGTTTCCCGGAGAATTTTGCGGACAAGCTGTGGCCGAAGCCTTGTTCGGCGATTATAATCCGGGGGGAAGACTGGCAGTTACTTTTCCTAAATCTGTAGGGCAAATTCCTTTTGCCTTTCCCTTTAAACCCGGATCAGACGAAAGTTCCTCCACTTCCGTTTACGGAGCGTTATATCCTTTCGGGCATGGCTTAAGTTATACTACTTTTACTTACAGTGATTTACATATATCACCATCACACCAAGGAGTACAAGGAGATATCCATGTAAGTTGTAAAATCAAAAATACAGGAAAAATAAAAGGAGATGAAGTAGTACAACTTTATTTACGGGATGAAATCAGCAGCGTCACTACCTATACCAAAGTATTACGCGGCTTTGAACGTATCAGTTTAGAAGCTGGAGAAGAACAAACTGTTCATTTCAGATTGCGACCACAAGATTTAGGATTATGGGACAAAAATATGAATTTCCGTGTGGAACCGGGTAGTTTCAAAGTAATGCTCGGAGCTTCTTCTACAGACATCAGATTACATGGTCAGTTCGAAATTACGCCCTAAACCTTCCACCATTTTAACTCAGCATGGAATGGCAGGAATATTGGCTCTGCGGAAATTTCCGCAGAGCCCAAGTTTTCAAACTGACCCAAAATAAGGGATCAGTAGATTTTTAGCGGGGATTATTTTTTATACTCGTGAAGTATTGCTTACTTCGCATTATGAAAAACGATTATTTGAACATGCTAGCCAGCCTCGTGTTGCCTGCGCAGATATTAGATTACTTTCTTATCTCTGGAGTCGAACAAACCTCTCAAGAGATTCATATCAGTCTGGATGAAAAGATGAATCCCAAGTTAAGCAATGACGTACATTTTGAATCCAAAGGTTTTATGGAAGCTGTAAATGTGACAGACTTTCCCATACGGGACCATAAGGTAATTCTCAAGATCAGACGCCGGCGTTGGACGGACTTACGCACAGGGAAAAGCTTTAGTATTCCCATCGACCTCGACATTGTGGCCAAGGGAACCAGATACTCCAAAGAATTTGGATCTTTTTTAAAAGAAACGTATGGAGACATCCCCGGTGACTTGCCGTACGCTTGAGGAATTCTATCATATAGACTGTCATACATTCGAAAAACAGTACAAGGAGGTTCTCAGCGGATATCGTAATTGGGAACAGTTATCTCATGCCGATGAATGGATGCTGTTTCCAGAGAATATAGGACCGCATCTGGCAATTGACGAAACATCGCTCTCAAACGGTGAACTTTACACCTTTGTGACCAACCGCGATGCCTGCACAAGGGAGTGTTCTCTTGTAGCAGTTGTGGCAGGCACCAAATCGGAGGATGTAATAGCTGTACTTCAGCGAATTGACGAGGAAAGTCGTTATGCCGTTAAAGAAGTGACACTTGACCTTTCAGACTCCATGCGCAAGATCGTACGGACTGCATTTCCTAAAGCCTGCCGTGTGATAGACCGTTTTCACATTCAGAAATTAGCTTGTGATGCCGTGCAGGAATTACGCATCAAACACCGTTGGGATGCCATACAGCAGGCCAATGAGGAAATGGAGGAAGCTAAACAGAAGAACGAGGATTATGTCCCATACCGATATGCTAATGGTGATACCCGTAGGGAGTTGCTTATACGCTCGCGGTATTTACTTTTCAAATCAGCCGATAAATGGACAGAGAGGCAGAAACAAAGGGCGGCAATACTATTCGAAGAATACCCTGACGTTAAAAAAGCATATGGTTTGTGCCATTCCCTGCGGATGATATTCTCAAGGAATACCATAAAGGATGCTGCACCTCTGGCTATGGCACGGTGGTATTATAAAGTAGAAGAAGCAGGGATGCATTCTTTTAACGTCATTGCCGCTACTTTTTATGAACACTATGATGAAATACTGAATTTCTACAACCATCGTTCTTCAAATGCAATGGCAGAATCTTTCAATGCTAAAATTAAACTGTTCAGAGCAAACCTAAGAGGCGTAGCTGACAAGAGGTTCTTCCTTTTCCGCATTGCTAAACTATATGCGTATCCCCACTAAAAAGCTACTGACCCAAAATAAGTCCAATATAAATAAAAGAGAAACAAGATATCCATGAAACAAATTCATAAATACCTTGTTTTGTGTAGCGGGACCCGGGATTGAACCGGGGACCTCATGATTATGAATCATGCGCTCTAACCAGCTGAGCTATCCCGCCATCGTTTTTTTTAAAAAAGACCGCCAAGAGTGGAAGCCTCTCAACAGTCTAAAATTGTTCATTGTAGCGGGACCCAGGATTGAACTGGGGACCTCATGATTATGAATCATGCGCTCTAACCAGCTGAGCTATCCCGCCATCATTTCTCAATTGCGGGTGCAAAGATAGAAAGTTATTTTGAATTTTGCAACATTTCAAAGAACTTTTTCTTGTAAAATTCGTTTTTAAAGAGAAAAACAGCTTAGTATATGGCTAATAAATATTTCAAAAAACATAGCATTTATTATGGCAAATAAGAAAATTTGGCTTAATTTGCCACCGAAACTTTAAAAAGCTAACCTATGAGAAAAGAAAAAATTCGCTTGGAGTACATGTTGAAAGCCGGATCCGGTAACATCGTATGGTCTATTATCAGTACTCCATCCGGCCTGGAAACATGGTTTGCAGACAAGGTGACATTCAAAGACAAAGTATTCACCTTTTATTGGGGAAAAACAGAAACACGGCAAGCTGAAGTTACAAACTTCCGGGTTAACAGTTTTATACGCTTTCGATGGCTGGATGATGAAGATCCTAAAGCCTATTTTGAATTGAAAATGGTCTATAACGAACTAACCTCTGACTATATGCTGGAAGTGATTGACTGGGCAGCCCCCGATGAAGTAGAAGATACGAAAGAACTTTGGGATTCCGAAATAGAGAAGCTAAAAAGGGTAAGTGGACTGTAATTCTATAAAAATATGCAAAACTTGTCTTTGCTCTCCGTTTTTTATGCTATTTTTGTGCCTTGATAGTTGCACAAAATGAAATAATGCTACGCATAAAAAAATTAGATATATTTATCCTAAAGAGCTTTTTGATGCTCTTTATAGGTACTTTTTTCATCTGTCTCTTCATCTTCATGATGCAATTTTTATGGAGATATGTAGACGAGTTGGTTGGAAAAGGATTGGAAATGAGTGTTTTAGCACAATTCTTCTTTTATTCTGCTCTGACCTTAATACCTTTGTCCCTACCTTTGGCAATTTTATTAGCTGCCTTAATGACATTCGGTAACTTTGGTGAAAGATATGAATTGCTGTCAATGAAAGCAGCGGGTATTCCCTTATTGAGGATCATACGTCCACTGATTATTTTTTGTACTTTCCTGTGTTGTACCTCGTTTTATTTTCAAAATGTCATAGCTCCCAAAGCGCAGATCAAACTGCTTACTTTACTTGTATCCATGAAGCAAACTTCACCAGAACTGGATATTCCGGAAGGTGTATTTTACGACGAAATTGAGGGGTATAATATATATGTAAAACAGAAAGACCGTGAAACAGGAATGCTAAAAGATGTACTGATCTACAACTTTTCAGATGGGTTTGAAAACGCTCACATTATATGGGCTTCCGAAGGAAAAATGGAGATGACAGCAGACAAACAACATCTTTATCTACATCTGTATAACGGAGAACAGTTCGAAAATCTGAAATCGCAGACCATTTCATCCAATAATGTCCCCTATCGACGTGAAACCTTCAGAGAGAAACATACCATTATCGAATTTGACGGTGGATTCAACATGGTAGATGGAAGCTTTTTAAGTGACCGTTCGGACAGCAAAAACATGATTGAAATCAGCCAGTCCATCGACTCACTGAACCACCGTGCCGACAGCTTGGGAAGAAGTATGTATAATGAAATAAAAGCCTCGACTTATCGCAATATCGTATTATCAAAAACAGACTCCGCAAAAATAGTTGAAACAAACAACAAAATCAATGTGGACAGCCTGTTCAATTCCTATACTTTAGCTGAAAAAGATAAGACACTGGGTAGTGCGGCGGATCGTACCGAGGCACTGGCCAGCGAATGGAGCATGAAAAGCTATCAAACTACAGATGCGGACAACAATATCCGGAAACACGAAGCCGACTGGCACAAAAAAATCACCCTCTCTCTCAGTTGTTTGATTTTCTTTTTCATCGGTGCGCCTTTGGGAGCCATCATCCGCAAAGGAGGTTTAGGAATGCCCGTAGTGGTATCCGTCTTAATTTTCGTAATTTATTATATCATTGATTCCGGAGCTACCCGAGTAGCAAAAAGCGGTGAAATGAATATGGTATTGGGCGTGTGGATGAGTACCATTGTATTGGCACCTATCGGAGCCTTCTTTACTTATAAGTCAAATAATGACTCTGTGGTATTCAATGCTGAAGTGTATATCAATTTCTTCCGTATGCTGCTAGGTCTGCGCCCCTCGCGCCATGTATTCAAAAAAGAAGTTATTATAGAAGATCCGGACTATCCACGTATACAAACGGAATTGGAGAAACTATGCAACATCTGTAACGAATATGCCATCAAGCATAGACTGGCCGATGCACCTAATTATATCCGCATCTTCACCAATAAAGGACATGACGACGTCATAGCCGATATCAGTGCCAAAATGGAACTACTCATAGAAGAATTATCCAACAGCAAAGATGGAGTATTACTGGAATACTTAAATAAATATCCCATTTTGTCCACCAAAGCTCACAAAAGTCCGTTTGACAACCAATGGCTTAATTTACTTGCAGGAATCATTGTACCAATAGGCCTGTTCTTCTATTTCCGCATTTGGCGGTTCAGTATCCGGCTGGATAAAGATTTAAAAAACATAATCAAGACCAACCGTGAAATTCAAGAAAGAATAAACAATAAATCATTTATAATTTGACTATGGAAGAATTAAAACTAAATACCATCGAAGAAGCGATAGCTGACTTCCGTGAAGGTAAGTTTGTCATTGTAGTGGACGACGAAGATCGTGAAAATGAAGGCGATTTAATTGTTGCTGCGGAAAAAATTACTCCCGAACAAGTCAATTTCATGTTGAAACATGCACGTGGCGTGCTTTGTGCACCTATTACCATTTCTCGTTGCAAAGAATTGGAATTACCTCATCAAGTAGATACAAACACGTCAGTTCTAGGTACTCCTTTCACTGTAACTGTAGATAAGCTGGAAGGTTGCAGTACCGGAGTTTCTATCCACGACCGGGCCGCTACCATCCGTGCTCTTGCCGATCCTACCTCCACTCCCGAAACATTCGGACGTCCGGGGCATGTCAATCCATTATATGCACAAGACAAAGGGGTGCTGAGACGTGCAGGCCATACAGAAGCCTGTATCGACATGGCGCGTCTGGCAGGGCTATACCCTGCCGCCGCACTGATGGAAATCATGAGTGAGGACGGAACCATGGCACGTCTGCCCGAACTAAGAAAAATGGCCGATGAATGGGGGCTGAAACTAATTTCAATCCGTGACTTGATCGCCTATCGTCTGAAGCAAGAGTCATTAGTAGAAAAAGGGGTGGAAGTGGACATGCCGACTGAATACGGCCATTTCCGTCTGATACCTTTCCGCCAGAAAAGCAATGGTTTAGAACATATCGCTATTATAAAAGGTGACATAAAAGAAGGAGAACCCATTTTGGTACGCGTACATTCTTCTTGCGCCACCGGTGATATTTTCGGATCCATGCGTTGTGACTGTGGAGAACAACTGCACAAAGCATTGCAAATGATCGAAAAAGAAGGAAAAGGTGCTGTTGTTTACTTAAACCAAGAAGGAAGAGGCATAGGACTAATGGAAAAGATGAAAGCCTACAAATTGCAAGAAAATGGTGTGGATACTGTAGAAGCAAATATCCTTTTAGGGCATCAGGCAGATGAACGTGATTACGGAGTCGGAGCACAGATACTACGCAGTATAGGCGTCACCCAAATGCGTTTGCTGACAAATAATCCTGTCAAACGTGTAGGATTGGAATCATACGGTTTGTCCATAGTTGAAAACGTTCCCATTGAAATCACGCCTAACAAATATAACGAGCGTTATTTAAAAACCAAAAAAGACAGAATGGGACACACATTGCACTTTAACAAATAAAAAAGCTATAACTCAGACGAAATCACATCATTTTTTATGCGATTTCGTCTGTTTTACTTTCATAATTAAGATATTATCCTTTATTTTGCAGCAAGTAAACTTAAACACATTAAAAAATAATAGCAATGAATCAATTATCAGATCGTCTGAATCGTTTGTCTCCTTCAGCAACATTGGCCATGTCCCAAAAAAGTAATGAGTTAAAAGCCCAAGGAGTTGATGTCATTAATTTAAGCGTAGGTGAACCGGACTTCAATACCCCGGACCACATCAAAGAAGCAGCAAAAAAGGCAGTAGATGATAACTTTTCCAGATATTCTCCAGTTCCGGGATATCCTGCACTTCGCAATGCAATCGTAGCCAAACTGAAGAATGAAAACGGATTAGACTATACAGCTGCACAAATCTCCTGTGCAAACGGTGCCAAGCAATCTGTTTGTAATACGATTATGGCTCTAGTTAACGACGGTGACGAAGTAATAGTCCCTGCTCCCTATTGGGTAAGCTATCCTGAAATGGTAAAACTAGCAGACGGAACTCCTGTTATTATCACTGCGGGTATTGATCAGGATTTCAAAATCACCCCTGCACAACTAGAAGCAGCGATTACTCCTAAAACCAAAGCATTGATTCTTTGCTCACCGTCAAATCCCACCGGTTCCGTTTATACCAAAGAAGAGTTGGCCGGCTTGGCCGCTGTTTTGGCAAAGTACCCGCAAGTATATGTTATAGCCGATGAGATTTACGAACATATCACATACAGTGGCAAACATGAAAGCATTGCCCAATTCCCTGAGATTCATGACAATGTAATTATTGTAAACGGAGTTTCAAAAGCATATGCTATGACAGGATGGAGAATCGGGTTCATTGCCGGTCCGGAATGGATTGTAAAAGCTGTAAATAAGCTGCAAGGACAATATACCTCAGGTCCGTGCTCTGTTTCTCAGAAAGCTGCCGAAGCTGCCTATACAGGTACTCAGGCTCCCGTAGAGGAAATGCGCCAAGCATTCCAGCGCCGCCGTGACCTTATTGTAAAATTAGCAAAAGAAATTCCAGGATTTGAAGTAAACAATCCTCAAGGAGCATTCTATTTATTCCCGAAATGTGATTCCTTTTTTGGCAAATCAGCAGGTGACCGCAACATCAATAACGCTGACGATTTAGCAATGTATCTGCTTGAAGTAGGTCATGTGGCATGTGTAGGTGGTACTTCATTCGGTTCCCCCGAATGCATCCGTATGAGTTATGCAACTTCCGATGAGAATATTATAGAAGCTATGCGCCGCATCAAAGAAGCATTAGCCCTATTAAAATAAAATATTCTTTCTCTATAAAAAGAACAGGCATCCGTTTTTTTCTGTGATGCCTGTTTTTTTTATTCATAAAGCAGACATACGAGCTTCCAATCAAAACAAAATTTAGATAAACAAAAAAACGACCGTTTCCATCAACGGAAACGATCGTTATTAACTTTAAAGAACAAAATTGTACTGCTTAGCCAAGGTGAATAGCTTCAGAAGGACAAGCATCAGCACAAGTTCCGCACTCTGTACACAGATCCGGATTGATAGAATACTTATCGCCTTCAGAAATTGCTTCTACCGGGCATTCATCGATACAAGTACCGCAAGCGATACAATCGTCACTAATTACGTAAGCCATTTTCGTTAATTATTAAATTATTAGTACTAATTGATGGAGCAAATATACAGCTTTTCTCTATTAGTTGTCACATAGAGATTACAAAAATGCACTAATTTGTATTTAATCTAAATATGATCATTTCATCAAAGCCTGATACATAACCTGTTGCATACGAGGACGGATATTTAACCGCATCAACTGTTTATGGTCAAAAGGACGCGGATAAATCCGATTACTCAGAAAAACAAAAACCAAATGATTTTTCGGATCTGCCCAAGCGCAAGTTCCGGTAAAACCAGTATGTCCTATCACCTCTTCGGGCGCTTCCTCCGCACACGGACTTTTCACACTATTATTCACATCCGGTTTGTCAAATCCCAATCCTCTCCTACTGATTTTTGAGGTATGGGTTAAAAATAAATCACAAGTTTCCCTACTCAGATAACGCTTTCCATTATAAACCCCTCCATCAATCAATAACTGATACACTTTTGCCACATCACGAGCCGTGGAAAATAAACCGGCATTTCCTGATACCCCTCCCATGAAAGCAGCTGATTCATCGTGTACATAACCCTGCAACACTTTTCCTTTACGCAAATAATCCGCTTTCACTGTAGGAACAATTTCCTCCTTTTTGAACTGCCGAAGCGGCAAATAAGCCGTACGGTTCATCTCCATCGGTTTATAGAATTCCTTATCTAAAAAAAGATTCATAGGCATTTTACTGATATTCTCTACCATTTCCTTCAATAACATAAAGTTCAGGCAACTGTAACGATATCTCCTGTCTTTTAATGGAATACGTCCTATTTGTACCATAATGGAATCACGAAAAGAACGATGAAGAAACATACTGTCAGCTACCTGTAAAGGATAATCAGCAGAGAAAGTTTTTGCCATCAACTCTTTTCTATAATCAAACTTATCAATGACATACAGCCGTGTATCTATTTGCGTATGATGACTAGCGTCCGGTCTTGCTCTGTAAAAACTCCCCTTATAACTGTCTTTATCTATAGTCTCCTTATAAAAAGGCCAAAAAGCAGGAATGCCCGACTGATGTAAAAGTAACTCCTCAATAGTGACACGTTCCTTGTCCGTACCTTTTAAAGCTGGAATGTATTGAGATATGCGATCGGTCAAACCAAATTTTCCTTCATCGTAAAGTTTCATAACAGCCAACAGCGTCGCCGTGGTCTTGGTTAACGAAGCCAAATCATACAAATCATCCTTTTCCACCTTTCGGTCACTTTCATAAGTGAAAGTGCCGAAAGACTTATCATATACTGGTTTCCCATCTTTTAAAATTAGAATCTGACAACCAGGATAAGCCTTCGCCTTGATTCCTTCCATGGCTATCCTGTCTATCTTTTCCAGTATTTTGGAATCCATACCATAATCCTCAGGTCTATAAATACGAGACACTTTAGGAGTTATAGTCACTCCATCACCCGGTTTGAACAAATCGGCGACAGCCACCGACAAACGCCCGTCTGCCACTGCCTTTCCTACCAAGACATCAGCCACATACTCCTGAATAACAGATTCATCAGTATGCCCCAATACTACAGCCGCTGCTTTCTTCCAATAGCCCTCCATATCCAACATAGACTTTAATGGCATCAGAAACACATAAATAACAGGCAAATCAGCCGGAAGCGAATCAAGCATTGTTTTATACTTTTTGTAATCATCCGAAGTAACCACCACAATTACACGCTGACTACCCAACAATCGTTTTCTGATAGCTTCCATCGAATCCGGACGAGCAACAACACGTGTGAGAGAAAGTGTATTTTGCAAACGATTATAAAAAGCAAGCCCAGCACCGGGAGTTTTCCCAATATTCAGAACCACCGTTCCCCTCAATTTTGAATCCAAGGGCAAGATTCCATTTACATTGGCAGGAACCGTTATAGCAGCTTTCTGCAAGCGGAGAATCAACTCCTTCGTTTCCGGACGGTTCAATCGTTTCTCCAGCCCGGAAAGTTGGATGTGAGGTTTATTCTTCAACCCTAAAACATATTTATAAGTCAATACCTTACGACATTTTTCCGTAATCAGTTCTTCTGATAGTTTTCCACTTTTTACAGCATTTAAAACACCATCCAATTCTCTCTTCAAATTACGAGGAGCCAATAATAAATCATTACCTGCTATCAAGGCTTGAGCGCATATATTCTCATTTTGCGAAATACCTTTCATCTCCAAAGCATCTGTAAAAACCAAGCCTTGAAAGCCCAATTCCCGACAAAGCAGATTATAAATAATATGTGAAGAAATCGAAGCCGGATTTTTACCCAATTCAGGTACCTCCAAATGTCCTACCATCATACCTCCCAATCCTGCTTTAACAGCCTCTTTAAACGGAAAAAGCTCAATGCTGTCCAAACGCGCACGATCAAAATTCAAAACCGGTAACGCCTTATGAGAATCCACTTCCGTATCTCCATGTCCCGGAAAATGTTTACAGACAGACAATACCCCTCCATCCTCCAAACCACGAGCATAAGCTACCACTTTTTGAGCCACATTCCGAGGATCACCACCAAAAGAACGGGTATTAATAACCGGATTCCGAGGATTAACATCTACATCGGCCACCGGAGCAAAATTGATCTGCACACCTATCTCCTTACATTGCCGGGCTACTTCCTTACCATATTCATAAAGCAGTTCATTATCCTGTATACATCCCAAGACTCTGTTTCTTGGAAAACGAGGGGTTCCCTTCAAGCGCATAGCCAGCCCCCATTCACCATCAAAAGTTATGAGCAAAGGCACTTCCGCCAGACTCTGCGCATAATTAGTCAATAAAACCTGATCAGACAACTGACCGCCCGAAAAAAGTAATCCTCCTACTTTATATTCTTTTATAGCTGCATATATATTGTTTTTATTTCGCTGTGTCTGAAGAGGAGTCACTGTGTGTATAAACAGTTGTCCTATCTTTTCCTTCAAACTCATTTCAGAAAGCTGTTCATCCACCCATGCCTTACAATCCTGAGTATCCGCCTTCCCCTTTTGTAACAGCCCAGGCATCTGCTGTGCATACGTCATCACACATCCGACGACACATAAACTTATAAATAACAATACGTTTCTCTTCATCTAATTTCTTCAATTATATCAGATTTCCTTATACAACAGCAACTATCAGTTCTTTTCCATCCTTACTTTCATTTTTCCCACATAAACAGCATTTTTTCCCATTTGTTGCAATGGAATCTCCTTGCCATCCAAATTCTTATAAAACAAAGTCTTATCAAAATAAGAATGCGAATGACCTCCCAAGACAATATCAATATTACGAGTATTAAGAATCAAAGTTTCATCAGAATAAGGTTTTCCTTGCCACCCTAAATGAGACAAACAAACCACTAAATCACATTTTTCCCGATTCTTCAATATATCCGCCACACGCTGAGCAGCCTCTATTGGATTTTCAAAAACCACTCCTTCACAGTTTTTTGCCTGTACTAACCCCTCCAATGCAGGACTCAGTCCGAACACACCTACCTTTATCCCCTTACGTTCCAAAATAACATACGGTTTGACAAGCCCCTCCAAAACAGTTCCCTGTACACCATAATTAGCACAAACAACAGGAAAATCCGCCATTTTAAAAAGACGTGCCATATTATCCAAGCCCAAATCAAACTCATGATTTCCAATAATCCCGGCATCATATCCCATTTCATTCATCAGCTTCACTTCAACCTCACCACCAAACATATTATAAAAAGGAGAGCCTTGTGAAAAGTCACCACAATCAAACAATAACAAATCCTTATCCTGTTTCCGTATTTCTTTTATTAAGGTAACACGACGTACAAAACCCGCTTTTCCTGCAAACTCCGGATTCGGATCAGTAATGGGGATAGGTTCCACACGGCTGTGGGTATCATTAGTATGAAGTATCAAAAGTTCTTTGATATCCTGTGCTGCCAGCGCACAACATACACACAAAGCAGTAAATAATACATATATTCGTTTCATAACGGTTCAGTTTATTCTTTAACGGTAATTCTTCCTTCTATCTTTGAGTCTATTTTCTTCCCTGCTTTAGTCTGCTCATTCACATAGTTCAGAAACAACTGACGCACTGTGGCCTTTTCAGGCAGCAATTTATCCGCATCGCCCACTTTGGCAAAAGCAGTCATATGGTCATTTCCCTCAGCCAAATAATCCAAGGTGGCTACTTTATACTCTTTGGAGTCTTCAATTTCTTTTCCGGCCACTGTAGCATCCAATAATTTTCCATCTCCAGAAATTTCAAGACAAGCGCCACTTAATCCCTCACCATGCACAGCTGCTATATTTTCAAAAAGTTCACGCAGCAAAGCCCCATTCATAGTAACAATGCACAATGTATTTTCAAAGGGAGTTATTTCATAAATATTACCGTAAGTTATATCCCCCTCGGGCAAAGCCGTACGTAGTCCCCCCATATTCGTCACCCCCACGTCGGCCATACGGCCTATATATGCAGAAGCAGAATAACGTAAAATATCCGCTACCAAGTTGGATAACTCACTTTCAGGACGAAAGCGATCCATAAAACGAGCGCTTTGTCCTATGACCGGTGACATAATACTATCAACCGTTTTTTGATACGGAGCCAAAACAGCGATTGCAGCGGAATCCGGATTAGCATCCAAAGCTGCTGTCACTTCTATCCTGCTTCCCTCAACTGATGCCAGAGAATAGCCTGAATGACAGCTTGAAAACATAAAAATCCCGGCTACTATTCCTGCCGGAATGATACACATAATTCGGTTTGGTTTCATGTTTATTAGTTGTTTATTGCCCAAATGTAGTTAAAAAAGAAGTTGCAACCAACGATATCAGATGAAAAATAGTTGAATTTAATTTGGCTGTATGACAAAAATCTAGTAATTTTGCACCGCTTTCGCGCAATCGCTGTCAAAGAAGAGTTACTTGATATGTTGCGTTGGTAACGATAAACAATTTAAAATCAAAAAAAATGGATTTAATTAAAATTGCTGAAGAAGCATTTGCTACTGGCAAACAGCATCCTTCATTCAAAGCTGGTGATACTATTACAGTGGCATACCGTATCGTTGAAGGTAGCAAGGAACGTGTACAGTTGTACCGTGGTGTTGTTATCAAAATCGCTGGACATGGTGACAAAAAACGTTTCACCGTTCGTAAAATGTCTGGAACTGTAGGTGTTGAACGTATTTTCCCTATCGAATCTCCGGCTATCGACAGTATCACTGTTAATAAAGTTGGTAAAGTTCGTCGTGCTAAATTGTACTATTTACGTGCTCTTACTGGCAAGAAAGCTAGAATTCAGGAAAAAAGAGTTAATCAGTAAGATTTATCATTCCTACATAAAAAAGGAGTATTCTCTTCCCGAGAATACTCCTTTTTTAATTTACATCCCCTTTACCAAGATTTTTTATATAATCATGAACAAACAGACTTGAAATAGCATTTATATTTAATATTGAATCAAACTTAAACCATTTATGAAAAGAATAATGTTCATTTTAGGAGTAAGCATCATTATGGCCTTACTTACTGTTACCGCAGCCTTGGCAGGTTGGTGGCTCGGAGCGTCTCTGCCTCTAGATATATCTGATACCACTCGACAAATAGCAGCATTACTCACCGCTTCTGCTTGTACATGGATACTCTATATTGTAAGTCGCAAAGTACTGACAAAAATCAGTCTCAAACCATACTAAATATATAGTCCATTAAAACAAAAAGGTCAACCGATTCTATATCATTCTCGATTGACCTTCTTATTTAAAATCTTGTTTTCATCATTCCTTATTTTCTGTTTCCTGTATCCCGGACTCTTCCTTTCCACGTAAATAAACAGAAGGTGCCACACCGAATTGTTGCTTAAAACATTTACTAAAATAAAACGGATCATTAATACCTACTTTATAAGAAACTTCGGCTACCGTATAACGATTTTCCAACAACAGTTCCGCCGCTTTCTTCATACGAATAATCCGGATATATTCATTGGGTGAATATCCCGTCACCCCACGTACCTTACGATAAAAAACGGTTCGTCCCAATCCCATCATCGAAGCAAACTCATCAATCGTAAACTGAGCATTACCAATCTGTTGATCCATAACCATCTGTAATCTGTCAGCAAATTCTTTATCCTTATCAGAGGTACAAATAGCCGGTCGTACCATATTCGGATCATTCGAAAATTTCTCACGTAATTTCTCACGTTGCTCTATTAGTTTGAAAGCGCGTGCCAACAGTAGTTTCGGGCTAAAAGGCTTAGTAATATATGCATCCGCACCACTTTCCACGCCTTCCAAATGACTTTCGGCAGAACTCATAGCTGTCAATAAAATAATAGGTATATGACTTGTATCAAAATCATTCTTCAATTTTCGGGTTACCTCAAATCCTGTCATCCCCGGCATCAGCACATCACAGATTATCAAATCAGCATCATACGTACGTGCACGTTCCAATCCAGACGGACCATCCGCCTCGGCCACAACTTCAAAATATTGTCCCACTTCTTCTTTCAAAAACTCACGTACATCGTTATCATCTTCTATAATAAGTACTTTACGCTTATTAAGTGGTGCAGATGGAAGTTCCACGCCCCCTTCTTGCGCCGATATTTCTTCTGCAAGAACAGCTGCATGATGTACTTCCTCCTCTTCCAACAACACATTATGGGGAATCAGAAAATCTTTTTCCTCATAAACAGAAATATCAGTAGGCAAACTGACCGTAAATATAGACCCACCACCTTCATTTTCAGTATATACTATCGTACCTTTATGTACACACACCAGTTCATGTGTCAAATGCAGGCCGACTCCGACACTACTACCCGAAAAGCTACTTTGCATAAAACGCTTAAATAACTCATTACGTTTCTCTTTAGGAATGCCTACACCGGAATCGGCTACCGATATGACCAACTGTTTCTTTGCTTCATCCACCGTCACAGAAAAAGTCACTTTTCCACCGCTGGGTGTATATTTGAAAGCATTAGACAACAAATTATAAGTCACTTTGTCCAAATAACCCTTATCGATAAACATCTTATAAGAAGCTACAGATGGCAAGAACTTGAAATCCATATTCTTAGACTCAGCAGCATCATTGAAACTCAAAAAGATTTCATACAAGAAAGCCATGACATCCGTTTCCTCCAAAGAAAGGGCCAGTTTATTATTCTGCATCTTACGGAATTCCAGCAACTGATTGATAAGACGCAACATACGCTGGGTGCTTTTATCCATGACCTTCAATGAATAAGCCATTTCTTTAGGGATTTTACCACCACGCTGCATCTTTTCCAATGCTCCTTGTATCAAAGTCAAGGGAGTACGGAACTCATGAGAGATATTCGTGAAAAAAACTAATTTATACTCTGTCAGCTGTTTCTCCACCTGTATACGATTACGCAAAGTATTAAAGTCACGCATCAGTCTGAAAGTGATATATAGTGCCACCCCTATCAAAATAGCATAAATAAAGAAAGCCCAAGTAGTTTTCCAAAAAGGAGGAACAACAATAATCTTCAAAACCGTTTCTTTATCTCCCCACACACCAACTCCATTGCAAGCTTTCACCCGCAATTTATAAGTACCGGGTGCCAGGTTCTTATAAGCTGCAAAATTCAACGAAGACGGTATACTCCACTCTTTATCATAATTATCCAACCGATACGTATATTTAGTACTATTCGTTCCGGAATAATCAAATGTAGAGAAATCTATGACAAAAGAATTTTGAAAATATTTCAACTCGATTTCATCTGTATAAATCAACGAACGGTCTAACGGAGAATCCACATCGCCCGGGCGCATGGCAATACCATTAATTCGAAGATTGGTAAAAGCTGCCATAGGAGTTACAGTGGAATTATTCACAATTTTGCCGGGAGTGATAACAACCAATCCATAATTAGAACCAAACATCAGTTTGCCATCCTTACTCACACAACCACTGTTCTCACTATAGACATTCCCCAACGCATATGCCGAGAAAAAGAAATTTTCAAAGGCATGTGTATCCGGATCAAAACGAGAAATACCATATTCCGTTGCAACCCAAAGCTTACCCTCCCTGTCTTCAACAATAGATTGCACCATACTATTTACCAACCCGTCACTTCCATCATAATGCTCAAAAGTCAAGTTTCTGTAATCACCTTCTGGCATACACATACTGAAGCCTTTTCCTGAAGTACCTACCCATATCCGGCCTTTACTATCTTGATGGATACATTTTATTTCATTACTACGTAACTGACCGTTATTATAATTATAAGTAATATAGTTATCCGGGTCATTCATTAACGAATCAGGATTAAATATGTAAACTCCGGCACTGGTGCCCACCCATATCCATCCATTATTGTCTTCCTGTATCACACGAATCTGGCGCTGGCTATAAAAATTGTTCAAAAACCGCTTGAATACATACTTATCCTTTTCCTTCACCGCCAAATTCAATCCACCGCCAAAAGTACCTATCCACATTCTATTCTTCCGATCCCGGTAAAGAGTAAAAATATTATTATTCCCAATAGACAGAGGATCATCCGAGTGATAAGTGTACCATTTCCCGTCAATACTCAATCCGTTTCCACGGCTACCCAACCAAATACTACCATCAGCCCCTTCCTCAACAGCATAAATGTTAGAATCAAAATAACGACTGCTCTCTATCGTTTTCAAATGAGGGTCATAAATATACAATCCTCCACGACGGGTACCCAGCCAAATCTTATCATCAGGCATACGGTTGATCATACGCACGGTATTTGAACGGTCTGATAAAGTTTCATCTTCAGGAAAAACACGCTCAGCTCCTTCATTCAAGACCGAAAGACGAGAAATACCCGTATATTCCGAACTGACCCAAATACCACCGGCTCGATCCTCCATAATATATTGCAAGAAATTTGAAGTGATATGACTGAATCCATTAATATTGGATTCGAAATGCTGCAATTCATCAGTTGCCAAATCATAAGCAAACAAACCGTTACCATAAGTGGAAATCCAAACAATATCACGAGAATCATGAACGATGTGGTAACGTTCCTCATCTATATAATTTACTTTATCAGCCGGAATCAGTTGGAAAGACTTGACAAATCTGGTCTTGGCGTTGACATACCATACCTTACCTGTATGATTATAAATCCAGAAATTCCCCCGGTTGTCAATCTGAACTTGTCCTCTTGCTATATTCAGTTCCGTATCCCGGCTCACCTGATGAGTTCTCAAATTAAAGACATAACTGCCATCTTCCGTAAAAACGATCCAATCGTTTTGCAAGCGCATGGTACTATATACTTTACTACCTTCACCTAAACGGGTAACAATACGGCTATCCTCTCCTTCTCTCTTCAACGAAATTGTTCCTGTTCCCGAAAGAAAAAAAACATCTTTACCAAAAGACATCATCTTGAAGGCATCATGATTTTCTTCCACCAATACTGCCTTGTCCCCTACTACTTGAGCTATACCGTCATGGCTACCAATCCATATTCTTCCTTGCTCATCCTCAGATATATAAGTAATATTATTAGAAGGGAGATTATTATTTTCTTTCTTGAAAACCACAGATGTAAATTCACCATTCATATAAGTCACTTTACGACACCCGTTTCCATCCTGCCACAACCAGACATTACCTTCACGGTCAGTCATCTTGTAACTATACAGTTGCTCATATTCCCCACAACCGGTAAAATCAACAAAACAATCTTTCTTCAGATCATAACAACTAAACAACTCGGCAGAAGTCGCAATCCATAAGAAACCATTTTTATCTTCTTCCAAATCGCGAATCCGATGGTCTATCAACGAAATTTTATTTCCACCCTCAGGACGATAAGTCACAAACGAATTCCCGTCATAACGACTAAGTCCATTCAGCGTTCCCATCCAAATAAAACCTTTGCTATCCTGATATATATACCGAATTGAGTTATTGGCGACCCCATCCCCCGTAGTCATATGAGTAGAACGCACCTCGACTGATGCGGCAATACTCTGACTGAAAAGAATAAAGAATGCCCATAGAGCATAGATGTGTTTTTTCATATCATTTATCACAGTGTTTTTATCTTGCAAAGGTATAAAAAAAGAGTGTATCAGAATGAATCGATACACTCTTTTTTATTTTAATCCATATGGAAGACCTCAGGCAGCGGAATAGTAACCGGAGAGTTATCCGGATTCACTTCCATGATATCCGCCATATAGTCCCACCATTTCTGCACGATAGGATTGGCTCCCATATCTTGCGAAGACTCCTCTCCTTTAGTTTTCTGACAAGCAAACAGAATATTTGTATCCTTGTCCCAATAAATGGAGTAATCATATACTCCTCCATCGGACAACATTTTTTTTAATTCCGGCCAAATGGCTGCATGTCTCTTCTCATACTCTTTCTCGAAGCCCGGCTTCAAGAACATTTTAAAAGCTTCACGTTTCATGGTATTTTCCTCCTTTTTATAAAGTCCTTGTTTTTACTTATTTAGTTTCTCCATCCATTACATGGAAAATTGGTTCGGAAGTCTTTTGTTCCGTACGGTAATATTGCACGGCACTATCATTCATTTTAGGATGCTGCTTGTTCAGCAAATTAATCATCTCAGCACCCGCCCAAAGTACCGGTCCATAGCCGTGGGCAGCATACACATTGACCGGACGATAATAATAAAAAGCCGGATCAAAAGCCATACCTGTACCTACACAAGTTCCGTCCACCTGACCTTCCGCATTGATTTGGGTGGTAACGGCATGCCATCCCAACTGTGCCACCGGACCGTATGCCATAGCGTCAATCCATCCTTTATTGATAGCATGGGCAAAGCAATATACATAAATAGCCGTGGCCGAGGTTTCCAGATAAGAATCGTTACGATCCAGCAACTGATGCCAGAAACCTTCACCACTCTGGCAGGCAGCAAGACCACGTACATGAGCACGGAACAGCTCCAGTATTTTATCGCGCTGAGGATAATCCTCCGGCAACACATCCAAGACCTCACACATAGTCAACAACGCCCAACCATTGGCACGTCCCCAATGGAAAGCAGGATGATCCTGCATACCTTCCACCCATCCATGACGGAAAAGGTTTTTCCCGGGTACCCACATACGGTCCGCAAATTGAAATATCTGACGTACAGCTTCGCTCAAATACATTTGCTTTTTATCACCGGCAATACATGAATACCAAGCTACCGGCGGAATACCCATAAACATATCGTCCAACCACAGCGTATTATGTTGTGGACGGGTACGGGCAAATGTTCCATCAGCAAGACGATACTCCTTATTCACAATAAAATCCATATAATTATCAATCAACGGCTTAAGTTCCGGTGAATTTTCCTTCATCTGCACCTTGACCATAGCCGCGCACACCGCCCCGGCATCATCCAATGCATGAGGAGTCAGAATTTGTTTCATCTGCGGATCTACAGTTCCATACTTTTCCAATACCTTACGGAAGTGCGGAGCAACCTCGGCCAGAAACTGAAAACGATCTGTTACATATTTATAATAAGCCTGATCCCCCGTAGCCTCAGCAGCAGCCAACATAGCTGAATAAGTCACCCCCCATTCATAACTTGCCAGACGGAAAGCACCTCGTTCCAGCTGTGCATCAGCCGTCATATTGGCATAATCCGTAATAACCTTACCTGTATTCTTATCAACGACACGAGTCGGAGTATTCTTTTCCAAATAACGAAGGACACGATCCATATCGGCCTTTATCTCCTCTGTAGTGAGCATACCGTAAGGCACTTTGTATGCAGGTTGCAACAAATGTAACGGCGTATTCGAATCATTCAGTACTTCTTTCTTCTTTTGCGCATTCGCACCCGTTCCAGCCAGCAGCAACAGAGCGCCCATCATGCTTAATGTTTTCAGATTCATGGTATATAGTCTTTATTCATTTTTAAATTCATAACCTCTAAATATCCCCTCTTTCAAATCCGGTCCGAAATAAAAGCCAGGCTGGGTAGGCTGGTTGTATGCCACATTTTGAGTAACGATACTGATACGATACACCGGATCTTCCAAGAAAGTATGAAAACGGTATTCAGTCGGTATCCGCGACACATACAGACGAAGTGCCGAATTATCTTCCGTACGGAGCAGCACCTCCTCACGCCAATCACCTATTATATCTCCCTGCAAACAAGGATGGGACTTCGTACCATTATTTGAATCCGTTCCATCAAATATCATTAACGGACGACATACATCGTCTTCCCAATCATACTTGGTTATCCTGTTTTTATCCAGCAACTCACGAAGCAAATCTCCATCCCACCATACAGCCATATTAACTGAAAAGCTCTTGAGATCAGGACGAATCACTTCACCTTTTATATTACGTACTCCTTTTGAATCGGATGACCACATCTCCACTCCCGGATTGCGCGGATCAACATCAGCAGCCATACACCGGCCTACATCTATACTACTTTTCACCTGAAACAGCACTTCACCCGTAGCCGCATTACGGAAAGTGGAACCATCTTTCTTATTTTCATGACAATCCCAAACCTGCAAGCCTTTTAATCCGGGAGCAAATTGTGTCAGATGCATAGCGTCTCCATGCCCCATACGGGTAGAATACAATCCTTTTCCATCATGATCAATGGCACAAGAACCATACATTATTTCATCACATCCGTCACCGTCCACATCGCCTACACGAAGATTATGGTTACCCTGCCCGGCATAGTCTTCACACCCCGGATTATTGCTGTCGAACACCCAGTGCTGTTTCAAGTTCTTGCCATCCCAGTCGAATGCCGCCAGCACAGTGCGGGTATAATATCCACGGCACATCACCACACTGGGATGTACCCCATCCAGATAAGCTACACAAGCAAGAAAACGGTCACTGCGGTTGGCACGATTGTCTCCCCAGTCGGTCAGCTTACCACGAGCCGGAACATAATCAATTGTTTTCATCGCTTCTCCTGTCAGTCCGTTGAATACGGTCAAGTATTCGTTACCAGTCAGGATACGTCCTTGGTTACGAGGTGTATTCCCGTGGGAATTTCCGTCTGTGATACCCGGTTCACGGTAATCAGCCTTGGCATCACCTATTATCTTTCCTTTTCCATCCTTTGTTCCATCAGAAGTCTTCATGACTACTTCTGCTTTACCATCTCCATCCAAATCAAACACCATAAACTGGGTATAGTGTGCTCCGGCGCGGACATTATGCCCCAAGTCAATACGCCATAGTTTTTCTCCGGTCAGGCGATAACAGTCAAAATAAACATTTCCTGTATAACCGTCATGTGCATTATCATGTGCATTGGAGGGGTCCCACTTCAAGATAATTTCATATTCACCGTCGCCGTCCACATCACCTATAGATGCGTCATTAGGACTATAGGTGTATTTTTGTCCCGAAGGAGTCACACCTTCCGCCGGTCTGTCCAGAGGAATATCGATATAACCTGACGGAGCATTAGCCGGCAAAGTATAATTTCCATTCAACTTACCTGTTTCAACCCCATTTATCACCGGTTTTACAGTATATACCGCTTTTTCATTACCTGAGTAAGTATCCCGGTAAAAAGTACCTGTAGAATGGGGAACTTCCGCTATTTTCTCTCCATTTCTATATACATTGAAAGAAGTATTGATCGGATCGGAAGACAGGTAACGCCACGACACCACTACGTCCGATGGATTTTCACGAATGGCCACAACGCCACGCCCCAACTGCTCTTTTTGCAGTTTGGAATAATTGTAGGCCGGTTGGGCAACCGTACCGGTTGCCACACACAGAGCTGCTAAAGCACTCCATAGTTTTTTTTGTGTTTTCATTGTTTATCTTGTTTCTCCTTGTAAATTATATTTTCCTCCACCACATTCTCCGCATTTACCACATTCTTCACAAACTTTGTCACTTCCCCCACAGTCACATTCCTTATTTCCACGTTTTTGATAGGAAGGCGGGCATCGCCTTTCAAATCATAAACAGCCTCGGTACGGTCGCAAGTCACACTATCCATATAAAGTCCGTTGATGAATGTAATGCTATCCTGATAGGTAGGTACCAAATCACGCCACTGGTAAAGCACATCCGTATCCACTTCGAGTACACGTTGCATCTTTCCCGCCTTCACATTTTTCATCCAGATATTTTCAATAAATCCACCACGACGATGATTGGTTTTGGCAAAGAAAAGACGGAATACAGAATCGGGAGCCGTACAATTGTGCATGTACACATTCCGTACACCACCAGACATTTCACTACCGATTCCCAGTAACGTATGTCCTTTCAAGATATTACAATGGCGTATCACAATATTCTCACAAGGAGTATTCAGACGCCATGCATCCTGGTTACGCCCTGCCTTTATAACCACAGCATCATCCCCCTGATCGAATACACAGTTCTCTATCAGGAAGTTACGGCTCATTTCCAAGTCAATTCCATCATTATTATGGCCATGAGCCTTTACATCCAGATTACGTACGATACCACCATCACACATATAAAGATGTATCGTCCAGAAAGGACTCTGGCGAATCTTGAATTCATCCAGAAGCACATTTTTACACCGGTTGAAATGAATCAGATGAGGACGAAGATGGTTTTCTCCTTTTGCCATCTGACGCTGTTCTACAGGTACATCGGTAGAAGCCATCGTATATAACTCTTTCAAAGCATCCATGTGAGGTTTAGGACGTTTGAACCAGATTTTCCAAGTATCCATGATAGGAGCCAGTGTCCCTTTTCCGGTAATAGCAATATTCTCACAATCCATAGCATACAGCAACGGAGAATAGTTATAACATTCCATACCTTCCCATGAAGTCATCACAGCAGGCAGATAATCAGAGGGATTATCTGTAAAGCGTAATATGGCATTTTCTTCCAAATGAAGATTTACATTACTTTTAAAATGAACAGGTCCTGTCAGCCATTCCCCTTCAGGAATAACCACACGGCCTCCTCCGGCCTTATTACAAGCTGCGATGGCTTTGGCGATGGCCCGTATTCACTGTTTCCCCACCTTTCACCGCACCATAATCCACAATGGAAAAATCTTGTTCGGGAAAAACACATTCTTTGATGGGTTCCATAGCAAAAGGAGCATCGACAACCACCGTTTTATACTTTGGAGCCGGTGCCGTACATGATACGGCAAAAGCTACGGCCGCAATACCAGCCAAGGATTTTAAAAAAGTCTTCTTCATTTTATCAGTTGTTTTTCATTGTAATTTCTGTATGCACAAATATCCTGAATATCTTTGTTCACCCTATTTTATCCGAGGCATATAAAGGTATATCTGATCCAATACCACACCTTCATCCAATGCGGTAAAAATTAAACGATGGGAAGCTTTCCGTGCAACAGGAAGAACCATCCGTCGGACAGCCTGATTACACAAAACATTCTCCTTCCATTCTTCACTGCGTCCTTTGGTTTCATACGAAACAGCCTCCGTGGCACTTCCATCCAATGAAATGGTAAAACGCAACCGTTCTCCTTCCACCGGATGATTAGGCAACAATCGTACTTCCACCTCTACAGAATCCGTTTCCCATGCAGTAAATTCAAAAGTCAGTTCTTTATTCTTTGACACCGCCACCGCCTTCCCTTCATAGCCTAGCCCTTCACAAATTGCCGATACCCCTTCAGCGCAATCAGCGCCATTCCATGTATAGACAGCCTGACGTTTTTCAGGCAACCCGGACGATAGTGCCTTTCTTTCCACCCGGTTGAAAACCGGAAGTCTGCGTGGTTGGAAATCCATCATACGGTTCCATTTTGTTGTGTTATAGCGTTTTGTCAATGAAACTATACTGTCATACGCCCTGTCACTATCCGCCCAATCAGCCTTTCCATGACGCGCCAACTGGGCTGTCAGCAGTTTGTTATTCATCTGAGCAGCCGCCTGGACAGGATACTTCACCAACTGAAAATAAGTTTCTTTTTTCTGTGCAGGAAGTGCATGCCATTCCTGCTCCACCTTATCTGACAATTGTCTGTATGCTGCCAGACGTTCATTGATTTCCTGCTCACTCCAAGGCAAATCACTGATCACTTTAAACTTAGGATCCTTCTCTTCCGTGCGGGTATTCCCCATAAATTCCGGCTTACGGATATAAGCCAAACGATAAGCTTCCTGCATGACAGGCTGTAACCGGTCAGCCCTATTTTTTCCAAACTCACGCTCCAGGAAATGACGTTGATGAGCAGCAACTCCCTGCTGCTTCACCGCTTCCAAGTTCCATGCCATATCCAGGAAAAGTTCTACCTGATATTCAGCCGGTTTAATATCTCCGACATTCAATATCCACATTTTCTGTATACCCCGCTCATATGCCAAAGACATTTGCTGGTATACCAAGGAAGGATGGACAGTCCCCAACCAAAGATAATCATGCGGACGCCCCCAATAAGATATATGATAATATACCCCGTTTCCTCCCTTACGGGCACGTTCTTCTGCTGTAGGGAAATGACGGATATAACCATAATTGTCATCACACCACATTAGCGTCACTTCATCGGGCACTTGCAGCCCGGCATGGTACACATCCAACACTTCCTTATAAGGAATAAAGACTTGAGGCACTTGGGTCACATCCTTATTTACATATTTAGTCAACAAATCGCGCTGATCCTTCAAGACCTTGGTCAAAACAGCTTTTTGTTCTTCTATGGTCTTAGCACCATTCATCGCACCGTCGTGTACTCCACGCATACCTAAAGTATACAGATTATCCAACCCTGCAACCTCCTTTACACGTTGCTCCCAAAAGGACAAGACATGAGCACTGTTGTGAACATAGTCATACTCTCCCACTCCATCCCGTTTCCACTCACCATTGGTATTCCGCATCATCGGTTCACAATGAGAAGTTCCAATGAAAATACCAAACTTATCAGCCACTTCTTTGTTGCCCGGTGTAAAATAAAAAGGTACAGAACAGCCATGCATAGCCGGCCAGAAGGTATTGGCACGCAGACGAAGCAATAACTCAAAAATCCGCTCATGTGTTTTCGGACCGATTTGTCCTTTCACATCACTTGGCTCGTATGTCTGCCAGCTCCAAGGGGTAAGCCCCCAGTCCTCATCGTTGATAAAAATCCCCCGATATTCTACGGAAGGAGACTGCATATTCCGATAAGAAGCCGGTAGTTGAAAAATCTCTTTCTTTGCAGGGGTCGCATCTGCCCACCACTCCCATGGAGAAACGCCTATCAACCGTGAAAGTTCCATGACGCCGTATGCAGTACCACGCTTGTCACTGCCGGCTATAACTAATTTACCAGTGGAAGAAACAGCCAGCAGAAAAGCTTCTTTTTTATTTTTTATAGGAGATAAATCAACACCTGCCTTATCGATCAAATCACTTTGTCCGATGGTTCCGACTATAATCATTCCTTTTTTACTTTCCGGAGTAACGATTATGCGGGTAGAAAAAACAGACTCTACATCACGATTGAGCAAATTCAAAGCTGTATGTACAACTTCTTCCTCTGAATTACCACAGGCAATAGTCACCGGTTTACCTGATTTCAAGATAAAAGGGTTCTGTCCATATACTGACAAAACAGCTAAAAAGAAAGCTAGAAAAGAAATGAGTTTTTTGTATTTCATAGTTTTTATTTTCAATATTGCAAAAATAAGACGAAATGGAATTAGATTCCATAGAATAAGATACAATAATATGGAAATTCGTCCATAAAGCCTGTATTATTTATCGCATTTATGGTGTTTTTACACTTACAATAAATTTATAAAAATATAGGGAAGAGCATATAAGAATTTTCTCTTCCCCACATTAAGTATCAATTTTCGTATCCGGGATTCTGTTTTAAATTACTATTTTCATTCAAGGCTTTTTGTGGAATCGGGAATAAAATATGATAATCTTTTGCATCCATCCCATCCTTACGGGCATATTCTATATATTTTCCATGTCTGATTAAATCATCCCGTCTATGTCCTTCACAATATAGTTCACGTCCCCGTTCATCTAAAATAAAATCACGAAACGTATCCTTATTAAAATCGACCAGTTTTATTTCTGTTGCATTTGCCCGACGACGTATTTGATTAACCCATTCTATAGCCTCCTCTGACGGACCATTCAACTCATTCATAGCTTCAGCTTTTGCCAATAAAACGTCCGCATAGCGGAACATAATAAAATCATTGGACTGCCTTTCACCTTTCTGTTCCGGGTCTTCCGAATATTTCATCGGAGCAGCACCTGTCGCTTTGGGATGATCCACTTGTCTATAATCCACTTTATTCCCATCCGTATCCGTATAATACCGAACTATCGTTTCTAAACGTTTGTCTTGTTCTTCATATTTATCATAAAAAGTCCAAGGCATTTTCAAACCTCCCCAAATCGTTTTCAAATAAGTTCCCGCATATAATGGACTCGATGGCATAACACAAGCAAACCATGTCCAAGCATACTTGGCATTTGAAGTAGTCTGCCCTATTACAAATATAGCTTCCTTATGAGTTACACCTTCATTATTTATATCAAAAACAGCTTTATAATCAGGCAATAATTCATAAGTGCCTAAGCCTATAATCTCATCAGCCACCTGATTGACTTTGTCAAACTGTTTGGCACCCATATATATCTTCATCAATAACGTCAATGCCGCTCCCTGTGTAAAATGCCCCCAATCAGCAGCCGATGGGACAACAGCCAAATCCCGATAGGACTCTTCAATTTCCTTTACCATATAAGAAAGCATCTCATCTTCTGTCGGACGAGAAGGTTTCCACTCTACAGAAACATCATTCGCCACTTTCGGATCTATGACAACAGGAACAGGACCGAATAAAGAATGCAACAATTGCATATATAATACTCTAAGTACTCTCAATTCAGCCATTCCTCTTTTCTTTTTAGCTTCGGCTATATCAGCTTTTTCCAAAGCATCAATGATTCGAGTGGCTTTAGTTACCCCTCTTTGATATTTGAAATAAACATTTTCCGGAGCTGTACAATCATTTGCCGTCCATAAGAATCGATCCTGCTGCCTCCAAGTATGTTCCCACGAAGTATTCATTTCATCAGTCGGCAACATATTCAGAATAGCTCCACAATTATCCATTCCCGACTGTATATAACTATCAGCCAATGTATTATATACACCTACAATAGATGCATCCAGTTCCGCCTCCGATTTTGGGAAACCATCCGCATCGATATTATAAAATTCTTCATGGTCCAGATCGAAACATCCGGTCATACAACTTGCGACAGCTACAGATAAAATATATTTTACAAATTTATTTTTCATGACTTTTACTATTTAGAAAGTTAAATCAATACCAAATGAGAATGTCCTTTGATTAGGATAAGAAGAATAACTATTATCCGTCTCAGGATCCGCTCCCGTATAATTGGTTATACAAAACAAGTTTTGAGCATCTACAAACAGACGCGCATTGCTAAAAATACCCCCAAAAGCTTTTTTAGGAAAAGTGTATCCCAATGTAATATTTTTCAAGCGGACAAAATCAGCAGGTTCCACCCAAAAATCAGTATCATTATAATACTTAGTATACAAACCTGACGGATACTTACCTTCAGGATTAGTACTTGACCAACGGTCTCGTGCATCAGTCGGGACATTATCACTATAACGGAAACGTTCTGCCTTCAAAAACTGCGAACGAGTATTATTGTACAGTTCACGACCTATTTCACCATAAAAGAAGAAACTTAAATCCCAGTTTTTGTAATTTAATGTATTGCCAATACCGAAACTCAAATCTGGAGTTTCACGGCAAATTATAACTTTATCAGCATCATCAATCATTCCATCAGACTCACCGGATAACTGCTTGCGCCCATCTTTATCTAAAATATAATCACCATTAGCATCTTTCAACCAACCATTCAAATCTTTTATTTTTATGCTACCAGGTGCTGCATCAGACATGTGGGGGACATTCTCACCTATCTGAATAATTCCATCACTCACATATCCCCATTTCACATGTAAAGGATCTGTTGTCGTATTATACACTGACAAGATAGTATATGGATTTCTCTTTCTCCAACGATCTTTATAACTGGACAAATTCAAATCAGTACTCCACTGAAAATCTTTAGTACGGATATTTACGGAACTTAATTGCAATTCTACACCTGAGCTTTGTGTTTCACCCAAATTATCAGCTACTTCAGATACCGGATAATAAGATCCCACATTACGTTTATCAAGCAAATCACTAACAATTTTATTGAAATATTCAAATGAACCGGTCAAACGATTATTAAAAAATCCAAAGTCAAGCCCCACATTCCATTCCGTTGTAGTTTCCCATTTTAATTTACGATTAGCAAGTTGCTTTTCTGCCACCCCATTAACCACTGCATTTCCAAACACGTAGTTATAACCAGTTCCATAATAACCATAAGTGTTACCTCCGATTTCTGCATTACCCGTCTGACCAATACTTAAACGTAATTTCAAATTAGACAATACACTTTGTCTTTTCATAAATTCTTCCTCGATAACACGCCAAGCAAAAGCTCCGGATGGGAAGAAACCAAAACGATTATCTTTACCGAAACGATCACTACCATCAGCACGAAGAGTAAATGTAAACAAATATTTATCAGAAATATCATAATTAATACGTCCGAAATAAGACAAATACTTAGTAACTGTCTTAGAACTACCGACAGTCTTTGTAAGATCACCACCAGCATTCAAATTGTTAACTCCAAAAGCATCAGTCAAAAAATCAGAATTACCGGCCTCAATATATTCTTCTATAAATTTCTGATAGGCATAACCTGCCATTACTTTCAAAGTATGTCCCTTGAACAAATCTTTTGTATAAGTCAAAGTAGCATCCAACAAATAATCATTTTTCCGTAACTCTTTCGTATAAGCCTTTGAATTAGCCTCATAACCGGTCAACATTGTTTTAGGATAATATTGATTAGTACGGGCAAAGCTTGAATTGACTCCCCAACTCATTCTGAATACCAACTCCTTTGTCAATGTTACATTCCAAAAATTATTTATCAGATAACGATTAGTTATTGTTTCATTCGTAATTTCTTTCCATGATACCGGATTGGCATGATTAGGATGATCCGGATTAATCAGATACTTACCTTCATCATCAAAGATTGAAAGATATTTAGGATATAACAATGCATCAGAAATAACTCCTGCCTGACTATCAGAAGAAGCCGATACTAATTTATCATTTGAAATTTGAGTCCCTGAAACAGACATACCTGTTGTCAACCATTTGGCGAGATCAACTTCCATACTTAATCTCCCCATAAATTTTTCGGAACCACTATTATATACAACTCCTTTTTGTCCAAAATGCCCCAAAGAAAGCAAATAACGAGAATTATCAGAGCCTCCATTAATAGACAAGCTTTCATTATTAATGATACCGGTACGGGTCACTTCATCAAACCAGTCGGTTACATTTCGCGCATTCTTTAACTGGTCATCTGTAAATGCTATTTTAGGTTTACTAGTTACCGTATTAGGATCAACATTGCCATATGGATAAATCTTATTATTATATTTCCAATCTTCAATAAAAAAATCATTAGACATTTGCATATATTCCTTTGCATCCATCATATCATAAGGATTAGCCATAGTCTGGAAAGAAGCATTTGCTTTAAAATTAATATTCACTTTACCTTGCTTTCCACGTTTCGTAGTAACCAAAATCACCCCATTGGCAGCACGAGCACCATAAATGGAAGTAGAACTAGCATCCTTCAAAACCTCAATTGATTCTATATCATTTGGATTAACCGCATTAATATCCCCTCCAGGAAAACCATCAATAACATACAATGGAATATTTTCTGCATTCGTTGAAGCAGAACCACGAATAACCATTTTATAATCGCCATCGGGAGCTGCTGAATTCTGACGAATAGACAATCCGGGAACACGTCCTATCAGTAAATTAGAAACCTCAGTAGTAGCTGTTTGTGGAACTTCTTCCATTTTTACGGAAGCAACAGCTCCTGTCAGATTAGATTTCTTGACACTACCATAGCCAATCACAACGACATCTTCCAACACTTCAGTATCCTCTTTCAATATAAAAGAGAACTGAGTCTTGTCGGCAACATGAACTGTCTGACTTTCATAACCGATATAACTAACTTCCAATATTGCATTTTCCGGAACATCCAAAGAAAAAACTCCATCCAAATCCGTTATAGTCCCCAAAGTGCTACCTTTTACACGAACATTGGCACCAATAATAGGCTCTCCTTTTGCATCGAACACCGTTCCATTAATTTTCTTATTTTCAAGCCCAACATTTATATTTGCTTTTCTATTTGAAAGTATAATACTTTTATCTAGAATTGAATAAGAAATACCTGTATCTTTGAAAATTTTATCCAATACTTTAAAAATCGTTTCCTTTGTAACGGTGACAGATACCAAACGATTTACATTTATCTGTTTATCATTATAAAAGAAAGTAAACTCAGACTGTTTTTCAATCTCCCCCAAGACCTTTTCTATGGTTTGGTTCTGAACTTCAATATCAAGCAACACATTTTGTGAATAGCTATCCGCCGCCCTCATTACTCCGACGGCAAATAAAAACATAATAATAAATAGTCGCATAAATAATGGAATTTTTTTTAAGGTTAACCAATGTGTTTTTACAACCCAAAACAATTGGGTACATAGATAATTTTGCATAAATTTGTATCGATTTAAAGTTTACAATTTCTGCTCATCGTCAAATAAGCAGGGATTTCTGAAAAGACTTTGTTTTATACGGGAGAATACGCCATTATTTTCCCGTATTTTTCTTTTGGTGGATGTTTGTTTCTCATATTAGCTTCAGATGGATTAATAAATTTCTATTTTACTCTTTTCTTGTGTACTATCTGTTGTTTCAATATAACGGAAACGAAGCCCGGAAGATATTCTAAAATGCTCCAAAATACGATCCAAACGTTGATGTATAAAAGTTCCAGTAAACGAATTTTCTTTCAATGCCGGATCTGTTATCACAAAATCCACATTGAACCGTTTGCTTAGCATACGTAACGCTTTTTCAATAGGAGTTTTATAAAGTATAATCTTACCCTCTTTCCAAGAAATATCCGACAGAACAGCCGCCCGTGAAACAAAAACCTCCCCTGATATAGAATTATAGGTAATCTTCTCACCAGGCAACAGATCCATTCGTTTTTTTCCTCTTTCTGAATCATATTGGAACTGTACTTTTCCAGATACCAAGGTGGTATTTACTTCATCCTCTTTTTCATAAGCTTCTACATTAAACTCAGTACCCAGCACTTGAATCTGAGTGTGATGAGGAGTCTGAACGGTAAAACGGCTATCCACATTTTTTCTAACAGAAAAATATCCTTCTCCTTGTAATATTACATTTCGTTCATTTTTAGCAAAACGAACGGGATATTTCAAATAAGATTCCGAATTCAGCCATACGCGGGAACTATCTGGCAAAACAATAGTTGTAATCATTCCCGGATTAGTGCGGACTTCAATAAAGCTCATCTCATCCTGTCTATCGGCATTATAATATAAATATAAAGTAGACAACAACAAAGGTATGGCAAGAATAGCAGCGGCACGCTGTGCCCATCGCCCCCATTGTAGCTGTCGTTCCCTTCTTATCCTGCCTCTGACTTCCTTCAAGGCAGCCCGTGCATCAGTCCGTTTTAAGGTATCCATTGTTTTTGTGGCAAAAGAAAGATAATAAATCTGTTTGGCCAGCTTTTTATTTGCTTCGGAAGAGATAATCCATTTTTCAATCTCATCTTTCTCACTTAGAGTCACTTCTCCTTCAAAATAACGGAGTAAAAGCGCTTCATCTATTCGGGTATCTGAATTTATCATAATGTCCTTTTATAATAAGTCTAACCAAGATCAAAAGTTCCTAAACCAAAAACTGTTTTTTTTGAATTATTTTTCGAATAGGTACTTTCATGATTAAAATTATGTATTTTTGCAGTAACATTTTCTTCTATAATCTATGGAAACCACAAATGATAATTTGATAGACAAGCAACTGTATATATCCATGCAACAGGGCAATAAGAAGGCATTTGATACTTTATTCATCAAATATTATGCAATGCTTTGTGCTTTTGCCCGCAGTTTTGTTTCATTAGAAGATGCAGAAGAAGTGGTTCAAGATACCATGTTACAGATATGGGAAAATAGAAAAACAAATCATATAGATTCTTCTGTTCATCATTATTTGTTCAAGGCAGTAAAAAACAAATGTTATACCTTAATGACCAGAAATTCTCTTCGATTCCAAATAGAAAATATACTCACTCCGGACATACAGGAACTATTCGAAGATCCTGATTTTTATATTATAGAAGAATTAACACAAAAAATAGAAAAAGCAATACTTAATCTTCCAGAATCTTATCGGATAGCTTTTGAAATGCATCGTTTCCAAAACAAGACCTACCAGGAAATTGCAGAAGAATTACACATATCTTCCAAAACGGTAGATTACAGAATTCAACAGGCACTAAAACAATTACGGAAAGAATTAAAAGACTACTTACCCTTACTTCTATTCTTTTTTGCCCCTTAATAGGAACCCGTACATCCTATTATATCCTTGTACCCTATCACTTCATAACTGATATGATGATAAGAAGTGTTTCTGCCGGGAATATATGCCTCTCCAAAAGTTGTGTCAATGTTCCCAACGCTTTACCCCGAAACAGAATAGTAGGTTCTTATCTTTCTGATTATGTTCTTCATACAAAACGCTCCTTTTTACAAAAATACAAAATAGGTGCGATAAAATATTACCCTATCCGTCTAAAGACATCTATAACCTAAGAATACAGTAATTTTTCTAACTCTATAGATTTCAAAGAGGCATATTTCTTATACAGATTTACAGAACAAGTTGGAAGACAATATGCTCTCATGCCCTCATTAACGATGATAATCATCTCATTAACAATGCACTATATTATGAGTGTATCATCTTTATGCTCTCATAAATGCCCTCATGCCCTCACAGTGTTTACTTTCTCACACAGACGTATATTACTTACTATCAGATACATACATTAATATTTATCTATTTCCCGAAATTCAAGAAACAGCCGTTTTTCAGGTTTTTTCTCTTCCATGTCATGCCCAATGCAGCCTTTACGGATTTATACCGATAGCACAAAGCATATCTCCCGATTATACGATACAAACATAGGGATGTAGTTACGTAAGGATAGGAACAGGTTTACATCAAAGTTCCTTCATGATTGCTCAACCAAACTACAGGACCGACGCATTAAAAATTATTGTCCTGCAAAAGTTGTGACAAATAGTTTTCATCCCATCCCGCTTTTAGTCTTTTCAGATTCATACTTCCTTTTGTTGTTTTCTCATTCTTAAGTGTGGTAAGCGCCATCTTTGTTGCCACCGAAAAGTTTCCGGCAGCATTTTTCACCTTTTTACTGTAGTCTTCTCGAAAGGTAACATCCAGTTGCCAATGAAGATTATTCTCAATAGACCAATGCTGCCTGATGGCAGATGCAATCTTCTCAGGTCGGGTATTATCAAGTGAAGTTACATAGTATCTGACCTCTTGAGTATATTCCCCTGTTGCGACTATTGTTCTTTCCGACTTTATCCTTACAACAGACTTCAACCCCACAAGTTTCTCCTTGAACATTTTCTCCATTATAGATCCATAACTGACTACAGTACAGTTTCTTTTCTCAATCCTTCCATGTCCGGCATTTTTCCGACACATGCCTGGTGACTCTATTGATTATTTCATCTCTATCCTGATAATAGTCAATGATTTGTTTAGCCGGTTGATAATTTTTTTTCTTATTCTCCTTTATAGCGATAATATAATTTGCATCATGCCCAATAATGGTCTGGGTTATATCTTTCTGGCACCCCATCGCGTCAATTGTAACAATACAACCACTTAGTTCCAAAGAGTTAATTAACAATGGAATAGCTGTAATCTCACTGCTTTTGTCATCTACTTTCACCTGACCTAAAGAAATTCCATTAGCGGCAGACCAGGCGGAAACCATCCATAATTTGAATCCTTCTTTTCCCCTAGTATGTTCTCCATCACATTGGCTTGGACCACGCATGAGCTTGCCATCTATAGCTACAACGCCTTTCACCTCCAGACAGACTCGTTTTACCCAATTACGGAAGATCAACTCAAAATAATCGGGCTTTATCATACTGAAGAATCTGTTAAAAGTATCATGACTGGGGATGAACTCCAAGCCGGGTATGCGACTCTTGAAAAAAGCAATTTTCGCATTGCCAAATTCCTCAATCTCATTCCAGGATTGGGCGCCACAGATTACAGCAGCAATGGATATATAGATAATAGTTTCCATTTTATGGACTTTTTTGCGGTTCATCCTAGGATCTTCTATTTGTTTACAAAGGTCAATTATACCAATTTTCATGTTAGTTTATGTTTTAATATATCTTATAAAGATAAGAAAAATAATCGACACAAGCAAATAATAATACATTAATAATCAACAATATAACAAATAAATTACAAGGGATAATATAGTAAAAAAATATAATGCGTCCGACATAACCACGGACGTGATTAAGTCTAGTCACCTTTGTGGTTAACTTTAATCACCATTGTGGTTAGACTTAACCACCTAGGTAGATAAGCAATTACAAACATATAAAAAGTAGGAAAAGAAAAGAAAAGAAAGAAAAGAAATAAGAGACAGGGAAATATGCACACATAGACTACCACCAACTCGATTCACAAGCCATGCAGCTGCTTTATAAGAACGAACGTTAGGGGGTGAATGATGAAAAAGAGTAGGGTATTGTGGCAAAACAACACCGAATTTGAGCAAATTTTGCCTTTGGAGCAGTTTTTCAAATATCACTTTTCTTCTGCTACTTCAGAGAAGAAGGAAGAAGGGAGACCGCTCATGAAGATTTTCAATTACCCGAAAGGACATACGCATAAAAAGAACTATAAATCAACAATATAAATTATTCCAGACGCATTCTCTGCAAGCTGAGCATTCCCCCAAAAGCCAGCAATAAAAGTACTTTGTATCATGCGATAAAGTCTGAATAATTTATTTTTAAGCATCGGTGTTAGTGAGGGCAATGCCCTCACTAACACCGATGCTACCACCACTAATAAGCAGTTCATTATAAATAAGTTATGGCAAAAATGAGGGCATGAGGGCATTTTCGCGTCCAACTTTCTATTGTTTTTTGCCATGTTCCAATAAATTTCTTCAGATGAACCCATTTTTGCCTGTTACTGATTATTTCTAATAAGGTATCTCATAAATTATACTTTATCCACATCAACCATCGACATAAATTAAGAAACAAAAGATCATAAAATCCTTTTAGGAGAGAACAAAAGATGAAAAGTTTCTGTATTCCCCTCTGTGACATACCTACTTAAAAACAAAACATTATTCCAAAAGAATTCGCTGAAAATACAGGAAATAAAAAGGAAATCAGTAACTTTGTATGTTATCATTTAAAAACAAAAAAGTATGGGCAATAAGATTTATCCTATCGGTATACAGAATTTTGAAAGTCTCCGCCTGGATGGCTATTTCTATATTGATAAAACAGCATTGATTTATCAATTGGTGAAATCCGGACGCTATTATTTCCTGAGCCGCCCACGCCGCTTCGGAAAAAGCCTGCTTATCTCCACTCTGGAAGCTTATTTCCAAGGGAAAAAGGAACTTTTTCAAGGACTGGCTATGGAAAAACTGGAAAAGGACTGGACAAAATATCCCATACTGCACATTGACCTGAATACACAGAAATATGATAGTCCGCAAAGTTTGGAAAGCAAACTGAACCGTACATTGGTAACCTGGGAAAAGCTATATGGAAGCGAGCCTGCCGAAGATTCCTTGTCCATGCGTTTTGAAGGCACCATTCAGCGCGCTTATGAACAAACAGGCCAACGTGTAGTGATTCTGGTAGACGAATATGACAAGCCCATGTTGCAAGCCATCGGCAATAAAGAATTGCAAAATAGTTTTCGCGAAACACTTAAAGCATTCTACGGAGCATTGAAAAGCAAGGATGGCTGCATCAAATTCGCCATGCTGACAGGAGTAACTAAGTTTGGAAAAGTAAGTGTATTCAGTGATCTGAATAACCTGGATGATATTTCGATGTGGAATGAATATATAGAATTATGTGGCATCAGCGAAAAAGAAATTCATAAGAATTTGGAAACCGAACTTCATGAATTTGCAGATGTACAAAAGATGACCTATGACAGCTTCTGCGAAAAACTAAGACAATATTATGATGGCTATCACTTCACCCACAACTCCATCGGCATGTATAATCCGTTCAGTCTGCTCAATGCTTTCAAGCGCAAGGAATTTGGCAGTTACTGGTTCGAGACGGGGACTCCTACTTACTTGGTGGAACTGCTAAAAAGACATCATTACAATCTGGAACGGATGGCACACGAAGAGACCAATGCCCAAGTGTTGAACAGCATTGATTCGGAGTCAACCAGTCCCATTCCTGTTATCTATCAAAGTGGATATCTTACTATAAAAGGATATGATGAAGAGTTCGGTATCTATCATTTGGGCTTTCCAAACAAAGAAGTGGAAGAAGGGTTCATACAGTTTCTTGTACCTTATTATACCAGCATGAACAACGTTGAATCTCCATTTGAGATACAAAAGTTTGTCCGTGAAATACGTTCCGGCGACTACAATTCTTTCTTCCAACGCCTGCAAAGCTTCTTTGCAGACACTACATACGAGATTATCCGTGAACAGGAACTGCATTACGAGAATGTACTTTTCATCATCTTTAAGCTGGTAGGTTTCTATGTCAAAGTGGAGTATCACACCAGCAGGGGCCGCATAGACCTCGTTTTGCAGACAGACAAGTTTATCTATATAATGGAGTTTAAACTGAACGGAACAGCGGAAGAAGCCTTACAGCAGATTAACGACAAGCATTACGCACTTCCTTTTGAAACAGACGGACGAAGACTGTTTAAAATAGGAGTGAACTTCAGTGCTGAAACACGGAATATTGAAAAATGGATTGTTGAATAATGATTCTGTCATTTCTATTATTTTGAATATCAGTGAAGAATCTGTAAACAATAAAAGAGTTGTTGTAAACAGATTCTTCACTCATGTTCAGGATGATAAGCTATACAATGATATCATCAAACAGATACGAAAATATCCTATCTCATATCATCCACCGGAATCACTTCCTGCATATAAATGGCATCCAGACTCCAAAGGGCGGCATCATTGGTACTGATACTTGTACATTCATCCAAAGGAGCGGGAACTTCCGGCGGAAGAACAGTTTCCATACGGAAAGGTGGAGCCGGAGTATGTTCCAAGCGGGAAAACAAATCTGTCCAAGCCTCTTCCGCCATTTTTGCATTACGGGTATGATAGGCTGCATATCCCAACAAACGGGATATACGGAAACGATTCTTCCTTAACTCCCATGCTTTCTGCTTATAACGGGCGGCAAGATCAAGCCATGCCTCATTCCATTCGGGATAATCAACCATACGGATCATTTCATTCATGACTTCAAAACCTCCCATGATGGTCATCAAATGATTTGTACTTTCTAACTTGGGATCACATTCGCTGGTAATAATCCCTGTAGCCGGATCATAACCTAAAGCCAACGGACCTGTAAAGATACGGTTGGGCAGTGCCACAATACTTTTCATCCCGGCTATAATTTTGTCACGATAAGCCGTATTGCCGGTACGTTCCCATTCAGTCATCCAGTTTCCGGCGTATGCCAACCAGTCGGGACCGATGCGGAGACGTGCAGGTGCCGTACAAGGATACTGACTGCGAGGTTGCGCCAGACGCATGGGGTCCAGCGTGTACAATTTCTGATCGGCATCTTTTACTTCGGTCATTAAATCACCGCATCGGTCGTCCGTAGTAAGATAATAGTAGAAACGATTCCAGGCAGCCTGACTGATCCGTGCTTCTTTAGCTCCACATCCCCAATGACTGACGTTGTGCCGGCTACCCAATCCTGCATTCGGACCGATATGATACACATCCACTTCCGCCGTATGACGGGTCATGGCTTCTGCCATGCGCCAGATATCAGCACGTCCGGTACGCAGGAAATTATACCATAGCCACATATTAGAAGCCAGTTCCGTGTTATCCCATGCAAAACCTCCGATGTCATAACGCCAGGTATGGCGGACAGGATCGTATGCATGCATCACATCCCCATAATTCCAGAAACCATACCATTTGTTTTGTTCTATCGCTTTTTGATAGAAGCTGATATAAGCATCCAGCCTGTCTTCCACCCGGGCACGGAAAGGAGTACTACGATCGGGAAGGCTCCAAACACCAAATGCCTGCTTGGCATGCAAATAGTCAGGTACAGGCATCAGCACTCCCGGTCCGGCAAGTTGTTTAGCTTGTTCTGCAAAAGCTTTCTTTCCGCTATAACCACCCTGAGGTATCAAGGTAAGAGTCGTTGTACGGGCAATCCCGTAAGGGGTGCTCATTCCTTCTTGCACATCTTCGTAACTGGCATTCAAGTCATGGGCCACATTATCATAATGGCGCAAGTCCATCGGCTCAGCATCCGGACTCCATATCCATGCGGTAAGAGCAGCCACCGAAGTTTTTGCATCCGAGATTTCAATAGAAGACGGATAAGACTGCCAGAAATCATGCAACCCAAGCCCTATGCCTCCGGTTATATCTCCGGCAAAGGCATAACCCTCACTACGTGTACCGGAAAAAGTACCTATCCAAGGATTATTGTCATTGGCACGTTTACGGATTGAAAATGCATCCGCTGTCAGTTGGGACAGACGATAGCTGTCCCAAGAAGCCCAATGATCAAGCAAAGCACGGTTCTTTTCGTCAAAAGCTTCATAAGGAGGAATGCGTTTTCCTTCCATCTGCTGTTGCTGTAACGAAGATTCTCCATTTCCGGTTTTACCCAATGTAAGTATGCGTCGTCCCACCAAAGGCTGAACGGGCTCGCTCCAGACTCCACCATCGGCACAAGAGAAAGCTACATGGCGATTGTATAAAGCCTCACGCATAGGAACGTCAAAACGAACTCCCAAGGCGCGAATGAAATCTTTGTTCTGATCTCCGTCATATACAAAGCTATGCACCATTTTCACTTGCTCACTGCCACCATAAAAATAAAGCCGTACCACAAAGGGCAACCACTCACGACCATTCGGACTTTTGTGTACCCCTTCCAATTTAACAAGCGCACGCACAGAACCGACGCGCTCTACAGTCACAGATTTCAGTTCTCCTATATAATTAGTGAAAGAAACTTGAGAAGTACTTTCAAGTACCGGTTCGCTTTGCGTATGGCAGATAAGCCTAGCCTTTTCTCCTACTTTCACACCTTTATATAACAGACTATCTATCAAAAATTCGCCTTGACGAGGTATATATGCTGAAATGACTCCGGTAGAAATATGAATACCCTGTGATGTTTCTGCCACAGAAACGGACTTCTTTTTATCTGTATCCGGCAGTTTGGATTTCGCTTCAGATTTCTTTACCGCCTTTTCCAGAGTCAGTTTTTCTGTTCCGGCAGGAATAACTCCTGCTATTCCTCCCCACTTTACAGAACCATCCGGCCAATAAGCCAAAGTCCAGGTATCAATAGGAATATCCTCACCACTCTCTGCAGATAGCCGTAACTTGTTTTCCGGAAAAACTTCCCCTTTATCAAAAGGCACTCCGAAACTTACGGCCTTATCCTGACGGGGAGTTTCACCAATCCATTGCAAAGGAACAGCAGCCGCCTCTTGCGATGAGCATTCATAACTGAAATTTGTAATACGAGTACGCGACAAGGTGGTACGAAAACCAAACCAGCCTTCCCGTAACGGTTCAGCATCCCTGAAGTCCACCAAGCGCTCACCGTCTATGTAATAACTAACCCTATTGTTCTCGTTGGTAATCTTGATGTGATACCAATGATTCGGTTTCAGCAAATGTCCGGCATCCGTATATTCCTTTAGAATAGCAGGACGGGCTTTAGGATTTGTAATACCCGACTCATCCCCATCATAACGACGGAAACGTGTAGTAGAGTTATGATTGCCACCATATCCCAAATAGTAAAGCTGTAAAGAATAACAATTCAGGAATATACCGCTACGCCATTTTTCTCGCTTCCATAAATTATCGGGATATTGAGGGTCTGATGCCATCCAGAAGCAGTTCAAATCACTCAGACGATCTCCATCCGACTCCACCACCACACATGCATCATATTCAATGGTCACTTTTCCACTCATTTTCTCTTTTCTCCAGAGAGTCAATCCCTTGGGAGATACTATCTCAGCGGTATCTCCCTGAAACGTCACTTTATAATCAGGCGATTCCGATTCAACCTTCCAGTATTTAGTAAACTGACGGGAATTTAAACCGGAAACCCTATTATCCTGTGCCTTTGACGTAAAGACAACTAATAGAAATAAAAACAGAAACAGATTTTTCATACGATGTTGTTTTGTTTTCATTTACTTTAAAAAGTCTTTTAACGGACAGTCCGTAGCTTTCAGCCCGTCAGCAATACTCCGGGCATTCATACGGGCACCTTTCAAAGAGGTATGGGTATGGTCATGATTGAAATACGTTCCTACTACACGCAAACCTTGATTGTATCCCATATCCTGGAGCTTGTCTCCTGATATTTTATTCAAATCTATAAAATAAGCCCCGGCCGCTTCTGCCGCTTCACGCGTCCATTTACCAAAAGAACTGGTATTGCGCTCTATCTCACCATTATCAAACTTATTGCGGGGTGTATGACTCAGGACAATAGGAACAGCTCCCTTTTCTTTTACATCCATAATAAACTTACGCAAATACCAGCCGAAAGAATAAACCACTTGATAGCTGCCGGTTTTCTCCATTTTGAAGACCTTGCTTTCATTTCCTGAACCGGGTAATTCCGCACGCGCTTTCCCTGTGTTTATGTCACCTGCATCATTATGTCCGAATTGTATCAAAACAAAATCTCCCGGCTGAAGTGCATGATAGATTTTATCCCAACGCCCTTCATCTAAATAAGTACGCGCACTGCGGCCCGCTTTCGCATGATTCTCTACAGAGATCCTTTCCGTGTCAAACAGTTCGTGAATCACACTTCCCCATCCCCACATACCCTTTTCATCTTTATCGGCATTTTTCACAGTACTGTCTCCCACCGTAAACAATACAGGATTCCCCTTTTTACGGGTAGCCCCCGTAACCGTATCTTTTTCTACCGGTTTCAAATAACGCGCCAGTTCCAACCCTTTATAATTACGGATTCCTTCGGCTGCTGATTCTGCATTGACACGTGCGCCAAAAGCACTGGTGTGAATGCGGTCCAGATAGAACATATACTTTACTTTTTCTTTGCCGAATTTCTCAAATTTGCGCGCCGAGATATCATTCAGATCTATAAAAGGAACTCTCGCTTTTTTAGCTACCTGCTTCGCCCATAATCCAAATGTCTGATTTACCCGGGTAATAATAGTGCTGTCTGCATCTTCCCAAGCGTTGCGAGGAGTCAGGGACATCAAAATAGGATGAGCGCCTTTTTTCTTCACATCATGAATAAAACGACGCATATATTCCCCATACGTATATACGGTCTCTTTTGCTCCTGTCTCTTTAATAGTCACATTCAGACTGTCTTTGCCAATTCCCGGAATAGAGGCACGGGCACGGCCACTATCGTACGGACCATTGTCATTATGTCCCAATTCTATGATAACCCAGTCACCTTTACGAACTCCTTTCAAGACATCAGGCCATAACCGGTTATAAAAAGTACGGCTGCTGGTTCCTCCCAATGCATGATTTTCAACGGTTATCTTATTTTCATCAAAATACTCGTGTTCAAAATATCCCCATCCCCATTGACCGTTATTTCCATTGCCCAACGTACCGGTACGCATCGTTGAATTTCCAACAAGGAACAACACCGGATTATCCCCTTTCCGGCTGGAACCTGAAACAGGACGGGCGGAACGCGCCACATTCAAACTATCAAGTGTATTATCAACGACTTGATTCACATCCTTCATCGGAGCAGCTATTTTATTTTGAGCATGTGCTCCCAATCCTACTCCGGCAGCTAACAAAAAGCATAAACAAAGTTTGTTTCCTTTCATGACATTTATAGTGTTTTTCTTTTATTGCATTTCAAATTTCTCACAAAAATAAGATGAACGAACAAACCGGAGAATAGAAATTCATTCATTTTCCTGTTTATTCGTTCAACCAATAGTACATATATCCTAATCAGAGTAGCGACAAGGCTAGAAACTAGGGTGCGGCGGTTGGTTATACGCTACATTCTGCCAAGCTATCGCCAACCTGTACTGACGGTCATTCATCCATGTGGCACGTCTGTCCACAGCCGGTATGGTAGTAGAATAAATACGTAATTCCGTCTGGTCTTCGGAAGGCCAAATGACCTCTTCTCGCCAATCTCCTAAAATATCACCCGACAAACACGGATTACCTTTTGTTCCATTATTGGAAACAACTCCCTCGGCTTTCAATAATAAATCTGTACTTTCCGCATTCCAATTCCATTTACTGATGGAAACATGATCCAGTAATTCCGCTAAAGGATCAGCGTCCCAATAAATGGTAAAATTGCAGGAATCAGGCTTTCTATTACAGATTATTTCTCCGGTGTCCCCTCTTCTCAAACTTCCTATATTGCACCAACACTCTGCTCCATCATAACGCGGATCGATATCGGCAGCTACTCCACGGCCGGCATCTTGTCCCAAGCCATCCTGCCAGATAATTTCTCCGGTCGCTCCATCAAACATAGCTACGGCAGGAGTACGCTTTACAATTTCATTATCGCCTTCATTTTCATGCACGCCAAAAACCTGCATACCTTGACGGGAAGGAATAAAACGTCCGGCATGCAAGGCATCCCCGTGACGCAAGCCCGTAGTAAACAGTCCTTTACCGTCATGGTCTACAGTCATAGCCCCCACACAGATTTCGTCACAACCATCACCATCAAAATCCGCTACGGTCACACTATGATTTCCCATACCCGAATAGGTCTCCCAACCCGGTGCCGCGCTATCAAAAGTCCATGTATGTTTCAATGCCCCGTTTGTAAAAGTCCATGCAGCTACCACCGTCCGTCCGTACCATCCTCTTACCATGACAGGTGAAGGCGTTTTTCCATCCAGAAAAGCTACTCCGGCTGTAAAACGGTCTGAACGACCACCAGTATTGTCATTACCACAATTGCCACCTACACCTCCCCAACCATCCAAAGGATAACGGGTTGGAATATATTCTTTCGAATCCAGTTCTTTTCCGGTACGTCCTTCAAAAACCGTGAGATATTCCGGACCATTTACTATCTTACCATACGTAGGACTCTTTTTATCCCATGTCCTCCAGTCGACTTGGGCATCTCCTATCCGATGTCCCAGTCCATCGACAGTACCATCTCCCGTTTTACAACAAATTTCCGCACATCCATCTCCATCAAAATCAAAGACCAGAAAATTAGTCGTGGCTGCTCCGGAACGTACATTCGGCCCCAAATCAATACGCCACAACCTGGTTCCATCCATTTTATATGCATCCAAATAGGTATTACCGGTAAAGCCCCGCTGTGGCGGTCGCTTTGAATTAGAAGGAGACCATTTTAAAATAATCTCATACTCTCCATCACCATCCAGATCGCCCACGCTACAATCATTAGCTGTATAAGTAAATGGCTCACCTGCTATTTCTCCGTCTTCCGGTTTACAAATAGGAATACTTAAATAAGGATTCCGTTCCTCTCCCTTCAGACGAGTCCAGGTAGCAACTTCCCCGGTAGTTGCTTTTAAAGTCCAACGATTATCCACCGTGTAATCAACCGTGCGATCTAAAAAATCGGAAGTCCGATCTATTGGTTCTTTATTTAACTTTACCTCCGCACCTCCATTGGAACTACGGTATAAATCAAATTGTAATCCGGCTGCATCCTCCAAGGTCATGCGCCAGCTAAAATACATTCCTTCCTCTGTAGGAATTCCAATCAATCCTCTTGAAAGCTTTTCTCCACTATAAGGTTGGGAGAAAGCGAATATGCTTCCGACAAGCAGAAGCATATTCATCATAACCCAATGTTTCATCTAACAATTTATAAAACCTTAATACAAGCGGGGAGTTTCCCCGCCTATCTACTTAAAAAAGAAACTCCTGTCTATCAATCTTTACCTCTAAAAAATATCCACATCTCTATTGCCACAAATTCTCTTTAAACTCTATTTCAACAATGCGTAACTCGTGATTGGTTTTATCGCCATTTTTTGCCTTAAACAAATCCAACTCACCCGCAGCAGGCGCAGCAACCTCTACAATTTGTCCGAAACCGTCACCTTCCTTGCTGGCACCTTTCAAACGAATGGTTATCTCATTTGTCAATACAGGTTTTACATTCAGGTGGATATATCCCAAACTCTTTTCAGTCTCACCACTCCAAATCAGTTCATCACCTGCATATATTTCCAAAGGATAGCTACGCAAACGCCAACCGGTAAGTTTCATGCAAATTTCATCCACACGGGCCGCACGTTCCAAACTATAAGTTATCCATGCACTGTTCAGTCTGCCATCATTCTTCCATTCACTCAATTCATTATCATCGAAACTTTTTATCGCTTCATCCTGGTTGGCTCCGGCAACCGCCGATAAGATATTCACATCGACTTTCGTATCTTTGTAAGAAGGAGTCAACGGAGTTTCTCCACGGGTCAGCCTGCCCTCCAGTTCATCTCCCGGAATATAGTTACTCAAGCCATTCTTCACTTCAACCGGTGCGGAAGAAAGACTGATTTCGGCAGATTGCAATCCATCAGCCTTGGCTGTTATACGAACTGCTCCCGGAGTCGTAAGAGAGCGTATCAAAGCCCGGTTGATTCCACATTCTACAGGCAAATCTTTTGAAAGAATATAATTATCTTTGCCCTGTGCTATTCCACCACGCCATTCAGCCGGTCCCTCTACGTCAAAATGTATCAGATCATTAGCCAGCGGGCAACGTCTGCCATCTTTATCCATCACTTCCACTTGAAGCAATACCATATCAGCTCCATCCGCTTTCCAGCCTTTAGGACTTTGAATCACACTAAGTTTAATCTGTTCCGGCTTGCCGGCAGTCTGCAATTCAGCGCGGCAACATTCTTTTCCATTCTTATCATACCCTACAGCTTCCAACTTGCCCGGAACAAATGCCACATCTTTGAAAGTATACAAGAAATGATAATCTCTTTGACCGTTTCCTAAAGATTTACCATTCAGGAACAATTCCACTTTTTCAGCACTGGATACCACATAAACAGGTTTAACCACATCTTCTTTATAGTTCCAATGACCAACGATATGAATACGGGGATTCTCTATATCCACCCATCCGTCCCACATCACCTGATGTGCATAGAAAGGATCTTTAGGGATACGCATGGCATCTGTCACACCACTACGACGATAATTCTCCACACCACGATAATGTGTATTCGTATCCGAGAAGATGATTTTCACACCTCCTGAGCTGACACGGTCACCTGTACCCGGGCGTTCACGCCAATAATCAAACCAACGAATCACATTCTCAATAGTAAAGGAATCCTGATTGTGATTATAAGCACGGGCATCCACCTTTTTCTGGACCTTATTAGTCATTGCAGAACGGAATGAATTATTTCCTTCCCCATTTTTATGATATGGATAAGAATATTCATCCCAATATTTGCGCAGACCTTCATCACGGCAGTATTCCATGGCCCACATCGGATGATGTTTGCTCTTATTGATATAAAGCATCTCGCCACCATATTCGGCTTCACGAATATCAAGCATTTCACGGGAACCGATGGCACGGCCTCCATGAGGGTCATACTTATCACGAATCGCTTTCATTTCTATCATGTGTTCACGACTGATTGATTCGTTTCCACATTCATAGAATAAAATACTCGGATTATTACGGTTGTAAATAATGGCATCACGCATCAATTCTGTACGTTGTTCCCATTGACGGCCTTCACGGTCCTTTTCTGCATCACCGGCCTGCATCGCCTGAATCAATCCGACACGGTCACACGATTCAATATCCTGCTTCCAAGGGGTGATATGCATCCAACGAACCAAGTTGGCATTATCTTCCACCATCAGACCGTTGCTATAATCACTCAGCCATGCAGGAACACTCATACCGACTCCCGGCCATTCATTACTGGTACGCTGTGCAAAACCTTTCATCTGAATCACCCGGTCATTCAACCAAATCATTCCTTTGCCGAAACGAGTTTTACGGAAACCGGTACGGGTAGCCACTTCATCTACTTTTCTGCCATCCACCCATAAACTGGTTTTTACTGTGTACAAATATCCGTATCCCCAACTCCAGAAATGAAGTCCGTCTATTTCTGCTGAAGCTTCCAAAGTCGCAGTTTCACCCGGTTTTACTACCGTCTGAGTACCCTCAAAACTTTTTATGCTTTTCCCGTCACGATCAAACACTTCAACCTTATAAGCGACTTTCTTATCCCGATTATATTCATTTTTTATTTCAGACTCCGCATGAACCACAGCCTTACGAGACTTCACACGGATATCTTCCGCATAGATATAGACACCGGTAGTTTTTAAATTACTGTACAAGGGAAGTGTCTGATAAAGTTTATCAGTAACATGAAGCCATACATTCTTTGGTATACCTCCATAATTGGCGTTGAAATTACGGTCACTCCATTGATATTTGGTGCCGGTAGCACGTTCCTTATAATTCCAATTGTTATCAATGCGGACCGCCATTACATTCTCTTGTCCATATTTAATATAAGGAGTCAAATCGAAACCTACAGCCATCGCACCATTTTCATGCAAGCCGATATATTCGCCATTGATATAAAAATCAGCTCCTTGACGGACCCCCTCAAATTCAACAAAGACTTTTTTGTTCTTGCTGCCGGCAGGCAGACGGAAATGTTTACGATACCACATCACAGTATCCGTCAATTGCTCTATACTCAAACGAAAAGCTTCATCTTCATTAAAAGGACGGGGTAATGTTACTTTCTTCCAATCCGTATCCTGAAAACGTACCTCTTTGGCTTCCGGTATATCGCCAACATAAAGTAACCATTCAGAATTAAAATTGTATTTATCACGGACAGATGATGCTGCCGCAATCTGACTTATTCCTATAAAAGTCAATAAAAATAAAAGAATTTTGTTTCTCATAGCTATCTCAAATTGTTTGTTGCAAAACTAGCATAAAGTCCTCTTGCCTACCATAGAATAAGATACATTTATATAGAAATTCGTTCAAAACGAAATTTCAGGGTATTCATGTTGCGCATATTCACATATCACATTAATACTCAACATATTACACAAATACCCTGAAACATTTATTCTATAGGTTGCAACATCAGGACTATATAATTCATTGCTTCACCATAGCCGGAGTCAACGTTACAGGTCCCAATAGCCCTGAAGATTTTGGTTCCCAATCAGAAGCATCAAAGATACCATTTTTCACATTTTCCTTTTTTCTTGCAGACATATTTACATTATAGAAAATCTTCCAGTCCACTCCCTTCTTATCCATATAAGCAATTCGATTCGCCATAGAGTTGGCTACTCTGACAACTAACTCATCCTGTCCTTTGAATTTTTCAGCAGGGATATACAATTGATAAGGAGAGTCAATCACTGTACCGATATAATCTCCATTCAAATAGACAGATGCATTTTCCGCTACAGAGCCAAGATCCAATTTGATCACATCCGCTACAGGCACCTTATTTATAGTAGTCGTATAAACGGCTGTTCCAGAAAAAGCTTTATATTCATCCCCTACAAAATCAGTCCATGAGCCCAAACTGTCAACCGTTATAGAAGCAGGAAGTTGAGGACCTCCTTGAACAAAAGAAACAGTCCAACTGCCGGAAACAGGATTGGGCTCACCTGCATTTTGATAATAAGCATAGGCATCTCCTGTAAAATGCTGACCGGAAGTTGATACAATGACAGTTTCACCCGGATTCAATTCCAGATAAACATCTGTTTGCCCGTCATTGCGTTTCATAGCAGCCAAACCACTAGCACCAGTCATTGGATTGAAAATCGCCGCACTCCGAGCTTCTGTACGAAGTGGAATCCAATCCTCTATTTTACGGTCGCTACTATTTTCTATAAAGTAATATTTTCCCGTCGCACTATTTCTTCGGATACATTGCAGACCTGCCTGATACATTTTCTCAGCACCCACATTCGCCTCATCCATCAGAGCATTAATATCATCTGACAAACAAATCTTCCCCTTACCTACCCGTGCACATTTAACAGCACCTTCAGCATGAAAGTCCAAAGCATCCAGCATTTCTTTAAAATGAGCCTGTTTCTCTTCCGAAAGAATCATTCCGGCCATATCTTGAGGAATTCCCTTATAAAACACAACGGTAGCACCTTCATCAGCCAAAGCCATCAGTTTTTCCATTGTTTCATAAGGAATATATTGCGCCGCCGAAACAAGAACGGTTTTATATGCGGCACCGGGCGTTACAATCATTTCTTTCTCAATATTAGTTTTAAGAAGTTGCTTGTCAGAAATCATATCCCACGCATAACCATTCTCTGTTAAAGTTACCGCACTTTCTCTGACCGAAGATTCCAACATATTACGATCCAATCCGCTAAAATGCTGAAGACTTCTGTTCCCTTGTTCAGACATCACATCGGCTATGTTATAGTATAAAAGAACATCATTGTCAGGAGTGCCATCCTGTAAAAATGACTGCACGCGAGTAACATACTGATTCAAATATTTAAAATCCTCCCAAAACGGATTATTCGGATGAAAATGGACTGCCGCATAAAATAACCATCCCGGCCAGGGAGCCTCCTGCGGACTGAAACAAGTGCCATGATAAAAAATATGATTCACCCCACCCAGAAAGAAAAGATCAAGTGCTTTCTTTACATCTCCCAGATTCGATTGGAAATGTTCATCCAGCCAAGTCGCACTTTCCGAAGATGAGAGTTTCTTTCCTTCCGTATGGGCTACAGACGGAGCCGCTTTTATACTGACCAAATCACGCCCTTCTATTTCGGGCACATCACTCACTGCATACAAATCCAGAATATTGGCAGGAGAACCATGAGCCTGATTCCTTATACCCTTTCCTTGTTTTGCCGCCCAATGTTGCCAACGAATGGAATAATGATTTATCAATAAATCGTTTATGGTTTGTCTATAATCATACAACACCCTTGCATTCTTGTCCGGTGTATCCATACCTAACAATGCGGGTAAATGCTGACGCAAGTCATATCCCCTATATTTTTGGAATTCGTCAAAAAAAGCAGGAGTCCAATTCGACTCGCCTCTTGCATCGTCCACTTCATAAGAGTCATTAAAATAATACCTCAGATAACTGATATCCTTTCCTTTAAAAGCCTCATCAAATTTACTGAGATAATGATCAATGGCCGAAGCTGAAAAATGATCTATCACATCACCTTCACCACCAGGTCCTGCACGTTCTACCATTTTTCCATGATGACCTTGGAACAGAGCGCAAATAGTCCAGTCACCTTGAGGAGCCGTCCAGTCCAATGTACCATCCGGCTTTATTTTTGAAGTCAAGTCGAGACATTCACCTTTATCACTATTAGCGGTCACTATAATCAAAGGCAGTTCCTTTTTATATCGTACCTGATCCAATGCCAATGTCTGTAAATCAGCATTCGCACTGACCGGTTCTTTCAAATCCGCCAGTTTTACCGGAGTATGCCCTGCCAATCTGACAAAGCCTTCTTCCTTATACCGGACAGGTTCACTTAGTTGTTCGCCTTCTTTCAATTGATAAGTTTTATAAGCCACCGTCTTGCACGCATCTTCGGGAGTGACCCAAGGTCCTCCAAACGGCCATCCCGAAGCATTAGCCAAATCAATTCCTAACCCCAACTGCTTCGCTTCCTGCAAAGTATACAGAAACAAATCAACCCATTCCGGAGAAAGAAAATCTTTAAAGCGATCCTCATAACCATGTATTCCATAAATAGGAGTGATCTCCAATCCACCCAGATTTGCCTCCTGGTACTTACGCATAACCGTATCCAAGTCAGTAGTCCTGACCGCATTGCCTTCCCACCACCATCGCGTCCAAGGCTTGGTCTCGTTAGTCACTTGCGGCCATTCAATCTTCTGATTCTGTGTACAAGCCAAACAGCCACAAACTGCAAAAAGTACATAACAGAACTTACTGCATTTCTTTAAAAATAAGGATTGCTTCATAAATCTTACTTGTTTAAAAATGGAAACGGGCATTTTCAACACGTTGACCACCTATCATATTCTTTAATTTTTTTGCCACATCAGGATATTGTTTTATCACATTGGAAGTTTCCGCCGGATCTGTATAAATATTATACAATTCTTCGTAGGTTTTAGACGGATCACTAACTTCCAGTCTCACCAACTTCCAGCCATCAGGTGTCATAATAGATTGCTTTCCTCCAAATTCAAAGAACTCATAATAAATACAATCATGCTCCTTCTGAATGCCTTTTCCCGTAAGAGTAGGCAAATAAGATATACCATCAATATTTTGAGGAATATCCGCCTGCACCAATTCACCTATAGTAGGCAAAAAATCCCAAAATGCAGAAATATGATTGGTAACTACCCCTTGTGGAATAACTCCCGGCCATTGAATGACGAACGGAGTACGGATACCTCCTTCATATAAATCTCTTTTCTGACCTCTGAACGGACCATTACTGTCAAAATAAGATGGATCGTGCCCTCCCTCCGAATGGACTCCATTATCGGAAGTAAAAACAATGATCGTATGATCATACAAACCTTTCTCTTTTAAGTCTTTAATAATCAAGCCCACAGTTTTATCCAAATAAGTAACCATCGCCGCATACGCCGCACGCGGAGTTTGCTGCGATTTATAACCGTCTCTGCTTCCTCCAAAAGGAGTTTCACAAAATTCCCCCTCATATTCCGTCATCGCTTCCCCCATTATATCAAGATCCGCATGGGGTATGGTTGGTGAAAAATAAAGGAAGAAAGGTTTCTGCGCATTTTCATCAATAAAATTCAAAGCCTTTTCCAACATCAAGTCATGCGAATAATATTTCCCATCCAGCATAATCTTCTGCTCATTCTCATGCAAGAACTCAGGGTAATAACCATGAGCAAAACGTTGCCCCAGATAACCGTAGAAATAATCAAAACCATGTTTGCCGGGCACACCTTCCGTACCCGGTCCTCCCATTCCCCATTTGCCTACACATCCGGTAACATAATTCTTTGTTTTAAAAATATCGGCTACGGTAACTTCACCGGCAGGAAGCGGAGTTTCATATAACAATCCATCCGAACCTGCCACTTTTGCATTTCCTCTGATTGCGGCATGTCCCATGTGCTTTCCTGTAATCAGAGCACAACGGGACGGAGCACTGACCGTAGAACCGGAATAATGCTGCATAAACTTCATCCCGTTCTGAGCTATCCCATCAATATTCGGTGTCTTAATCTGACGCTGACCATAGCATCCCAAATCACCTATGCCCAAATCATCCGCCATAATATAAATAACATTAGGCAATTTCTCTACCGTTGTAGTCTGGGCCATCGTAAGCCCTGAAGACAACAAAGCTGCGGAAAATAATATCTTACGTGTATTTTTCATATCCAACCTTACTTTATTTAAAGGATGAAATATCCACCATCATTAAATTCAATCTTTTTCCATTTGTAAAATGTCCGGATTGGAAAAGAACTTTCGTACCATCCGGACTAAAGCTGGGATGTGCATGATCCGGTTTCATCTTGGTATCCGACGCCAACCAATGACGCTCCCCGGTCTGCACATTAACCAGCCATACATTACCTCCAAAAGTATCTCCGGCAGCCCATTTATTATCACGGCTGGCATTACAATGCCAGAAGCCTCTTCCTACCAATTGGCCGTCAATCGCTTGGCGGTCTTTTTCTAATTCCACCTGCCCTATCAACTCTACATCATCCGTACGCAAATTGATACGCACAATACCACTCGCCTGTTTGCGAAGGCGCGGCTGAAATCCTAAGATATTGAAATATACAAAATCTTTGGTTGCAAAAGTTTCATGAGTCACCCAATCTAGCGGAGTTTCTTTATATAAAGGTTTAAAGACTGTTCCATCTGCCGTGCAAAACCACATACGCTGATGGGCATCGCCACCGGTTTCGTTACAAAAAACAATTTCACCCGGAGTAAAACGGCAGGCTTGTATATGTCCTGTTTTAAACTCCGTATCAATAACCTTAGTTACTTCTCCTGTAATAAGGTTCATTTTACGAATTCCGCAAAGAGTTGGCTTTATCTTTACCGGCTGGTTACTTTCAGGCAGGAAAGCGTTTTTCATCATACGTTCCTTTTCCTCTTCCGTACCCTCACGCTCAACAGTTATGTAGGCATAATCATCATTACAATCCACAGCATATCCTCCCGGACGTCCCATCTCAGTGGGGAAAGTGCCTATGAAAGTTTCATAAGCGGATGGTTTACCTACTTTTCCTTGTTTTATATCGGCAAAGAATTTATTCAAGTCCATTACATACATGTTCCAGTTTTCTTTTTCTTTCCGGCTGACAAACATACGATTCGTTTTATTAGCCAAAAAAGCACTGCCCAAGTTCGGTCCTTCCGTAGCTTGAATAATCTTACCGGTGGCCATTTCAATAAAGTAAATCTGTGTAGGAGTCCATTTACGTTTTTCTCCGTTAGGAAGCGTACTTTCCACCTCTTTGTCATTTCCACGGCTGGAAGACCTGAACAATAAGTATTTGCCATCAGCCGTCCACATGGGATCAGTCTGATAAAGAAAACGGTCATTCTTCATCGTGTCGGTCAACATAGTGATAGTATTGCCGGTCGCACTATCTACATAAGTCCGCATTTCCGATGCAGTGCAGTTTCCAAACTGAGCCAATGCGGCTTTACTAAAAGCTAAAAATAATGTAATAGCTAAAAATGTCTTTCTCATAGCATGTCATTTTTTATCTGATACGACAAATTTATGCATGAGAAAAATTATATCAAATAGAATTTTATCCATTTATATGGTTAATTGTTCACTTTAAACCAACTATTCTCTATATATCCTAGATTTTTTCACTGATATACTGCTCCCATAAAAAAAGTGGAAAAAGTAATAATAACTCTTTCCACTTTTACTATAAATATTAAACACCTACAGCGGCATCTCAATAACCATAATTCTGGTAAGCTTTCTTAGCAGCTTCATCTAACAACACACCATTTTCATCTGTAAGCAAGTCAAGCATAGTCTGGGCAAAAGGCTTAAAAGTAAAATATGGTTCAAACATTCCCATACCATTACCTGTCTGCCCAATACCATTAATCAAATTATCGGAATTATCCCACAACCCTTGTTTAGGTGAAGCTAATTGATCATGATAGATTATACGATCAGCTTGCCACCCTGAATGATGCAAATTCTCATAATAAACCATCTCTTGATTCAACTCACGTGCCAATTCATTTAAAATGAAATTCACAAAACGGTCTTCAGTCGTAGTAGCTGTTTCCGGATACATTTCGGCTTTGGAATTTGCCGAACCACCATCCCAATAAGATTCATCAACCAACATCGTGGATGTCATATCTTTCTCCACTTCATACGGCCATTGCTGTTCTGCCTGTGTCAGTTTTTCATATCCAGGCTGCAAACGTGCAAGAACTTCTGCACGAGTTTCACCAGCCTTGAACGCTGCACGGGCACGTACTTTATTTATATCATCTATAGCCGCATTATAATTCCCCTTACGTCCATAAGCTTCAGCACGAAGCAAATAAGTTTCAGCCAAACGGAATAAAGGTACATCACGTCCAGACTCATAATGAGTATAGTTACTGCGATTAGGTTCATCATATTTCACAGTAGCAGGACAAACAGTAGAACCAAATTTATCTAAGCCACCATAACTCTTATCATTATAAGTATAACTTTTGCCACTAGCTTGATATGGAACACGATAGTAATATTTACTGCCATCTTTAATCCAACGGGCAATCAGGACAAAAGGCTGAGCCAATGCTTCTTTTATATCAATTGCTGTTTCTTTCGTATTTTCCACATAAGCGAAAGCCAAATCACCAGTACCCATTTTATGTTCTCCAGCTACGGCTTGACGACCTCTCCACGAAGCACGATTATAACCAGGAAGAATATGCTCATTAAAATAGTCAGCCATCTCTGCCGTCCATTCATAAGTAGCATTGCTGCTATTATTATAAGCATAATAATCTTTATTAGCAGCCGGACTGGAATTAGAATCTCCACCACGTAGTGCCGTCACATATTCCACATGGAAAGACTTTTGATAACGTGAATCGGCTTGCTTATTTACATAAAGATCAAAACCAAAATCATTTGTATAGCCTACACGTGATGCTGATTTTGTGGGATATTCCCAGCAGAATTCAGGAATTCCCCAAGATGCGTTAGCATAATCCCCACCAAAAAAGTAAGGCAAACGATTACCAAAACGGCCATTATCAGCACTACCTACAGGACCATATACACATGAAAGAATTAATTCACGGCTATTTTCATTAGAATAATCATTCAAAGGATGACTGAACAACTTGCCAAAATCTGACTCCAATTCATAATAACCATTATCAATAACTGCAGAAGCATAATAAATACATGAATCCAAATCAGCAGTTCCCTTACCTTTATATAACATACCAAGATATGACTTCGGATTGCTAGTATCAACATTACCATTTACATCTACCCCATACTCTGCTGTTCCAAATTTTTCAGCCTGCGCACGCTGTAAATATAACTTTGCCAAAAAATGAGCAGCGGCTCCCTTAGTGGCCCGTCCAAAATCAGCACTCAGATTCTGTTCGCTAACATCAGGCAAATGATCATAAGCATAACGTAGATCACCTATCAACATACTATAAATACCAGGAACACTTTGACGCATATAATTATAATTGGAAGGGAGTTCTGTTGTATATCCTTGGGGTACATAAATAGCACCATACATTGTACTCATAATATAAACAGAATAAGCGCGATTAAATAAAGCCTCGCTTAAAGACCTCGCTGCATACTCCGCATCAGTAGCAAACTTACCCAATGCCTTTCCTTCACGAATAGACAATATGGCACGGTTACAATTATTAATAATCGGATAAAATCCCAACAGTGATTTAGAATTCTCCCCACACAGAGAATTTGCCCAATTAGCAAACCGCCCAGTAGCATTCCACTCACTAGGCGAATACATGCCACGATTAGGAGTCTTATTTGTAAAGTTATCCACACCAGACATAAAAGTGGAAGGACCTTGTTCATACTGTTTAGTCACACGCAAAGCATCGTAAGTCCCTACAATCAATTGTTCCAATCCTTGCTCTGTTTCAAAATAATCCTGCGTAATGGTAGAAACCATTTTTTCTTCTAAAAAACTGTCAGTACAAGAAAGACTTCCTAATGCAATTACAGAACACAATATATACTTTTTCATAATTTACATCTCTATTTTTAATAATTAAAATCCAAGTCTCAGACCAATTACAAAACTACGGGTCAATACTGTATTATTAGTTTGGCCGCCAATATATTTATATGTACCGTTACTGCGTCCACCTTCAGCTCCCCAACCAGTTGTATCGTCAGGATTAATTCCAGCTTTTACTAAATCACCACCCCAAATAAACGGATTCAATACTTGACCATAGATCTGACAACTATTGGCACCAATTTTACCCAGCCATTTTTCTGGGAAAGTATAAGATAATGCAATATTACGAACAGCCACCATATTTCCTTTGGTATAATTCATATATTCTTTATAATCGGTAAATGATTCTCCTCCAGCACGTGGCTGTGGAAATTTAGCATCTGTATTTTCAGGACTCCATGTATCATTTTCTACCCGACGTCCATAAGTTTGCATCAATCCATAATACATATTACCAAAACGTCCGTAAAAGAAAGCATTCAACTGCCAATTCTTGTAAATGAATGTAGTAGTAAAACCTCCTTCCCACTTCGGAGTAAACGAACCTTGGAAATGATAATCATCCTTGTCAAACTTGCCAAAACCATTATCCATATAAGTCACTTTTGATCCATCTTCCAATGTCACTGTTTTTGATCCTTCCGTACCTTCCGGAACCTCTATAAATTCCTGGTCTACTAATTTAGCCATACCAGGGAACATAGTAATACCATTTCCTTTTGCTTTATAAATAGCCAACATTCTTCTGTCCTCAGGAGTATCCTGCCACAAACGATCGTACTTATATGTCCAAATCTCATCCATAGGTTTGCCAATAAACCAACCATTGGTAGGATCGTCCACCTTACCATCAGCCAATTCTACGATTTTGGATCTATTAGTAGAAAAAGTAAAGTCAGTTTTCCAAGTAAAATCTTCCGTCTGAATATTAGTCGTTGACAAAGTTATCTCAAGTCCTTTGTTCTGTGTCTTACCAACATTTGTCAAAATTTGAGTATAACCAGTCATCAGAGGAATAGAACGATTCAACAACAAATCTGATGTATTAGCTATATAATATTCCACACTACCAGTAATACGATTATTCAAGAAACCAAAATCAACACCAAAGTTGGTAGAAGCTGTCTTTTCCCAACCTAAATTACGATTAGGCAATACCGAGGCTTTAGCACCAGTCGTATTAGTCGTGATTCCACCCTGTCCAAAAGGTTTATTGGCCCATTGGGATACCATAGATCCTGCAGTCTGATAAGAGTTAATAGAAGCATTACCTGTTACACCATAGCCCACACGTAATTTCAAAGAATTCAACCAACCAATATTTTTCATAAAATTCTCTTCATTCATTTTCCATGCCAAAGCTGCTGATGGGAAAAAATCCCATTTGTTTCCTGCTGCCAGCATAGAAGCACCATCCCAACGCCCAGTAACAGTTAACAAATATCGATCCATCAAATTATAGTTTAAACGGGCCATATAAGAAGCACGCTGTTGCTCGTTAAAGGATGACCCAGCACCCAATTTAGCTTTATTAGAATCACCAATACTATACCACAAAGCTGTAGGGAATTTAGATTCATAAGCACGTGCATCCAAACCTTCCGTACGATAATATTCAGCCGACTGCATCAACGTCAAACCAACAGTATGAATTTTATTGAATGTTTTGTTATAAAAAATCATGTTTTCCAATGTCCATGCAAGTTTTTGGTTATGATTGTTATAAGCTACATTCGGTTCGGTAGAAGCATATCCCAAAGGATTAGTAAATTTATCTCCATAATAACTTCCCTCACGAGAATTACGATATTGCGTTCCGAAATTAGTACGCCATTTTACCCCCTCTAATGGAGTCCAAATCTTACCAAAATCCAACTCTGCAAACGAGCTGAGCATAAAACCATAATAACGGGTTTCATTCAAAGCTTCATCAATATTAAGCAACACATTATGTCGTGACGGACCATCATCCGGACTTAATATTTTTCCATTTTCATCAAAAGCTGGAGCATATGGCATCAAACTGGTAGCCAAACCATAAGAATCTTTAGCTGTTGTATTCGAAAAGTTGCTGACAATACCATAATTTTTGATAGAATGACTAGCATTGATACCCATCCCCACCTTCAAAAACTCTGTCGCCTGAATCTCACCATTCATATTAACTGTATAACGTTTATAATCCTGATCTTTCATCGGAGATTCCTGATCCAAATATGCCAAAGACATATATAACTTTGATTTTTCTGTACCAGCCGATAATGAAATCTGATGATTATGTGTCAATGAAGTACGTGTTACATAATCAGTCCAAGGAGTAGTAGGAATATTAGCCGAATTATAAACAGGAACTCTATCAGCATATCCTAATACTTCTTTTTCATATTGTGTTGCATCACGTAATACAGGAGTTCCATCAGCATTAAATTGAAAAGCAGCATTAAAAACAGGACGTAGATAAGGATACTGAGAAACACCCCCAAAATAAGCATCACCATCAATATCAGGATCTGGAGCATTACCATACTTACCAGTATAAGCTCCCGCATTGACATTGGCCTGACGGTTCCAGTCTATCAATTCACCAGAATTCATCCAATCTGTCATTGAATGAATCTTAGAAAAAGATACTGTACCATCATAATTAATAGTTACCTTGCCTGTTTTACCTTTTTTAGTTGTGATAAGAATAACTCCATTAGCACCACGCGAACCATAAATAGCAGTAGCAGAAGCATCTTTTAAAATTTCCATGGACTCAATATCATTAGGATTGACATCTGCCATAGAGCCAACAGACATAGGAATACCATCAATCACATAAAGAGGATCATTACTTGCATTCAAAGAACGACTACCACGAATACGAACATCCCCCAACTCACCCGGACGATTATTTGAAGTGATTTGTACACCAGCAGCTTTTCCTTGCATAGCCTGTAAAGCATTCTGAACGGGACGCTCACGAATCGTTTTGGAACTTACTTGGGTCAAAGCACCAGTCACATCACTTTTTTTCTGAACACCATAACCAACCACTACCACTTCCTCTAATGTTTCTGTATCTTCCTCCAAAATTACTTTAATGGTAGATTGTCCTTTCACTTGGATATCTACGGTCTTGTACCCCACAAAACTAATTTCAATAGTTCCACTTTCCGGAACATTAGTCAATGTGAACTTACCATCAAAGTCAGTAATAGTACCATTAGTCGTACCTTTCACCACCACACTGGCACCGATTACAGACTCACCTAGATCGGAAGAGCA